>Ga0079224_100008181_pt1 | contig 14136 bp, 15 predicted proteins | sample Stecom2015_FD_80414 | JGI IMG/M metagenome (GOLD analysis project Ga0079224, IMG submission 80414) | Agricultural soil microbial communities from Utah to study Nitrogen management - Steer compost 2015 | ecosystem: Environmental > Terrestrial > Soil > Agricultural land | place: USA: Utah...
CAATGAGGTATGACCGTAATGCTCTTAGCGAAGCAGAAGCCTCAGTACGGGTATGGATGCTTTTAAACATATTGCATTATGCATAGTAACAGGTAGCAAATATCAAGACTATTGTAAGGGCTTTTACCACTATAATGTACTTTAAGGTTTTTAAAGAAAGGGACAAGGACATGCAAAAATTCCGAACTCCCGAATATTAACCTTTCAGTATACTTAAGGAAAACATTAGTTTAACGTCTACCATTTTCAGGCATTCGTTACGACTAACAGTTACCATGATAATAGGCTTTGGTTTAGGACTCATTTTCCAGATGCAAAATCCTTACTGGATACTGCTTACCATAATCGTGATTATGCGTCCCGGTTACGGACTTACCAAACAGCGTTCCTTTCAGCGTATAATAGGTACGGTTGCCGGCGCAGTAATCGCCTTTGCATTGTTAAGTGTTATAAAAAGTACATCGATAATTGCAATACTGGCTGTTACCGCTATGGTATTAGGACTTGCCTTTACCTCTATCAATTACAGTATAGGAGCCACTTTTGTTACCATATATGTGGTGTTCCTGTATGGTATGCTTACCCCAAATGTTAGGGAAGTAATACAATACAGGGTATTCGATACTGCCGTAGGTGCAGTACTGGCTTTTGCAGCCAATTATTTCCTGTGGCCTGCCTGGGAGTTTTTGAGTCTTCCTGTATATATTAAAAAATCTATTGAGGCTAACAGAAATTACCTTAACGAAATATCTCTTTTCTATAACGAAAAAGGAAGCGTATCTACCGCCTATAAACTGGCTCGTAAAAGCGCCTTTGTAGAACTGGGTAACCTGATGTCATCCTACCAGCGCATGATACAGGAACCCAAATCAAAACAGAAACAGGTACAGCAGGTATACAAACTGGCGGTACTTAACCATACACTGGTATCGTCACTGGCGTCGCTGGGTACTTATATACAGTCACACAAAACATCAAAAGCATCTGAAGCTTTTAATGTTGTGGTTAATGCCGTTATAAAAAACCTGGATCATTCTGTAGCATTACTTTCCGCAGAAACATCTTCAGAAACTTACTGTTCTGATAAGGAAGAACTGGCTATGCGTTTTACAGAACTTAGAAACATAAGAGCACGTGAGCTAAAAGAAAGCACACCTGATGATGAAAATGAATTCCGTTTAAAAATGGAGGAAGCCAACCTGATAATAGAACAGTTGGTTTGGCTTAACGGACTATCGGAAAAAATACTTACCGCAACAAAACAACTGGAGCTTACCAAATAAAAAAATCCCCTGCGATGCAGAGGATTTTCATGTATATACTATTATTAATCTTCTAAGCTTACAAGGCCAAGCATCTTTTCAGAGTGCTTTCTTACTTCTTTAAGAAGCTCCTCGTTCTCATTAAGCGGTTGCCCGAAAGAAGGTATCATTTCCTTAAACTTAGCCTGCCATTCCGGCGAAGCTACCTTTTCAGGGAAACAACGCTGAATAAGATCAAGCATTATAGATACTGCTGTAGAAGCTCCCGGAGATGCTCCTAAAAGCACTGCAAGAGACCCATCGGCACTATTAATAACCTCTGTACCAAACTCAAGTTTACCACCTTTTTCCTCATCTTTTTTGATAACCTGAACACGTTGTCCGGCAGTTTCAAGAACCCAGTCTTCCATCTTAGCATCCGGAAGATATTCTTTAAGCGCTTCAAGTCTGTCGGCTTTAGATTGTGTTACCTGCTCTATAAGATATTTGGTAAGCGACATATTGTGGTAACCTGCCGCAAGCATTGGTCCAATATTGTTTGCCTTGATAGAAGTAGGTAAATCAAAATAAGAACCGTTTTTAAGGAACTTGGTGCTAAACCCGGCATAAGGGCCGAATAACAACTCCCTTTTACCGTTTATCATACGGGTATCAATATGAGGAACCGACATAGGCGGTGCTCCAACCGATGCTTTACCGTATACTTTAGCCTGGTGTTTTTTAATAACTTCTTCGTTAACGCATTTAAGCCACTGGCCGCTTACAGGGAAACCACCAAAACCGCTACCTTCAGGGATATCTGCTTTCTCCAGTAGGTGAAGTGATCCTCCGCCGGCACCAATAAATACGAACGGCGTATATTGCCTGAACTTTTTACCCGTTTCAAGGTTTTTGATTTTAAGCTTCCATTTTCCGTTGCCAAGGCCTGAACGTCTCATACTCGATACTTCGTGACCGAAGTAAAGGTTTACCCCTTCCTGCTCACCTAACCATGCAAACATATCGCGTGTTAGTTCGCCAAAGTTCACATCGGTACCAATTTTCATATTGGTCGCTGCAATAGGCTGTTTCTCATCACGACCCTCCATAACAAGAGGCATCCATGATTCGATAGTTTCTCTTTCGGTAGAGAATTCCATCCCTTTAAAAAGAGGAAATTTCTGTAAAGCCTCAAAACGTTTTTTTAGGTACTCCACATTATCTTCACCCCAAACAAAGCTCATGTGTGGTACACTCCTCACAAAATCTTCAGGATTAGTAATACGGTTTTTCTCTACAAGGTAAGCCCAAAATTGTTTTGAAACCTCAAACCATTCGGCAATCTTCACGGCTTTTACTGTTTCTATAGAGCCATTGGGAAGCTCGGGAGTATAGTTTAGTTCACAAAAAGCAGAGTGCCCTGTACCCGCATTATTCCATGCATCAGAACTTTCGGCAGCTGCCACATCCAGCCTTTCATAAATATCAATCTTTACTTCAGGCATAAGCTCCTTCAGGAACATACCTAAAGTGGCGCTCATTATACCAGCGCCAATAAGAACCACATCTGGTTCGTACTGTATAGTAGTGGACATTGTGTAAATTTTGAAAGTGCAAAGTTAATTTTTAACTATCAAAAAACTATCATAAACCACCCCTATACTTATGTTAAAGTTAATTTTTATGAAATGTTAACAAAAAGTTATATTTTTTTTCTTGATAAATAATCCTGAAGCAAAATTGTTGCAGAAATCTCATCAATTAAAGCTTTATTCTGCCTTTGTTTCTTTTTAAGCCCACTATCTATCATGGTTTGAAAGGCCATCTTACTTGTAAAACGTTCGTCAACCCTTTCTAATTCCATATCAGGAAATTGGAGTTTAAATTTCTCTACAAAAGCATTAATTAGCGGCGCACTTTGTGAAGGCTCGTTATTCATCTGTTTTGGCTCTCCAATAAGTACTTTTCCTACATTTTCCTTAGCGAAATAATCGGTTAAAAAGTCTATTAATTTAGGGGTATCTATAGTGGTTAGCCCCGATGCTATTATCTGCATATCATCGGTTACTGCTATACCTGTTCTTTTTTGTCCGTAATCTATTGCCAGTACTCTCATTTTTTTTTAATTAAAAGTTTCAGGTTACAGTTTATACAGAAAGCTAAACCAACTTACCCATACGCAAAAGTAATGGAAAATAAACTTTTTTATCCCCTTTTTGCCAGGCTTCTCTCAGTGCTTCCCTAATCAGATCGATAGGGTTAGAGTTATTCTGTTTTATATAATGCTGCACTGCCGACCATGTTTCTAAATACCCTATAAGCTGCTCAAACTCCCAGGTAAACTCATTTACAAACTTAGGGGTTTCCTGCTCTTCAAAAGGAAATGGTATTGTAGTATAGTTTTCATCAAGGTATTTCCTCTCAGGATCCCAATACGGACCAACTATATCTGTATAAAAATCATGTAGTACCCTGTCGGCTCCGGCATTGGTATAAAGTAGTCCGTAACCCAATACTGCAAACAGTCCGTTCGGTTTTAATATGCGATATATCTCCTTATAAAAAGCATCAAAATCAAACCAGTGTATTGCCTGTGCCACAGTAACCAAATCAAAGGTTTGAGCATTAAAGTCTGTTTTTTCGGCAGGGCTAACACTATAAACTATGTTATCCTTTTTAATGGCATTATCCAGCTGTTTTTGGCTAATATCAGTAGCAAACACTTTTTTAAAATGCTCTGACAGTGCCCCGGCTACCTGTCCGTTTCCGGTAGCAACATCAAGCGCCGTTTCTTTATCTGTAACCTGCGATACTATATAATCAATCATCTCTTTAGGATAAGAAGGACGAAACTGGGCATATAAACCCGCCTGAGTGGAAAAATTATCTTTCATACTTTGATTCGCTAGTACCGTAAAGATACCAAATAAGAAGTAATTTAATAGAATGGCGTTAGTTTGTGATATTTGTTTATTCGTTTTCAGTTTTGTAACACCTATGCTTATCTTTGCGCAAAATAAAATTTGAACATGAGCAATTTACAAACCATTATAGAACAGGCCTGGGAAAACAGAGCCCTGTTACAGGAAGAGACAACAACAAATGCGATTCGTGAGGTTATTGAGCAGCTTGACTTAGGTAAACTTCGTGTTGCAGAACCAATTGAAAGCGGGTGGCAGGTTAACGAATGGGTTAAGAAAGCAGTGGTTATGTATTTCCCTATTCAGAAAATGGAAACCCTTGAAGCAGGTATTTTTGAATACCATGACAAAATGCCTCTAAAACGTAATTATGCCGAAAAAGGTGTTCGTGTAGTACCAAATGCTGTAGCGCGTCATGGTGCTTATATCTCATCGGGTGTTATTCTTATGCCAAGTTATGTAAACATTGGTGCTTATGTAGACGAAGGTACAATGGTAGATACATGGGCAACTGTAGGTAGTTGTGCTCAAATTGGTAAAAATGTTCACCTTAGCGGTGGTGTAGGTATTGGTGGTGTATTAGAGCCATTACAGGCCGCTCCGGTTATTATTGAAGATGGTGCCTTTATAGGTTCGAGATGTATAGTGGTAGAAGGCGTAAAAGTAGAGAAAGAAGCCGTACTTGGCGCTAACGTTTGCCTTACTGCCTCTACAAAAATTATTGATGTTACAGGAAATACTCCTGTAGAGATGAAAGGTATTGTACCTGCACGCAGCGTAGTGATACCGGGTAGCTATACCAAAAAATTTGCAGCCGGAGAATATCAGGTTCCGTGTGCGCTTATCATTGGTAAACGTAAAGAATCTACCGATCTTAAAACTTCCCTTAACAATGCACTTAGGGAGTATGACGTAGCAGTATAATCATATTGTTCATATAGCAAAAAAGGGATTGTTTACACAATCCCTTTTTTATTTCTTTTTGCCTTTCAGCTTTCGCTTCAGGTATTTCTTTTTGGTAATCTTCTTTTTAAATGCCATCGTTTTTTCCATTAATATAGTATAAAGCTTTTCAGCAGGCTGGTTGCTTAATTCGGCATACTTATCCGCCATAATCTTAACCATAGCTCGCGACGGCCATAACTTTTTAAAGTTATCCATACGGGCTTCGGTATCCATATCCTCAAACTTCATCCTGTTAAGATCAATAAGGTAAAAATCATATTGAGCGTTACCTTTATTTACTATAAGTGTATTTCCCGGCGAATGGTCTAAAAAGTTAACCCTGTTTTCATGCATTTTAAAGGTAAACTCTGTAAATTGTTTCAATATCTCCCTTCGGTTTTCAAACATTGGGTCGTGTATCAGCTCCCTAAAAGTGAAATCATAATCTATGTGCCTGCATATGTAAAAACTCTCCTTTAGCCCTGTTGCAGTACGTTCTTCCACATAAGCAATAGGAAAAGGCGTAAGTATATCATGCTCCAAAAGATACTGCGCATACTCAAATGACCGCCTAGCCTTAGAGGGCCTTAACCACGAATACACTACCGAATTCATTGCATTAGGCCTTTTAAAGTACTTGATATTGACTTTTTCGTCGCCTAATGTGTTAATCTTTATAATGTTTCGGGAGCCTTTAACCAGCAGTTGCCCCTCGTTGTGAAATCCCTGCACCAAACTGAGTATTAAGTCTTTTTGAGATGCATAGTCGGGATGGGTATAGATGTTTAAAGGCATAGGATAATTTTGCCTTAAAAGTAGAAAAAAAGTATTACTTTGCAATAGATTTAGTTGTATGAAGAAAGTACTTATTATCCAAAATAAGCGAATAGGCGATGTTTTGATCGCATCGGTAATTGCCAATAACTTTAAAGCAAAATATCCCGACAGTGAAATCCACCTTATGGCATACGATTTCACCGAAGGCGTGGTAATGAACAATCCTAATATAGACCGCTTTATTTCGCTTAATGAAAAGGAACTGAAAAAACTCCCTGTACTTTTAGAAACCATACAACAGGTAAGAGCCGAAAAATATGATATTATTTTTGACTCCTACTCCAAAACCCAAAGCAGGATCATCTGTAAATTTTCGGGAGCTAAAATGACCATTGGCAACAAAAGCCGTAAAAAGCTGGGCAACTGGGGGTATTACACCCACCCTACCCGTCCGCTTAAGGAAGGTAGTCATATTTGCGGTAAAGCCATTGAAGACCGTATACACCTGCTACAGATGGCAGGAAAATTTGAACCGGTAGACTATGAGCCACACATATTCCTTTCTGAAGAAGAAAAGAAAGAATACTGGCTACACAAATACAGTGATAAAAAGGTTATTGTTATGGGGGTACTGGGCAGTACACCACAAAAATCAATGCCTTATGAGTATGTTGCCGAAATGTGCGACTTTATTACCGAAAACTACAACGTGTACATCTTTTTCAACTATGCACCACACCAAAAGGAGGAAGCAATGAAAATTTATGAGATGTGCAAATACAAAGAAAACATCATACTTGATATATACCCTAAAACAATACGCGACTTTATAAAAGTAATGTACCAGGCCGATGCTCTTGTGGCTAACGAAGGCGGAACGGTACACATCGCCAAGGCTTTAGGCAAACCTACCTTCACTATTTTCTCTCCTTATGTAAACAAAGCACACTGGGCCAGTTTTGAGGATGGCAAATTACATAAAAGCGTACACCTGCTGGAAATGAAACCTAACCTGTTTGACAGCTTTACTTATGATGAGCGAAAGAAAATAGAGAAAGATCCGCACGAACTTTACAAACAACTTACGCCCGAAATGATTTTACCGGAACTGGACGCTTTCCTTAAAAGTAACCAATAGACCAAAAAAAAGCACCGTTATTTAACGATGCCGTGGTCTGTCCATTTTCTTTTCTCGGTTCGGGTTACTTTCCTTATCGATCTGTTTTTGTTTATTGATTCGGGAGTTGCATAGCCCCTAGGGTGATCCAAGTGCAGGCAAATGGTACTGTAGCGTATCTGCTTTGGTATAATACCATAGTTAACCAGTCTTTCACCCAGTTCCCTGTCCTGTCCGCCATACTGCATTCTTTCATCAAAACCATTTATAGCCTTGATGTCTTTTATCCAACCGGAAGAGTTATGTCCGTTCCAACTTGGCTTCGTAGTAGTTACCATATTAAGTATAGCACTCTTTATCCCCATGGCATCTACCTTATTATTTTTAAACGAGGTAGCCATACCATTCTTTTTAAGCCAGTCAACATCAAAGCATCTGCCCGAATATATATCTTCTTTAGAAAGTGACTTGGAAAGTTCCATAGGCAGTTTGTGGTATCCTCCCGAAAGGAAATATCCCTCTTCCCTAAACTTAATATGCTGCTCCACAAAATCAGGTCGTGGTATGCAGTCTCCGTCACTCATTAACACATAATCTGTAGTACAGGCGAGTATTGCCTTGTTCAAGATTTGTGATTTTTGGAATCCGTTATCTTCATGCCAAACGTGAATAATAGGATAAGAAACCTCTTCCCTCATATTATCAATCATTTGCTTTGTATCTTCACGTGAGCCATCATCTGCAATAACCATTTCAAACTCTTTATAAGTTTGAGTGTTATAACCCCATAGCACTTTTTTCAGCCACTCTACCGAATTGTATGTACTAATTATTACAGAAATATTCTTTTGCATCATGCCGCAAAGATAATTCAATTTTTTTTAGTTTTGTGTAATTCTAATCCGCGCTACAGCTTATGAATAAACTTTCTGTAATTATCCCAGCCTACAACGAAGAAGCCTATATAGAGGATGCTGTAAAATCAGTTAAGGAAGCCTATGAGATTATTGTAATAGACTCTTACAGTACTGACAGTACAAAAGAAAAGGCACAGGCACTGGGATGCAAGGTTATAGAAAGAAAGTTTGATAATTTTTCGGCACAAAAAAACTTTGCCCTTCCACATGCTACAGGAGACTGGGTACTGTTTATGGATGCCGATGAGCGTGTTACCCAAAAACTGTGGTTTGAAATACAGGATACCATAGCCTACCCAAAACACCAAGGTTATAAAATTAAGTTCCTGCATTTTTACATGAACCGCTTTTTATACCACAAAATAGACCGCGTTACCAGGCTGGTAAAAAACAATGATATTAAGTTTACCGGAGATGTACATGAAAAACTAAATGTAAACGGCAGTATAGGCGAGCTTAAAAACTTTATGGTTCACTATACCTACAAGGGCTTTTTTCACTGGCTGCAAAAAAAGGACTCATATGCATGGTTTCAGGCCGGAATGAGTTTTAAAAAAGGTAAAAAGGTTACTTATTTCCATCTTATCTTTAAACCCATGTATCGTTTTTTCCATACCTACATTATTAAACGAGGCTTTTTAGACGGTGTACCGGGGCTTGCCCTTGCCAGTATTAATGCCTACGGAGTACTATCCCGCTATGCAAAATTATTGCTGCTGCAAAGAGGCTTAAAATAATTTTAGCTTGCCAAACTTCAGTTTTAGCTTAAATTTAAAAAGGCTGTCTTCGCCCTTTACATCAATACGCTGTATTTCGTAGTTTTCCCTTAACGGATATTTATTAATCCTGTTGCCTATTTTAAGCCCCATTTTCATTCCGTTTTTATCAAGCAATTGCTTAAAATGTGACTTTGTAGGTTCCTTTTTAGGGTAATTACCATAAGGGTAAGCCACAGCTGGATAAACATCAAGATTGTTTTCGTCAATAAAAGAGCGGCATTGGTCAAAATCGTTATTTATCTCTTCATCGCTCATTTGAGCATAACGACCGTGGATAAAAGAGTGATACCCCAGTTCAATCAAATCACAGTTTAACGACTGTAACTGTTGTACATCCATAATAGGTTCGGTACCCTTATTCCACAAGTCTGATTTACCCACATAATTAAACGGAATAAAAAAGGTTGCCTTAAGCTTATATTTCTCTAACAAGGGTACGGCAAACTCTAGTTGATTCACTGTAACATCATCAAAAGTTATTACAATTCCCTTACCCTTAATATTTTCATTTTTTTCGAGTTCAGATAAATGAAAAGTAGTATAATTGCATGCCAGATATTGAAATTGCTCCTCTAGTTTTTGTTGCGAAATTGTCAGCCCTTTGCTCATTTCGTTAAAAGCGCACACGTTATGATACATTAAAACGGGTAATTGTGTCATTATTTTTAAAAATTTAGTAAGTGTAAAATTATTACATTTGCCAATTATATAACATTTATGCCAGAAAATAATTTGAGTACGAAAATAACTGCCCTCGCCATTACTTATAATGAAGAAGAGAATATAAACAGGTATGTGGAAAGCCTGTCTTTTGCAGACGAAATTATTATCGTAGACTCATACAGCACCGATGCTACCGAAAAACTGGCAAACGAACTTAACGTAAAGTTCATTAAAAACGAATTTACTGATTTTTCCAGCCAAAGAAATTTTGCCATAGAGCAGGCATCTAACGACTGGATATTATTTTTTGACCTCGACGAAATTGTTACACCTGCTCTTGAAACCGAGATAAAACAAGCCGTAGAAAACAAAGACGGTATTGTTGCTTACTTTGTTAAGCGCAAGTTCCACTTTATGGGTAAACATATTCGCTATGGCGGATGGAGAACAGATAAGGCTGTTCGTGTTTTTAATAAAAAACACTGCAAATATACCGGACTTGTACACGAAGTGATTACAGCAAAAGGAAGAGTATGCACCCTAAAGGAAAAAGTAGACCATTACAGTTATAAAAGCTTTGACAATTACAACAATAAGCTAAACCTTTACAGTAAACTACAGGCAGAAAACCTGTATGGAAGAAAAGTAAGGCCAAATGCCTACCACTTTTTATTCAGGCCGTTTTACCGTTTTCGCTGGCAGTATTTTTACAGGCTGGGCATACTTGACGGTAAAGAAGGCTTTGTACTCGCCTACATTCACTCATTCTCGGTATTTAAACGTTACATTCAGCTTTGGATGAAGTACAGAAAAATAAGCTAGAGTTACAGGTACTGACTTACTCCCTGCTCACAACGCACTATTTTATTGGCAATAGTTTGCTGTTGAATCCTGTCGTTAGTTTCAAAGTTATCCCTTGAGTTTATTTTGTGATGTATATGGAAAACAATGCCCGCATAGCGCAGTCGTTTTGCCATAACTCCGTTATTACCCATTCGTATAACCAAATCAGAGTCTTCCCTGCCCCAACCTTCAAAAGCTTCGTTGTAGCCGTTTACCGCTATAAAATCACTTTTCCAGTACGACACGTTACATCCTCTAAATTTATCTGAATACTCTTTATGAGGTTTATACATTCCTGCTAAAAAAGGAATATGCAGGCTGCGTGTTTTGTTTTTTATCAGTTTTGAAGAAAACCCGAATGAAGTAACCTTATCCTCAAGCACCTGTGTTACTCCGCTTTCCAGTATATTAACCCTGGCACCATAAAGGTACATCCCTTTACGGGCCGCTTTTATATGATCTTCTACAAAATTGCGATGTAAAATACAGTCTCCGTCAACCTGAATAATATAGCCAGACGTGCTCCCTGCAACAGCTTTATTAAGTATTTTGGATTTCCTGAAACCGTCGTCTTCCTGCCAAAAGTGTTTTACAGGTACGTTTATTTGAGCAGCAAAACTGTCTATCAGTTTTTTGGTTTCGTTTTTAGAGCCGTCATCAGCAATCAGAATTTCATCGGGAAGTACCGTTTGTTCCTTAATACTTTTAAAAACTACCTCCAGTGCCTGTGGCCAATTGTAAGTAGAAAGTAGTAATGCGGCAGAAAACTTTTCCATTAGCTGTTAAAATACTTTTCGTAATAAGGCTTATAGCCCGGTTTTTTTATTTTAGAATGTTTAAACCACTGCCCAAAATTCCTGAAAAAAAGTTTCATTTTCGGAATTTGCAGGTTAGGGTCATTCGCCACCAGCTTTTTAAGGTCTGTTAGGGATTTGGAAGGCAGGTATCCCAGCTCTTTCCATATTCCCGGTTCAAGATAAAAAACATCCTTAATGGTATGGTAATTATCTTTATTGGCCATTTTCCATTTATCCAAAAAAGTCATGTTCACCTCATGCATATGTCCCCAGTTAGCCAATTTAAGTTCCAGTTCCTCTTCAGTTCTGGCAAGGCCTTCATGCAGGATAAAAGTATCGTGATACACTATTCTTTCTTTGGTGTTTTTGGCGTTCTTATAGTTAGGGTAGTTAGTAGCCAAAAGCAGCTTTGTAGGCTTATTAACGTATAGCAAACCATCGTCAAGGTATTTGTATACATTAATATGGAAGCCGGCAAACTGTATAGGGTTCTTTTCCGGATTTTTAAGGTAGCAGTCGTATTTCCTAAGATGTTTTACAAAACGCTCAAAATCTATAAAATACTCATCACTATCTACCTGTATTAACCAGTTACCTATACCCATTTTAAGGCCAAGCATGTGCCTTTCACGGGTATCGTTTTGTATAGCATTAAGTTCCGGAATATAAAAATTGTCCTTATAATACTCTATTTTATTATCGACATCAAACTCCTTAACCCATTCAAAAAATGAAGGATCCACCTCAAAAGTATTACCAGACCAGGTTCTCAACTTTTCATCCATTGCTATAAAAATCCTGTCTGCCCCCTTATATACAGGAGGAATAGCCAGTTTAAGCTTCTCATAGTCATAGGACAAAAGGAACCCAACGTGAATCTTCTTCATAATAACGTACTTTTAACTTGCCTACAAATGTTAAAGTGGGCAAAAATACCAAAATAATAATGGAATCATAATTTGTTTCAAATTATTATTTTTTAAACAATTCCGTCGTTAAAAATAATATTTTTGCAATAATTTATGAGTTATAAGCCTTTCTCTTAAAATCTATTCAAATGAAAATATGCCTTATCAGCTTTGACCACTGGGAATACGACCAACATATAATAAAAGTCCTTAAAGACAAAAATATAGAGGCACACCATATTAATACCGGGAAATTTAAGTACAAATACCCTACCCCTTTACATAGAATAACAAACAGTCTAAGCAAAACACTACTTAAAAGGAATATTAAAAAGATAAAGCAGCACCAATATATTTTAGACGAACTAAAAAAATTGGGGCCACAGGACAAAATACTGGTTATAAACCCAGAGCTTATACCTGTTGCCATACACAGGCAGATAAAAACACATACAAAACAATATATAGCGTATCTGTATGATAGCTCCAAACGCTACCCTATAGACCATTTGCTGGATAATGTTTTTGATAAAATCTTCTCTTTTGACAGAGATGATGTTGCCCAATATGGTTTTTCGCCAATAAGCAACTACATCTATATGGACAAAAAACCGTTACGGCAGCCAAACGAAGCTACGTATGGGGCTTTTATGATACTTTCAATAGATGAAAGACTACAGGCGCTTAATGCAATAGCGAACAAACTGGACAACATAAACATTAATTATAATTTTATACTCGTAGGCAAACATAAACCTGCCGACCTAAATCCAAACATAAACCATCAAAGGGATATTATAAAACTGGACAAACTTGACCAGTATATGAATAATGCAAATGTTTTTGTAGATATAGTGAGGGTTAACCAAACCGGGCTTAGCTTTAGGGTATTTGATTCCCTGTGCTACCAAAAGAAACTGATAACAACAAACAAAACCATTAAGGACTATGATTTTTACAATCCGAATAACATACTGATTGTAGATGCAGACAATCCTGTAATTGAGGCTTCCTTTTTTGAAACGCCTTATGAACCATTAGACGAAAACATATACTATAAATATACTATAGACAACTGGGTCAACACTGTATTTTTTGATAAAGGTGACACTATATAAATGGAAAAGAAACTACTATTTTTAAGCAACGGACGCTACGACCTTTATAAAGTTTTTGAAGAGGGATTCAAAAAATATTCGGGTTGTGAGGTAACTACCGTTTTATACAAAAACTATAAGTACAGGAATACATGGGAAAAGGTTCAGAATTTCCTGTTCAAAATATTCCTGAACAAAAACCTTAAAAAAATTAAGGCTAGCGAACAGAACCTTTACGGACTGGAAGAGCATTATGATTATTTGGTAATGATTTCTGCCGAACTGGTGCTACCTCAACATATAAAAAAACTAACACAAAAAGCCAGTCACAGTGTGGCTTACTACTGGGATTCGTTTGACCATATTCCGGCAGCACACACTATACAATATTTTGATGAGGCATTTACTTTTGAGCCAAAAGACGCCAAAGATTACAACATTAACCTTATCACCAACTTTTACTTCCACGAAGAAAGGGTGACTGATTATGATTATGATCTTTTCTTCCTCGCATCATACGATTCAAGATATCCGCTTATTGCTACAATAGCCACAGCACTGGAAGCCCAAAACCAAAAAGTGGTGATAAAACAGTATGCCGAAACATTACCCGATGTTACTGATGCGCCTAAATCGGTTGAATTTATAGATAAACATATCTCTTTTAACAAAACAAAAGAGCTTATGAGAAAGTCCCGTATAATATTGGATATCCATAAGGATATACAACGCGGGTTATCCTTTAGGGTGTATGAAGCTATGGGACTTGGTAAAAAACTGATTACCACCAATCCTGACATAAAGGGTTATGATTTTTACAACCCAAATAATATTTTTATCTGGACTCCGGAGACAAAATCAATCCCTGCAGAATTTTTAAATACACCTTACGAAGAGCTCCCGGAGCATATCTATAAAAAATACAGTCAGGAAAACTGGGTTAAAACACTACTCAATATTAAGGATTAATAGTATTTTTATACAAAATTCAATCAATGATAAAATTCCTCGACATACAAAAAATCAACCTGCAACACCAACAGGAAATAGAGGAACGACTGCTAAAAACCTTTAGGAGCGGATGGTACCTGCTTGGCGAAGAGGTAAAAACCTTCGAGAAACAACTATGTG
>Ga0079224_100008182_pt1 | contig 14135 bp, 8 predicted proteins | sample Stecom2015_FD_80414 | JGI IMG/M metagenome (GOLD analysis project Ga0079224, IMG submission 80414) | Agricultural soil microbial communities from Utah to study Nitrogen management - Steer compost 2015 | ecosystem: Environmental > Terrestrial > Soil > Agricultural land | place: USA: Utah...
CCGATTTGGTGCGAGAATCTGCTCCTATATGAATACCGGAGCCGAGCTGTAACGCAGGCCGTCCAAGGTGAACGCGATCCGCTCTGCTCAAATGGATAGTCAGTCGGCAGGCGGCCTCGCAGTCGACCTACCGCCCTATACTTGGGCGGTAATGATCACACTGTGATGCGAATGGGATAGCCAAGACGTTGGCGACCAGCGCGCTCGATGGCGGCCCAGTTCAAGCGGCCTGCTTGAGCGCCGGCCTTTTCCAGCACCATATCCACCAGGCCCTCTGGCATGACCGGCTCGAAGTATCCGGAGATCTCGATCTGGTCCGCCTGCTCCTGTGATGGCGAAACCTCCAGGTAAAGCTCCCCATCCTCGAGCCACGCGAGCTTGACCTCCTGATCGACGACCGTCACCGGCGTCCCGACAGGTGCCAGGGGATAGAGGTGCTCCACGTCCTCATTGTACATGCGGATGCAGCCAGCACTGACACGGCGGCCCACCCCCAGCGGCATGGAAGTGCCGTGGATGAGATAGGCTGGCCATCCAAGATAAAGGGCCCTCGTGCCCAGGGGGTTGTCCGGGCCTGGCGGCACCACGCTCGGAAGTTCCGGCTTCTCCGCGCGGATCGAGGGCGGGGGATACCAGGTCGGATGCTCGGCCTTGCGAACGATGGTGGTGCTGCCGAGAGGAGTGCCTCGCCCTTCCCTCCCCACGCCCAAGGCGAAGGTCAGCGGCAGTGCACCTTCCTGGGGATAGTAATAGAGGCACATTTCGCAGATGTTGATCACGATGCCCTTGCGCGGGGCATCAGGGAGGAGGCGGTGGGTGGGAAGAAGGATCTCCTGACCCGCCTGTGGCAGCCAAACATCGACCTCGGGATTGGCAGCCTTGACCTCGACGAAGCCCAGTCGCTCGGCGCGCGCAATGTCTACGAGGGTATCGTCCGGGCGAACCCGGTAGCGCCGCATCTCGCCCACGGAATTAGGCTCGGGCGTCATGGAGCCTGCGGGCCGCGAGAAGAAGGTCAAGGGCCCAGACAGCGCGGCGCTCCCCAGCCCCGCGGTCATCAGGGCCAAAGCCCGCCGGCGGCTCCTGTTAACCTCCATGCTCATCACCTTGCCTCTCCAAAGACTTCATCTAACTCTCAAAGAACCCCTGCATTATTGCCAGATATCCCTTGCTCCCCAAGGTCGCAAGGTGGTGCCGCAGGGCAATTGATGTACTTGAAGGGCGTGATGCGGAGCGGGCTCGCCTTGCAATGCGGCAATGGCGATCTAGATTGCGCTGCTTCAGCGGGACGCACAGCAAGGTTGGAAGAAGAAGATGGGCTACAAGGTAGCGGTGGTCGGCGCGACCGGAAATGTCGGGCGCGAAATAGTCACAACGCTGGCGGAGCGGGAGTTTCCCCTGGACGAAGTCGTCGCTCTGGCGTCGGAGCGTTCAGCAGGCAAGGAGGTATCCTTCGGCGAAGACGAGGTGCTGAAGGTACAGGACCTCAGCCGCTTCGACTTTTCCGGCGTCGACATCGCGCTTTTTTCAGCCGGCTCCAGAACTGCAGCACAGTTCGCGCCGCGGGCGGCTCGCGCCGGGGCCGTGGTGATCGACAACAGCTCGCACTTTCGCATGGATCCGGACGTCCCGCTCATCGTTCCTGAGGTGAATCCCGACGCGCTTTCCGGCTATGGCCGCAAACATATCGTCGCCAACCCAAACTGCTCCACCATCCAGCTGGTGATGGCCCTGAAACCGCTGCACGATATCGCCCCTATCAACCGCGTCGTCGTTGCAACCTATCAATCCACTTCAGGGGCCGGACGCGATGCGATGGATGAGCTCTTCACCCAGACCCGGGCCATCTATGTCAACGACCAGGTCAAGCGTGAGCACTTTCCCAAGCAGATCGCCTTCAACGTCATCCCCCACATCGACAGCTTCATGGAGGATGGTTCCACCCGCGAAGAGTGGAAGATGAAGGTGGAGACCAAGAAAATCCTGGATCCACGGATCCGCCTGCATGCTACCTGCGTGCGCGTGCCCGTATTCATCGGCCATGCCGAGGCAGTGAACGTCGAGTTCGATACGCCAATCGATGAAGAAGAAGCGCGTGAGGCTCTGCGCGCGGCGGAAGGCGTGACGCTTTTCGACCACCGGATGGACGAGGGCTATGTGACCCCTGCCGAAGTCGCCGGCGAGGATGCCGTCTACGTTAGCCGCCTGCGGAGCGATCCGACGGTCGAGTACGGCCTTTCCTTCTGGGTGGTGGCAGACAACCTGCGCAAGGGCGCGGCGCTCAATGCCGTGCAGATCGCCGAAAGGCTGGTCGAGGAGTATCTCTAGCGCAGATTCACGTACCAAATCGGGTTCACGAGGTTACCTGATTTGGTACGTGAGCCGCCCGTCTTCATTCGTCCTTCGCCGGCTTCGGCGGCAAAGCCAACTTCAGGTGCAGTTCCTTGAGGCGTTCCGGCGGCACTTCGGCCGGCGCGTTCATCATCAGATCCTCTGCTCGCTGGTTCATCGGGAAGAGGATGACCTCGCGGATGTTGGGTTCGTCCGCGAGGAGCATCACGATGCGGTCGATGCCAGGGGCGGAGCCGCCGTGGGGCGGTGCGCCGAACCGGAAAGCGTTGAAAAGACCGCCGAAGCGTTCCTCGAGCTCAGCGCGGTCATAGCCGGCGATCTCGAAGGCCTTGATCATCACCTCCGGCAGGTGGTTCCGGATAGCGCCAGAGGACAATTCCACCCCGTTACAGACGATGTCGTACTGCCACGCCTTGATGGTGAGGGGGTCCTGGGTCTCCAGCGCCTCCAGACCGCCTTGGGGCATGGAGAAGGGATTGTGAGAGAACTCGATCTTCCCCGTCTCCTCGTCCAGCTCGTACATCGGGAAGTCGACGATCCAGCAGAACTTGAAGACGTCCTGCTCGATCAAGTTCAGCTCCTCGCCGATGTGAGTGCGAGCCTGGCCAGCGAAGGCCGCAAACTTCTTGGGCAAGCCCGCGACGAAGAAGACCGCATCGCCTTCCTTTAGCCCGAGCTGGCTGCGGATCGCTTCCGTCCGCTCCGGGCCGATATTCCGGGCGATGGGGCCTGCCCCCTCCCCCTCTCGGAAGAAAATGTAGCCGAGTCCCGGCTGTCCCGCGGCCTGGGCCCAGCTGTTCATGCGGTCACAGAAGGCGCGGCTGCCACCGCCGGGCGCCGGGATCGCCCAGACCTCGACCTTCGGATCCCTTTCGATCATTCCGGCGAAAAGCTTGAAGCCGGAGCCGGCAAAGTGCTGGGTCACTGCCTGCATCTCGATGGGATTGCGCAGATCCGGCTTGTCGGTTCCGTACTTGCGGATCGCATCCTCGTAGGTGATGCGCGGAAAGGGCGCCGGAGTCACCCGCCGGCCGTTGGCAAACTCTTCAAAAACTCCATGCAACACCGGCTCGAGTGCGGCGAAGACGTCTTCCTGCGTGACGAAGCTCATTTCGAAATCGAGCTGGTAGAATTCCCCGGGGGAGCGGTCAGCCCGACTGTCTTCATCACGAAAGCAGGGAGCGATCTGGAAGTAGCGGTCGAAGCCGGCGACCATCAGCAACTGCTTGAACATCTGCGGTGCCTGCGGCAAGGCGTAGAACTTGCCCGGATGCAGACGGCTTGGCACGAGGAAGTCGCGAGCCCCTTCCGGGCTGGAGGCCGTCAGGATCGGCGTCTGGAACTCGATGAAGCCCTGGTCGATCATTCTCTGACGGATCGAATGGATCACCCGGCTGCGCAACACCATCTTGCGCTGCATCTTTTCGCGCCGCAGATCGAGGTAGCGGTAGCGCAAGCGGATTTCTTCGCCCGCATCCTCGTCGGAATTGACCTGCAGAGGCAGCTGGTCGGCTTGCGACTGAAGCGTGAACTCTTCAATCCGCAGCTCAATTTCCCCGGTTGGCACCTTGGGGTTGATCGTCTCCGCCGAACGCTTCACGACCGTGCCAGTCAAGGTCACGACGCTTTCCGGCCGTGCCGCCTCGATTTCCGCAAAAAAGGGAGCGGAAACATCGACCACGCACTGCATCAGGCCGTAGTGATCGCGCAGGTCGATGAAGAGCAGCTGCCCATGATCACGCTTACGATGGATCCAGCCCGAGAGACGCACGCGCGATCCGGCATCGGTGGCGCGCAATTGGCCGCAGGTGTGGGTACGATAGGGGTGCATTGGCATTTCCGTTCCGAAGGGCTCAAGCCTTTGCCGCCGAAAGCGGCGAGAAGGCTGCTCAGCCGCAAGGTGTCCAGCACTTCATCACGCGTCACACGAGCATGCTCGCAGGTCAGAAGCTGGCCGCAAGAGGCAACGAGACGGGAGGTTTGTCAAGGATCGGCGAAGCCCCCACGGACAGCGCCCCCGGAGCGCTCTCGTAATAGTTGAACTGCACGGCATAGCAACGGCTCGATCAATTCACTCATTTCACATAACTCGGAGCCTCATCGCCGTCGCTTGGATAGTTGCAGGCACGTTATCCTAGATGATCGTTGGCAAAAGATTCTTCTGTGTCTCTGGATCGAGGGGCGCCTTTCCTTTGCCAACGGTGGTTGTGAATCACAACACAAGCACGCTAGAATTCTAATTTGGGGCTATACTTGCATGCTTCTTCTGGGAGGCTTTATGAAAAAGTCAATCGTGACTTTGGCTGGGGCTATTGCCCTCTTCGGGCTGGGTGCAGGCGTGATCGCGACCCCCAGCCTTGCACAGGATAGGCAGGAGATCCGCTGGGCAACCTCTTCGGTGGGCTCGGCGGGTCATCGTGCTCTCGTCAGCCTTTCGCAGGTCCTCAACAGGAACATCGAGGATATCTCCATTACCGTGATGCCGACGCCAGGAGCTGCCGCCTCGGTTCGCGGTTTCGCGGCTGGTCAGTTCGATGGCTACTATGGCGCCGACGTCGCCTTTCACGAGATTGCCGACAACACTGGACGCTATGTGGGCTTCGAGCCCGGTGAAAATGAACTGCTCCAGTCCTTCTGGGCCTACACGCTTGAGATGGGACTGGGTGTGCGGGCTGCCGACGCCGATGACCTTGAAGGCTGGCGCTCGCTGCAAGGCCGCCCCGTCTTTACCAGTCCTGCACCCTGGGACACGCGGGCAGCACTCGAACGTGCGATGAATATTCTCGAAGTCGGCCACGAATATGTCGAGGTCGACACGAGCCTGGCTGCCCAGGCATTGGAAAATGGCACTGTCGATGCCATCGCCATCTATACCACCGGTGAAACAAGCCCGGCGCCCTGGGTCCAGGAAGCCCTCCTGAGCACGGACGTGCGCGTCCTCAACCCAACCGAGGAGGAAATCGCGGAGCTCGAAGCAGCGGGCATTCAAACAGTGCGCGTGGCGGGAGCGTCTTTCGACAACGCGATCGGCGCCGAAGAGGCGGTTCTGGTTCCCTTCTACTACGGTTTCCACGTCGGCCTGAACCTCGACGAAGAAACGGTCCACAAGATGCTCGTGGTGATCGAGGAGAACATCGACGAGATCGTGGCGGCCGATCCCGGCCTCTCGCAACTGAAAGAAGATCTGGTTGGCATGCAGGTTCGCGGCATCGAGTCCGTCGGAGAGGCTGCGCGGATTCATCCCGGCCTCGCACGCTTCCTGAAAGAGCGGGACGCCTGGAAGGAAGAGTGGAACGATCGCGTGGCCGGTTGAAGCCCGCTTTGAGCGGGCTGTTCCGCATCACCAGCGGAGCAGATCGCCTTGATCACCTCCTCATAGCGCTCTGAGCGAGGACGGGAAAATCCACCAGCGGGTCCGGATCGTATTCATGCGCCAATCTCGACCTCTTGAGGTTCAGCCGAGTGCGATCCGGCCTCGAAGGCAGCCTCCGGTCCAAGCGGACGGAGCACCAAGATTCGGCAAGATGAGGCAAGGCCGCCATGTCGGAAGTCGCTGAACTGGAGAATCCTCCCGCGACGCGGGATACCCCTCTCAAACGGCGGCTAGGTCTCGTCGCCGACATTCTCTTCTACGTCTTCTGCAGCGGCTTCTTCCTCTACCTATTCCGCTACTACATGACGGGCCTTGGGGGACCGAGCCTTCTGGCCGTCACGCTGATGCCGGTGACCCTCTGCATCGTCGTTCTGAACGATCTGCGCAAGCAGCAGCTTTACCCTGCCCTTGGGCCGCTCTTGCCGTGGCTCTTTGCGCTCCTCTACGTCGGCTTCAGCCTCTACGCCTCCTACTACTTGACCAAAGAGTTCGACAACATCCGCATTTATCGACTGGGAATATGGAACACCCATGATTTGGTCGTAGGCGGCGGAATGGCGGCGCTCGTTCTGGAGTATACACGCCGGCATTATTTCATCCTGTTTGCCATCAATCTCCTGCTCATTCTCTATACGGTTTACGGCTACTTCGTACCGGGCCTCTTCAATCATCCGGGCATGCCCTGGGAGCGCGTCATCAGCTCCATCAGCGTCGAGATGTCGACCGGCGTTTTCGACCGCTTGGCACAACTGGGATTGACCCTGATTGGCTCCTTCATCCTGGTGCTGGCCGTACTGCGCGCCTTTGGATGTATCGAGTCCATCCTGCGGGGTGCCGGGCGACTTGCCGCGAAGTCTCCGACCCTCTTGCCTCAGACCGTCGTGATCAGCTCCTTCGCCATTGCGGCCGTCTCAGGCTCCAGTGCCGCCAATGCCGCGACCACAGGCTCGGCCACCATTCCCTCCCTGGTCCGGGCAGGCTTTCCCCGGGTCACCGCGGCGGCAGTGGAGACCGCCTCTTCATTGGGCGGACAACTCATGCCCCCGATGATGGGAATTGCTGCCTTTCTCATGGCCGAGTATCTCCAGGTGAGCTACTTCGACGTGGTCGCCCGCGGCTTCGCGCCGGCCATCATCTACTACCTGGGCGTCGGCTTCGCAGTCTATCTCCTGGCGCTCCGCTTCCATCACAGGACCCTTCTGCTGAAGGCTGCGCCGATGTCCTCCCTGGACTGGTTCAACATCTTCGCCTATGGCGCGGCGGTCATCGGACTTATCTACTTCATGGGGGTCGAGCGGCGAGCCGCCATGACGGCGGCCCAGACTGTCTTCATCTATCTGTTCCTGGTGCTGACGGCGATCTTTCTCTTCCGCCACCTATATGAGAGGCAGTTCGGCATCCGGCAGCTGACGCGCCCCTTCCTGCAGCTCGTGGAAGCTTTCTCGACGATCACCGCGGATCTGGTCATTTTGCTCGCGACCCTTGGGATCCTGACCGCCAGCTTCACCATCACCGGCGTTCCAACCAAGGTCGGTGTCCTTTTGATGGAAGGCGCGGGCATCAACATGATCTTCATGGTGCTGGTCGCCTTCGGCTTCGGCTATCTGGTGGGCATGGGGCTTCCCGTGGCGCCAACCTACATCATCACGGCCGTGGTCGTTGCCCCCTTCATGATCCGCGCGGGCCTCGACCCTTGGGTCGTCCATTTCTTTGCCTTCTTCGTGGCCGTCTTCGGCGAGCTTTCCCCGCCCAGCTCGGTGGTAGCAGCAGTAACTTCGCGAATTGCGGAGGCCCCCTTCGTGCGGACCATGATGCATGCAATCGTGCTCTGCATGCCCCTCATGGTATTGATGGCGGCGGTCTTTACCCATCCGGATCTCGTTGTCGAGCCGGGATGGGCACAGCTGCCGGCCTTCCTCATCATCCTGATCGCTACCTTGACCCTCAGCCTTGCCTTCCAGGGGCGCTTTTCGACCAACAGGATGACCGACCTTGCCCTACGTTCGGGGATCATACTGCTGGCCCTCTGTGCCCTGCTGATCCCAAACACGGCAATCGCAGGTGCCTTTGCCGCTGCGGCCTTGGTGGCGCTGGTAAGCGGAACTCTGATCGTTCGGCGCGTGATGGGCAGCAGCAGCTCGATCCAGGAAGCTGCGGCGTGAGGGCGGCAGATTCCCAAGTCTTGTACCTTTCGGCTGCCGGCTTGCCGCGCTATAGGACAAAGTCATGTTAGTTTTGACAGACACCGATGCGCTTGCCCGCTATTGCAAGGCCCAGCGCGACGCCGATTTCGTTACGGTCGATACCGAGTTCGTTCGCGATACCACCTATTGGCCGAAGCTTTGCCTGATCCAGATGGCTGGGCCGGAAGAACCGGCGATCATTGATCCGCTGGCTCCTGGCATGGACCTCTCGCCACTGCTGGAGCTCTTCGACGATCCCAAGGTATTGAAGGTTTTCCATGCGGCACGGCAGGACCTGGAGATCTTCTACCATCTGACCGGCCGCCTGCCCGCCCCGGTCTTCGATACCCAGGTGGCTGCCATGGTCTGCGGCTTTGGCGATCAGGTGAGCTACGAGAAGATTGCGGGCGCCCTCGCCAATGCCCGCATCGACAAGTCGGCCCGCTTTGCCGACTGGAGCCGACGCCCCCTCACTCGCCGCGAGTACGATTACGCCCTTTCCGATGTCACTCATCTGCGCACCGTCTACCTGAAGCTCCGTACGCGCCTGAAGCGCAATGGGCGAGCCAATTGGCTTAGGGAGGAGATGGCGACGCTCACCAACCCGGACACCTATGATCTCTCTCCGGAAAATGCCTGGCTGCGCCTGAAGAGCCGCTCGCGCGACCGGCGCTATCTGGCGGCGCTTCAGGCCCTCGCTGCCTGGCGCGAAAGGGAGGCGCAGAGGCGCGATGTCCCGCGCAGTCGCGTCATCCGCGATGAGCAGCTCTATGATCTCGCAGCCAAGCTGCCGGCTACTCCCGAGGCCCTGGCCCGCACCCGCGGACTGAATGCGGAGATCGCCAAGGGGCGTATCGGCCGCGAGCTCCTGAACGAGATCGCCGCGGTGCAGGCCCTGCCTGAGGAAGCGCTGCCCGAGCCGCCACATGTAGAGCAGGTTGATGCCCCCCAGGCGTTGCTCGATCTCCTGAAGGTGCTCCTCAAGCACAAGTGCGAGAAGCACGATATCGCGCAGAAACTGGTCGCCAGCAGTGCCGATCTGGAACAGATTGCGGTGGATGACAGGGCCCAGGTGCCCGCCTTGAGCGGATGGCGCAGGGAAATCTTTGGCGAAGATGCTCTGGCGCTAAAGCGTGGGGAGTTGGCGCTGGCAGCCGTGGGCGAGCGAGTCAAACTCGTTCGTCTTCCCCTTCATGATGGGGGCGATGCCGGCACGACAGCTACGAACGAAGAGACCGGCGCCGCCTGACGGGGGCGCTGCTTCAATGACCATACGCCTGCCCGACCGGCTGCCCATCGAGCCCTTGCTGCCTGAACTCAGGCAGGCTTTGGGGAAGGCGCGCTCCTTGGTACTGGAAGCCCCTCCCGGCGCGGGCAAGACCACCCTCGTCCCGCTGGCTCTGCTGGAGGAGCCCTGGCTGGCGGGCAAGCGCATTCTGATGCTGGAACCACGGCGCCTCGCGGCTCGGGCTGCTGCCTTGCGTATGGCAGCACTCCTTAAAGAGCCCATTGGCGAGACGGTTGGCTATCGCACGCGGCTTGACAGCAAGGTCGGCTCCCGCACGCGGATCGAGGTCCTCACCGAAGGTATTCTTACCCGCCGCCTGCAGTTCGATCCCGCCTTGGAAGGCGTGGGATTGGTCATCTTCGATGAATTTCATGAGCGCAGCCTTCAGGCTGACCTGGGCCTCGCCCTCTGCCTCGAAGTACAGGCCCTGCGCGAGGATCTGCGCCTGCTCGTGATGTCCGCCACCCTCGATGGCGCCAAAGTCGCCGACCTGCTGGGTGGCGCGAAGCGCCTGACAAGCTCGGGGCGAAGCCACCCTGTAGAGACGATCCACCTGGGTCGCCCCTCCGGCCGGCTGGAGCCAGCGGTCGCCTCGGCTGTCAGACGAGCTCTGGCAGAGGCCGAGGGAGACATCCTGGTCTTCCTGCCGGGAGAAGCCGAGATTCGCCGCACAGCCCGCGCTCTGGAGGAGGAAACGCAAGAGCGACTGCTGGTTCTTCCTCTTTATGGGGCCCTGCCCCCGGCTCGGCAGGAGGCGGCCCTCCAGCCAGCTCCGGCAGGTTATCGCAAGGTGGTTCTGGCAAGCGCTGTCGCAGAGACCAGCCTGACAATTGAAGGCATCCGCGTCGTGATCGATTCCGGCCTTTCGCGCCGGGCACGTTTCGATCCTGCGAGCGGCATGACGCGCCTCGTCACCGGTCCCGTCTCGCGCGCGACCGCCGAACAGCGTAAAGGCCGTGCCGGGCGCACCGCTCCGGGTCGCTGCTATCGCCTATGGCACGAAGCTGAAGAGCGCGCACTGCCGCCCTTCGACCTGCCCGAAATCTTGGAGGCGGATTTGGCTCCCCTGGCACTGGAGCTTGCTGCCTGGGGTGCCGCTGATCCCAACGAACTCGCCTGGCTCGATCCCCCTCCAGCCGCCGCGCTGGCCCAGGCGCGAGATCTCCTCCGGCAGCTTTCCGCTCTTGATGAAGGGGGCCGCATCACTCCCCACGGCCGTCGCCTGGCGCAGATCGGCAGCCACCCGCGTCTTGCCCACATGCTGCTCATCAGCGAAGGGAAGGAACGGCGTCTTGCCTGCGACATCGCGGCGCTCCTCTCGGAGGGCGAGATCCTCACGGAGCGCGGGGACAGGGATCTCAGGCCCCGCCTTGACCTTCTTGCTGGCGAGGGCGATGGCAGGGCAGGAACAAGAAAAGCGGCCCTGCAGCGAGTGCGGCGCGCCTCGGCCCAGTGGCAGAGCCGGCTTCACGCAGAGAGCGCGCACCCAGGCAGCGAGCCGGCCGGCCGCCTGCTGGCCCTCGCCTATCCAGATCGCCTCGCGCAGCGCCGGGGGCAGCATCCAGGCTACTTTCGTATGGCCAATGGTCGGGGCGCGCGCCTGCCGCCGGAAGATCCCTTGGCAGTTGCCGACTGGCTGGTGATCGCTTCGCTGGAAGCCGCAGATGGCGACGCCCGCATATTCCTTGCGGCACCCATCACCCTTCCAGAAATTGAAGAGCTTTTCGCTGATCAAATCACGCTGCGCGAAGAGATCTCCTGGGACAACCAGAAGGGCCGCGTAGGGGCAGTGCGCCAGAAGCGACTAGGTGCGCTCATCCTCGGGCAGGAACCCCTCCCCCATCCACCGCCTGATAGCGTTGTGCAAGCCCTGCTCGCCGCCATTAAACGACAAGGCCTGGAGCTGCTGCCATGGGACGAGAAGACAAAGCAACTGCGAGCCCGGGTCGCCCTGCTCAGGAGGCTTGAAGGCCCAGACGACTGGCCGGATTGGAGCGACGAGAGCCTGCTGGAAAGGCTGCCGGAGCGGCTTGCTCCGCACCTGCATGGGATCACGCGGCTGGAGGAATTGCAAAACCTCGACCTTGCCGAAATCCTCCTTGCCGAACTGGATTGGCCAAGACGCCAGAGGCTCGATCTGGAGGCACCGACCTATATGCAAGTCCCAAGTGGGCGGCGCCATCCCATAGACTACACCCAGGGGGAAGAAGCACTCCTGGCGGTCAAGCTTCAGGAAATGTTCGGCACCAGCGAAACTCCGCGCATTGCGGGAGGCCGTATTCCACTGCTTCTTCAGCTGCTTTCGCCGGCCGGGCGCCCTCTACAGGTAACGCGCGACCTGGCGACCTTCTGGCAGCGGGGCTACCGGGAGGTAAGAGCCGAAATGCGTGGTCGCTATCCCAAGCATCCTTGGCCGGAGGACCCGGCCAGCGCGACCGCAACGGCCAGAACAAAGCGCCATGTCTGATTCCTCTCGCTTGATCCCTAACTTCGCCCGTCTTCGAGCAGGAGCTCTGGGCGAACCCCAATTAACTGGCTGCCTGGCAAGGCCTCTGCGCGGGCACGTAGGGAAAAGCTGGGCGCCTTGGCGCCTGCTCTTGGCCGTTAGCCTCCTGGCGCTGTTCCCCCTGCTCTCGGCAACGGCAGAGGAGGAGCGGCCGAATGGAAATCTGCAAAGGTCCGAGACTGTACAGGAGACGACTGGCGCCCCCACCGAAATCATTAGACGCTTGCCGCTGTCTCGTCTGGGTTTCGAGAAGGGTCTCGTGCTCGAGGGGGAGGCAAGCGACGCCGAAGTCCTCTTTCCGCTAGCGAGAGATCTACCGATCGGGCAAGCAGGGCTCAGTCTGAGCCTGGATTACAAGATGGCCCTCAGCGAGGTCGCCAGTCTGAGGATCGACGTCGATGACGTACCGCGGGCCGCAGAAGCCCTGGCTGGGGAGGGGCATCTCGCCCTGCCCCTGCCGCTGGATGCGAGCAAACTGCAAGGGGATCCTCTCTCCCTGCGCCTTTCCTTCCGGGCTTCGCGGAGCGGCGATCGCTGTCTGGATGATAGGATCCTTCCGGACTATGTCCTTCTGCGACCAGAAAGTGCTCTGCACCTGGCAGTCGATGCCCACGCGGTGAAGAGCCTGGCGAGCGCTTGGGCCGTGCTGCCACAGCAGGTCACCATCTCCCTGAGCCGCGAGCCACTCTCCCCCGAGAACTTCGCGGCCTTGCTCGAGATCTCTCGGCGACTCTTGGCGAGCGGCAGGGAGCTACGCTACCGGCCCTTGCCGGAAATACCGGAAAATGCCGCTGTCGGCGTCTTGGCGAGCGGACTGGCGAGCGCCCGTTCCAGCCTCTTCACCGGTAGCGCTGATGGTCGCGAAGACGGCTTCGAGATCGGACACATTCTCGTGGCCTCGGAAGAAGAGCTTTCCGCTCTGGAGGCAGCGGTGAAGGAAGCCCAAACGCGCTTCCGCCGCTTTTCCGGGGCCGAGGAGGGAGAGCTACCCGAACCGCAGACCCAGCTTCAGCCGCCTGAAGAGGAATACAAGCCGATGCGGCTTGTCCGCTTCCTCGACTATCCGGTCATCGCCGCCGGAGGAAGCGATCCAGCCGCCACCGCGGCGATCCTCGCCAGTGCCTTTGCCGCGATCTCCGAGGGCGCCGAACTGGATGTCACGACAGCAAGGCTAGCGGCGCTGGAAGGCCTCGATGCCGAAAGCGTCACCTTCGCGGAACTTGGATTCCAGAAAGCCTTTCAGGAGGGCAGCGGTCGTTCCCTCTGGCTGTTGGAATTCGGGCTACAGGATTTGCCAAGCCAGCGGCTTCCAAGTTCTCTGGAGCTTGAGCTTGTTCTGCCGCAGCGCGATGAGGGGCGTCTTTCCGATCCTCTCGACATCTATCTCAATGACGTTCTACTGGCGAGCCTGGCGCCAGGCCGCAGCGGCGAAAGAAGGCGGGAAGTGGTTTCGCTTCCCTCGCAGATCCTGGCCAGCAATAACTTCTTGAGGATCGAACTTCGCCGGAACGCTGGTGGAACCTGCAGTCAGGAAAGCAGCCCTGCCCCCGCCCAGATCCTGGGGAGCAGTCTGATCCGCGGCGGGCGAGAAATTTCGCAGCCCAGCGACTTCCTCGAAATGATCGTGCAGATGGGCGACGAGCCCCTCTTTCTACTGCCGAAGGCTCTTCTTCAGCAGGCTGACGAGGTGATGCCCCTGCTCGCTCGCCTCACGAACACTCTCTTGTCAGAAGCACGGAGACCTAAGCTCCTCTTCTATGAAGATCGCCTGCCGACGGTCGACCGTCCCTTCCTTCTCATCGGACTCCCGCAGGGCCGCCTTCCCGATGCGCCGCTGAAGCTGGATGGGGAGCGCCTTGAACTGCGCGGCGGCCGTGATCTTCTGCTCGAAGCCAGCGCTCCGGAGCAGGCCGCCGTGCTGCAGCTCGCACGCCTCGACGACTGGAGCGGTTTCTGGCTTCTGCCGGACGGCGAGGGCCGTTATCCAGCGCCCCCCACCCTCCTGCTTGATCGCAGCGATATCGCCTGGCTCGACGAAGATGGTATCTCTCTTGCCTTCCAGAGCGACCGGGCAAGCGCCCGCTACTCCTGGGCTAGGCCCTGGCTCAAGCTGCTCCAAACGCACCGCCAGATTGTGCTGATCGGCAGCGGCCTGCTAACGCTCACTGTCCTGCTGCTCCTATGGGCCGGTCGCAAACGCCGACGCAAGAAAGCCCGAGACTAGAAAGCAATGCCATTGGCCTCACAGAAGATCCGCACAATAGGCTGTAACTACATGCTCGTTAGCTTAACTAAAACACTAGCCACGCGAGCACCATTCCAGCTATGACCAACGTCAGGCTGATGTGGAGTATCCAGCGATTCTTTCCGGTCGTCGCACCCTGGCGGGCCTCGGTGCGACCCTTTTCGACTGAATAGTCCTCGTGGGGCTGC
>Ga0079224_100008183_pt1 | contig 14134 bp, 8 predicted proteins | sample Stecom2015_FD_80414 | JGI IMG/M metagenome (GOLD analysis project Ga0079224, IMG submission 80414) | Agricultural soil microbial communities from Utah to study Nitrogen management - Steer compost 2015 | ecosystem: Environmental > Terrestrial > Soil > Agricultural land | place: USA: Utah...
GGGGTGCCCCGGTGCGGGGCTGAGAGAGGGCGTGCCCTCAACCCTTTGAACCTGATCTGGTTAGTACCAGCGGAGGGAAGTGAGCAGGACATGACGTACCAAGACCGCTTCCTTTCCGGGGGCGGTTTTTCGCATTTCCAAGGGGCTTCCGGCGGCCGGGCCGCGCCCGGCGGGGCAGGGCCCGCCGGCCAGGGCCGGCGGGCGGTGCCGGTGGCCATGACGGTGGCCGGCTCCGACAGCGGCGGCGGGGCCGGGATCCAGGCGGATCTCAAGACCTTCACGGCCTTTGGGGTCTTTGGCGTTTCGGCCATCACCGCGATCACCGCCCAAAACACCCTAGGCGTCGCCCGCGTCGACGTGCTGGATCCCGCCATGGTCGCGGAGCAGATCGGGGTAGTCCTCAAGGACATCGGCGCAGACGCCGCCAAGACCGGCATGCTGGCCAACGCGGCCATCGTCCGGACCGTGGTGCGGTCCCTGCAGGAACACGGCCTCACCCGGCTGGTGGTGGACCCCGTCATGGTGGCCGCGAGCGGGGACCGCCTGCTGGACCCCGAGGCCGTCGACGCCGTGCGGCGGGAGCTCATTCCCCACGCCTTGATCCTGACCCCCAACATCCCCGAAGCCGAAGCGTTGACGGACGAGCCGATCCGTTCGGTGGCCGATATGCGGCGGGCAGCCCGCGAGTTGGTCTCCATGGGATGCCGCTGGGCGGTGGTGACCGGCGGCCACCTGGCCTGGGATCCGGCGGACGCCCCCGGAACCGAGGAGGCGTTGGCGGCCCTGGCGGATCCTGTCGTGACGGTGGAGCCGGACGACGGGCAGGATGGGGGACGCGACGCACTGCAGGCCGCGGCGGGCTTTGCGGCTTCACCGGCCATCCCGGGCCGCTGGGCCCTGGATGTGGTGTACGACGGCCGCCGGTTTACGTGGCTGAAAAGCCCCTTTTTTGACACCCGCCACACCCACGGCACCGGCTGCACCTTTTCGGCCGGCATCACCGCGGCGCTGGCCCTGGGCCTGGACCCGCTGGATGCCATCATTGCCGGCAAGCGCTTTGTCACCCGGGCAATTCAGTACGCCTTGGACTTGGGTCACGGGCATGGCCCCACCAACCACCTGCTGCGGTTCTCGCCTGCAGCGCCCGGGGGAGGGGTCCGCGATGGCGCAGCCGGTTGACGCTGGGCCCGGCCGGCACCGGGATCTGCGCTCCCGCCTGGCGGTGTACCTGCTCACCGACCCGGAACTGGCGGCGGCCACCGGCCGCAGCGTGGTGGAGACGGCCCGGGCGGCCATTGCCGGCGGGGTCACCGCCCTGCAGCTGCGGGCCAAGGCCCTGCCCGCCCATCGGCAGTGGGAGTTGGGCCTGGAGCTGCGGCGCCTGACCCGGGCGGCGGGCATCCCCTTTTTCGTCAACGACCGGGTCGACCTGGCCCTGGCCCTGGAGGCCGACGGAGTGCATCTGGGCGAGGAAGACATCCCCGTGGCCGCGGCGCGCCGCCTGGCCCAGGCCCAGGGGCGGCCCGACTTCATCATCGGCTTCTCCACCGCGGTGCTGGAACTGGCCCGGCAGGCGGTGGCCGACGGGGCGGACTATGTCAGCGTGGGTGATCTTTTCGGCACCACCCGCAAGCCCGACGCGGGGGCGCCCATCGGCACCGCGCCCTTGGCCGCCATGGCCCGCAGTGTCGACGTGCCCGTCATCGGCATCGGCGGCATCACCGCGGCCACGGCGGCCCAGGTCATCGAGGCCGGCGCCTGCGGCGTGGCCGTCATTTCCTGCATCGCGGCCAGTCCCGATCCCGCCGGGGCGGCCCGGGAACTGGCGCAGGTGGTGGCCGCCGCGCTGGCCCGGGGCAGGGCCGCGCCCGGGGCTGGCGCCGGGCGGGAGGCTGGCCGCCGGTGAGGCCCGCCCTGCGATGGGACCGCGTGCATCTGCAGTTCATCTTGGATCTCCCGGGGCTGGCGGCCCACAAGGCGGCCCACATTGCGGCGGCCGCCGCCCGGGGCGGCGTCGATTCCATCCAGGTGCGGGGCAAGGGGCTCGGCGCCGGCGACTTGCTGCGGGCCACCTGCCTCGTGATGGACGCCTTGCGGGACGTGGGCCTGCCCGTGCCCGTGCTGGTCAACGACCGGCTGGATGTGGCGCTGCTGGCCGGCGCCGACGGCGTGCACCTGCCGGAAAGCGGGTGGCCGCCGCCGTGGGCCCAGCGGTGCCGGCAGCTGGCGGCCTTGGCTGCCGAGGCTTTCCCGGGGGATGGGCCCGAGGCGGCCTCGCAGGCTGCCACCGACGTGGCGGCGCCGCGGCCCTTTGCCGTGGGCCGGGCCATTCACTCCACGGCCGCGGCTGCCCTGCCGGGGACGGAACAGCTGGATTACGTCATGTTCGGCCACGTCTTTGCCACCGCTTCCAAAGCCGGTCTGCCGCCCCGGGGGGTGGCGGCCCTGGCCCGCGCGGCGGCCGCGGCGCCGGTGCCCGTCATCGCGGTGGGCGGCATCACGCCCGCCAACGCTGCCCAAGCGGTGGAGGCCGGCGCGGCCGGGGTGGCCGTGATCCGGGCCATCCGGGACGCTCCGGATCCGGCGGCGGCCGCGGCCGCCCTGCGGGAAGCCATTGATCGCGCGCCGCGCCCGGCGCCGCCCGTCGGCCCGGCGGCGGGCGCGAAGAAAGGCCGGACGGCGGGACGGAAGGAGGACGGCAGATGCGGGTGACCGTGAACGGAGAGCCCCAGGACATCGAGCCCGGCACCACCATTCGCGCGTTTCTCGAAGCCCGGGACATCGACATCCGGCGGGTGGCCGTCGCCCTCAACGACCACATCGTCCCCCGGGAACGGCTGGGGGACACCCGCTTGGCCGACGGCGACGTGCTGGAAATCATTCGGGTGGTGGCCGGGGGGTGACCCCCTTGGACCGGGTGGACCGGGCACGGGTTGCCGAGGGCTAGACCCAAGGCGCGGAGGCAGGCCCCAGCAGGCTTTGCCCATACCATCAGGGGTGTTGAAGGAGGTTGCGCCCATGACGAAGCAGGCCCAGCCGCAGGCCCACGGGCAGCCGGAGGATGACCGGCTGACCATCGCGGACCGCACGTTCTCGTCAAGGCTTTTTGTAGGCACCGGCAAGTACCCGTCCTTTGAGACCATGGTGAAGGCCATCCAGGCGTCGGGTACCGAGATGGTGACGGTGGCGGTGCGCTACATGAACCTGGACAATCCCGGCGCGGAAAGCGTCTTGGATTACCTGGCTCCCCTCCAGTGCCACCTGTTGCCCAATACTGCCGGGGCCACCACGGTCAAGCAGGCGGTGCGCATGGCGCACCTGGCCCGGGAAGCCACCGGGACCAATTGGATCAAACTGGAGGTCATCGGGGACGACCGTACCCTGTGGCCCGACACCGCCCAGACGGTGGAAGCCACCCGCGTCCTGGTGGAGGAAGGATTCGTGGTGCTGCCCTACACCAGCCCTGACCTGGTGGCCGCCATCCGGCTGGAAGAGGCCGGCGCCGCGGCCGTGATGCCCTTGGCTGCCCCCATTGGCACCGGTCAGGGACTGCTGGATTGGGTGGGCATTCGCCGCATCGTGGAGCGGGTGAGCGTGCCCGTGGTAGTGGATGCGGGCCTGGGCGTGCCCTCCGATGCCGCCAAGGCCATGGAGATGGGCGTGGATGCGGTCCTCATCAACACCGCCATCGCCCTGGCCCAAGACCCGCCTAAGATGGCTGCGGCCATGAAGTACGGGGTCGTGGCGGGCCGCCAGGCCTATTTGGCCGGGCGGATGCCCGTGCGGGACGAGGCCAGCCCCTCCAGTCCCGCTGCGGGCGTGATCCGAGAGACGGCTGCGGCGGGCAGCTGACGGCCAAACCGCGGCTGCCCTCCTTGGCCACCCTGCAGCGAGCCGGCCGCCTCATCAGGCGGCCGGCGCCCTCCCTTGGACGAGGGTGCCGCCTTTAGCGAGCCCCCTCGATGATCCCGGCCAGCTGCTCCAGGTCGGGCGCGATGGTGCGGCCGTCCCCTACGGCCCGCCGCGCGCTCTTGATGTCCTTGAGTCCGTTGCCGGTGACCAGGATCAGGACCCGGTCGTCCGCGCCGATGGCGCCGGCTTGAAGGAGCTTCTTGAACCCCGCGTAGGCCGCCGCGCCCGCGGGTTCCGCAAAGACGCCGGTGAAACGGGCCAGCTCGTGGATGGCCTCGACGATGTCAGCATCGGATACGGCTGTCATGAGGCCGCGGGAATCCCGGACCGCGTTGAGGGCCTTGATGCCGTTGCGGGGCTCGCCCACCGCGATGCTGTCGGCCAGCGTTTCGGCCCGTGCCGGGACCACGGGACCGCCCCTTTCAAACGCGTCCACCAGGGGCCGTGCGCCTTCCGCCTGCACCCCCACCAGGCGGGGCACCCGCTCGATGAGGCCCAGCCGCCGCGCTTCGGCAAAGGCTTTGGCCACGCCGGCGATGGAGCAGCCGTCGCCCACCGCCATGAACACCCACTCCGGGGGATCCCAGCCAAACTGCTCGGCGATCTCCCAGCCTGCGGTCTTCTTGCCTTCCATCAAATAGGGATTGATGGCACAGTTGCGGTTGTACCAGCCCCAGCGGTCACATGCGTCGTTGCACAGGTAGTAGGCCTGATCATAGGTGCCGTCCACCAAGAGCACGTTGGCGCCGTAGACCAGCAGCTGGGTCACCTTGGCTTCCGGCGCTGTGGCCGGAACGAAGATGTAGGATCGCAAGCCCGCCGCGGCGCTGAAACCGGCCAAGGACGACGCCGCGTTGCCGGTGGACGCGCACGCCACCACCGGGGCGCCCAGCTCCAAGGCCCGGGCGACGCCCACCGCGGACGCACGGTCTTTGAAGGATCCCGTGGGGTTGCGGCCGTCGTCTTTGATGTACAAGTTCCGGAAACCCACATGCGCGCCCAGGCGCCGGGCCCGGTAGAGGGGCGTCCACCCCACCTGCAGGTCTTGGATGGTGTCCCGCCGGCGCAAGGGCAGCAGCTCAAAGTACCGCCACTGGGACCGCTCCGGGTTCCGGGCAAAGTGGTCCCGGCTCAGGCTTGCCCGCAGACGCTCATAGTCGTACTTGACGTCCAAAATCCCTTTCATCCCGCACTCGGGGCACACGTACAGCTCCGGCGCCGGTTCGTAGCGGCGCCCGCAGGCCACACACTCAAGATGGGTCACAAACCATGCCATCGCTTCAGCCCTGCTCCTTTCCGGTGCGCATGGTCCCCGTTTCACACCGGGAAGTCGGAATTACTGCCGCGGCCCTACCGCCACCGTCCTGCGCGGCCCCAGCACCAACGGGGGAGAGGAGCGGCGGCGACGGCAGGAGCGCCGGTGACGTCACGAGCGGGGGTGACGTCAGGAACGGCCGTGACGCAAAAGCGGCGTTGATCTCGGGAAGGGCGGCCGGCTCAGCCGGCCGGAACAGGTCCGGCCGCATCCGCAGCGAAGCGCTGCAGCTCCGCCAGCCGCCAGCGGCAGCGCTGCACGCCGGCTACGTTGCCCAGGGCTGCAAACGCCGCGATCGCCGCGTTCAGCCGTTCCCGGGCCTCTACCCAGTCGCCGCGGTGGGCCGCGATGCGCCCTTCCGCTTCGATGCACATGGCCCGGCCTTCTTTGTAGCCGAAGCGGGCGGCCAGCGTCAGCCCGGCCTGCACCGCTGCGCGGGCCTTGTCCATGTCCCCCGTGCGGGCGTACGCGACAGCCAGGAAGGCGTAGATGAAGTCCCGCCGCGTGTAGCTTTGGGACCGTTCGGAAGCGGCCAGCGCCTCCTGGAGGATTTGGAGGGCCTGCTCCGGCGTGGCCGGCGGCAGCCCGCGGGCCGCGTGCTCCGGCGGGCATTTCGCGCCAGCCTCCAGGGAATTCCCGCCGGCTTCCCGCGCGGTCTCTGCGCCTTCCGCCGAGCCCTTCGCGTCCACCGCCGGTGTCTTCGCGCCTGCCGCCAGGGTTATCGCGTCTGTCGCCGGCATCTCCGCGCCTTCCTCCTGCGCGGTATCGGTACCGGCTTCAGCCAACTCCAGCAGAGACGCGCCCAAAAGCAGCGCACACAAGGCTTCGTTGTAGGGATCGTCGGCGATGCGGGCCGCCCGCAGTCCCCGCTGGGCCAGATCCGCCGCCTCCCGCCACTGGCCCCGCAGGTAGGCGACGGTGGCGGCCACGACCAGGAACTTGCTGGTCAGCGTGTCGTAGCCCAGGGCTTGCTCCTCCCGCTGCAGGGCGTCCAAGGCGGCTTCCGCCTCCGACCAGTTGCCCGCCGCCGCCCAGCAGTTGGCCAGACCGCCATGAATGGACCAGCCCGGTTTCATTATCTGATCACCCATCGCGGCGCGCACGCGGCTCAGGTGCTCGATGGCTTCCCGCAGGTCCCCGGTGACCGAGAGGATGCCTCCTTTCCAGGCGTGGAAACCCAGGGCCAGCCGGGGCTCCCGGTCAGCCAGCGGCGCCAGCTCCTCCAGGAGCGCCGCGGCTTCGAGGCAGCGTCCCTGGAGGGTGAGGGACTCGGCCCGGGCAAGTTGGAGGCGGGGGATGATGTCCAGGGCCCCGATGGCATGCGCCAGGCCCATGGCCTCCTCCAGCCGTCGGTCCCGTTCCGCCGGCGGCGACCACCGGTCCAGCCGCGCCATGTCCAGCTCGATCTCCAGCTGCTCCCGGCGGTTCTCATCGGTTTCCGGCAGCTGCGCCAGGCAGTACCGGGCGGTCTTGAGGTATTCCACCGCGGCGGCAAACGCGTACACGCTTTCCGCCACCGCGGCCGCCTGCCGGGCCCAGCGGAGCGCGGCCTTCCACAGCTCCCCGCCTATCGCGTGCGCGACGAGGCTGGCCAGAAGCTGCGGGTCCGCCTGCCGGAGATGGGGTGCCGCGCCGGCCGCCGTGGGATCGGGCAACTGGGCCGCGAGGACCGCGTAGGCCTGCCGGTGCCGGTAGGCGCGGCGCGACGGCGGGAGGCGGTCCAAGACCACTTGACGGAGGAGATCGTGCCGGAAGGAAACCGCCGGGCTGGCGTCCACGGTGATGGCCGCCCGCGCCAGGGCGCCCAGCGCGGCCACCACCTGGGCCTCCGGCATCTCCGTGACCCGGGTGAGCTGGTCCAGCGTAGCCCCGCGGCCGAAGACCGCCAGCGCCTCGACCACCTCCATGGCGGCGGGGCCCAGGCGGGCCAGGCGATCCAGCACCAGGTTTTGCACCGTGGACGGCACCGGCAGCGGAGCCGAGCCGGACCCTGCCGCGCCGCCGGCTGCGGGCCGGTCGGCTCCCGGGTCGTCGCCGGGCAGAGGTGTCTGCTGGCCTGAAGCTGTGGCCGCTTCGTCCGCGCGGCGTTCGGCCTCGCCCTGCAGGAGCATGGCCACCAGTTCCACGGTGTAGAGGGGGTGGCCTAGAGTTTGGGCGTAAATGCGCCGGGCGGGCAGCGGACCGCCCGCGGGCGACAGGCTCTGGACCAGGGCGAGGGTGGCTTCCTCCGTCAGGTTGGTCAAAGGCACCCGGGTCAGGCGGCCCTCCCGTTCGACGAGGTGGAGGGCATGGCGCAGGGCGTCGGTATCGTCGCCTTCGCGCACCGCGGCGATCACAGCCAACCGCAGCTGGGTCGGCGGCTGGCGCAATAGGAAGTGCAGGAGGCTGACGGTCAACGGGTCGGACCACTGCAGGTCATCGACGGCCAACAGCACGGGCTGGGGCAAGCTGCCCAGCAGCCGGGCCACCGCCTGGAAGAGCCGCAGCCGGTCGTCGGCCGACTCCATGGGCCAAGGCGGGTACAAGTCCGGCCGGTGGACATAAATGTCGGGCAGCAGGCGACCCAGTTCGCGCAGCCAGATGTCGGGCAGCGGCGCGACGAGCCCGTTGGGAGCGGACACGGCGGATGCCAGCAGGTCGACAAAGACCGCATAGGGCACGCTGGACATGGACTCGTAGGCCCGGCCCAGCAGCACCGTCGGGAAGTGCACGTCCGCCAGGGCGCCGCGTTCAGCCAGGTCGATGATTTCCGCCAGCAGCCGGGTCTTGCCGATGCCCGCCTCGCCTTCCAGCAGCACCATGTGGCTGGGCCCCCACCGGGCCGCGGGTCCGATGGCTGAGGCGACCTGCTCCAGTTCCCGGCTGCGGCCGACCAGGGGCGGAATGATCCGGGTGAGGCCCAAAATCTGGTAGGAATCGCTTCGCGGTTTCGCGGCGGCCGCGGAGGACTCGCCCGGCGGTCCGTCGGAAGGAGGTGCGCCGCCGGGCGGCGGTTCCGGTGCAGCCGCTGGGTCCGGGCGGGCCCCCGGGAAAACCGCCGCTCCCGCCGGCTCCGTGCCGGCCGCGGCTCCCCGGATGGTTTCCGCCAGGGCTATGGTGGCGGCTTCGGGCTCGGCCCCCAGCTGCTCAAGGAGGATCTTGCGGCACCGCTCAAACTGGGCCAGCGCGGCCGAACGGTTTCCCTGGCGGTAGAGGGCCTCCATGGCCGCCCTGTGAAAGGGCTCCTGCAAGGGATCGATGTCCAGCGCCATGCGGGCCAGCGAGAGCACCTGGTCCCAGCGCTCTTGGGCCCGCTCGGCCTCCACGAGGCGGGCGAGGGCGGCGGTCACCCGCATCTCCCACCGGCTGCGCTCGGCGTTCAGCCAGTCGTCGTACGCGGCGCTGTCGCAGGAGAACCCCTCCAGAAACGTCCCCCGCCACAGGGCCACGGCCCTCCGCAAGGCTTCCTCTTCTTCCGGGGAAGGCCGCCCCTGCGGCCTGGCGCCTTCCGCATTGAGACCGCCCCGCTCCAGGCAGTCGAGGAATTCGGCCAGGTCGGTCTCCATGCCGTTCTCGGGATTCCAGCCCAGCTGGCCGGCGACGGCCAGCAGGCAGTGGGGCGGGAGTTGGGCCCGCAGGCGGGAGAACATGGTGTTGAAGTCCCGGCGGGCGGAGTCCGCCGGGAGGCGGTCCCACAAGAGGCTGTAGAGGTGTTCCCGCGGAAACATCCGAGCGGGATGCGAGGCCAGGTACCATAGCAGGGCCTGCCCCTTGCGGGACTTGAGCGTCACCGTCTCGGTGCCGCGCAGGATTACCGGGGGACCCAACAGCAGTAGGCGGTAACCCATGGCGCACCCCCTCCAGAGCCGCGGCGGCCGATGCCGCGGTGCCTGCTTCAGAGCCGGGCCAGCCGCTGCCGGCACCGCCGGGCGCCGGCCACATTCCCCAAGGCTTCAAACTGGGCCGCAGCATCGCCCAAACTCCGGCGGGCGGCCTCCAAGTCGCCCCGGCAGGCAGCGATGCGGCCCAGGGCCTCCGTGCACATCGCCCGGCCTTCCCGGAAGCCGAAGCGGTCCGCCAATTGCAGGCCCGCGGCCACGGCGGCGTCCGCCTTCTCGGGTTCTCCCGCCCGGGCATAGGCCGCGCCCAGGAAGGCGTAGATGAACTCCCGTCGCGTGTAGGCTTGGGCCCGTTCCGACGCGGCCAGCGCGATCTCAAGGAAACCGATGGCTTGCGTCGGCGTGGCAGCCAGCGGCCGGCCGTCCCACACCAGCTGGGCGTGCTCGCCGTCGTGCCGTCCGTGCTCCTCCTCCGTACAGGCGGCAGCTTCCGCGAGTTCCAAAAGGGAAGCGCCCAGCCACAGCGCGCAGTGGGCTTCGTTGGCCGTATCTTGCGCCTCCCGGGCCGTGTGCAGGCCCTGGGCGGCCATGGCCGCGGCCTCGCGCCAGCGGCCGCGCAAGTACTCTACCGTGGCGGCGATGACCAGGAACTTGCTGGTCAGGGTGGGATACCCTTGGGCCCTTTCGTCCCGCTCCATGGCCGTCAGGGCCGCGTCGGCCTGGGCGAAGTCGCCGGCCGCAGCCCAGCACGCGGCCAGCCCGCCGTCCAAGGAGGTGCCGGGTTTCAAGACCGCGGCGTCCGCCGCGCTGCGCACCTTCAGGAAGTGGTGGATGGCGCTGCGGACGTCGCCGATCAGCGTGTGAATCGCGCCTTGCCATGCGTGAAACACCAGGCCCAGCCGCGGATCCTGCTCGGCCCAGGGCGCCAGCCGCTCCAGAAGAGCCGAGGCTTCCGGCAGGCGGCCCTGAAGGACCAGGGAGTCCGCTTGCGCCATGTGGAGGCGGGGCAGGTACTCCACCGCCCCCATCTCCTGGGCCAGGCGCAAGGCGGCCGCGAGCCGGTCGTCCCGCTGGGCGGGCGGCGACCACTGGTCGAGCCGCGCGAGATCCAGTTCGATGTCCAGCCGCTGCCGGAGGTAGGCGTCGGTGGGCGGCAGCCGCTCCAGGCAGTCCCGGGCCGTATTGAGGTAGTCTGCTGCCGCGCGAAACGCATACACGGCCTGGGCCGCCGCCGCCGCCCTCCGGGCCCAGTGCACCGCTTGGGCCCACAACTGGCCCCCCACCGCATGGGCGACGAGGCTGGCCAGCAGCTGCAGATTGGCGGGCTGCGGCACCGATTCCTGCTTCGACTGCACCGGCGGTTCCGGCTGCACCGGCGGCAAGGGCTGCGTCGCCCGCGCCGGCTCCATGGACTGCGCCGTCGGCGTCGGCTCCGTTGGATGCGGCGCGGGATTCGGACCCGTCCATGGGCCAGGGGATCCGGTTTGCGCGTGGGCTGGAGCAGGCAGCGTCTCCGCCAGCGCAGCGTAGGCCTGGCGATGGCGCGACGTCAAGCGGGACGAGGGCATGCGCTCCAGTACCACCTGCCGAAACAGATCGTGGCGGAAGCCCACGCCCGGGCCATTCTCGACCGTAATCCCTGCCCGCCTCAGCGCCCCTAGGGCGGCCACCAGGGCGCCTTCATCGCGGCCTGTCGCGCGGGTGAGCTGGTCCACCGTGGCCCCCCGCCCGAAGACCGCCAGCGTCTCGGCCACCTCCATCGCAGCTTCGCCCAGGCGCGTGAGGCGGTCCACCACCACGTTTTGCACCGTCGGCGGCACGGGCAGCGACTGAGCGACAGGGCCGTCTTCGCCGGCCTGCAGCAGCATGGCCACCAGCTCGACGGTGTACAGGGGATGTCCCAAGGTCTGGGCGTAGATGCGCCGGCCCAGCAGCGGGCCGCCCGCCGGCGACAAGATTTCGACCAGGGCCACGGTGTCGGCTTCGGTAAGGTTGGCGAGGGGCATTCGGGTGAGGCACCCTTCGCGCTCCAGCCCGGTGAGAACCTGGCGCAGCGCATCGCTCTCTTCGTCTTCCCGCACGGCGGCCACCACGGCCAGCCGCAGCTCTGCGGACGGTTGGCGCAGCAGGTAGTCCAGCAGGCTCATGGTCAAGGCGTCCACCCAGTGCAGGTCGTCCAGGACCAAAAGCACCGGCTGGGGCAGGCTGCTCAACAGGCGGGCGGCCGCCTGGAAAAGGCGCAACCGGTCATCGGCTGACGTCATGGGGAGAGGCGGGTACAGTTCGGGCCGGTGGGCGTAGATGTCCGGCAGCAGGCGGCCGAGCTCCCGCAGCCAGATGTCGGGCAGCAGGATGTGGCCGGCCAGCAGTTCGGGCACCACCGGGGTCAGCGCCTCGACGATAGGGGCGTAGGGTACGCCCGCCATGGATTCGTACCCCTCGCCGGCCAAGACCGTTGCAAATCCTGCGTCTCCCGCCGCACCCCGGGACGCTGCCTCCACGACTTCTGCCAACAGGCGGGTTTTGCCGATGCCGGCTTCGCCCTGCAGCAGGATCAGATGGCGGAAGTCCGGGCGTGCGGCGCCGCGAAGGGCCTGGAGGATCCGGTCCCATTCCCCGGTGCGGCCAATCAGGGGCGGCGCGGAGCCGGTTCGACTCCACCCCGGGGCCAGCACGGCGCGGGACGGCAAGGCCGTTGTCTCCGTGGAATTCGCCGCCTGCTCCGCCGGCGCGGCCGCTCCGGGGTGCGCAGCCCGGCGGATGGTTTCGGCGAGGGCCAGCGTCGCCGCGTCCGGTGCCGTCCCCAGCCGCTCCCGCAAGAGCCTGGCGCATCGTTCAAACTCCGCCAGGGCCGCCGAGCGGTTTCCTTGCCGGTACAGGGCCTCCATGATGGCCCGGTGGAAGGGCTCCTGCAGCGGATCGATCTCCAGGGCCCGCCGCGCCACGGCCAAAACCTGCGCCCAACGGCCTTCGGCCCGCTCGGCCTCCACCAGCCGGGACAGCACAGCCAGCATCCTCAGCTGCCAGCGGTGCCGTTCGCCGGCCATCCACTTTTCAAAGGCTGCGCTGTCGCAGGTGAACCCGTCGAGGAACGGGCCCCGCCAAAGGGCCGCTGCCTGGTAGAGCAGCTCCTTGTCTTCGGGCAGCGTCGGGTACGGGGGAGTGCCCAGGTCGAGGGGCAGCCCGGCCTGCTCCGTCCAGCGCAGAAAGTCGGCGAGGTCGGTGGCGACTGGGGCGGCAGGGTTCCAGCCCAGGCGGTCCCAGCTTTGCTGCCAGAACTCCGCCGGCGTTTCCGCCCGCAGGCGTGAGAGCATCGTGTTGAAGTCCCGGCGGGCCGAATCGGCCGGAATTCCGTCCCACAGCAACTGGTAAAGGTGGTCCCGGGGAAACATCGCATCCGGCTGGGCCGCCAGGTACCACAAGAAGGCCTGGCCCTTCCGCGACCGGAATGCGATCACTTCCGAGCCGCGCATCAGCACCGGAGGCCCCAGCATTAGGAGCCGGTAAGCCATCTCTGGGCTCCCTTCCGAAACGAGACACCGCGACTGCGAGGCAGCCCAACACCCGCCCCGACCGTCCCAAAACGGCGAAGTGTTTAGCTGTTCTCCAGCTATTTCTCGGAACCCTCCCGCTTGGGCGGATAAAGTGAGCGCCGTGTAATCGGAAAATTATCGCTGTGTAATCGGGCGTTGGCAGCGCGTCCCGATGGTGCCAAGGCCGGCTGGCCGGCGGGGCGCTGATGTCCTGCGGGCACCGCCGCGCGGGCGGGGTGCGGGCGGCCTGCAGGCGCCCCTTCCCGGCGGGATCCCGCTGGCCTGCCCTGGGCGCAGGGCCCGCGGGAACGCACCGCGCTGTAAGCGCCGTCTGATTGCGCTGTAACCGCCGTGTTTTCCCTATGTAAGCGGGGTATCGTGTATAGTTAGTACCAAACGGGGGACATGGTGGAACGCATGCGTCTCCGCCAAGTGGGGGGGAGGTGCGCCAAGGTCCCGGCGGCGAAGCCGTTCCGGCCGCCGGCGGGGCCTTAAGCGCACCTTTTTTCTTACACCTTTGCGCCGCCCGATTCTGCCCGTCCGGGACTCCGTCTTTGCCCATGCTCCCGCGCTGTGGCATCCCCGGGCGTTGTCGGCGGCTGGACGTTGGCGGAGGTCGCTCCTGCCGGGGGCGGAACCGCCTCCGTCTGCAGCCTTTCGGTGGCAACGCTTCCCGTTGTAATGCAGATGTAACGCGCGTGTTGGCGCGTGTAATCGCCCGGAGAGGGCGGCGAAGGCGGCGTGTAAGCGCGGATGTGCTACCATGCCCTATACGCCGGATCGTCGCCGGCAGTACGGCAACAACGTCGGTTCTGGGAACCCCGCCTGTACATGGCTCGCCGTCCCTCGAATCGCGGCCCGGCGGGGCGCGCAGGACGAGGGTGCGCTCTTGGCCCGCCTCCATCCCGCGGCCCGGCAGCGAGTCCATGACCTGCGAGGGAGGAGGGAGAAGCGATGCGGTGGTCCTCGGGGGAGCGGTTCCGCCTGGGAGGTGCCCGGTGGAACCGTTGTCTCCTGCTGCTGGCAGCTTTCCTGGCCTTGAGCTTTGCTGGACCCGGACCGGCTTCGGCCCAAGGTGCCCAGGCGGCTGCGGGGCCTGCGGGTCCCGGCACGGCCGCATCCGTTGCCACCGGAGAGAGTGAGGCTTTGAGGCCTGCCGTCGCCGTGTCGGTCGCAGCCGGCGAGGGCGGCGCACCCGCCCCCGCTGAGGAGCCGCGGCTGTATGTGGTCGCCTACCGCTTTAGCGGCAACACGGCTTTCGCCGCAGAGGTACTGGCGGGGCAGCTGGCCGCGTACGCCGGGCGGGAGCTGACCCTGGCGCAGCTGGAGCAGGCCGCCGCCCAGGTGGCCCGCTTCTACCGCCGCCACGGGTATTTCCTCGCCGCCGCGTACGTACCTCCTCAAGAAGTGGTGGACGGCGTTGTGGAGCTCGCGGTGGTAGAAGGCCGCTGGGGCCAAGTGGTTGTCGACAACGCCGCCGGGCTCCGAGACGCCGTCGTGTCGGCCCTGCTGGACCAAGTGCGACCCGGCGCCTTGATCCAAGCAGCGCCTCTGGA
>Ga0079224_100008184_pt1 | contig 14134 bp, 13 predicted proteins | sample Stecom2015_FD_80414 | JGI IMG/M metagenome (GOLD analysis project Ga0079224, IMG submission 80414) | Agricultural soil microbial communities from Utah to study Nitrogen management - Steer compost 2015 | ecosystem: Environmental > Terrestrial > Soil > Agricultural land | place: USA: Utah...
GAGACCAGCCCGTCACCACGAGTGAGCAGCCCGTCACCACGAGTGAGCGGGCCGTCACCACGAGTGAGCGGGCCGCCGCCGCGATCAGCGGTCTGCGCAAGGGTTTCGGCGGCCGCACCGTGCTCGACGGCATCGACCTCGACATCGCCGAGGGCGAGATCGTCGCACTGGTCGGCCGCAGCGGCTCGGGCAAGTCGACCCTGCTGCGGATCATCGGCGGGCTGGAGACGGCCGACCGCGGATCGGTCGTCACCCAGGCCCAGCCGACCTTCGTCTTCCAGGAGGCCAGGCTCATCCCGTGGTTGCCGGTTGTGCGCAATGTGGCGCTCGGCCGCCCGCGCCCGCGCAACCGCCGCCGCGACGAGCCGATCGCCCGCGAGCTGCTCGGGGAGGTGGGGTTGCGCGAACGCGCCGACGCCTGGCCGCTGACCCTCTCCGGCGGCGAGGCGCAGCGGGTGGCGCTGGCCAGGGCCCTGGTCGCCCACCCCGAGCTGCTGCTGCTCGACGAGCCCTTCGGCGCGCTCGACGCTCTGACCAGGCTGTCCATGCACGAGCTGCTGCTGCGGCTGCACGCCGAGCACGGATTCGGCGTGCTGCTGGTGACCCACGACGTCACCGAGGCGGTCACCCTCGCCGACCGGGTGCTCGTGCTGGCCGACGGCCGCATCGCCGAGCAGGTGCGAGTGGACCTGCCCCGGCCGCGCTCGCACGCCGATCCCGCCGCGGCGGGCCACATCACCCGCCTGCTGACGCTGCTCGGCGTCGGCGTCTGAATGCCCCCGATCGACCTCCCCGATCGACGAGTAGGAAAGCAGTTCCCGTGAAACGATTCTCGATGGCCCGGTTCGCCGGTGTGGCCGTGATGGTGGCGGCCCTGTTCGCCAGTTCGGCCTGCGGTGACGACGGCGAGCCCGCGGCGGCCGACGGCCCGGTGGATCTCAGCACGGTCACCCTGAAAGTCGGTGACCAGAAGGCGATCTCGATCGAGGTGCTGATGCAGGCCTCCGGTCAGCTGGAGAACCTGCCCTACCGGATCGAGTTCTCCACCTTCACCGCGGGCCCGCCGATGGTGGAGGCCGCGGGCGCCGGCGGCATCGACATCGCCCAGACCGGCAACACCCCGGTGATCTTCGGCGCGGCCGCCGACGCCGACATCAAGATCATCGGCGCACTGGCCGCGACCGGCAAGGGTGATGCCCTGCTGGTCGGCAAGGACTCCCCGATCACCGCGGTCGCCGATCTGAAGGGCAAGAAGATCGCGGTCACCAAGGGCAGCTCGGCCAACGCCAACCTGCTGCTGCAACTGCAGAAGGCGGGGCTCGGCCTCGGTGACGTGGAGCCGGTCTACCTCGCGCCCGCCGACGGCTACGCTGCCCTGACCCGCGGTGACGTGGACGCCTGGGCGGTGTGGGATCCCTACACCGCGATCGCCGAGGACGAGGTCGGGGCGAAGGTCGTCGCCACCGCCGATCAGGCCGCCAACGGCTACAACTTCTGGCTGGCCTCCGAACAGGCCCTCGCCGATCCCGGCCGGGTGGCCGCCATCGCCGACTTCCTGGAGCGCTACGCGGCGGCCACCGCGTGGTCGTCGCAGAACCTGGACCTGTGGTCCACCCGGTACGCCGAGCTGACCTCGATCCCGGTCGAGGCCTCGCGCATAACCTGGACCCGCTCCATCAAGGAGCCGATCGCGCTCGACGACGCGGTGATCGCCTCCGAGCAGGAGATCGCCGACGCCTTCACCGAGGCGGGCGCGATCCCCGGCGCGGTGAGTTTCGCCGACTACGTCGACACCAGGTTCGGATCCCAGTAGGCCGCGTCCGCGCCACGATCCGCCGGCGACTGCCCCGGCTCCACCCAGGAGCCGGGGCAGTCGCCGTCTCGCGTCCCCACCGCGCGCGAACTCGCGCGCCGAGACCGGGCCCCGAGTGGGCGGGAATATCCCGTGGCGGGCGACGGCTATCCTTTGATGGTCATGAAGTCGGCTTATCCGGGTCCGGTCATCGGTGCTGCACCCCAGACGGTCTACCTCGATCATGCGGCGACCACACCGATGCTCCCCGTCGCCATCGAGGCGATGACGGCTGCCCTGGCGGTGCCGGGCAACGCGTCCTCGGTGCACGGGTCGGGCCGGACCGCCCGGCGGCTGCTCGAGGAGGCCCGCGAGTCGATCGCGGCGAACCTCGGCGCCCGGCCCTCGGAGGTGATCTTCACCTCCGGCGGGACCGAGAGCGACAACCTCGCCGTCAAGGGCATCTTCTGGGCGCGCCGCGACGCCGATCCGCGCCGGGTGCGCGTCATCGCGGGCTCGACCGAACACCACGCCGTGCTCGACGCGGTGGAATGGCTCGAGCAGCACGAGGGCGCGAAGGTCAGCTGGCTGCCGGTGGACGCCGACGGCCTCGTCTCGCCGGAGACGTTGCGCGCGGAGCTGACCGAGCACGCCGACGAGGTCGCCCTGGTCACGGTCATGTGGGCCAACAACGAGGTGGGCGCGATCCAGCCGGTCGCCGAGCTGGCCGCCGTCGCCCGCGAGTTCGACGTGCCCATGCACAGTGACGCCATCCAGGCCGCGGGACAGCTGCCCATCGACTTCGCCGCCAGCGGCCTGTCTGCGGCCAGCTTCACCGGCCACAAGGTGGGCGGCCCGCACGGCATCGGCGTGCTGCTGCTCGGCAGGCAGGTGCCCTGCGTGCCGCTGCTGCACGGTGGCGGTCACGAGCGCGACCTGCGCTCGGGCACCTCCGACACCCCCGCGGCGGTCGGGCTGGCCGCGGCCCTCGGCCACGCGGTCGCCGAACTGCCCGCGCACGCGGCGCGCATGGCCGCGCTGCGCGACGAGCTGATCGCCGGTGTCACCGAGGTCGTCCCGGACGCGGTGCTCAACGGCCCGGCCGGTTCGGCGAGGCTACCCGCCAACGCCCACTTCACCTTCCCCGGCTGCGAGGGCGACTCGCTGCTCATGCTGCTGGACGCGGCCGGGATCGAATGTTCCACCGGCTCGGCCTGCAACGCGGGCGTGGCCGCGCCGAGTCACGTGCTCATCGCCATGGGCGTCGAGCACCGGGCGGCGCGCGGATCGTTGCGCTTCTCCTTCGGGCACACCTCCACGCGCGAGGACGTGGAAGCGGTGGTGAATGTCCTCCCCCAGGTGATAGAGCGGGCCAGGGCTGCTGGTCTCGCCGGTGCGAAAGGCGGTGTGTGATGCGGGTACTCGCGGCGATGAGCGGTGGCGTGGATTCGGCGGTCGCGGCCGCCCGCGCCGTCGACGCCGGCCACGAGGTGGTCGGCGTGCACCTGGCGCTGTCGTCGGCGCCGGGCACCCTGCGCACCGGCTCGCGCGGCTGCTGCTCCAAGGAGGACGCCGGTGACGCGCGCCGGGCCGCCGACGTGCTCGGCATCCCGTTCTACGTCTGGGATTTCGCCGACCGCTTCAAGGAAGACGTGATCGACGACTTCGTCGCCGCCTACGCCGCCGGGCAGACCCCCAATCCGTGCCTGCGCTGCAACGAGAAGATCAAGTTCTCCGCGCTGGCCGACCGCGCGGTGGCGCTCGGCTTCGACGCGGTGGTGACCGGGCACTACGCCCGGCTGTCCGAGGGCGTGCTGCGCCGCGCCGTGGACGAGGACAAGGACCAGTCCTACGTGCTGGCAGTGCTCACCGCCGAACAGTTGCGGCGCGCGATGTTCCCGGTCGGCGACACCCCCAAGCCGCGGATCCGCGCCGAGGCCGCCGAGCGGGGCCTGGCGGTGGCGAACAAGCCGGACAGCCACGACATCTGCTTCATCCCCTCCGGCGACACCCGCGCCTTCCTCGGCGCGAAGATCGGCGTCCGGCCGGGCGCGCTGGTCGACGCCGACGGGCGCAAGCTCGGCGAGCACGAGGGCGTGCACGGCTTCACCATCGGTCAGCGCAAGGGGCTCGGCCTGCCCGGCCCCGCCGCCGACGGCAGGCCGCGCTATGTCACCGACATCGACCCCGAAACCGGCACCGTGCGGGTCGGCTCGATCGAGGATCTGCAGGTCACCGAGGTCGCCGCCGAGCGGGCGATCTGGACCTCCGGTGTCACGCCCGAGGGGCCGGTCGAGTGTGTCGCCCAGGTGCGCGCGCACGGCGGCACCGCGCCCGCGGTGGCCGAGGCGGTCGACGGCGGCATGGCGGTGCGCCTGCGCGAGCCGCTGACCGGCGTCGCCAAGGGACAGGCCGTGGTGCTCTACCGTCCTGACCGGGACGGTGACGTGGTGCTCGGCAGCGGGACCATCACCGGCACCGCCCGTGCCGACGCGGCGCGCGCCCGGACCGCCGACGCGACCGCCCACTGACCCCGGCCTTCGGAGGAACACACGTGAGCGACCGCCTGGTGCGCGGCGCGGCGGAGGACGCCGCCCCGACGACGAGTGCGACGGATGCCGTGACCGCCGCCGAGCCGCGCGACCCGCTGCCCGGCGGGGTGTGCACCGGCCTGGGTTCCTGGCCGGGCACCGATCCGCGCGAGGCCGCCGCCACCGTCCTCGGCGAGCTGCCCGACCTGACCCATCTGGTGGAACTGCCCGCGCGCGGCATCGGCGCGGACATGATCGGCCGGATGTCGGCTCTGCTGGTCGACATGCGCCTGGATACGAGCACCCGCGGTTACCGGCTGGCGGCGCGCCCGGGCGCGGTCTCCCGCCGCGCCCGCGATCTGCTGCGCGCCGATCTCGACGCGCTGGAGGAGGCGTGGGAGACCTCCGGCTCGGCGGGCACCGGCCGGGTGGTCAAGCTCCAGGCCACCGGCCCGTTGACGCTGGCCGCGCAGGTCGAGTTGCCCAACGGGCATCGCGCGCTCACCGACCCCGGCGCGGTGCGTGACCTGTCCGAATCCCTCGCCGAGGGCCTGGTCGCACACGCCGACGAGGTGCGCAGACGCCTGGGCGCGCGGATCGTCCTGCAACTGGACGAGCCGAGCCTGCGCCGGGTGCTCGACGGCTCGCTGCGCGGGGTGAGCGCCCTGGACACCGTGCGCGCCGTGCCCGAGCCGGAGGCGCGGGCGGTGCTGGACCGGGTGATCCAGGCTCAGCGCGACCCGGTGGTGCTGCACGACTGCTCGGACGACCCGCCGCTGGCGCTGCTGCGCCGCACCGAGGCCGCCGCGCTGGCGATCGACATCGCCCACATCGGCGCCACCGATCTCGACGACCTCGGCGAGGCCATCGACGCGGGCAAGAAGCTCGTCCTCGGGCTCGTGCCCACCGCCGAGCCCGCGGGCAGGCCCACCTGGCGCGAGATCGCCGAGCCGGGCGCTCGGCTGGTGGACCGCCTCGGCTTCCCGCGCACCATCCTGGCCGGGCAGATCCTGGTCGCCCCGGCCTGCGGACTCGGCGGCGCGTCGCTGTCCTGGGCGCGGCGCGCGCTGGCGCTGGCGGCCGAGGTCACCCGCGTCTACACCGAGGATCCCGAGTCGCTCGGCGCGCGGTGAACCGTCGCCGACGTGCGGGAACGTGTCGGTGGGCTCGACTAGTGTGCTGTGCGTGAGCGACAGGGACGGTGCAGGCGACACGGATACCACCGCGGAGACGAGCACTGCTGAAACGAGCACTGCGGAAACGAGCACGGCGGCGCGGAACGCCGCCGAGAGCGAGGAATCGGTGGCGGGCGTGGTGGCGGGTTCGGCGGGGGCGGAGCAGGTGCCGGCCACCGACGAGGAGCGGGTGCGCTGGCAGGAGCTGGCCGAGGAGGTGCGCGAGCACCAGTTCCGGTACTACGTGCGCGACGCGCCGATCATCTCCGACGCCGAGTTCGACGCGCTGCTGCGCGAGTTGCAGGAGCTCGAGGAGCGCCACCCCGACCTGCGCACCCCGGATTCGCCGACCCAGCTGGTCGGCGGCGGCTTCGCCACCGACTTCACCCCGGTCGACCATCTCGAGCGGATGCTCTCGCTCGACAACGTCTTCAATTACGACGAGCTGCGCGCCTGGGCGGCGCGGGTGGAGGCCGAGACCGGTCCCGACCTGCACTACCTGTGCGAGGTCAAGATCGACGGCGTCGCGCTGAACGTGGTCTACGAGCACGGCAGGCTGGTGCGCGGCGCCACCCGCGGCGACGGCCGCACCGGTGAGGACGTGACCCTCAACGCACGCACCATCGAGGACGTGCCGCACCGGCTCACCGCGAGCGCGGAGTTCCCGATCCCGGCGCTGCTCGAGGTGCGCGGCGAGGTCTACATGCGGCTGGCGGATTTCGAGGCGCTGAACGCCGCCATCGTGGCGGAGGGCAAGCCGCCGTACGCGAATCCGCGCAACACCGCCGCCGGTTCGCTGCGGCAGAAGGACCCGGCGGTCACCGCGCGGCGCAAGTTGCGGATGATCTGCCACGGCATCGGCAGGCTGGAGGGCGCCGTCTTCGCCTCCCAGTCCGAGGCCTACCGGGCGCTGGCGGCCTGGGGCCTGCCGGTCTCCGAGCACGCGCGGGTGGTGCGCGGCATCGACGCGGTGATCGAACGGGTCGCGTACTGGGGCGAGCACCGCCACGACATCGAGCACGAGATCGACGGCCAGGTCGTCAAAGTCGACGAGACCGCGCTGCAACGCCGCCTCGGCGCCACCTCCCGCGCCCCGCGCTGGGCCATCGCCTACAAGTACCCGCCGGAGGAGGCCACCACCAAGCTGCTCGACATCGCCGTGAACGTCGGCCGCACCGGGCGGGTCACCCCGTTCGCGGTGATGGAGCCGGTCTCCATCGCCGGGTCGACGGTGGCCATGGCGACCTTGCACAACGCCTCCGAGGTCCAACGCAAGGGCGTGCTGATCGGCGACACGGTCACCATCCGCAAGGCGGGCGACGTCATCCCGGAGGTGCTCGGCCCGGTGGTGGACACCCGCACCGGTGCGGAGCGCGCGTTCGTCATGCCGACGCACTGCCCGGAGTGCGGCACCGAACTGGCCCCGGAGAAGGAGGGCGACGCCGACATCCGCTGCCCCAACCAGCGGCACTGCCCCGCACAGTTGCGCGAGCGCGTGTTCCACGTCGCGAGCCGTAGTGCCTTCGACATCGAGGCGCTCGGCTACGAAGCGGCCGTCGACCTGCTGAGATCCGGCGCCATCGCCGACGAGGGCGATCTGTTCGACCTCGACGAGGCGCGGCTGTTGCAGACCTCCCTGTTCACCAACAAGGAGGGCGAGCTGTCGGCCAACGGCCGCCGCCTGTTGCAGAACCTGCAGTCCGCCAAGGATCGACCGCTGTGGCGGGTGCTGGTGGCGTTGTCCATCCGTCACGTCGGGCCCACCGCGGCGCGCGCCCTCGCCGCCGAGTTCGCCGACATCGACCGCATCGCCACGGCGAGCGTGGAAGAGCTCTCGGCGGTCGACGGCGTCGGCCCCACCATCGCCGCGGCGGTGGTGGAATGGTTCACCGTCGACTGGCATCGCGCCATCGTCGACAAGTGGCGCGCCGCGGGCGTGCGGATGGTCGACGAGCGCGACGAGTCCATCGAACGCACCCTCGAAGGGCTGTCCATCGTGGTCACCGGCTCCTTGCAGGGCTATTCCCGGGACGGGGCCAAGGAGGCGATCCTGGTGCGCGGCGGCAAGGCGGCGGGCTCGGTCTCCAAGAAGACCGCCTTCGTGGTGGTCGGCGACTCGCCGGGCTCGAAGGCGGCCAAGGCCGAGGAACTGGGCGTCCCCATCCTCGACGAGGAAGGCTTCGTGCGCCTGCTCGAGCACGGCCCGGCGGCTGTGACGCCCGCGGCGGAGGGGGAAGGGGCCGCGGAAGCAGGCGAGGGGGAGCCCGCCGGATAGGCCCCGTGGGCGGTGCGTCGCCGGGCGTGTTCGCCGGGCCGCGCCGAAGTGCGGAAGTATGGCGGCATGCTGCGCAGTTTCCAGGTGACCAATCACCGTTCGCTGGCCGATACCCAGGAGTTGCGACTGACCAAGGGCGGCGGCCCGGTGGCGGTGCCGGTGACCGCCGTGCACGGCGCGCCCGCCGCGGGCAAGTCGAGCCTGATCGACGCGCTGGACCGGATGCGGGACGCGGTGCTCAACTCGGTGACCGGCTGGGACCCGTACGCGGGGCCGGTGCGCACCCCGCATCTGGCACACTCGAACCTGCCCTCGGAGTTCGAGGTCTCCTTCGTCGCCGAGGGCTGCCCGTACACCTACGGCTTTGCGCTCGACAACGCCGACGTCACCGCCGAATGGCTGCACAGCCACCCGCGTTCGCGCAAACGCGTCGTCTTCGAACGCGACGGCGCGGGCATCAAGGTCGGCCCCATGTTCGAGGCGGCCCGCTACGGCGTGGCCGCGCTGGTGCCGTTGGTGCGCCCGAACGCGCTGCTGCTCAGCCTGGCCGGGCAGATGCACGCCGAGGCGCTCGTCCCCGCCTATCGGTGGTTCTCCGCCATGCTCGAGGTGGTGCACGGCCCGGTCGACCCCGGCGCGGTCGCCCACCGGATCGGCAGCCACATCTCGCGCTCGCCCGAGCACGCCGCCCGGCTGCTGGTGTTGTTGCGCGCCGCCGATCTGGGCATCGCGGACCTGCTCGTCGCCGAGCCCGACCCGATGTACGCCGACTATCTGCGCGAACTCGACGCAGAGATCGCCGCAGGCGCCGAGCACGCCGAGCTGGCCGCCGCCTCGCCCGCGCACGCCGATCGGCTGCGCGAGGACAGCGGCCTGACCCCGCTGCTGCTCGACCGCGAGCTGACCAATCTGCGCGCGGCCCGCGACGCCCTCTACGCCCGCATGGTCGCCCGCCGCGGCGTCGGCCTCCGCCTGGTGCACGAGGGGGTGGAGATTCCGTTCGAGATCACCGACGAGTCGTCCTCGACACTGGCGCTGCTGCGGCTGCTGCCGGTCATGCTCGACGCGCTCGACACCGGGCGGGTGCTGGCCGTGGACGACATCGGGGCCGGGCTGTCCGGCGACCAGACCGATCGCCTGATCCAGTTGTTCCAGAACCCGGAGACCAACAGCCACGGCGCGCAGCTGGTGTTCACCACCGGCGACCGCGGCCTGATCGACCGAGGCAACGGCCGCTCCCAGCGCACCCGCACCGCGGTCTGGCAGGTGCGCCGCACCGATCGGGGCACCAGCGAACTGACCGCCCGCTGAACCGCCCGCAACGCCACCTGACCGGTCGCCGACCGCGCTGAGCTGGGCGGACGCGCCGCGCTCCTAGGATGGGCGGCATGGAGTTCGCGATGCTCGTCATCTTGACCGCCGTCGTGGTGGCGTTGGTGGTGTCCTACCGGCGCAGCCGCGGCCCGGCGCGCCCGCCCGCCGAACCCGAGTACGGCACCCTGCACCTCACCGGCGTCAGTCCGCGCCCGCAGGCGATGGGGGAGCAGTTCGTGACCGTCACCGGCGACCTCACCGGCCCCTCGGTGGCCCCGACCCGGGTCTATCGGCGCCTGGTGTGGGACGGCGCGCAGTGGCCGCAGATCGGCCAGGACTGGCCGGTCGTCTATCCGGTCGGCAAGCCCGACCGGTGGCAGCTCATCGTCCCCGGCAGCGGTCAGGGGATCGACTCGTGACCGCGAGCGGGCAGCTCACGGTGCGCCCGGCGACGCCCGCCGATCACGAGGCCATCGGCGCGTTGACCGTCGCCGTCTACGTCGGCGAGGGGTACGTCCCGCCGGACAGCCCCTACGCCGCCGAACTCGCCGACACCGCCCGGCGCGCCGAGGTGGCCACCCTGCTGGTCGCCGAACACGAGGGTGAGGTGATCGGCTCGCTCACCGTCGCCCGCCCCGGCACCCCGTACGCCGACATCGCGCGGCCCGGCGAGCTGGAGTTCCGCATGCTCGCGGTCGCTGTCGGCGCACGTGGTCTCGGCGCGGGAACGACATTGGTGCGCAGCGTGATCGAGATCGCCCGCGCCGAATCCCTCGCCGCCGTGGTCCTCACCACCATGCCCGCCATGGCCGATGCCCGCCGCCTCTACGACCGCCTCGGCTTCGAGCGTGTGCCGCAGCGGGATTGGACCACCTCCTCGGGCCTGCCGCTCACGGTCATGCGGCTGCCGCTCGCCTAGCCCGCCCGCCGCCCCCGGACGCCGGATCGGATCAGGTGCCCGGCCGGAGCCGGCGCAGCGCCGCGCCGAGCCGTTCGCGGATCCGCTGTGCCCGAGTCGGTTCGGCCGGCGCGGCCGCGACGGACCCGGCGGCCTCGGCAGCCGCGGTGGCCTGGGCGAAGCGCGCGTGCAACTGTTCCCGGACCTGCTCGGGCGTATAGGCGCGGCGGCGGCGTTCGGCGCGCGCCACGATCACACCGGTGGCTACCACACCGGCCGCACCTGCCAAACCCACTGCCTTCCACCACCTCATAACGCCTAGGCTAGCTCCATGAGGGGTAAGAGCATCAGTCTCGACCAGGCGCTCGACATCACCAGAACCGGTGACATCTGGCTGTTCCGAGGCACATCCGCCGCCGACCGGGTGATCCGCATGACCACCAACAGCCCGGTCAACCACGTCGGCATGTCGGTCGTCCTCGACGATCTGCCCGCCCTGATCTGGCATGCCGAACTCGGCCACTCGCTGACCGACATGTGGACCGGCGACAAGCACCGCGGCGTCCAATTGCACAACCTGCGCGAGGCCGTGCTGGTGTGGGCGCACCGCTACGGCCAGCGCGCGTGGCTGCGCCAGCTCGACGCCCCGGTGACCAGGGAGATGGAGGACAGTCTGCTGCGCACCGTCGCCCGGCTCGACGGCACCCCCTTCCCCTCCACCGCCCAGCTCGCGGGCCGCTGGCTGGCGGGCCGCGTCCGAGTGCCGCGCCGCGGGCCGGGCAGGCCCGACCCGAAGGAACTCGAAAAGGCCTACTGCGCGGAGATCGTCGCCGCCACCTACCAGTCGATGGGACTGCTGCCCGCCCGCCGCAGTCCCAACTGGTACGACCCTGGCCGCTTCTGGAGCGGCGACGACCTCGAGCTGACCGGCGGTTACGCCCTCGGCGGCGAGATCGCGGTGGACGTGCCGCCCCCGGACCCGGCGCCGACCGCCGAGGGCTCCTGAGGTGTGATCCGTTGCGCGCTCGGCGGATTCGCCCACGACGGGCAGTGCCGAATGTCGCCGGCGCGGTCGCGGCCCGCCCTGCGCAGGCGAGCGGTGGCCGACCGGGCGAGCGGGTGGGCGCCGGTCAGCCGAGGACGGTGGCGACGATCCCGGCCAGATAGCCGAGCCGCGCCACCTCGGACGGCCGGAACGCAGGCCCGCCCGGGCGTCCGAGCATGAGCACCTTGCCGGTGTTGCCCAGCGGCGCGGCCGCGAGCTTGGTGTCCATGTCGCGCCAGATCTGCGGTACCCAGTCGGCGTCGGGGTCGAGCACGGCGGGCTTGTCCAGCGGCATCCACGGCGCGGAGGAGGCCTGGGTCTGCGGCGCGCTCTGGCTGCCGACGACCCGGTAGGGGCCCTGCGGGCCCGTGTCGAGGATGGTGCTCCAGCCGACGCGCAGCACCCGTGGGATGCCGTCGACGAGGATCTGCAACCGGTCGTCGCGGGCGCCTGCCACCTGATCGATCAGTTCCAGCTCGCGATGGGTGTCGAGCACGCCCGAGTAGGGGCGGATCGAGTCGACGTGCACATCGGGGATGCTCTCCGCGGCGGTGATCAGCGTGTCGGGCAGCGCGTTGGGCGCCACCTCCACCACCAGATCGTCGACGGCGAAGCCTGCGCCGCGCTCGACCACGTCGAGTGACAGGATGTCCGCTCCGACCGTGCCGAGTGCCATCGCGAGTGCGCCGAGGCTTCCCGGGCGATCCGGAAGTTGCACGCGGAGCAGATAAGACACGCGCATTCCTTTCCTATGGCCGAGCCTGTCTGCTCGGATACCCGGGTCAGGCAATATTTACACCCGGAGCGGTCGGTTATCGAGTCGAAGCGCGTGGCGTGACACATGCCACACGGTCAAGTGACCGATTCACGGCGTGTCGCCCTGGGGAGCGTGGTGTGTCGCCGGAGGGTGGCGGCGGTGACAGGCCCTCGAGCGCGGTCGGTAGGGTATTGCCCGACGGCTCCCACGTCCAGCCGTCCCCGACGCTCTCCATGCCGAAAGGGGTTCCGCGGTGCCCGCCATCTCCCGCGACGAGGTCGCACACCTCGCCCGGCTTTCCCGGCTCGCGCTGTCCGACGCCGAACTGGATCAGTTCGCTGGTCAGCTGGATTCGATCCTGAGCCACGTGCGGACCATCTCCGAGGTTGCCGCCGCCGACGTTCCCGCGACCGCTTCGCCCGATCCCGAGGTCAATGTGACCCGTCCCGATGTGGTCGCCCCCGGTCTGACGCCGGATCAAGCGCTCGCGGCCGCACCGGCCGTCGAGGAGCAGCGGTTCATGGTTCCGCAGATCCTGGGAGAGGGCGAATGAGCGGCGAACTGACCACCAGCACCGCGGCCGAGCTGGCGCAGCGCATCCATGCCCGCGAGGTGAGCTCCGTCGAGGTGACCCAGGCGCACCTGGACCGCATCGCCGAGGTTGACGGCGAGATCAACGCCTTCCTGCACGTCGCCGGTGAGCGCGCGCTCGAGGCCGCCGCCGCGGTGGACGCCGCGCTGGCCGCCGGTGCGGCCCCCGCCTCGCCGCTGGCCGGAGTTCCGTTGGCGCTCAAGGACGTGTTCACCACGACCGACATGCCCACCACCTGCGCCTCGAAGATCCTCGAGGGCTGGATGTCGCCCTACGACGCCACCCTGACCGGCAAGCTGCGCGCCGCGGGCATCCCGATCCTCGGCAAGACCAACATGGTCGAGTTCGCGATGGGGTCCTCCACCGAGAACTCCGCCTACGGGCCGACCCGCAATCCGTGGGACACCACGCGCATCCCCGGCGGCTCCGGCGGCGGCTCGGCGGCGGCGCTGGCCTCGCACCAGGCCCCGCTGGCCATCGGCACCGACACCGGCGGCTCCATCCGCCAGCCCGCCGCGGTCACCGCCACCGTCGGCACCAAGCCCACCTACGGCACGGTCTCCCGCTACGGCCTGGTCGCCTGCGCGTCCTCGCTGGATCAGGGCGGCCCGTGTGGCCGCACGGTGCTCGACACCGCGCTGCTGCACGAGGTGATCGCGGGCTACGACCCGCGCGACTCCACCTCCCGCAACGTGCCGGTGCCGCCGGTCGTCGAGGCGGCCCGCCGTGGCGCCGAGGGCGATCTGCGCGGCGTGAAGGTCGGCGTGGTCAAGGAACTGCACTCCGACAGCTACCAGTCCGGTGTGCTGGCCTCCTTCGACGCCGCGGTGGCGCAGCTGAAGGAACTGGGCGCCGAGGTCGTCGAGGTGTCCTGCCCGCACTTCGAGTACGGCCTGCCCTCCTACTACCTGGTCATGCCGTCGGAGGTGTCGTCGAACCTGGCGCGCTTCGACGCCATGCGCTACGGCCTGCGCGTCGGCGACGACGGCACCCACAGCGCCGAACAGGTGATGGCCATGACCCGCGCCGCCGGTTTCGGTCCCGAGGTCAAGCGTCGCATCATGATCGGCACCTACGCGCTGTCGGCCGGCTACTACGACGCCTACTACGGTCAGGCGCTCAAGGTCCGCACCCTCATCGCGCGCGATTTCGACGCCGCCTACGAGCAGGTCGACGTGCTGGTCTCGCCGACCAGCCCGTTCACCCCGTGGAAGCTGGGCGAGAAGGTCGACGACCCGCTGGCCATGTACCTGTCCGACCTGTGCACCCTGCCCACCAACCTGGCAGGCCACCCCGCCATGTCGGTGCCGTCGGGCCTGAGCGAGGACGACGGCCTGCCGGTCGGCTTGCAGATCATGGCCCCCGCGCTCGCCGACGACCGGCTCTACCGGGTCGGCGCGGCCTACGAGGCGGCCCGCGGGCCGATCGGCGTGGCGCCGGTCGCCTGAGCCCGGCTCCACCCCTCGCGGCCCGTCCGGCGGCCGCGCAGATCTCGCGCCCGCGCGGTGCGGTCGTGAGTGTGCCGCCCACGCGGTGCGGTCGTGAACGCGGCGAGCCCGCGCCGGGTCGGCGCGGGCTCGATTCAGGTGTGACGGGTGCTCAGGCGGGCCAGACGAAAGCGGGATCGCCGAGGTAGTCGGCGCGCCTGGCCTCCAGGGCGAGGGTCACCATCTGGTGCGCCGACGGCCCGATGACCTTGCGCAGCGGCGGGTTCGGCTCGTCCACCAGCGCGAGCAGCGCCCGCGCGGCGACCTC
>Ga0079224_100008185_pt1 | contig 14133 bp, 11 predicted proteins | sample Stecom2015_FD_80414 | JGI IMG/M metagenome (GOLD analysis project Ga0079224, IMG submission 80414) | Agricultural soil microbial communities from Utah to study Nitrogen management - Steer compost 2015 | ecosystem: Environmental > Terrestrial > Soil > Agricultural land | place: USA: Utah...
GTCGAATACGAGGGAGGCGGTGAGGAGACACGCTCCAACCCCTGGTTGGCTGAACTGCAGCAGGACATGTTCGTCGAGATCAATCCGATCGATGCGAACGACCGGGGGATTCGCGATGGCGAGCAGGTCTGGGTCTATGGCGCGGACCACAGCAACGACAATCCCGTGCGTGTCAAGGTGAAGGCCCTTGTGACCGAGCGGGTTGGGCGTGGGGTCGCCTTCATGCCCTTCCACTTCGCTGGACACTGGATGGGGGAGGATCTGCGGTCGAAGTACCCCAGTGGCAGTGATCCCTACGTCCTGGGTGAGAGCTCGAATACGGTTGCGACCTATGGCTATGACGTCGTGACGCAGATGCAGGAGACGAAGGTCACCCTGTGTCAGATCGAGCGCGCTTGAGCTTGGGATTAGGAGAGGAGAACTGACATGGCACGCATGAAGTTTCTCTGTGATGCCGAACGCTGCATCGAATGCAACGCCTGCGTCACGGCCTGCAAGAACGAGAACGAGGTGCCCTGGGGGATCAATCGTCGCCGGGTGGTGACCATCAACGATGGCAAGCCCGGTGAGCGCTCGATCTCGGTTGCCTGCATGCATTGCTCGGACGCCCCCTGCATGGCCGTCTGCCCCGTGGACTGCTTCTACCAGACCGAAGAGGGACTGGTGCTGCACTCCAAGGACCTCTGCATCGGCTGCGGCTACTGCTTCTACGCCTGCCCCTTCGGGGCACCCCAGTTCCCGCAGGCCGGCAACTTCGGCAGCCGCGGCAAGATGGACAAGTGCACCTTCTGTGCCGGCGGTCCCGAACCCGATGGCTCGCTGGTCGAGTTCAACAAGTACGGGCGCAACCGCCTGGCGGAAGGCAAGCTGCCGCTCTGTGCCGAAATGTGCTCGACGAAGGCCCTGCTGGCCGGCGATGGCGATGAAGTCGCGAACATCTTCCGGGAGCGGATCGTCGCCCGCGGTTTCGGTTCCGGTGCCTGGGGCTGGGGGACCGCTTACGAAATGAAGGCGGGCTCCTAAGAGAGCAGCTCGAGGTGGTGTTGCTCCTGGTCAAGAAGCGTGAAGCTCTTGTCCAGGGCGCACCACTCGAGGGTCTCCCTGATCCCCGGGTTCCGGCTCAATTTGGGGGTGGCGGTCCTGACCGCCGCCCCTCCTCGCCTGCGGCCCGGAATTCCCTACCCTAGAGGTTCAGGTTCAGCAGCATGTTGCACTCGGTTCGGAAGCTTTCTCTCCTCGCGGCCTTGGCGGCGCTCACGCTCGGGCTTGCAGCCTGTGACCCCGAAGAGCAGGGGCGCATCCTGCAGTACGAGAAGGGAAATTATCTTGGTCAGCCGGATGAAGAGCTTCCGCCCGAGACCCTGGATAGCTTGAGAAACCGCGTCAGGCAGCAGCGCGGTGTCTAGGCCGGTCGCCTGTGACTGCGACAGCGAGAGGTCAATGAGCAGCGAAGGACGAGGATTCATGTTCAGGCGACAGAGCTTCTTCTTGAGTTCTCTTCTCTGGGCGGGTGGTCTCGCTTTCGCGGTCTTGCTGGCCAGCCTTACGCTCCCGCTCGAGAAAAGCTTCGCTCAAACGGCGCCGGCCTTTGAAGCGGGCGAACTGCCGCTGGAGGGTGGCCGTGTACCCGGGGGTGCCTTGGGTGCGCAAGCGACCTCGGATATGTGGCGCGCAATCCGGGAAGGGACGGCAGGGCGGGTCCAGACGCTCAACCCCCAGGCTGGCGTGATGATCCAGTCAGAGGGCGACAACTGGCGAGCCCTTCGCAATGGGCCGCTCAAGACCTACGGCGCCTGGCTCATGCTGGGCGTGATCGGTCTGCTCGCGCTCTTCTTTCTTCTGCGTGGCCGCATCAGGATCGCGTCCGGCTGGTCGGGCATAATGATCGACCGCTTCAATAGCTTGGATCGCTTTGCGCATTGGTTGACGGCCACCAGCTTTGTTATCCTGGCCATTACCGGGCTGAACGTGATGTTCGGCCGTTATCTTCTGCTGCCGCTTCTTGGGCCGGAGGTTTTCGGCACGATCACCCTTGCCGGGAAGTATGCGCACAACTACCTGGCGCTGCCCTTTGCGCTTGGGCTGCTGCTGATGCTCGTACTTTGGATCGGGCACAACATACCGAACCGGCACGACATCATCTGGATCCTGAAAGGTGGGGGCATTTTCAGCCGGAAGGTGCATGCGCCCGCGCGCAAGTTCAATGCTGGCCAGAAGATCCTCTTCTGGGCCGTGATACTCGGCGGCTTCTCCCTCGTTCTCTCCGGCGTCGCCCTTATGTTTCCCTTCCAGACGGCCCTTTGGGCCGGAACCTTCAGCTTCCTCGGCAGTCTTGGTATCGAGGTGCCACTGGCTGTGACCCCGATGATGGAGATGCAGCTGAACAGTCTGTGGCATGGCATTGTGGCTCTTGTCATGATCGCGATTATCCTGGGCCACATCTACATCGGTACGATTGGAATGGAGGGGGCTTTCTCGGCAATGGGCAGCGGCAAGGTCGACCTCAATTGGGCGCGCGAACACCACAGCCTCTGGGTGGAGGAGCAGGAAGGGCGAGCCAGCCGTCCACCGGAAGGGGGGGCTGAAGGCGCCACGGCTCCGGCCGAGTGATCTCAAGCCTCTGCTTTCGCGATGAAGCAAGGGCGCCTCGACAGCACGGTCTTCTCTGCCCTCTGTTGGCTCACGATTGTTGCAGCCTTTGTACTATCCGCTACGCCGGTCGGAGCTGAATTGCGTGGACATGGAGGCTTCGTCCGAGATGTGGCCCTTTCCGTTGATGGGCGCTTCGCACTCACTGCCTCCTTCGACTACACGGTAATCTATTGGGATCTTGAGCGGCAGGCGGCGCTTGCGGTGCTCGACGAGCATGAGGCCGCCGTCAATGCAGTTGCCTTTCTACCGAATAACCGCGCCCTCTCCGCAAGTGACGACGGCACCCTGAGGCTTTGGAACCTGAAGGAGGAGAGGGCGGAAAAGGTCTTGCGGGGTCATGAAGGCCGCGTCCCGGCCTTGGCGGTTTCGCCCGATGGGCACCTTGCCGCTTCGGGCGGATGGGATCAAACCATCCGGATCTGGGACTTGGAAACCGGCGAGCTGCTCCAACTGCTGGAAGGGCACGAGAACAACGTCAATGTTGTGGCCTTCTCGCCGGATGGACGCCAGCTTCTCAGCGGCGGCTATGATGGCATAGTGGCCTTGTGGGATGTGGAGAGCGGGGAACTCCAAAGGCTCATCTCCCGCGGCGGCTTTCCGATCAATGCAGTGGCCTTTATGCCCGATGGTGGAAGAGCCGTGATCGCCGGGGTGGATGAGGCCATTCGCCTCTGGGACCTGCAGGCTGGAACGCAGCTGGCTACATTGGGGAAGCAAGATGGTGCGGTCTTCGCCCTGGCCATTCATCCCGATGGATCGATAGTCGCCAGCGCCGGCCTAGACCAGCGCATACACCTTTGGAACCTTCGGCTTCTGAAAGAAGAGGCGCTCTTGCCGGGCCATCTCGGGCCGGTCTGGGCCTTGGAATTCACGCCGGACGGCCGGCAGCTCCTGTCGGCTGGCGCCGATGACGTAGCGCGGATTTGGGATGTAAAGAGTCGGGAGGAGATCGGCTTCTCCTTGGCGGAGCGAGCGCCAGAGCCGCCGCTCTTTACGGGTAACCCGCTCCTGGCGCGCGGGGCGAAGGTGTACCGAACCTGTGCGGTCTGTCATTCCCTGACGCCGGGCAGTGACCGCCGGGCGGGGCCGAGTTTGCACGGCATCTTCGGACGCAAGGCCGGCACGCTGGAGGACTACAACTATTCGGAGGCTCTCAAGGCCTCCGATCTGATCTGGAATGAAGAGACCATCGCGGAGCTCTTCCGCAAAGGCCCCCATATCGTGACGCCCGGTTCCAAGATGCCAATCCAGCGGGTTGGCAGCGAGGAAGATCTGAAGGCGCTGCTTGCCTATTTGGAAGCCGTCACGCAACCGGGCGGACAGAATCGTAAGGAAGAGCGCGGTGAGAGATGAGACAGGGAGAAGGCTTCCATGAGAGCTTTTGTCGCTGCTATCGTGGTGATGATTCTGCTGGGCCTTGGTGCCCACTTTGGCCTGAAGAGCCTCGATATGACGACGGCCAATAGCTTCAGCAGCCCGAACGTGCGGCTATAGAGCAGAGCGCCCGGGTCGTTACGCGACACCGGCCCTGGTGTTCTGCTCTATGCCGCCTATCTGGAAGCGCGGTAAGGGGATCAGCGCGAGTTGCTGTACTCAGCTCGCCCGGAAGGCCTTGTCATAGTGGCGCTTCTGGGCGCGAGCCGCGTGCAGCGCATTGCGCATCAGGATAGAGACGGTGACCGGGCCAACGCCCCCTGGGACCGGCGTGATCCAGCCGGCAATATCCGCGACGGGATCGAAATCGACGTCACCAACCGTCTTCGTGCGCCCGTCCACCTCGATCTGATTGATCCCGATGTCGATGACGGCGGCGCCAGGCTTGATCATGCTTTCAGTGACCAGCTTGGGCTTTCCGACAGCGACGAAGACAGCGTCGGCACTGCGCGAATGCATGGCAACCGAGCGGGTCATGTGATGGCAGACGGTCACGGTGGCCCCCTCCGCCATGAGCAGGAAGGCGATGGGTTTGCCGACGATGGCCGAGTGGCCGATGACCACCACCTCAAGGCCCTCCAGCTTCAGCCCGGTCCGCTTCAAGAGCTCGACCGAAGCCATGGCGGTACAGGGACCGATGGCCAGATCGCGGTAGACAATGTTGCCGATCGAGGTCGGGTGCATTCCCTCCACGTCCTTCAAAGGATGGACTGCACTTTGAAGCTCACGAATTGAAAGGTGCGAAGGCACCGGGCGCTGGATGATCAGTCCGGTGACGCGGGGATCGCTATTGAGGCTGTGGATCGTGGCCAGGATCTCTTCCGCCGTGGCATTGGCCGGAAAATTGCGCTCCTCGAAAGCAATACCAACCTGTTCGGCGGTCTTGGCCTGGTTCCGGACGTAGAGCGCAGCCTCAGGCACCTCCCCCACGGTCAGGGAGACGAGCTTTATCGGCCAGCCGCTCTCGGCGAGCTCAGCAGCTTCGGCTTTCACCGCCTGGAGAATCTCCGCGGCGACCGGTTTACCTCTGAGAAGATTGTGGCGTCTTTCACGGGGGATCGAAATGGCTGAGGAGACAGTCATTGGGCTAGAGTTCGGCTCGCTGGGCGCTGGCGCGCCTCCTCACTAGAGGGTTATCGGAGAAGGGGCCGGCCAACCCCAGGGGGTGGCCGGCCCCGGCTTGCATCATAGCACTACTCTGCGGCGACGGCTTCGGCAGGTTCCAGGCGCACCGCCGCGAACTTGAACTCTGGAATTTTCCCAAAGGGGTCGAGCTGCGGGTTGGTCAGGACATTGGCCGCGGCCTCGTTGAAGCAGAAGGGCACGAAGACCATCCCCGGAGCCACGTCCCGATCCTTTCGGACGCGCAAGGTGATCGAGCCACGGCGCGTGGTGAGGGTCACCAGATCCCCGGCTCTCAAGCCCTGCTTCGCCAGCTCCTTCGGATGCATACAGGCAATGGGCTCGGGCTCGAGGTTGTCCAGGATGCTGGCCCGGCGGGTCATGGCGCCCGTGTGCCAGTGCTCCAGGAGGCGCCCGGTGGTGAGCACCAGCGGGTAGTCCTCGTCGGGGAGTTCGGCCGGGGGCACGAGACCGGTGGGAACGATGCGGGCCCGTCCGTCGTCGGTCGGGAAACCTTCGCCGAAGATGATCTCGTTGCCCGGCTTGTCCGGTGCATCGGCCGGATAGGTGACCGCTTCTTCCCGCTCGATCCGCTCCCAGGTGATGTTGTTCAGGGAGGGCATGACCTGGGCCATCTCGGCGAAGACGTCGCGCGGGTGGCTGTAGTTCCAGTCGAGGCCGATGCGCTGGGCGATCTCCTGGATCAGCTCCCAGTCCTGACGCGCCTGGCCCGGCGGTGGGACGGCCGGGCGGCCGATCTGGATCTGGCGGTTGGTGTTGGTGTAGGTGCCGATCTTCTCGGCGTGCGCCGAGGCCGGCAGGATCACGTCTGCGTGCCAGGCGGTCTCCGTCAGGAAGATGTCCTGCACCACCAGGTGCTCCAGACTGGCCAGGGCCTTGCGGGCATGGATCAGGTCCGGGTCGGACATCGCCAGGTTTTCACCCTGGATGTACATGCCCTTGATCTGCCCGGCGGTGATGGCGTTCATGATCTCCACGACGGTCAGCCCGGGGGTGGGATCCAGACTGCGGCCCCAGAGCTCTTCGTAGACCTGGCGCACCGCCTGGTCCTTCACCGACTTGTAGTCGGGGAAGACCATGGGAATGAGGCCGGCGTCGGAGGCACCCTGAACGTTGTTCTGGCCGCGCAGCGGGTGCAGGCCGGTGCCGGGACGGCCGATCTGGCCGGTGGTGAGCGCCAGCGCGATCAGGCAGCGCGCATTGTCGGTGCCGTGGACGTGCTGGCTGACCCCCATGCCCCAGAAGATGATCGAGCGCTCGGAGCGGGCGTAGAGGCGCGCGACCTCCCGAATGGTGGCCGCGGGGATGCCGCAGACCTCTTCCATCTTCTCGGGCGGGAAGTCCTTGATGCTGACCTTGAGCTCTTCGAAGCCCTTGGTGTGGGCCTGGATGTACTGCTCGTCGTAGAGCTTCTCCTCCACGATCGTGTAGAGCATGGCATTCAGCAGCGCCACGTCCCGACCCGGCTTGAACTGCAGCATGTGGGTCGCATAGCGGGCGAGGGCCTGGCGGCGCGGATCCATGATGATCAGCTTCGCGCCCCGCTTGGCCGCCTGCTTCAGGTAGGTTGCCGCAACCGGGTGGTTCTGCGCCGGGCGCGCTCCGATGACAATGATGCAGTCGGCTTCCAGCGCCGCATTAAAGGGCGCGGTGACTGCACCGGAGCCGATGCCTTCCATCAGGGCGGCGACGGAAGAGGCGTGGCAGAGGCGGGTGCAGTGGTCGACGTTGTTGGTGCCGAAGCCCTGGCGCACCAGCTTCTGGAAGAGGTAGGCCTCCTCGTTGGACCCCTTGGCGGAGCCGAAGCCGGCCAGGGCGTGGCCGCCATCGCGATCGAGGATCTTCTTCAAGCCCCCGGCCGCGAAACTCAAGGCCTCTTCCCAGGTGGCCTCGCGGAAGTGGGTCCAGGGGTTGTTGGGATCCACGCTGTCGTCCCAGCGCTTGGGAGCATCCTCGCGCCGGATCAGCGGAACGGTAAGGCGCTCGGGGCTGTGGACGTAGTCCCAGCCGAAGCGGCCCTTCACACAGAGACGCTGCTCGTTGGCGGGGCCGTTGCGGCCGTCGATCTGGACGATCTTGTCATCCTTGACGAAGACCTTGGTCTGGCAGCCCACGCCGCAGTAGGGGCAGAGGCTGTCGACGGTCTTGTCCGCCCAGACGGTGCGCACCTCGGCGGCCTCGTCCAGGAGGGACTTCTCCATGAGCGCGCCGGTCGGGCAGGCCTGGACGCACTCGCCGCAGGCAACGCAGGTGCTGGCGCCCATGGGGTCGTCGAAGTCGAAGACCACCTTGGCATTGTGGCCGCGGTAGGCCATGCCGATCACGTCGTTGACCTGAACCTCGCGGCAGGCGCGCACGCAGAGGCCGCAGTGGATGCAGGCATCCAGGTTGACGGCCATTGCCGGGTGGCTGATGTCCTTCGGCGGCGCTTCGTCGGCAGGAAAGCGACTCTCGGTGACCCCGAGCTTCTCGGCCCACTGCCAGAATTTCGAGTCGGGATCGTGGCTCGTCTCGCGGGGCGGCTGATCGGCAACCAGCAGTTCGAAGACCATCTTCTGGGCCGCCTTGGCAGCTTCTCCCGCCGAGCGCACGACCATGCCTTCCGTGGGGGTGCGAATGCACGAGGGGGCCAGCAGGCGTTCGCCCTCGATCTCGACGACGCAGGCACGGCAGTTGCCGTCAGGCCGGTAGCCAGGATCGGCCGAATGGCAGAGGTGGGGGATTTCAGTGCCGGCGCGACGCGCGGCTTCCCAGATGGTCTCCCCTGGTGCCGCCTCTACGGTCTGGCCGTCGAGGATGAAGCGAATCGGCTGCTTCATGAAAGAACCTCCTCGGGGAAATATTTCAGGGCAGTGACCACAGGGTTGGGTGCTGCCTGGCCCAGCCCACAGATCGAAGCGCCCATCATGACTTTTGACAGCTCCTCTAGCAGCGGGACATCCCACTGCTCGGCGGCCAGCAGCTTGACCGCCTTTTCCGTTCCGACCCGGCAGGGTGTGCACTGCCCGCAGGATTCGTCCTCGAAGAAGCGCATCAGGTTCTGAACTGCTGCGCGGATGTCGTCCTTGTCGGAGAGTACGATGATCGCCGCGGAGCCGATGAAGCAGCCGTATTCCTGCAGGGTATCGAAATCGAGGGGGATGTTGGCGAGGCGGGCGGGGAGGATGCCACCCGAAGCGCCGCCCGGCAGGTAGGCCTTGAGTTCGTGGCCGTCGGCCATGCCACCGCAGTATTCGTCGATCAGCTCCTGCAGGGTGATACCGGCGGGCGCCAGCTTGACGCCCGGCTCCTTGACACGTCCCGATACGGAGAAGGAGCGCAGCCCCTTGCGGCCGTTCCGCCCCTGTCCGGCGAACCACTGGGCGCCCTTCTCTACGATATCCCTCGTCCAGTAGAGGGTCTCCACGTTGTGGATCAGGGTCGGCTTGCCCCAAAGGCCCTTTTCGGTCGGGTAGGGGGGCTTGTGGCGGGGATAGCCGCGCCGGCCTTCGATCGACTCCAGCATTGCGGATTCTTCACCACAGATATAGGCGCCCGCGCCCCGGCGTAGCTCCAGCCGGCAGTGCTTGGTCAGGCCCGCAGCTTCCAGGGCGGCGATTTCCCGCAACAGGACCTCGCGCAGCTGGGGATATTCATCTCGCAGATAGATCCAGCAGGCTTCACAGCCGGTAACTGCGGCAGCGATCAGCGTTCCTTCCAGAAAGCGGTGCGGGTCACGCTCCAGATACCAGCGGTCCTTGAAGGTTCCTGGTTCGCCCTCATCGGCATTGACCGCCATCAAACGCGGCGCGGGCTGCTTGCGCACGAGGCTCCACTTCAGGCCGGAGCGGAAACCGGCGCCGCCAAGACCGCGCAAGCCGGAGGCTTCCAGTTCCTCCACTATCTCTTCCGGCGCCACGCTGCCGTTCAGCACCCGCTCGAGAAGCTGGTAGCCGCCGTCGGCGCGATAGCTTTCAAAATCGCAATAGTCAGGAATCGGGGGGTCGAAATCGCGGGCTTCCACCAGCGCCGCAACCTTCTCGACAGTGACATTGCCGCTATGGTGCTTGCCGATCTCGGCCACAGGCGCCACCTCGCAGCGGCCCATGCAAGGAGCGCGTACGACCCGAACCTCTCGGCCCAGCTTTTCCGGCAGCTCCGACAGGAGCTTTTCCGCGCCCATTATCTCGCAGGTCAGGGAATCGCATACCCGGATCGTCAGGGGTGGCGGCGGCGTTTCCCCATCCATGACCAGGTCAAAATGGGCATAGAAGGAGGCGGTCTCATAAACTGCTGCCAGGGGCAGCTGCATCTCTTCGGCAAGAGCGACCAGGTGCCGAGCAGAGAGATGGCCATAGTGATCCTGGAGCAAATGTAGATGCTCGATGAGGAGATCGGCCCGTCTTGGACGATCGCCGAGCAACTCGCGGACCTCCGCCAGTGCTGCGGGCTCGGCCACACGCCCCTTGGGGGCGAAAATGTCATTGCGGCGACCGCGTCCGCCGCGCTGCGGTATTCTATCAGGAGAGGGTGTTCCGTCCGGCATCACTGGTAACCTGCTTTCGATTGCTGACCCGCGAGCGTCACGAAGTGGGGGCTGCGACGATCTTTAAGCCGACAGGAGTCGTGGGGTAGGTGTCGGCCTCTGGATTGAGTACGGCTCACGCGCCAGCTGTGCATGCCGGCTGTCGCCTGGCCTGCTCTCTGCGCTTTCAGCGGGGAGCCTGCGGAAGCGCTGGGAGCCGCAAAGAGCCCACTGCCGCTCATCGTATTTCAACTTGTACCTTTCGCCGCGAGGTCTACAAATTACATAGTGCTTGCATCCTGCCTTGGCCATGGCCAGGAGCGACGTTCGCCCATAGGGGAGCGACACCACTGGAGGTGCAGAGCCACCCTGATGGGGCGTCGCAAGAGGCGATGGCCGGGCGGGAGGCTAGTTACCTCATTTCACCATCCTTAGAAAGTCCCGGGGATGGCCGCGCACTTTGTGGGCGTAAAATATGGAGAAGAAATCTCCAGTGGAGTGACAAGGTGCCGCAAACGGCCGAACTGAAACTCGCTGAACTCCTGGCTGCTCGTCTTTGCCACGATATGGCGAGTCCGCTTGCCGCCATAGACAACGGCATCGAGCTTTTGAACGAGCCAGGCTTCGAGGAGAGTGACCAGGCGCTCGAATTGATTGGCAATAGTGCCGCCCAGGCCGTGGCGAGCCTGCGTTTCCTGCGCAGTGCCTTTGGTGAGCTTGGGGATATCACGGGGCAAGCGACGCAGATCCGCGAGATCGCGTCAGGCTGGCTGGCACCGCGGCGCATCCGCCTCTGCTGGCAGCTGGAAACTAGCCGTGTGCCCCTCGAGGAGGGACGGCTCTTGCTCAATCTTCTCGCCATTGCAGGAGAAATGCTGCCGCGCGGCGGAGTGATCTCCCTGACCCAGACCCGCAGCCCCGCAGCCCACTCCTATCGCGCGCTGGCCGAGGGGCCGGATGCGCAATTGCGACGTGAGGTGACGAGAGGCCTCGAGGCGACCTCGCCAGAAGGGCTCGATCCGCGCGAGGCGCATGCCTATTTTCTACACCGACTTGTCCAGCGGAACCGCGGCGCCCTCGAAGTGGAGGCGGGAGAGGATCACGTAAGCCTGGAGCTGATCCTGCGCAGCTGACGTTCGCTCGCTTCTGATTCGGTCCATCCGGTCCATCCCGGGGTTGGGGTTGAAGCCCGGGTTCTTGCCCCATCCACGCCAGGCATTCCCATCCCTGCTTTGACGGTAGCTCGTTTGGCAGCTGCCTCCGCCGTGAAGGACAGCCCTGAGAGGCGCTGCAAAACTCCGATTGACGGCTAAAGCGGATTGCATTAGCAGTTGCGTATCATTAGCAATGAGATTGCGTCGCAATTGCCTTGCGCCTTTAGTCATTCCACTTGAGGCTATCCGCTTGCTGGATTGGGAGAGCAGAGAAATGAAATCCTTCCGCCACCGGGTTTGTGCCACGGCAGCCCTCACCCTGTTTTTCGGTGGCCTGTCGCTGGCCGTCCTGGAAGGACCAGCCGCCGCTGAGGAAGAACTCAACATCTATTCCTCGCGTCACTATGACACCGACTCCCGCCTCTTTCAGGGCTTCACCGAGCAGACGGGAATCAAGATCAATCTGATCGAGGGCAGCGGCGAGGAGTTGGTCGCGCGCATTCTGAACGAAGGGGTGAACAGTCCAGCCGACATCCTGATCTCGGTGGATGCCGGACGCCTCTGGCGCGCCGAAGAGGAAGGAATCTTCCAGCCTGTCTCCTCCGAGGTGTTGGAAGAGCGGATCCCTGCCTACCTCAGGCATCCTGATGGTCTCTGGTATGGCTTCTCGACTCGTGCTCGGACGCTTTACTACAATCCCGAGATCGTCGAGGAGCCCCCCGCCACCTACGAGGATCTGGCCGACCCGCGCTTCAAGGGACTCGTGTGCATCCGCTCGAGCTCCAACGTTTACAACCTCTCGCTGATGGCCTCCATGATCGAGGTTCATGGGGAGGAGGCCGCCACCGAATGGGCTGAAGGCGTCGTTGCCAACTTCGCCCGGCGCCCTCAGGGCGGAGATACGGATCAGCTCAAGGCGGTGGCTGCCGGCGAGTGTGGTGTCGCAGTTGCCAACCACTACTACTACCTGCGCCTCTTCCGCTCGGACGATCCCGCAGACCAGGAGGTCATCGAAAAGGTGAAGCTGGTTTGGGCGAACCAGGAAGACCGGGGCGTCCACGTCAATATTTCCGGCGCCGGGGTGGTCGCAAACGCACCCCATCCCGAGGCCGCACTCGCCTTTCTGGAGTATCTGACCAGCGACGATGCCCAGATTTACTTTACGGAAGGCAACAACGAGTATCCGGTGGTGGAGGGCGTGATGGACAATCCGATCCTTCAGGAGTTCGGCGAGCCCAAGCGCCACGAGATTAACATGGCCGTCTACGGTGAGCTGCAGCCTCTGGCTCAAATGATCTTCGACCGGGTCGGCTGGCCGTAAGACTGGCCCGATCACGCGCATTTTCGGACTTGCTCTAACTCTTTAGTGCCCCGCCCCCTCGGCGGGGCATTTTCTTGAGGCGGATGACGGAAATTTAATCCTAAAGTAAGAGGTAAGTTACCGCGCGGACCCTATCTCTGCTTTCAGAGCAACCATGAGAGATGGACCGGAGGGCTTAGCCTATGTCTCTTCTTGCAACAAATAGCCGCGGGGGCCTTGCAGCCGCGCTCGTCCTGGGCGGGTCGCTGCTGTGGGCGGGCACCGCCGACGCTCGATGGCTGCCTGACAGCTTCGCCGACCTGGCCGAGAGGGTCAGTCCGGCGGTCGTCAATATAACGGCCAGTCAGAGCCCCGAGCCCGAACAGCAGCGCCGTTTCCGCAGTCCCCTGCCTTTTCCCGAAGGCTCGCCGCTGGAGGCGTTCTTCCGCCAGTTCGAGGAGCATTTTGGCGGTATCCTGCCGATGCCGGAACGCCAGCAGATGGTGCCGCCCAATCGCCCGCGCCAAGGCGTCGGCTCCGGGTTCATCATCGATGTTGAAGGCTACGTGGTGACCAACAACCACGTCATCGATCAAGCCGACGACATTCGTGTCCGCCTCTCCGATGGCCGTGACCTCCCCGCCGAACTGGTTGGTACCGATCCCCAGACGGACGTAGCGCTGCTGAAGATCGATGCGGAGGGCGAGCTGCCCTACGTCGAATGGGGTGATTCTGACGAGGTGCGGGTCGGCGACTGGGTTGTGGCCGTCGGCAATCCCTTTGGGCTTGGTGGTTCGGTGACCGCCGGTATCGTTTCGGCCCGTGGCCGCGATATCCATGCAGGCCCCTACGATGACTTCATTCAGACCGACGCTGCCATCAATCGAGGCAACTCGGGCGGCCCGATGTTCAACATCGAGGGCAAGGTCATCGGCATCAACACGGCCATCTTCTCCCCCTCGGGAGGTTCGATCGGCATCGGCTTTGCGATCCCCTCCAACCTGGCCAGCGATATCGTCCAGCAGCTCCGCGAAGACGGTGAAGTGGAACGTGGCTGGCTTGGCGTGCGCATTCAGGAAGTGACCCCGGAACTGGCGGAAGGCCTCGGGCTGGAGGAACCTCGCGGCGCACTTGTCGCCAGCGTTCAGGACGGCAGCCCTGCCGAGTCAGCCGGTCTGCGGCCTGGTGACGTCATCATTGGCTTCAACGACCAGAAGATCGAGCGGATGCGTGACCTGCCGCGCCTGGTGGCCGGCGTGCGCCCGGGCAGCGAAGCCAAGATCGAATTCTGGCGGGACGGCGAAAGCCAGACCGCCGAGGTGACGATTGATCGCCAGACCCAGGAAGTCCTGGCGGCCTTCGGCAGCCCGCGCTCCAAGGCTCAGGGAGAAAGCGATGTCGAGCCGCTTTCCGAGCGTCTCGGCGCGCGCCTCTCGCCGCTTGGAGAGGAGGAACGCGAAAAGTTCGGCATCGAGGAGGAGCAGGCAGGTGTGGTCATTGCCGAACTGGATCCCGATGGGCGGGCAGCCGCGCAGGGGCTGCAGATCGGCGACGTGATCGAGGAGGTCGACGGCAAGAGCGTGACGGCCCCGCGGGAGGTGGAAGAGCAGCTCTCGGCAGCAGAAGAAGCCGGGCGCTCAGCGGTCGTCCTGCTACTGCGCCGCGGCGGCGAGCCGATGTTCTTTGGCCTGCGGCTCGAAAGCTGAGACACGCCTCCAGAGGACGGGTTTTCCCCGGGGTGTGGAAGGGGCCGGCGGTCTGCCGGCCCTTTTTTTATCTCTGCTTTTTCCCCTGCGCCTTGGGCGCCTTTAGACCGGATCGCGTTTGATCTGAACCACTTTGGGGTTCAGTCAAACGCGTGAATCCGGTCTACATCAAATAGATAGAGCAGATTCACGCACCAAAGCGGATCACTTCGTGAATCTGATTTGGCGCGATCTGCTCTA
>Ga0079224_100008188_pt1 | contig 14129 bp, 12 predicted proteins | sample Stecom2015_FD_80414 | JGI IMG/M metagenome (GOLD analysis project Ga0079224, IMG submission 80414) | Agricultural soil microbial communities from Utah to study Nitrogen management - Steer compost 2015 | ecosystem: Environmental > Terrestrial > Soil > Agricultural land | place: USA: Utah...
CTGGGAGAGCGAGATCGCGGCACTCGGCACCGACGACGCGCTCGCGTTCTACGAGCAGCATTACGCGCCGAACAACGCGATCCTCGTCGTCGCCGGCGACGTGACGCTGGAGGAACTGCGGCCCCTCGTCGAGAAGCACTACGGGCCGCTCGAGGCGCGCGACGTGCCGCCGCGCGTGCGAACCCAGGAGCCGCCGCATCTCGCGTCGAGGCGCGTGGTGCTGCGCAGCGACCAGGTACGCGAGCCGAGCTGGCGGCGCAGCTATCTGGCGCCGAGCTATACCTACGGCGACATGGCCGACCCCTACGCCCTGCAGGTGCTGTCGGAGTTGCTCGGCGGCGGCCCGACCAGCCGCCTGCACCGGAGCGTCGTCCTCGACGAGCGGGTAGGGGCGGCCGCCGGCTCCTGGTACGACCCGAATGCGGTCGACATGTCGACCTTCGGCATCTACGGCGTGCCGCGGCAGGGCCAGACGCTCGAGGCGGTGGAGGCCGCGGTCGAACAGGTGCTGGCGAACCTGGTCCGCGAAGGCGTGACGGAGGAGGAAGTCGCGGCCGCGAAGCAGCGGCTGCAGGCGGCGGCGATCTTCGCCCGCGACAGCCTCCAGACCGGTGCCAGGGTCCTCGGCGAGGCGCTGGTGACGGGCCGCACGATCGAGGACGTCGAAAGCTGGCCGGAGCGGATCGCCGCGGTCACGGTGGATGAGGTCGAGACGGCGGCGCGTGCCGTGTTCAAGGAGGAGCGGTCGGTCACGGGGCTGCTCCTGCCCGATCCGGCGCCGGCGCCGGTCGCGGAGGCGGACCCGGCGACCCCGGCGCCAGCGCCAATCCAGACGCCGGCGCCGCCGCCGAGCACACCGGCCGGAAGGGGATCATGATGGCGCTTCTGCTCCGCCCGATACCGGCGCTCCTTCTGGCGGTCATCTGCATCGGCGGCTGGATCACGTCCGGAAGCGCCGCGGGCATCGACGTGCAGAGCGTGCGCAGCCCGGGCGGCATCGAGGCCTGGCTGGTGGAGGACCACAACGTCCCGGTGGTCGCCGTCACGCTCGCCTTCAAAGGCGGTGCTGCCGCCGACCCGGAAGGGAAGGCCGGCCTCGCCAACATGGTGTCGGGTCTGCTCGACGAAGGGGCGGGCGAGCTCGATTCCCAGGCGTTCCAGCGGCGTCTCGCCGACCTCTCGATCTCGCTCGGCTTCGATGCGGGCGCGGACAGCTTCTCCGGGTCGCTCTATACGCTGAAGGAAAATCTGGACGAGGCGGTCGATCTGATGGCGCTCGCCCTGACCGAGCCGCGCTTCGACGAGGATGCGGTCGAGCGGATCCGCGACCAGATCCTGATCGGCATCGCCCGCGACGAAGCCGATCCCGGCCGCACCGCCACGCGCACCTGGCTCCGGTTGGTCTTCCCCGATCATCCCTATGGCTCGCCGGTGCAGGGCACGGCGGAGTCGGTGGGGCGGATCGGCGTCGACGACCTGCGCGGCTTCGTCGAGCGCCGCCTCGCGCGGGACAATCTGATCGTCGGCGTCGCCGGCGACATCACGCCGGAGGAGCTGGAGCCGCTGCTGGACCGGGCGTTCGGCAAGCTGCGCGCGGAGGCGGAGGGGAGCGAGGTGCCGGATGCAATCCTCGCCAACGCGGGGGAGACCGTGGTGGTGGAGCGGCCGATTCCGCAGAGCATCGTCGTGCTCGGCGGCCGCGGCGTCAGTCGCAAGGACCCCGACTGGTACGCGGCATCGCTGCTCAACTACGTGCTCGGCGGCGGCAGCTTCAGCTCGCGCCTGATGCAGGAGGTTCGGGAAAAGCGGGGGCTCGCCTATTCGGTCTCGACCGGTTTGCATCCGCTCGACCATGCGCCGCTCCTCATCGGCCAGGTGGCGACGCAGAACGACCGTGTCGCGGATTCGATCGAGATCATTCGCGCCGAGTGGGCGCGGATCGCCGAAGAGGGGCTGTCGGAGGCCGAGCTCCAGGATGCCAAGACCTATTTGACCGGTTCGTTCCCGCTGAGCCTGGACAGCACGCGGCGCGTCGCGGCCGTGCTCGTGTCGGTTCAGGAGAACGAGCTCGGGATCGACTACCTGCAGCGGCGGGACGAGTTCTTCAACGAGGTGACGGTCGAGGATACGAAGCGCGTCGCCGAGCGGCTCTTCGATCCTGCCGGCCTTTGTTTCGTCATCGTCGGACAGCCCGCCGGCGTCACCCCGACACGGCCGCCGCCGGAGGCCGGTTGAACGACGGCCGGAGAAACGGTCGGACCTAACCCCAACGAGTCGGACACTGCGATGCCTGAAGACTTTCCTTACGAACAGATCACCGACGGCTGCTTCGCCGAGTCGATCGGCGAGCACGGTCTCAGCCGCAGCGCGTTCGAGGGGGCCCTCGGGGCAACCGCGGCGGCGATCGAGAAGCTCCGCCAGCGGCACGACGACGGGAGCCTGCCACTGCTCCGGCTGCCGGAGACGCACGACGACCTCCCTGCCATCGAGGCTCGGGCCGCGTGGCACCGGGAGCGCGCCGACGACGTGGTCGTGCTCGGGACCGGCGGTTCCAGCCTGGGTGGACAGTCGCTCTATGCGCTCGCCGACGCGGGCTTCGGTCCGAGCGGACATGCAGCCCGGCTGCACTTCCTCGACAACGTCGACCCGCACACCTTCGACCATATGTTCCGGTCGCTGGATCTGTCGCGAACGGATTTCATCGTGATCTCGAAGTCCGGCGGCACCGCCGAGACGATGACGCAGTTCCTGATCTGCCTCGAGGCGGTCGTCGACGAGGTCGGGCGCGAGATGGCGGCCGACCATTTCACGGTGATCACCGAGCCCGGCGACAACCCGCTGCGGACGATCGCTGCCGAATGGGGCTTGCTGACCCTCGATCACGACCCGGGCATCGGCGGTCGTTATTCGGCGCTCTCGCTGGTGGGGCTTCTGCCGGCGGCCATCGCCGGGCTCGATCTCGGCGACGTGCGCGAGGGCGCCCATCAGGTGCTGTACTCGACGCTCCACGCGGCGCGGCCCGAGGCGAGCGACCCGGCGATCGGCGCCGCGATCAACGTCGGTCTCTGGCAGGAGCGCGGCGTCGCCGCCACGGTGCTGATGCCGTATTCGGACCGGCTGGCGTGGTTCGCGATGTGGTTCCGTCAACTCTGGGCGGAGAGCCTCGGCAAGGACGGCAAGGGCACGCTTCCGGTTCGTGCGGTCGGAACCGTGGACCAGCACAGCCAGCTCCAGCTCTATCTGGCGGGGCCTGCCGACAAGCTGTTCACCGTCATCCAGACCCGCACCGCAGGGACGGGCCGGATCGTCTCTCCCGAATTGGCGAGCGACCGGCGGCTGGCTTACCTCGCCGGCCGCAAGATGGGAGACCTGTTCGATGCCGAGCAGCGTGCCACCACCGAGACCTTGATCCGTAACGGCCGCCCGACCCGGATCATCAAGGTCGACCGCGTCGACGAGCGCACCATGGGCGGGCTGATGATGCACTATTTCCTCGAGACGATCATCGCCGCCCATCTGCTGGGGGTGGATCCTTTCGACCAGCCGGCGGTCGAGGAAGGTAAGGTGTTGACGCGGGAATATCTCGGCCAGATGGAGGCGCACGCGCGGTGATCATCGTATTGGCGCCGCTCGCCGACGGGCGGACTGGCGGACAGGGAGGGCGTGGCTCCTGGATTGCGCGCCCTTTCCGGTCGCTCGCAAAGACGGGTTAGCAGCGGGATAGGATACCGGCTATGACGTTGGCGTCGGATCGTCCGCGCGCGTGACGCTCGGTCGGCTCCTGAGCTAGACTCGCCGCCTGTTCCCAATCGCAAGAGGCTGCCTGTTGCCGATACGTCGCCTGCCGCCGACGCTCGTGAACCGGATCGCTGCCGGCGAGGTGGTCGAGCGCCCCGCTTCGGTGGTGAAGGAGCTCGTCGAGAACGCTCTGGATGCGGGCGCGCGCCGGATCGAGATCGCGATGCGCGACGGCGGACGGTCGCTCATCTCGGTCGCGGACGACGGCGCCGGCATGACGCCCGAAGAGCTGGCGCTGGCCGTCGAGCGGCACGCCACCTCGAAGCTGCCCGAGGACGATCTCGTCGACATCCGCTCCCTCGGATTTCGCGGCGAGGCCCTTCCGTCGATCGGTGCGGTCGCTCGCCTCCGGCTCACCAGCCGGCCGGAGGGGCAGGACAGCGCGTGGACGCTGGCGGTCGAAGGCGGATCTGTCGCGGAGCCGGTGCCGGCCGCTCACGGTAAAGGCACCCGGGTCGAGGTGCGGGATCTCTTCTTCGCGACTCCGGCACGGCTGAAGTTTCTGAAGACCCCGCGCGCCGAGTTCGGACATGCGATCGATGTGGTCAAGCGCCTGGCGATGGCGCATCCCGGCGTCGCCTTCACGCTCCAGGACGACGCGCGGACGGCATTGCGGTATGGCGCGGTGCAGGGCGAGCTGTTCGCGGCACGTCTTGACCGGCTCGCCGCGGTGCTCGGGAGGGAGTTTGCCGAGAACGCCGTGCGCGTCGAGGCGGAGCGGGAGGGAATCGCCCTCGAAGGGCATGTGGGGCTTCCGACGTTCAACCGCGGCAACGCCCAGCATCAATTCCTGTTCGTGAACGGACGGCCGGTGCGCGACCGCCTGCTGCTGGGCGCGGTGCGCGGCGCCTACGACGATCTGATCGGCGGGGGGCGTCATCCGGTGGTGGCGCTGTTCATAACCATCCAGCCGGAAGCGGTCGACGTGAACGTCCACCCGGCCAAGGCGGAAGTCCGGTTTCGAGAGCCGGGAGTGGTTCGCGGCCTGATCGTCTCCGGCATCCGCCACGCGCTCGCGGGGGCCGGCCATCGCACCGCCAGTACCGTCAGCCTCGGTGCGCTCGGGGCGATGCGGCCGGCGACGGGGCTTTCGGCGCGCACGGGGATGCAGGCTGCGGCACGCTGGCCTTCGCCTGGGCTGGCGGAGACTGCCGCGCGCTATCAGGCGCCGCTCGGGGGCATCGACACGCCTTCGGCGCCGCCGGCGGCGGCGTCCGACCCGGAGGCGAGCGGTGCCGACTACCCGCTCGGCGCCGCGCGGGCGCAGATTCACGGCAACTATGTGGTGGCGCAGACCGCCGACGGCATCGTGATCGTCGACCAGCATGCCGCACACGAACGGCTCGTCTACGAGCGCTTCAAGAAGGCACTCGCCGACGGCGGCGTGAAGCGACAGGTGCTGCTGCTGCCCGAGGTGGTCGAGCTGGAGGAACCGGCGGTGGACCGGATCCTGGCGAGGGCCGACGAACTGGCGGAGCTCGGGCTTCTGCTCGAAGGATTCGGGACGGGTGCGGTCGTCGTGCGGGAGGTGCCGGCGCTGCTCGGCGATCTGGACGTGCGGGGGCTGGTGCGCGATCTCGCCGATGAACTGATGGAGCTGGAATCGGCCGAGGGGCTGCGCAACCGCCTAGAGGCGGTCTGCTCTACCATGGCCTGTCACGGCAGCGTGCGTTCGGGGCGACGCCTGAACGAGGCGGAGATGAACGCGCTTCTGCGCGAGATGGAGAGAACACCCCACTCCGGGCAGTGCAACCACGGCCGCCCCACCTATGTCGAGCTGCGGTTGGCCGATATCGAGCGACTGTTCGAGAGGCGGTAGGTGTCGATGCGCGTGGTTTCCCTGATCGCGAGCGCCACGGAGATCGTGGCCGCACTCGGCTGCCGCGACTCGCTGGTCGCCGTCAGCCACGAATGCGACTTCCCGCCGTCGGTCGAGGGATTGCCGCGTGTGACCGAGCCCAAGTTCGACGTGTCCGGGACGAGCGCCGAGATCGATCGGCGGGTGAAGGAGGTGCTGCGTGACGCGCTGGCGGTCTATCGGGTCGATGCCGTGCGTCTGAAAGCACTGGAACCGGACGTGATCGTGACGCAGGACCAGTGCGAGGTCTGTGCCGTGAGCCTGGCCGACGTCGAGCAGGCGGTCTGCGACTGGACCGGCAGCGACTTGCGCGTGGTGTCGCTACGGCCCGACTCCCTCGCCGACCTATGGCGGGACATCCGCAGCGTCGCGGCAGCACTCGATCGGGAGGAGGCGGGGGAGAGGCTGGTGGAAGAGCTTCGCTCCCGCATGGCCGAGGTCGCCGATCGCGCGCGGCGCCTGCGAACCCGGCCTCGGGTCGCGACGATCGAATGGGCCGATCCGCTGATGGCGGGCGGGAACTGGGTGCCCGAACTGGTAGAGATGGCCGGCGGAACGAACCTGTTCGGCGAGGCGGGCAATCACTCGCCCTGGATGGACTGGGACGGTCTCGCGGCGGCGGATCCCGACGCGATCGTGCTGATGCCGTGCGGCTTCGGTCTTCCCCGCGTGATCGAGGATGTGGAGATGCTGTCCAAGCGTCGCGAGTGGCGCGGTTTGCGGGCTGTCCGCGAGGGCCGGGTCTTCGCCACCGACGGCAACCAGTATTTCAACCGGCCCGGCCCGCGCCTGGCGGAGTCGCTGGAGATCCTGGCGGAGATCCTGCATCCCGAGGAATTCGCGTTCGGCCACGAAGGGACCGGCTGGATCCGGGTATCGGAGTCGACATGAAGGCGATGCTCTGTTCGAGCGGTGGCAAGGACTGCCTGCTGGCGCTGGACGCCGTACGGCGCGATCCGACGGTGGAGGTCGTCGGCATTCTGACGACGATCAGCGGCGCCTACGATCGCGTGACGATGCACGGGGTACGTCGCGAGTTGATGGAGGCGCAGGCGGCGGCGCTGGACCTCCCGATCGAGTGGGTGGTTCTGCCGGCGCCGCCGGCTGGTTCCGACGGGCGCCGGAGCGGGTTCGTCAGCAACGCGACCTATGACGAGCTGATGCGGGATGCGACGGTGGCTGCGCGTGCCCGCGGCGTCGAGGCGATGATCTTCGGCGATCTGTTCCTCGAGGACGTGCGCTCCTATCGGGAGCAGCGATTGGCCGAAACGGGGATCAAGGGAATGTTCCCGCTCTGGGGCTCCGACACGAGCTCGCTGATACGCGACGCCCTGGCCAGGGGCCTGCGCGCCATCACCGTCTGCGTTGATGAGTCCCGGCTCGATCGGAGCTTCGCCGGGCGCACCCTCGACACCGGCTTTCTGGAGGCCCTTCCGGAGGGAGTGGACCCCTGTGGGGAGCGCGGCGAGTTTCACACCTTCGTCACCGACGGTCCCGGCTTCAGCGCGCCTTTGAGGGTCGAAAAGGGCGAAGTCGTTCAGCGCGACGGGTTCTGGTTCGCCGACCTGATCCCCGCATCCGGCTGAGCTTCAGTCGGGCCGGAAGCGCATCAACGTGATCCTGGCCGCGCCGTAGCGGCGCTCGTCCAGCCGCTCGAAGTCTTCGGGTGGCTCCAGATGCTCTCGAGCGCCGGTTTCCACACTCACGATCGCGTTCTCGCCGATCCAGCCGCGCAGCGCGAGTGCACTCAGCGCCGATCCGGCCAGGCCCTTGCCGTAGGGCGGATCGAGGAAGACGAGGGAGTGCGGCCGCCGGGCGGGTCCGGGTGAGGCGGCGTCCTGCCGCAGCACCGAGACACGATCGGCCTCTCCAAGCAACCCAGCCAAACGCTGAACGCTGTCGAGCGCCGCGCGATTCGTGTCCATCATCGTCGCCGCGGCGGCACCTCTCGACAACGCCTCGAAACCGAGTGCGCCGGTGCCGCAGAAGGCGTCGAGGACGATCGCGTCGCGCACGACCGAGGTGCCGCCTTCACCGAAGCCGGCGTGCTCCAGGATGTTGAAGAGAGCCTCGCGCAGCCGGTCGGCGCTCGGCCTGATGTCGCTGCCGGGCGGCACGATCAGCCGTCGCCCGCGGTGCCGACCTCCGACGATGCGCATTCCCGACAATCTCCTCCGGATGACGATCTTCCCGGCCCGCGCGAGGGGCGCGGCGGCACGACCTTCTCCGCCTTTCGCGCGCTTGCTACAGTACCGTATGCCCGCCCGGCCGATCGACCGTCTCCGCGCCATCTGCCTGGCCCTGCCCGAGGCGGTGGAGAAGGAAGCGTGGGGCGACCCGACATTTCGCGTCCGCGACAAGATCTTCGCCATGGAAAAGCGCGGCGACGGACGCACGTCGGTGTGGTGCAAGGCACCACCGGGCAGCCAGCAGGTGCTGATCGGCGCGGATGCAAAGCGTTTCTTCGTGCCGCCCTATGTCGGCCATAAGGGCTGGATCGGAATCCGGCTCGACGACGGGCCCGACTGGAGCGAGGTGGACGTTCTGATCAGGCGCAGTTACCGCCTGATCGCACCGAAGCGTCTGGCCGTCCTGGTTCGCTGAATGGAAGATGGCGTTCGCCAACCGAGGGAGGGAACAATGGGGCGTGTCGAAGGCAAGGTGGCGCTGATCTCCGGCGGCGGGTCCGGCATCGGTCGGGCGAGCGCCGAGTTGCTGGCGGAGGAGGGGGCTGCCGTGGTCGTCGCCGACATCGACGAGAAGCGCGGCAACTCGGTCGCCGAGCAGATCGGCAGCCGCGGCGCACGAGCGCGCTTCGTGCCGCTCGACGTGACGGAGGAGACCGCCTGGGACGAGGCGATAGCCGCCACGATGGAGGCGTTCGAACATCTGGACGTCGTCGTGAACAACGCCGGCGTCGCCTCCAACCATACGCCGATCTCGGAGCTGACGCTGGAAGAGTGGCGACGCGTCAACTCGGTCAATCTAGATGGCGTCTTCCTCGGAACGCGGGCCGCGATCCGGGCGATGGCAGAGCGCGGCGGGTCGATCGTGAACATCTCCTCGATCTTCGGCCTGGTCGGCGGCCCGTTCGTCGCCGCCTATTGCGCGAGCAAGGGCGGAGTGCGGCTTCTTACCAAAGCTGCGGCGATCGAGTGCGCACAGCTGAAGCTCGGCATCCGGGTCAATTCTATTCATCCAGGCTACATCGATACGCCGCTGATCCGCCATCGCCTCGACGACGCACCGACGCGCGAACGCCTGGTGGAGATGCACCCGATCGGTCACCTCGGCGAGCCGTCGGACGTCGCCTCGATGGTTCTGTACCTGGCTTCCGACGAGTCCCGGTTCGTCACCGGGGCGGAACTCGTCGTCGACGGCGGCCTGACGGCGCGCTGAAGCGTTCCGCCGCCGTCGGTTCCGGTGCCGGGGCGGCTTGCAAGGGTGGGGGAGGTATGTTACCAAACCGCCGCTTTTCCGGGCGGCGGTGCCACCTGGAAGGCGCTTTCTGTTGCGTGACCGCCGAGTGAGTCACTCGCGCCCGCCGACATCAAGCTTCATTTGCCGTCTATTTAGAGGTTTGCTCAGGGTGGCTTCCCAGTCAGGACGCGTTTCCGGCATCGCCGGTCGATATGCCAGCGCGCTCTACGACCTTGCCGACGAGCAAAAGCTGCTCGACGAGGTCGCGGACGATCTCCGCTCCCTACGCGCGATGCTGGCCGAGAGCGAAGACTTGCGCCGGCTGGTGCGCAGCCCGGTCCTGAAGCGAGATGAGCAGGCGCGTGCGCTCGCCGCCGTGGCGGAGCGGGCGGGCTTCTCGCAGCTGACGCGCAATTTCATCGGCGTCGTTGCGCGCAACCGCCGCCTGTTCGCGTTGAGCGGCATGATCGAAGGCTATCTCCGCATCCTCGCCGACCGCCGCGGCGAAGTGGCCGCCAGGGTCTCGACGGCCCGTCCCCTCTCGGAGGCGCAGCGCGCGGCGCTGACCGATGCGCTTCGCGAGGTGGTGGGCGGCAAGGTCACCGTCGACGTGGATGTCGACCCATCCCTGCTCGGTGGGCTGATCGTTCAGGTCGGCTCGCGTATGTTCGACAGTTCGTTGCGTTCCAAGCTGCAGCGGATGCAGCTTGCCATGAAAGGGGCCTGAGCGATGGAAATTCGCGCGGCAGAAATTTCCGCCATCCTGAAGAACGAGATTGCAAATTTCGGAACCGAGGCGGACGTCGCCGAGGTGGGGCAGGTGCTGTCCGTCGGTGACGGCGTCGCGCGCATTCACGGCCTCGACCAGGTCCGTGCCGGCGAGATGGTCGAGTTCGCCGACGGCACCAAGGGCATGGCCCTGAACCTGGAAGTCGACAATGTCGGCGTCGTGATTTTCGGCAACGACCGGAACATCCACGAAGGCGACATCGTCAAGCGCACGGGCGCGATCGTCGACGTGCCGGTCGGCAAGGGCCTGCTCGGGCGGGTCGTCGACGCGCTGGGCAACCCGATCGACGGCAAGGGCCCGATCGAGGCCACCGAGCGGCGGCTGGTCGAGGTGAAGGCGCCCGGCATCATTCCGCGGAAATCGGTGCACGAGCCGATGCAGACCGGCCTCAAGGCCCTGGACGCGCTGGTGCCGATCGGCCGCGGACAGCGCGAGCTGATCATCGGCGACCGCCAGACCGGCAAGACCGCCGTCGCGATCGACACGATCCTGAACCAGAAGAGCGTCAACGAGAGCGGCGACGAATCGAAGAAGCTCTACTGCATCTACGTCGCCGTCGGGCAGAAGCGCTCCAGCGTCGCCCAGGTGATGAAGACGCTCGAGGAGTACGGCGCGCTCGATTACACGATCGTCGTCGCGGCGACCGCCTCGGACCCGGCGCCGATGCAGTTCCTGGCGCCTTATGCCGGCTGCGCCATGGGCGAATTTTTCCGCGACAACGGCATGCATGCGGTCATCATCTACGACGACCTGTCGAAGCAGGCCGTCGCCTATCGCCAGATGTCGTTGCTGCTGCGCCGCCCGCCCGGCCGCGAGGCGTTCCCCGGCGACGTGTTCTATCTCCACTCGCGCCTGCTCGAGCGCGCGGCGAAGATGAACGACGCCCAGGGTGCGGGCTCGCTGACCGCGCTGCCGGTGATCGAAACCCAGGCCAACGACGTGTCGGCCTACATCCCGACCAACGTCATCTCGATCACCGACGGCCAGATCTTCCTCGAGACCGACCTCTTCTATAAGGGCGTGCGTCCGGCGATCAACGTCGGTCTCTCCGTCAGCCGCGTCGGCTCGGCCGCCCAGACCAAGGCGATGAAGAAGGTCGCGGGCCGCATCAAGCTGGAGCTGGCGCAGTATCGCGAGATGGAGGCGTTCTCACAGTTCGCCTCCGACCTCGACGCCTCGACGCAGCGCCTGCTCAACCGCGGTGCCCGCCTCACGGAGATCCTGAAGCAGGGACAGTTCCAGCCGCTGCCGTTCGAGGAGCAGGTGGTGTCGATCTATGCCGGCGTGCGCGGCTATCTCGACCAGCTCCGCGTCGCCGACGTGCGCCGCTTCGAGCTGGCGGCGCTGGACGAGGTGCGCGCCAAGCATCCGGAGATCCTCGAGGCCATCCGTACCAGCGGGGACCTCTCCGACGAGACCGACGAGAAGCTGAAGAACTTCTTCGAAGACTTCTCGAAGACGTTCGTGTGAGGCGCCCGCCTCCCTGATCCCCAGCGCCCTGCGAGCGACGAATGGCAAGTCTCAAGGACCTCCGAAACCGGATCAACAGCGTCAAGGCGACGCGGAAGATCACGTCCGCCATGAAGATGGTGGCCGCGGCGAAGCTGCGGCGTGCCCAGGAGCAGGCGGAGGCCGCCCGGCCCTTCGCCGAGCGGATGGAGCGGATGCTCGCCTCGCTCGGCGGCAGCATGAACCTGGCCACCGGCGCGCCACGGCTGCTGGCCGGCACCGGCTCCGACCAGGTGCATCTGGTCGTGGTGGCGACGGCGGACCGGGGGCTGTGCGGCGGCTTCAACACCAACATCGTGCGGCGGGCACGACGGCTGATCGAGGATCTCCTGTCGCAGGGGAAAACGGTCAAGATCCTCTGCGTCGGCCGTAAGGGCCGCGACCAGCTTCGCCGCACCTACCGCGAGTACATCCAGGACACGATCGAGGGCATCGGTCGTCGCAACGTCGAGTTCGTCGAGGCCGACCAGATCGCGACCCGGCTGACCGAGATGTTCGACGCCGGTGAATTCGACGTGGCGACGATCGTGTATGCCCGCTTCAAGTCGGCGATCAGCAGCGAGATCACCGTACAGCAGATCATCCCCGCCCCGCTCCCCGTAGCGGGCGAAGTGGTCGAGGAGCGGACGAGCGGGCAGCCTCCGGCGCTTTACGAGTATGAGCCTTCCGAAGAGGCCATCCTCGCCGAGCTGCTGCCGCGCAACGTCGCGATCCAGCTCTACCGCGCGCTGCTCGAGAATGCCGCCAGCGAACACGGCGCCCGCATGACCGCGATGGACAACGCGACGCGCAACGCCGGCGAAATGATCGATCGGCTCACGCTCAGCTACAACCGAACCCGCCAGGCGCAGATCACCAAGGAGCTGATCGAGATCATCTCCGGCGCCGAGGCCATTTGATACCAAAGACAGACTGTCTCACGAGGAGCTGACTCATGGCGAAGAACGCTGTCGGCAAGATCACGCAGGTGCTCGGCGCCGTGGTCGACGTGCAGTTCGAGGGCGAGATTCCCCCCATTCTCAACGCGCTGCACGTGAAGCGCTCGGACGGCCGGCTGCTCGTGCTCGAGGTCGCCCAGCACCTCGGCGAGAACACCGTCCGCACGATCGCGATGGACGCCACCGAGGGCCTGGTCCGCGGTGAGGAAGCAGAGGACACCGGCGCGCCGATCTCGGTGCCCGTCGGCCCGGAGACGCTGGGCCGCATCCTGAACGTCATCGGCGAGCCGATCGACGAGCGCGGCCCGGTGAACACCAAGCAGACGCTGCCGATCCACCGCGACGCGCCGGCCTTCGTCGAGCAGTCGACCGAAGCCGAGCAGCTGGTCACGGGCATCAAGGTCGTCGACTTGCTGACGCCGTACGTGAAGGGCGGCAAGATCGGCCTGTTCGGCGGCGCCGGGGTCGGCAAGACCGTGCTGATCATGGAGCTGATCAACAACATCGCCAAAGGCCACGGCGGTTACTCGGTGTTCGCCGGTGTCGGCGAGCGGACCCGCGAGGGCAACGACCTCTATCACGAGATGATCGAGTCGGGCGTGATCCAGCTCGACGGCGGCGATTCCAAGGCGGCGCTGGTTTACGGGCAGATGAACGAGCCGCCGGGTGCCCGTGCGCGCGTGGCGCTGACCGGCCTCACCCTCGCGGAGTATTTCCGCGACCAGGAAGGTCAGGACGTGCTCCTGTTCGTCGACAACATCTTCCGTTTCACCCAGGCGGGTTCCGAGGTGTCGGCGCTGCTCGGGCGCATCCCCTCGGCAGTCGGGTATCAGCCGACTCTCGGCACCGACATGGGCGCGCTGCAGGAGCGCATCACCTCGACGACGAAGGGCTCGATCACCTCGGTGCAGGCGATCTACGTGCCGGCCGACGACCTGACCGACCCGGCGCCGGCGACGACCTTCGCGCACCTGGACGCCACCACGGTGCTCTCGCGCCAGATCGCCGAGCTCGGCATCTATCCGGCGGTCGACCCGCTCGACTCCACGTCGCGCATCCTCGACGCGCGTGTCGTGGGTGAGGAGCATTACGAGACCGCGCGGCGCGTGCAGGAGGTTCTGCAGTCCTATAAGTCGCTGCAGGACATCATCGCAATTCTCGGAATGGACGAGTTGAGCGAAGACGACAAGCTGGTCGTCGCTCGTGCGCGCAAAATTCAGCGCTTCTTGTCGCAACCTTTCCACGTCGCGGAGGTTTTCACGGGATCGCCGGGCGTGTTCGTGAACCTGGAAGACACGATCAAAGGGTTTAAAGGTATCGTGGCTGGCGAGTATGATGATTTGCCGGAAGCCGCTTTCTACATGGTCGGAACGATCGACGAGGCCGTAGAGAAGGCGCGCAAGATGGCCGCCGAAGCCGCTTGAGCGGCGCCACACGGGAATCTGGATGATGGCTGAAAAGGTGGCATTCGAGCTGGTCTCGCCCGAGCGTCTTCTGGTCTCACAGCCGGTGGACATGGTGGTCGTGCCGGGGGGCGACGGCGATTTCGGCGTGCTGCCGGGTCATGCCCCTCTTATCTCGACGGTCCGCATCGGCGTCATCGAGATCTATGAGGGCACGTCCGTCAGCGACCGGATTTTCGTCGCCGGCGGGTTCGCGGAAGTCACCGCCGAACGCTGCACCGTTCTGGCGGAACAGGCGGTCCGGGTGGCGGAGATCGATCCGGATCGGGTCGAAGAGCAGCTCCGCCACGCCCGCGACGACGTGACCGAGGCCACGACGGAGGGTGCCCGCCACGCCGCCGAGCGGCGGGTGC
>Ga0079224_100008189_pt1 | contig 14128 bp, 13 predicted proteins | sample Stecom2015_FD_80414 | JGI IMG/M metagenome (GOLD analysis project Ga0079224, IMG submission 80414) | Agricultural soil microbial communities from Utah to study Nitrogen management - Steer compost 2015 | ecosystem: Environmental > Terrestrial > Soil > Agricultural land | place: USA: Utah...
GGTCTGCAAAACCTTTTACAGCGGTTCGAATCCGCTTCCGACCTCGTTTTTATGACAAAAGAATAAGAAAATGGGAGTTACACGCTTAAAAAGAAAAGACAGAAGAAATAAGGTCGTGGCAAAAAACGAAGTACAGTTTTTAAAGCTTGGCCGGAACCTTGAGACGGGCAGCCGCTCCAAAATGCCGGCCGGCAGCCAGATTGTTAAGAACAACGAGATTCTTAGCAAACTGGAAGCGGAATTGAAAAAATAAGCAGACCGCTTATTTCAGTTACTTTAACGACTTTTAAGCATATCCGCCATTTGGCGGATTTTTTCTATTGAAGACACCCAAACCCTGTCGCCCATCCCTCCCAGTTCGCCCGCGTCATAATTCATCGCACTTCCAACCGCTATCTTGGCCGAAGTGTGGAACGAGTAAGCGCCCGTGGAAGCGGCGATTTGCAGTATATTTTCTTCGTTGATACCTGCCCCGGGCATCACTTCAATCCTACCGCTGGCCTGTTTAATCAATTGAGCGATGGTTCCGGCGCCTTCCGCAGCGGTATTTTTCATCCCCGACGTGAGCAGGCGATCGCAGCCTAGGCCGATGATGGCGTCCAAGGCTTCGAAAGGGTCACGGCAGCGATCGAACGCCCGATGGAATGTAACCTGCATGGGCCGCGCAAGCTCAATTAATTCGGCCATACGCACGGTATCGACCTGTCCGTCGGCTAACAATATTCCGACAACCACGCCGTCGCATTTCGCTTCCCTACAAAACATGACATCCGATTTCATTTCTAAAAACTCAATGTCTGTGTATAGAAAATCGCCCGGTCGCGGCCGGACAAGCACGTGTACACCAATAGATAAGCCTGCACGGGTGGTCCACACTTGCCCTAGTGAAGGTGTGGTTCCGCCCACTTCCAGGTTCTGGCAAAGCTCCACACGGTCAGCCCCCCCTTCCTGAGCTGTTAAAGCTGACAATACGGAATTAGCACAAATCTCTAATTGGTAGGTTTTACTCATGATTCTACGTATTGATATGGATACCAAACCTACCCAAATTAACTTTTATATGCAAATACCTGAAATCGGATATCTCATTCAACAAATCTGTATCTTTACGGCAACATGCGCGAATCGTTTGATATCATTGTCATCGGCAGCGGTCTAGGAGGACTTGTTTGTGCCACCATCCTGGCCAAAGAGGGACGCAAGGTGTTGGTGTTGGAAAAAAACAAGCAATACGGAGGTAATCTCCAGACGTTCGTGCGCAACCGTTGTATCTTCGATACCGGCGTGCATTACCTCGGCGGTTTGGCGAAAGGCCAAAACCTTTACCAATATTTCAATTACCTCGGCATAGCCGAAAAGCTGCGCCTCAAGCGCATGGATGAGAACGGCTTCGACCGGATTACCTTCGATAACGACGCGAACGAATACCCTGTTGCACAAGGCGGGGAAAATTTCATCGATCGACTCTGCCATTACTTTCCCGACGAGCGGCGCGGCATTACACAGTTTTACATGCACATGCAGGCGGTTTGCCGCCGATTTCCACTCTATCGTCTCAACGGCCAGGAAACCTACCAATGGGACGAAGAAACATTGCGCCTAAAAGTGTACGATGTGATCAACAGCTGTACCGCCAACCCGAAACTGCGCGCGGTACTCGGGGGCACAAATTTATTGTACGCCGGAATCGCCGACAAGACCCCCTTCTATGTGCATGCGTTGTCGACCAATTCCTATATAGAAAGTGCATGGAGGTGCATAAACGGCGGCAGCCAGATCGCTAAGCTGCTCATCAAGGAAATCCACAAGAATGGCGGCGAAACACTCAAATACAAAGAGGTGTCGCAATTTCATATTGAAGATCACCTATTGCGGGCGGTATCGACCATCGATGGGTATAGCTATAAAGCAGACACCTTCATATCGAACATCGACCCTAAGCAGACCCTACGCCTCATCGGTGATTATCCCATACGCAAGTCGTACGCCAACCACATTCGACAGGCGGAAAGCACCATTTCGTCTTTCAGCCTTTACATTGTACTGAAACCGGGGCGGGTACCTTATCTCAACCACAATTATTACCACTTTAAAGACGAAGCCAGCGTATGGGGCAACATCCATTACGAAGAAGCAGACTGGCCGGCGGGATATATGGTATCGATGAACGCCAAGAGCGAAAACGACCAGTGGGCAACCGGGATGACCGTATTTACCTACATGCGGTACGAGGAGGTTGCTGAGTGGGCAACGACGCATAACACAGTCGCATCGGCGAGTTACCGGGGTAATCGTTACGAGCAATTCAAGCAACGGAAAACAGAGGCGATGCTCGTTAAGCTGGAAAAGAAATTCCCCGCCCTTAGGCAACATATTTCCGCCATTTATGCATCCACGCCACTCACCTATCGCGATTATATTGGCAGCGAAACCGGTGGGATGTATGGCTTCGTAAAGGATGCCAACCAACCACTCAAAAACAACCTACCTTCGCGCACCAAGGTCAAAAACCTATTGCTTACCGGGCAAAGCGTCAACATGCACGGTGTCCTTGGCGTAACCATTTGTGCCGTGGCGACCTGCTCCGAAATACTGGGCAGGGACTACCTCCTTCAAAAAATCAACGAAGAAAACGGATTTAAAAACCCCGACGTATATGGCATCGCTTAATTTGCAACCCCTGGCACGTATCCAACCCATTTCTAAGGCCGAGTTTACGCGCCGGTATTACCGGCCACAACAGCCGGTATTGATTGAAAATCTGACAAATGCCTGGAACGGCAAGTGGACGTTCGATCACATCAAGTTATTGGCCGGCGAACAGACCGTACCGCTCTATGACAATAAGCCTGCACAGGGAAAACAAAGCGTGTACGCACCAGTAAAGAATATGCGGTTTGCCGAGTATATCGACCTACTCAAAACACAGCCTACTGATCTGCGGATTTTTTTCTACACGCTGAAAGACCATTGCCCTCAACTGCTGGAAGACTTCGAGTACCCGGATATCGGACTGAAATTCTTCAAACGGCTACCCGCCCTGTTCTTCGGGGGCGGGCTATCCAAGGTATTCCCCCACTACGACATTGATTTGCCGGATAACCTGCATATACACTTTGAAGGACATAAACGGGTGGTGCTTTTCGGCCCCGACCAAAGCACCCACCTCTACAAAGTACCCTTTTCCATTCACAATATCGACAAAATCGACCTCGACAACCCCGATTTCGAGCGGTACCCGGCACTGAAATATGCCAAAGGATATGAAGTATACATGAAACACGGCGACGCATTGTATATGCCGAGCGGTTGGTGGCATTACATCACGTACCTGGATGGCGGCTTTTCCATGACGCTACGTGCGCTGCCCCGTACTCCGAAACGCATTGCCAACATGCTTTACAACGTGTTTCTGATGCGTCTCGTCGACAATTCAATGCGGAAACTACAAGGCCAGAGGTGGTTGGATTTTAAGGAGCGGTGGGCTTATAAGCGTACCCAGCGCCGTCTGTCATAGATTAAGGCTACCGCAAACGGTAATCAAAAACACATGCATCCGGCAAAATACCAGCGTTGCGTTCTACCACCGCAACATGGGGAATCTGGTATCTGCCGGGATACATGCTAGGCTGTCAGGTTGGCCTCTTATATTTATTAATCAATTCCGCACGGCTATTGATCTGCAACTTGCCATATATATTACGGATATGATACTTCACGGTATCTACGCTGATGTGCGAATGATCAGCGACCTGTTTGTATGATAGGCCGTCTTGTAGCAACGATACAATCTCAATCTCCCGTGGCGTGAGGCGCTCGGCATCTGCTGTGCCAGGCTTATCCAAATAGGGGTTAAAATGGCCGATAACCATGCGGGCTACGTGAGGGCTCATCACCGAACCGCCTTTCAACACTTCCATCAATTGGACTTCCATCTGAGGCAAAGGCGTATTCTTCAATAGATAACCCGAAGCGCCAGCGCAAAGCGCTTGGAAAATCGCCTCCTTGTCGTCAAAAACGGTATACATAACCACCTGCGTAGACGACGATCGCCGTTTTACATACCACGCCATCTCTATACCTGATTTTCCGGGCAAACCGATATCGCAGAGAAGCATATCGATGCGTTGGTCCTCCCAGCATTCAATAAATTGCTCAGCTGAGTCAGCTGTCAGCACTAAATCAAAGTGCTTAGACGCCTCGAAAAATGTCTTAAGCGAGTCGAGAATAACCCGCTTATCTTCGATTATCGCCAGATTGCTGCTAGTTGCCTCCATGTTTTTCAATCAACGGTACAACAAAGGTAGCGGATACACCAATAAATATTCCCACCCAAAAGGGTGGTTCTTCATATATAAGTCGTTGGATCACCAGTTTAGGATTTAAAGACGGCGGCTCAGATCGTGTGACCAATCAGTATTTGTTGACCAGCTCGGACCGTGAGTTAACTTGTAGTTTGCTATAAATATTACGAATATGGAATTTCACGGTATCCACGCTAATGAAAAGCCGTTCGGCCACCGCGCGGTACGTGGCCCCGTGTTGTAACATCGACACGATTTCTATTTCGCGCTGGGTAAGCCGCTCAATTGCTTTATTCTCTCTCTTATCCAACAATGGGTTGAAGTAGCCGACAACCATCCGCGCAACTTGGGGGCTCATCACCGCACCACCATCCAAGACTTCCAGCAACTGTTCCTCGACCTTAACCAATGGTGTGTCCTTCAACAGGTAACCCGACGCCCCAGCACAGAGCGCCTGAAAAATCGTTTCCTTGTCTTCAAATACGGTAAACATAACCACTTGGGTAGCCGATGACTTACGCTTGACATACCATGTAGCCTCGATGCCCGATTTCCCTGGCAACCCGATGTCACAAAGCAAAATGTCAATCCGCTCCTCATTCCACTTCCCTATAAATTCTTCCACGGATGAAGCACAAAACAACAGGTTAAATGACTGGGACGCACTAAAGTGCTCCTCCAACACCTTCTGGATAATAAGGTTATCTTCGATGATAACCAAATGGAATTGATCTTTATTCATAAGGCAGTATGTCTTCCCTGATCTCAATAAGTAGCTATGAGCCCGAGAACGTGATGTCTTTCAATAAATAACGATGCAAAGTTAGCCTTTTCAGGCGCCCCTGCACTACCCTTTTGGTGTAGTTTTTTGCAATATTCAATTTGCACGCCAAAACCGGGCTCCAAAACATACCCATAAACTAAATAATAAGTACAGCCCGCTCACCCAAATGAGTTGGTGGGCGTCTTTCAAGATGTACGAGGCCTGTACGCGGTTAAACAAAATATTCAATATCATACTTACCTGCACCGCGATAAACAGCGAGTAGATGATGGTAAGGGCATACAACGACACGAGAAGCGACTTGGACACCTCCTCCAATTCGGCCATAAAAAGCAACCGCCATTGTGCCAACAAATATACAAACGCCAGCGATAACCGGATTACATAGTGCCATTGTTGGTCAATAAACCCATAGCCATGCTCGAAGCCCATCCTCATATTGGTCACCAGCCGTCCCATTAGCTCCTGCTTTTCAACCGCACTTGCCAAAGCATAAGGGACGATATCGATGAGCCCGAACACAAACGGCAACAAATGCAGGTACCAATAACGGGGTTGTCGATACCTCTGCTGTGTCTTGATACGTACGTAGAAATACATAGAAGGTGCAATAAGATAGTACAATGGAATGCCCTTATTGTAAAAGTTCGGGATGTGGACGACATAGCCGGTAAGAATCATCATATAAATGAATGCGTACCACATAATAGCAAACAACGCAACGGAAAGAAACAGTTCGGCCTTATCCCGCCTCCACCCGCGATTCACGACCCGCAAGATAATACCCAGCGCACTGAGCAATATACCGGCTACAGCAAAAACAATTACCCACGTTTCCATTGCAAATTTCGGTGTTTAAAAAAGTTGGCAAAAAGGCCGCTGCGAGTAGGTATCACCACCCGTACCTGATATCCCTGCTCCATTGGACCTGCCGTAAACGTTGCGTCAAGTTGCACCGCGCGCAATTGCATATTGCGGAGACCGTGGCCCCGACGGCCGTTCTGCTGGTCGGCCGCGTGATTGCCTAACCCATCGTTGTAGACAACCATTTCGATATGGCTACGCATATGGTAAAGTTTGATGTGAACCGCTTTCGTCGCAGCATGCTTGCATATATTATGCAGCGCTTCCTTGAAGATAAGGTAAAGATTCTGCCGGATTTTCTGCGAAATTTTCCGATCATCCTGTTGGACGATATCGAAGGTGACCACAACATCCATCGGACCCAACAATTGCGCGGCAAGGAATTTCATGCGGTCACTAAGGTTCCCCTGCTGATTATTGCGTGAGTCGACTGCCCATATAATATCGTCCATCATCTGAATCGCTTCCCGGCTATAACTACCAATTGACTCAACAGAGCCAGAATACTGGTCCTTCAGCCGGAGCAGGTCGGTCTGCATGGAAATACCCGTTAACAGGCCGCCCACCTCGTCGTGCAGGTCGCGGGAAATGCGTCTGCGGAGTTGCTCCTCTCCCTTAATTTTCCGCGTACGCTCGTATATAACGTAACCCGATATGCCGCCGATAAAGAGAATGATCAGCACATAAAAAGCTAACGTTTCGGTAAAAGCAGGTGCCTTCGACACCAGCCAAGTCCGCTCGGATACCGACCGGCCATTGTTGGTGGCCTCCGTTTTTACAGACACGTGATATTCACCTGCGGACAAGCCTGACAGGTTGATCTGGACAGACGCGGGCATCTCCTGGTAATCATCCATCAACGGGACGATTTTGAATAGCATCCGGTATACCTGCCGATAGGCACCCGGCCGTGCAAAATCCATCGAAAACCAAACCACGTCCGATGTGAGTTCAAGTGCCTCGGCCAATTGTTGTTTCCCATACTTTTCTACGTACCGATTAGAGCGCATTCCAAGCCGAATCGCGGCAAGCTGCGGGTTAGGGACAACAATCACCGTAGTATCAAGCAGGTCCCCCGGCCGAAAGGATATATAGCCTCCCGTGCCGCCCATAAACAGCCGGCCCGTCTCTTCGTCGTAGTATGTCGCTTGGTGGTTGAACTCTTCGAAGGGCAGCCCATCGGTATAGTAATAGTTAAACAGCCGCTCACCCGCCAGCACCGACAGGCCCTCATGGGTGCCCATGAACAGTGCGCTGTCTGCCCAAGCCAACTGATACACCGTATTGCTAGCCAACCCTTCCGATATGCTCACAATACGGCCTGAGGTATCTTGATCTTCCATGATGACCAACCCGCGCCCTTTAGTGGCAAGGTAAACGGTATTCCCTTTCCTGATATGCGCATAGACGTTCAAATCGGTATTGTTAGCAGGATATACTTTTTTAACGCCATGACGCGACCATGTGAAGTAGCCATGGTCTGTTGTAAATGCAATCTCACCGTCGTAGTTGGATATCGACTGCACCCGCATTCCACGGCTAAAGAACCCCGAAACCGGGCATACGAGCGGCGCAACCTTTCCGGTCGATCGCGCATAGGTCCATAATCCATTAGATGTACCCACCAGCAGTGTATCCGCCACGTATTTAGCTAAGCAATACGCCATGCCCGAGAAACGTTCCGGGGTGCCTGTGGGGATGTCGATTGGTGCAGCCGACACGGTCCCACGGGTAAAATAGGCAAGGAAATCACCTTCCAATGCGATACAGCTGGTATCGGGCGATAGCTCCAGGAAGGCGTAATAATTGTTTTCAGGGGCGGTGGTTAATTCGGCCAGCTCCCCTCCGTCTCGTAAAGCTTCGAGATAGCCGTAGCCACCGAAATAGTAAGTACCGCCTTGTTTAACCATACCCCGCGCGCTCTCGCAGTCGATGAAATCAAAGGTAATGGTTGCCGGAAATACGGCGTACAAGCCCTGGTCAGTACCCAAAAGCCATTCATCACCCACCTGTTGCCAGCTATTGAGTCGTTTATAAAGGATATGTTCGTTAAGCTGGTGCGTCCCGGTTGCTAAGAGCCGAAATGCGGTATCCCTACTGAATTCGAAGTACCGTGTATCATGGAACACGAAGACCTTGTCGCCGGTTTCAAACGACCAATGGTTCCAATTGGTGAAATCGCTCGTTTTGAAGACCGGTCGCGGAAGCGGATGGAACGCCTTTCCATCAAACACATAATAACCTTCAGAATAAACGCGAACCAACACCCCGCCACTTACGGGAAGCAGATCCTCCACCCGGTCGAACGCCCCCTCAGGGAAGGAGGAGACGATTCGCTTGCCGATGGTCAAATCATAACCGTAGAGACGGTTACCGAAAGCTAGCCAAACGTGGTCCCGGTCGGCCACCAGGAGCCGGCCAACCGGGAGACGCTCCACGACGGCATATGGATCGAATTGGAAAAGCAAACGCTTACCGCTCTCCTCAATTAACCAAACATTCCCACGCCTGTCTGCTACATAAAACGCTTCGTCGCGAGCAAAAAAAGCAACCACCCGTCGACCAATAAGCTCGCCCAACGAATCATCCCGACCCAGGAACGTCCATGTCTTTAAGTCAAAAAGCTCGAGCCCGTTACGCGTACTGATCCATAGCCGCCCCCAGGGATCGGCTTGTAAATCCTCTGCTTCATAGAACGGCAGCGCCTCGCCACAGAGTTTTGAAAATGGGGTAACCGAAACACCGTCGAACCGCGAAACCAGTCCGCCAGACACCATCCATACCATACCGAAGGGATCTTTGGTGGCCACGTCAATCATGGTGTGGTGTTTATCCACACCGGGAAGGACTTGAGCGTGGCGGTAAGGCGACGCCCCAAAGGCCACCTGTACCGTTACCAGGGCGATCACCAATGGCAGTGCCGCTAGCGTCCTGGTTCGATAGTGTGGTTTAGCATCCTTCATTTAATTGGTAGAATGTAACGTCAAAGTTAGAAAATAATCTAAGACTTCAACGAATTACCCCATTTTTCTAAAAAATCCCCGCAGGGGAACCGCGTAGGGCGGCTGTATCCGCTTATTAAAACACATGTTCGCCATCCACCAATAAATCTTGCTGCTGCGTATTACAAACCGCGTACGAAAACCCTTTTTGCAGCGAAAAGGCACCATATTCACCGTCTTTATTCAATGCGAGAAAGCCAACCTGAATTTTCTTGGCGGTTTCGGGCTTCTTCTCGATGATACGCTCCACCGCTTCCCGGCAGGCGTCGCGCGGCGAACGCCCTTGCCGCATCAGTTCCACAACCAGAAAGCTACCCACCGTACGGATTACCTCTTCACCTACACCGGTAGCTGTAGCGCCTCCCACCTCATTATCCACGTAGAGGCCGGCACCAATAATAGGGCTGTCCCCTACCCGGCCGCGCATTTTGAACGCCATGCCACTCGTAGTGCAAGCTCCCGAAAGGTTCCCATTGCTATCCAGCGCCAGCATTCCGATTGTATCATGGTTATATTGATTGCCCGGCAGCCTATCTGGGGTAAACGATTGATTTTCGATGTTGATAACTGGCTGGTATTTACCTCCTTTAAGCCAATCCTTCCATGCGGCCTCGCTTTCTGATGTGAGGAGTTGCTCCGTGCTGAAACCGTTTTGTAATGCGAACTGCAAGGCCCCTTCTCCAACCAGCATCACATGCGGTGTCTTCTCCATCACCAGCCGCGCCACGGAAATCGGATGGGCAATATGCTCCAGCGCAGCTACAGCTCCGCAATTACCTTTGTGGTCCATAATACAAGCATCCAACGTAACGTGCCCATCACGATCGGGATAACCACCTTTACCGACGGTGTGATTGGACAAGTCGGCTTCGGGCACCCGCACTCCGGCCTCCACCGCATCCAATGCATAGCCACCTTTTTTCAGTATCGCCCAAGCGGCTTGATTTGCCGCCACACCGAAATTCCATGTCGAAATCACGATAGGCTTATTCGTTGTAGTATCCGTTCGGGGTATACTGCCATGGGCGGAAGCCAAGCCTATAATCGAAAACGCGGAAGCGCCGATAGTCCCCTTTTTTATAAAAGTTCTTCTGTCAATCATTTGCTTTTTGTTAGGCACACCTCGTTGACCCGGTCGATCCAAGAGGCACCGTCAATGCGTATTCCTGCAGTTATTTTCCCACCGAGGGCAATTTTTGTATAAAAATTGCACAGTTACGAATAATCATTAACTTCGTATAAAACATATCCGATGATGAAAATACGCTACACATCACTTCTATGTTGCTTAATCGGTTTAACAGTATATGGGCAAACCCGTCTGCCGGATTCCGCCGAGTATGAGATAATCATGCATATTGCCGAGGAAACAAAGGCCGAATATGCGCCCGACAGCCGTACGGCCCTTTTTGAACTCCAGCTTTCCGACGGCAACACGCCTGCCCGTTACGAGGTGACTACCACAGAAGCGGAGGCCTTGCCAGCCTTTCGCCGACGGTTGGCCGATCGACACATCGCCGGAACAAAGATAATGATAAATCTTTTGCCCGATAGCAGCGTGGGCAATAATGTTTCAGGTGTGGTCAATCTTTCGGTTGCCAATTTGCGGGTCCAACCCCGCAACCAAGCCGAATTGGCCACTCAAGTATTGCTTGGAACCAAGGTTGATTTGCTTCAGCGGCAACATGGCTACTACCGTGCACGCACGCCGGAGGGGTATATCGCTTGGATACCCGCATCGTCGGTCACGCCGATGTCGGCTAGCGGGGCAACACAGTGGACTTCGGCAAAGAAAGTAATTTTCACCGCCGATTTTGGGCACTCGTATACGCAGCCCGACTACCAATCATTGCGTGTTTCGGATCTCGTCATGGGCAATTTACTGATTGCTTTAGGCCAATCTGATGGCTTTTACCATGTACAATATCCGGACGGACGCCTTGCCTACATCGAGGAGGAACTGGCCCGTCCCTTCGACACGTGGCTAGGTACTCGGCAGGTAATAGCAGAAAACGTTCTGGCCGTCGCTAAGTCCATGATGGGTGTGCCTTACCTCTGGGGTGGTACATCGGTAAAAGGCGTGGATTGCAGCGGGTTCACGAAAACGGCCTATTTCATGAATGGCCTGGTGATTCCCCGCGATGCATCGCAACAGGTATTGGTAGGCGAACCTATCGACATCTTGTCAGCAGACACGTTGGACACCCATAAAGCACTGAGAAACCTGCAACCGGCTGACCTGCTTTTCTTCGCATCGGGCAAAGGGCGCTCCCCCGACGCGCACATTACGCATGTAGCGCTGTATCTGGGGAACGGTGAATTCATTCACGCTGCCGGCACCGTACGCATCAACAGTATGCTTCCTGATGCACCAAATTACAGCGACTTCGAATCGCGGACGCTGGTGAGCGCGCGAAGATACATCGGGCAGGCACACGCCGGTCTGCAGCCCATTGCCACAAGCCCCTTCTATTTGTAAACAACTTCCGCACGCCCCAAAACCATGCAAACAACCACGCGTAAATTCGGCAAGTTTACCCTGAGGTACCGTCCGTACACCCTCGAGCTCCGCCACGTTTTTACCATTGCAGCCGGTTCGCGCAGTACCACACCCGTTGTCCTCACCGAGTTGGAATACGACGGTATCACCGGGTACGGTGAAGCCTCCATGCCTCCCTATCTGGGCGAATCGCACCAGAGCGTGCTGGCATTTCTGGACCGCGTAGACCTCTCGCAATTCAACGACCCTTTCCATACGGCAGATCTCCTCGCTTATATCGACCAACTGGCACCGAAGAATACCGCTGCCAAAGCTTCATTCGATATTGCGCTGCATGATCTCCTGGGTAAAATCATGGGCCAACCGTGGCACCGCATCTGGGGGTATAACGCCGCCGATGCTCCCTACACGTCCTTTACCATCGGTATCGACACCGCAGAAATGGTACGACAGAAAGTGCGCGAGGCTGCCCCCTACAAAATACTCAAGGTAAAACTTGGGCTTGATACCGACAAGATGATGATCGAGACCATACGAGAGGTGACCGACAAGCCGCTCTGTGCGGATGTGAACCAAGGTTGGAAGCAGCGGGAAGAAGGGCTCGAAATGGCTCATTGGTTGGCCGACCGGGGGGTCGTGTTCCTCGAACAGCCCATGCCCAAGGAGCAGGTAGACGATAACGCTTGGCTTACCGAAAACAGCCCGATACCCACTGTGGGCGACGAGGCCGTGCAGCGCCTCGACGATGTACGGAAGGCGTTCGGCGTCTACAGCGGCATCAATATCAAGCTCATGAAATGCTCAGGCATGCGCGAGGCCCACCAAATGGCCGAACTCGCGCATGCACTGGGCATGAAAGTGATGTTGGGGTGCATGACCGAAACATCGTGCGCAATTTCCGCTGCCGCCCAATTGTCGCCGACCGTAGACTGGGCCGATCTGGACGGCGCACTGCTCACCAACAACGATGTATACCACGGCATGGAAGTCGTGGATGGCAAAATCCGATTGCCGCAGACGCCGGGTATCGGCATCAGTCCCCTTTAGGGTGCAGCTACCGTCTCCGCTTCCGTCAGCGCTTTCGTGGTCAAATAGTATTTAGCAATCATATTAGGCACCTCCCATTCGGGCATCGAACCCGCTTGCAAGAAGCCGAGGTATTTTTCGGTCACTTGCGCAAAATGCTCCTCATGTGTGGTCACCAACGATGGGTCGACGCTTATCCGGTACCGGCCAGCGGCAACCGGCTCAAACGCCAGCCCTTGGTACGTCGTACTTAATTGTTCAACAGCTCTGGTAAGCGCGGCTTCAAACGTGCCGGCATCCCGCTCACCCGTCGACTCCACATACAACACCGGTTTATATTGTTCTTCCGCTCCTTGTTTAATAATCAGGTTGGCATACCGCCCACGCATAATCGAATAGTGCGTATCACCAGTACCCTGCGGCGCCTCGAAGTTCCAGATCACCGATACCTTGGCGTGCACGCCTTTCAGCGCATAATTAATCTCGCCATTGGCAAACACGGCGAGGCTACCGTCTTCGCCGACTGATTCCTCAAGGAACGCCGGGATTTCGCTTTGGCCCGTCGACCGTTCAAACTGGGCTGGTGACAGCATGGTCGGCCAACGCCGCGCCGCAATCAGCTCGATGTCCTGCTCGTAATCGATGATTTCATCAGGAAAGCTCTCCCATTGTACCATATCCACCAAGTGGGTGGTCACGTCTACCAATCCCTCTCCCTGCTGCTGCGTATCATAAAACCATACGGGGCGCACCAGTGGCTTACCCGATACTTCCTTAAAGAAATGGTGCACGCTTTCTTTGGTAATGGCGGGATTGTCAACCGTACCTGACACCAAGCCTCCGAAAAAATCATCTACCTGCGAGAGTTCCTTTTGCAGCATGGTATTGATTTCGTAGCGCTCGGTCATAATATCATACAACAACACCCCTTGCTCGTCGGCCTTGGCAAATGCATCAACCAGCTTCGCAAACCCCTCGGGGTTGATCGCCATGGGCTTATCGGCGAGCACATGCAGACCGGCGCCGATAGACTGGGTGATGTAATCGATTTTATCGCGGTTATTGCCTGCTAACACCACGACGTTGCCTTTTCGCTCTTCTAACATTTTTTCAAGGAAATCAGGCCCGGTATACACCACTTCGTTCCATCGCGTCGGTGATTCATCCCGCGTGTTGTATTGGTCGATCAATGCCAAGTGTGCCTGCACTTCCGTTCCTTCGGGTGCGTATACATGGACCGTGCTATCCACCTGCGGATACATACTTTTCTGTACCAGCGCCGCGTGGAAATGGCCCGGGGCCACAGTAATCAATTGGATATCCTTACGCTGCATATTATCATGGCTCGGGCTGCACGCAGCAAAGCACGCCAACGCCATTAAAGTAATCAATCCCCTTTGTTGTTTCATTCGGATAAATTTGCTCATTTATTGGTAATGAAGCCTGCATACATCATTCAGGCTTCATTTGTTTTTACTTTTTTAGAACCTGTACGGTACACTATGAATTATCAACTATCAGTTATCAACTGCCAATTAAAAAAGTTACCCTTTCACATACGACGTGCCATATGGAAACCGTTGCGGACGGGAAAGCAGCGCATTGGCTTCATCATCTCCGATAAACCGTTCGGCTTGGGAATCCCACC
>Ga0079224_100008190_pt1 | contig 14128 bp, 11 predicted proteins | sample Stecom2015_FD_80414 | JGI IMG/M metagenome (GOLD analysis project Ga0079224, IMG submission 80414) | Agricultural soil microbial communities from Utah to study Nitrogen management - Steer compost 2015 | ecosystem: Environmental > Terrestrial > Soil > Agricultural land | place: USA: Utah...
GATTTTGATCAAGTAGCACCAAAATGTTCTTTCATTACTCCAGTTCCAGGTGGAGTAGGTCCTATGACAATTGCTTCGTTGATGATTAATACATTGCGAGCAGTTGAATTAAAAGGAATGTAATCCAAATGGAATTCACATTGGTGTGTTAATCATATTTTTTTTGATTCGTTGTTTGGATTGACAACTCACGTAATTTTACGTTAGAGATACTAATTTGCTGTTAACTACGTTAGAATAGCAAAGGATATCATCTTTGGTAACATTTTTGAGATGTTGCCCGTATGTAAACGTAAAATGTGTAAGCGATGGAGTTGGTAGTTGTTTCAAATAAGCAGGATGTTACAAAATCTAGGATTATTGCTTTAACTGTGATAGTCATCTTTTTTGTATTAATCAGTTTGATACACATCTCAAGTGTTACTGATCCACCCGTATATTCTCCTGTTACAAATGAAGTTCCAGTCGAATTTTTTGAGTTAAAACTTGCTGCTGATGGAAAAGAGGGGGGATCTCCAGGTGGTAGTGGTTCTCCTTCAGACGCTCCTTTGAATCAAACAAATCCTCCACAACAAACGGCTTTGGTTTCTACAAACGATCCAAATGCTACAGCAGTTCAATCAGGAAAATCAAATAAAACAAATACGGACACTCCAACAAATAACACAGCAACAACAACTGTTAAGAGTGATAATCCATTCTCTAAAGGAGGGAATGGTGGTGGAACAGAAGGTGGAAGCGGTGGATTATTTGGTGCTGATAACGGTAAAGGAGGAAAAGGTACTGGCGCAGGATCTGGAACAGGATCTGGAACAGGAAAAGCACGTGTAAGATATAACGAAATTAATATCACAGATATCATCACTAATTCACAAATTCAAGTAAAATTGATTTTGAACGTGAATGAAGAAGGTCGTGTTGTTGGTGGTAGAACAGTTGGTGCTGGTACAACTACAAATGATCAACAAATTATCAGTAAGGTTTTAAATGCATGTAAAAGTCAGTTGAGGTATGCAAAAGGATCTTCAATGACTGAAGAGTTTTACACTGCAGTGATTCAGCCAAATTAATCATTCGTGAAATTTAATTCGTATCAAGAAACAATTGATTGGTTGTTTCAACAATTTCCTTCTTATCAATCGATAGGTGCTCCTGCGTATAAACCGGGATTAGAGAATATTTATCATTTATTGGATGTTTTCGGAAATCCTCAAAATGATCTAAAGTTTATTCATGTCGCGGGAACCAATGGAAAAGGTTCTACATGTTCCATGTTGGCTTCTTTTTTAAAAGAAAAGGGTGAAACAGTTGGTTTATTCACTTCTCCACATATCCGAGATTTTCGTGAACGAATTCGAGTGAATGGAGAAGTTACAACCGAAGAATTTGTAATGCAAACAACTCAGGCAATTTGTGATGCCGATTTGAATTTTGAGCCATCCTTTTTTGAGATCACTTTTCTCATGTCCTTGCTATATTTTAAGTTGATGCGATGCACGATTTGTGTTATTGAAACTGGACTAGGAGGAAGGTTGGATGCGACGAATTGTGTTAATCCACTCGTTTCGGTGATTACAAACATTGGTTTAGAACATACACAGTACTTGGGTGATACTTTGGATAAAATTGCTTTAGAGAAAGGAGGAATCATCAAAGATAAGACACCTGTTGTGATCGGAGAGGTGAATGATATTACTCTACCAGTTTTTGAAGAATTAGCTCATCAATATAATGCACCACTTCATTTGGTCAATCATACATCGATTGCCATACCAGCTAATTTTCCCTTGTTAGGAGCTTATCAGCAAAAGAATTATCGATTGGTGAAAACAACATTGGATGTTTTGAAAATTGAATTGTCAGAGCAAGAATTAACTGAAGGACTACTCTCCTTGCATAAAAATTCTGGATTCTATGGTCGCTTACAGGTTGTTCAAGAAAATCCAAGAGTTATTTTTGATGTGTCTCACAATGTAGATGGAATTAAGGCTACGTTAGATTATTTTAAGCATCACGATCACTTATGTATCGTTTACGGTACGAGTGCTGATAAGGATATGGATGCTATTTTTGATTTATTTAATTCGAAATGGGATTATTTCTTTACAGAATTCAAAAATAGTCGTTCTGCAAAAATTGATCAATTGCGTCAATTTTCAGAAAAAAATAATCTTTCAGCAAATTTTTTTCAAAATTCTTTTGATGCGCTTAATGCTGCAAAAGTTGTTGCAAATAAGGAAGATACTATCTTGGTGTTTGGAAGCTTCTTTTTAATTTCAGATTTTTTTTAAAAAAATCGAAAAAAATCTTGCAGAAACAAATAATGTGCTTATATTTGCACTCGCAATTAGCAAACGAGCTAAGTGTTACAAAAAGGGAGATTAGCTCAGTTGGTTTAGAGCATCTGCCTTACAAGCAGAGGGTCGGCGGTTCGAATCCGTCATCTCCCACAAAGGTCTAACAGAAATGTTAGACCTTTTTTTTTGGCATGTATTTTGATTTTCTTTTTTAGAATCTAAAAATTACCCCATGAGAAAATCATTACTATTTTACTTGCTAATTGGAACAGTATCTGTGTTTGGACAAGATGAACTCCATACACGAATCAAGGCTGAATTATCTCAGTGGGATTCAATTCGTGGCGAATGGTTAGCAGAAAGTGTTAAATCAATTGCTGAGAATCGTGAAATTCCAGATCGTACTTTCCCAGAAGATCTTACGCCATCTGAGTTGTTTGCTTTGGTTCCAGCTGATCGAAAGGCGAGAATTCAGCAAATAGCTTCTGAAAGCTTTCAACCACAAGCTGAGTCAGCAAACCAATCAACTTCGAATCGTGTTCCTGTTGGATCTACGTCAAATGATCGTGTGCAAAATCCAAATACACGTTATAGAGATTTTTTTACGAGAACGGATTGTGGTATAATTCAAGGAAGAACTTATGGAGATCCACACATTCGTACATTTGATGGTCAAACATATTCTTTTCAAACAGTAGGTGAGTATATTTTGACTAGTTCACCTGATCGTCTGTTTGAAGTGCAAACTCGTCAAAAACCACAATCAAATGATGTTTCGCTTAATACAGCTGTAGCCATGAATGTTTATGGTGATCGAGTTGGTATTTATGCAAGTGATTTCCCAGATCGTGTAGCGAATTCTGATCTGCGCGTAAACGGAAGAACGGTTTACATGCAAAATGAGACTTACTTTTTGCCGAGAGGAGGAACGATTCAGAAATCTGGTAATGAATATGTGGTAACATGGCCATCTGGAGAAAAAGTGCAGGCAAAACTTTCTTCAACTGGTAGGATGAGGTTTATTAATATAACTGTTTTTGTACATAAATGCAATGGCGATTATTTTGGGTTATTAGGAAATGGAAATGGTAGAACATCAGACGATTTTTCAGGCTCAAATCGTGTGAATAATTTAGCTAGTTCTACAATTTTTTTACCGTTTGATTCACGTGATTTTGGTCGCATTAACACGGCGATGGAGCGTGAGCATTTAGCTTTTTTGGCGCGTGATTTTGGAAATCAATATTTGGTGAATGATGTCAATACCTTATTCGAATATCGTTTTGGAGAAAGTTCTTGGACTTTTTATGATCCATCTTTCCCAAGAAACTATGTAACATTGAATGATATCAGTCAAGCAGAAAGAGATCGTGCTTGGAGAGAATGTCAACGACAAGGGATTTTAGCAGATGATATGAATGGTTGTGTTATGGATTTGGCACATGGTCGTATTGATCCAACACCTCGTTCTTCGAATCCAGATCGTGTTACTGGTAGGGATTTAAATCCACTTTCTGGAAGAGTCCCAAATGTCAATCGTCCTGATGTGCATGGTGATGTAGGGACTCCTCGTACTCCTTCAACTGGAACTCGTCCAACAAGAGATGCTAATGTTGATGGCGTTACAGGAGTTAACTCAACTCCAAATACAGTAACAAGAGAAAATGGAAAAGCGAATGATGTTGAGGCATCAGAAGAAAGACCAGTTCGTAGACCTGTAGATGATTCGTTTAAAGGTTCTGTTGGTGTCGAACCAGAAAATGGGAAAGGAGATTCAGGTGGCAATAAAATACCTGTTGGCACCAAAACTGAGAACATGAATCGTAATCCAAATGAAAATTCTGAGAGACCTAGACCGGTAGATAAAAAGCCAAGTAATACTTCGACAATTGAAAACAAACCAGTTGAAGTTGAGCGAGGACAAAAAGGAAGTGGTGCTTCTAAGCCATCAACGAGTACAACGGTGAAAAAACCTGTGAGTACAGTTAAAAAACCAAGTACAACAACTTCACCAGCGCGTAAGCCAAGTGAAACATCAGGTGGAACGATTAAAACAACAACTGTTCCGTCGAAGACACCAAGTTCAACGATAAGAAAGCCATAAGCGAAAAAGTCTTAGCAATTGCTAAGACTTTTTTATTAATAAATTTTTGAGTTCACTAACTTCCTGCTGTAGTTCCATGATTGAACGAGAAACTCCTTCTCGATCAATTTGTATCTCGGGTAGTTCAGGTGAAATGTAATTTACAAATTTCCAAATCTCTAAAATGTCATTTACATGTACCATGTATGGTTGGTATAAAGTGTTTGTTGAACAGAGTTGAAATGATTGTTCTTTTTCTAATCGATTATTGAGTACCTTGAATACAATACCATCGTCTTTAGTGACTACAATACATGGTGTGTTATCTCGAATTGTCAACCAATTTTGGATGTATTCCGCTACCACGTATGAACCCTCCACAACTGGAGGCATAGAATCTCCCTTGATTGGAAACGAACGATATTTTTTATCCTTAGATAAGAATGGAAGCGTGAAAGTTGGTAAAACTTTGAGGTAGTCTGGATCGGCATAACCAGAAGTATAACCCGCAGAAGCTTTTTGAGGGATAAGCTCAATCAATTCTTCATTTTCTTGATTGACAACATTCGTTAGCACGCGCAATTTCATTCCCTTCACATCTGTATATAGACCTTGGTCGATGCGTTGCCAATCGGCTTCTGTAAACTGTTCGAAATCTTTTTTAACTAATTCATCAATCGGTATGGCATGGAAAGTCGAAAGTTGAATTAAACTCTCAATATTTGGCTGCGCAACGCTGTTCTCATATCCACTATAAGTTGAACGAGTCATTCCTAATGCAGAAGAGACTTCTTCTTGCGATAATTTTTTTCGTTTACGGAGTAATTTTAAGTTATTTCCTATACTCATTTGAAATCGATTTATTGGTAAAAGTAAGAATTAAATTATAATCAAACAAACGATTATAAAATAATCATTCAAATATACATGGATTTGACCTTAATTTTTTGTATTTTTGAGTATTCATAATATTCACATGCCGAGAATAATTTTTCTTCTTCTTATATTGTTTCTGACTTCTTGCAACAATTCCTTAATCAATTTGTTCAAGAAAGGTGAATATTCAAAAAAGAAAGATGTTGTTGAAGTCCCATTTACACTTGAAAATGGACTGATTATTATTCCTGTAACGATTGAAGGTGAAACCTATCGATTCCTATTTGACACAGGTGCTCCAAATGTGATTTCAACGGAATTGTCAAGTAAATTGACGACGAAGCGTAAACGTTCATTTAGAACATCTGATTCTCAAGGAAATCAGACAATATTGGATTATGTTTCTTTGCCTAAAATTGAAATCCAAGGTGCCTCTTTTATAAATATGACCGCTGCTGTTGCTGATTTAAAAAAAACAGATGCAATTGCTTGCTTGGGAATAGATGGATTGATTGGCGCTAACTTGATGCGCAAAGCGAGCTGGCAAATAGATAATCTCAATCGTGTGTTACGCATTGCATTTGACTTTGAAAAACTGCATTTGCCTGAAGGATCTTTCGTCATTCCTTTTTCAACAGAAGTTACAGGAACCCCAGTTCTTCACCTTAAAATTGGAAATACTGATATCAAGAAGATTCAAATGGATACTGGGTCGGTTGGTTTCATTACGACAGATATGGATTCATACAAATCTGTTTTAATGCATGAAACAGTGCTGGCAAAACGTAGTTCATATGGCGTTAGTTCAGTTGGTTTATTTGGAACAGCAGTCAATGATTCGATTTTTCAATTAGGGGTTCAACAAATAACTTTGGGTGACTTGGTTCTTGAAAATCAAATTGTGGAATTTAAGCAAGCTAAAATTTCATTGCTTGGAATGGCATTTTTGAAGAATTTTTTGGTAACAATCGATTGGTCGAAGAATTTACTTTATCTCTATCCGCAGCGAGAATTCCATAATTCATTCGTTGAATCTTTTGGAATTTCAATCATGCGTGCTGGCAACCAAATGGAAGTTACAATGATTACCTCTGGAAGTGAAGCGGATAAGCAAGGTTTGAAATTGGGTGATAAGGTCGTTCGGTTGAATGATATTGATTTACACAATCCAACATTGGATGATTATTGTAGAATTATTAAGCTAGTTCGTTTGTTAAAAGTTGATCATCTTGAGTTAGAAATTGAAAAAAACGGAGAAACTCATATTGTGAAATTGAATCGGTTACCAGCGATATTCTAATGTGTAGATTTTCTGGCTTGAATTTTGGTTATTTTTGAATTATGAAATACATTTTATTTTTTACAGCAAGTATCATAACTACTTTCTTTTATGCACAGACTGTTGTTCCGTTTGTTGATTTCAATCGTTGGTTTAGAACTGTCGAAAATGGCGAATTTAAATTCATTGATTTACAAGAAATCAAAGGTTTTAAAGCGGGAGATAACGTTGTAGCGTATTTGGATATTCGTGGAAATCTTAGAATCTATGACGGAAATGAGCGTCAGGATATTTCAAATATGAATTTGGATTATAAAATATCAGACAATTTGGTTGCTTGGAATATTGGAACGACCTTGCAAATGTGGAGTAAAGGAAAGGTGAAAACCTTGTCGTATTTCGGCGGAAATTATATTGTGAAGGATGATCTTGTGGTTTATATTGACACGCGTTCTAATAGTATTTATGTGCATTGGAATGGCGTTGAATATCCTTTGCAAACAACAACGCATGATATTGTTCTAAATAATTCAGGTAAGATAGGTGAAAATATTCTTGCATTTGCTGATAATGGTGGATTGTTTAAGATATTTTACAAAGGTGTTACGCACGAAATTGGTGTTTGGAATGGAGATATTGATTTGAAGAGCGGAACAGATATCGTAGCATTTAATGACCCTACTACACGAACGTTTGCTGTGTTTGATAAAGGAAATTTTGTTGATGTAGAGGATCAATGGGTGAAATCTTACAAAGCTGGAAGAGGATTTGTAGTGTATGAAGATATGGGGGGAAATTTGATGGTTTATCGCAACGGTCAAAAATCACAATTGAGTTCTTATTCTGGGAAATGGGATGTTGTCGATGATATTATCTTGTTTGAAAACAATGGTTTTACATATTGTGATGTGAACGGAACGGTTACAGAGGCTGCCAATTTTAAAATAACAGACTACAAAATTAAAAATGCAACATTGGTTTACCGAAATATGATTGGCGGTGTAAATGCTGTTGTTGATGGTAAATTGATTGAATTGACAAACCTTCCAAATGCTGAGTTTGAAATTTATGGCAATTCCGTTTTAGTGAAATTGCCTAATAACAATTACATCGTTTACCAAAAAGGTAAATTGTTGCGCGTATAATTTTTTACACAACTGTTGAGAAGACTTGTTTGTCGGGTGTGTTTGTCATCAAGTGCTTGTCGAATGCCATAGCGACATTACGAATAAACGGGCGACCTTCCTCTCGAATTGTTAATCCGCTTTCATGTAAGTCGATGAGTTTATCTGCTTGTAATTCTTGTAATTTAGATACAATAGGTTCAAATTGTTTTTCATCAAATTGTTCCCAAGAAGTTTCAAGTCGGCACATGATGTTCAATATTTGTTGACGGAAAATCAAATCTTCTTCTGATAAAATGTGACCCTTGAAAACAGGTAATTCACCTCTGTTTACACGATTTTGATATGCTTCAACTGTTTTTTCGTTTTGAGCAAAGGCAAACCAACTATCAGAAATGGCAGACATTCCAAGTCCGATCATTAATTGTGTTTTACCTGATGTGTATCCCATGAAATTGCGGTGCAATTTATTTTGCTTCATCGATAGGTACAAATCGTCGGTAGGTAAAGAAAAATGATCCATACCAATTTCTAAATATCCTAGTTCTTCCAAAAGAAGTTTACCATTTTCATATAATTTTCTCTTTTCCTCTCCTGCGGGTAAATCTGCCTCTGAAAAACCACGTTGTCCAACTCCTTTGATCCACGGAACGTGTGCATATGAATAAAATGCGATACGATCTGGTTTGAGTGAAATTGTCTTTTCGATGGTGTGTTTCATTTTCTCCCAATTGTGGAATGGAAGACCGAAAACTAAATCGTGACTTACGCTTTTGTATCCAATTTCACGTGCATACTGGGTTACCTTCTCGACATTTTTAAATGGCTGAATACGATTTATTGCAAGTTGAACTTCTAAATCGTAGTCCTGAATTCCAAAGCTAACACGTCTGAACCCTAAGTCATACAATGTTTTGAGATGCTCATATGTTGTATTGTTTGGGTGTCCCTCAAAACTGAATTCAGGATTTTCAGAAATAGTAACGGTTTCAAAGATGTGTTCCAATAAGAAGTGCAGATTCTCTGGAGAAAAGAAAGTAGGCGTACCTCCACCTAAATGTAATTCTTTTAAAATTGGTTTCTCATTACTAGCAGTCTGAAGTAAATTAAGGTACAGTTGCCATTCTTTTAGAACTGCATCAATGTATGGTTTTTCAAATGAATGTTGTTTGGTAATGCGTTTGTGGCAAGCACAGAATGTACACATTTGTTCACAAAATGGCAGGTGAATATAAATGCTAATTCCTTCTGCTTGATTAGATTCTTTGAAAGATCGAATGACGGTTTCTTTCCACGCTTCTGTTGTGAAAGATACTTCATCCCAAAAAGGCACAGTCGGATACGAAGTGTATCGCGGTCCTTGTACATTATATTTTGCTATCAACTCTCGATTCATGAAACAAAATTAGGTTGATAGAATCGAAAGAAAAATGACGTGAGTCAACTTTTAGAATGATATTGAACAGATAGAAACAAAAAAAGCATCCGATTGGATGCTTTTCAGAGCGGGAGACGAGATTCGAACTCGCGACCCTCAGCTTGGAAGGCTGACGCTCTACCAACTGAGCTACTCCCGCTTAATTTTTTGAGCCGATGGAGGGATTCGAACCCACGACCTGCTGATTACAAATCAGCTGCTCTAGCCAACTGAGCTACATCGGCCTAATATTTTTTGTTGGTAAACAATTTCTAAAGAACGACCAATTGATAAATCAATTTTGGAGTGCAAATATATATAAGAATTTTATAACTCAAAATAATTTTTTGAAAAATGGAAAAATATTTTTTTGACTTTTTATAAGGTATTGAAAATCTGAATAAATATTTTTTGGATTCTTCTATTTGATGGTGTGTTTTGTCCTAAATCATTGTAAATAGAGTGAATATTCAGTAGCTGACAACAATTAAAAGATTATCTTTTTTAACTTTATCCCATAAAATGTTAGAACGGATGTCATTAAGAAATAAAACTGCTATTGTTTGTGGAAGTACACAAGGTATAGGATGGGAAACAGCAAAATTGTTGGCTCAAAAAGGTGCAAATGTTGTTCTAGTCGCCAGAAATGAAGAATCACTTAAATCGAGAGTGAAAGAACTACATTCAGACAGCCAGAAACATAGTTATGTTGTAGCTGACTTTAATCAACCTAATCAATTAAAAGAAGTTCTGAATAATTGGGTAGCACAAGGAAATGTTGCAAATATTTTGGTAAACAATACTGGTGGGCCCAAAGGTGGACCGATTATTGCTGCTGAAGTTGATGAATTTCTGACAGCTTTCAATCAACATTTGATTTGTAATCACATTTTGGTTCAGACATTGTATAAGGGAATGATTGAAAGTGGATACGGACGTATTGTCAATGTTATTTCAACAAGTGTGAAACAGCCGTTGAATAATTTGGGAGTTTCTAATACAATTCGAGGTGCTGTTGCTAATTGGAGTAAAACATTAGCAAATGAATTGGGTCAATATGGAATCACAGTTAACAATGTATTACCAGGTGCCACAAATACAGGTCGTTTGCAATCAATTGCTGAAACAAAAGCAAGTAAAACAGGTGAATCTACCGCTGAAATTTTTGATGAAATGGCAGCCGAATCTCCAATGAAACGCATTGCTGAACCAATTGAAGTAGCAAATGCAATTGTTTTCTTAGCATCTCCAGAAGCTTCTTATATCAATGGAATTAATGTTCCTGTTGATGGAGGTCGAACAAAGTGTTTGTAATTAATCGATAGAATTTTTACAGTCAGAACATATTCCTGAAATTGTTAAGTTGATGTTGTGGACTGAGAAATCAGCGGGTAGGGTAATTGGGATTTCTATCGTATTCATGCATGTAAGTTGATTGCAAATTTCGCAACTAAAATGGGCATGATTGTGCATGTGTGTTTGCGTTACATTACAGCAAGTTTCCAAACATGATGCATATTTGATTGTACCATCAATTGTAATGGCTTTATGTATGCTGTTTTCAGCTAGTAAACGTTCTAAAACTCGGTAAATTGTAACACGATCACATAAACCGTTCAATTTGGATTGGATTTCAGTATGAGATAATGCATAGGGAGAATTAGAAATCAATTTATAAATTTCTGTCTTTGCTACTGTATTTCTTGTGTTCTTTGCCATTTAAATTTTAATGCAACATTGTTGCAAATTTAATTATTCGTTTTATATTTGCAATGAAAAAAACATTTATAGTTGATTTTCAATGCTATTAAAGTGTCTGTCATATCTTTTAATTGTTTCTTTTTCGGTAATATTTGTACCGAGAAGCATATGGCATACACATGATGAGGTAAAAAAAAGTCAAGTAGATCACAGTAATCAACAAGATTTAGAAGAGGATTGTTACATCTGTGATTTTACACTTCAGCCAGCGTTGGTACCATTGAATTTTATATTTCAATTTCCACTACAGTCTCTCATTAGATATGTAGCTTGTAAAATTGAAATTCATGATGTATTTTCCTATAATTTTAAGTTTCTCAGAGGACCTCCCAATTTGGTTTTTAACTAACAATCAATCACATTTTTTGTAAATTAAAAAATCAAATTTTATGCGAATATATATTAGTGCAATTTTAGTTGCGCTATGTCATGTTATATCTGCGCAAGTTTTTGAAGGTCGAGTTTTGGATGTTCACACACGTGAAGGAATTCCATTTGCACAAGTTTCTGTTCATGATTATCACCTGAGTGTGAGTTGTGATGAGGAAGGTAAATTTGCTTTGCACGGAAAATTTCCCGAGCAAATTCGTGTCACTGTTAGTGCATCAGGTTATGATCGAATTACAGAAGTAATAAAGCTTGTAAATAAACTTGAATTGTTTTTGGAAGAATTGCACCTAGATTTTGATGAAGTTCTTGTGACTGCTTCTGGAAATGAGTTAAAAAGAAACGCAATTAGCTATGTAGAATTGAAGTCGATTAAGGAACTGAATGAGTTGCCTAAAATTTCGATGGGACATATGTTGGAAATGATTCCAGGGGTATATAATGCCTCAACTGGACCGGGAATTTCAAAACCTGTCATTCGTGGATTTCAAGGAATTCGCGTGTTGACGTTCCTCAATGGAATTCGGATGGAAGGACAGCAATGGGGAGGAGATCACGGTTTGGGAATCAGTGAACTTGGAATCGGCTCTGTCGAAGTGTTGAAAGGACCTGCTTCGTTAGCTTATGGTGCAGATGCATTGGGTGGTGTTTTATATCTATCCAACGAAGGATATGCTGATCAATTCAAGCATAATATTAATTTTTCGTCTTTGTTCGAATCGAATACAATGGGAAGTGTGAACTCGTTGTTATATAAAGGTTCAACGAAGAATGTAAAATATATGATTGGAGGTCGTTTTGCATCACATGCAGATTATCAGCTTGCATCCAAAGCGTTTGTTCGAAATTCTCGTTTTCAGGATCAAAATCTTAAATTTTCAATGGGATGGCACAAAGGAAAATGGGTTGGAAATGTGCGATATGACTTTAGTCATTCAAGTATAGGAATTCCAGGTCACACGCATGATTCAATTGCAACAGCAGTAAGTTTTTTGTCGGATGAACAAGTTCGTAAATTTTCAATTCCGATTCAGTATCTAGATAATCATGTAGCATCGTTTGAAAACAAGTTTGTTTTTGATAAACACATCGCTCAAATTTTAGTAGGATATAGCTTGAATCAATTAATCGAACACGATGAGAAGGTGACGATTCCAGAATTATTTCTTTCTACTCATGCTATTCCATATAAAGTGAATTTAACTTCCAAGGTCGGCACTAATGTAGATTTACAATACGGTTGGCAAGGAATGTATTTGCAACAAAATAACAATGCAAAAGCAATGGATCGCTTGGTGCCAGACGCGAACCAGTTAGACAATGGTTTGTATTTTACTTCTGTATGGACAAAGAAACGATTGCGTGTACTAGCAGGAGTTCGGGGAGATGTGCGCACACTAAAGAGCATGCAAGATGTTAAGTTTACGGATGCACTTTCAATAGCTTATGGAGGATTCAATTTCTCTTGGGGGATGAGTGTTAATTTTAATAAAAATCACGTGCTGCGTACCAATATTACATCTGGATTTAGAACACCACATTTGTCTGAATTGATGTCAAACGGTGTGCATCACGGATCGTTTAGATATGAAGTTGGTAATCGAGATCTAAAGTCTGAAAAGGCTTTGCAGTTGGACTTAGCTTATGAATTTGTAGGAGAACATCTTTCGGTTGTTTTAAATCCATTTTTCAACGGAATAATAGATTTTGTTTATCTCAGTCCGCAAGGGTTTACAATAGATGGTTTGCCCGTTTTTAACTACGAGCAATCGAAAAGTTCCGTTTTACAAGCTGGTGCTGATGTTGGAGTTCACTATCACCCTCATTTTGCGCACATTTTACACATTGAAAGTTCATTCTCGTATTTGGATTTGTTCTCAAGTAATACTAGTGTTTATTCATTTATTCCGCAACCTCGTTGGTCAAATACACTAAGTACACGTTTTGAGATGAAGTCTAAAGTAAAAGTGAACAATGTGATTTTACAATTAAATTATTTCCTTCCACAAACCAAAGTTGCTCAGTTTGAAACAATGTCTGTTGACTATGCAACTGTTGATTTAGGAACACAACTTTCTTTTGGGAAATCGAATTTAGTTTCCCTACAAATTGGTGCTAGAAATATTTTTAATAAACAATACACCAATCACTTATCACGATTGAAGAACATTGGGGTATCCAATTCAGGTCGATCGTTTTATATCAAATTATTAGCAAACTTAAATTTTTAAAAAAATGAAAAATATTAGTGTTTTAACAGCCTTTTCAGTATTGATTTTGATAGTTGCATCGTGCAAAAAGGAATCATGTCACGAATGTCACTACGATTTGGATGGACAAGAGGTAGAACTTGGAAAAAAATGTGGTGATGATTTAGAAAATCTTGAAAAAGACGGGTACGTCGTTGATGACACTATTTACGAGGTTCATTGTCATGATCATTAATATCTTCAGAAAGGCGGTCTACGGATCGCCTTTTTAGTATGATGTATTGAATCAAGTTAAGTGCGACGACAATGAAGATACTAATCTTGTCAAACAAGGTTGTATCAATATTGAAGTAATCAATTCCCAATAAAACAAAGTGCGCCCCAAAGTATATTCCGATTGCAATTAAAGCAATGAGTGTTGCAGTCTTCTTTCTTCTCCAAATCCAAAAATAGCACAGAAGAACAACCGTCCAGCAAACAATTCCAATTGTAAATAAAAGCATGATTTTATTAAAAAAATCACCTTCGAAGAAACCTAGTTTACGACCTCTGAGTTCAATAATTGCATGAACATCAATTTGTTTGTGTTCTCGTAAGTAGTCTGGAAATTTTAAAATTAATAGTGAAACGGCATTCCAAATCAGAAAGATGGACGCAATTATGTTTCCTAAATAAAAATTTAATTGCGTATAAA
>Ga0079224_100008191_pt1 | contig 14128 bp, 11 predicted proteins | sample Stecom2015_FD_80414 | JGI IMG/M metagenome (GOLD analysis project Ga0079224, IMG submission 80414) | Agricultural soil microbial communities from Utah to study Nitrogen management - Steer compost 2015 | ecosystem: Environmental > Terrestrial > Soil > Agricultural land | place: USA: Utah...
CGCGAGGCAGGGCCGAAGCGGGAAGCAATCCAGAGGCATCACCCCCGGCGCTGGATCGCTTCGTCGGCTTGCGCCTCCTCGCACTGACGATGAATGTACCGGGCCGCCCTCCCCCTCCCGTCATTGCGACCGCGAGGCAGGGCCGAAGCGGGAAGCAATCCAGAGGCGCCACCCGCGGCGCTGGATTGCTTCGTCGGCTTGCGCCTCCTCGCAATGACGGTGAATGTACCATGCCGCCGTCACGTGCGCCGCCAGTCGATGAACAGGCCGCACGCCTCCTCCGCCGGGGTGACGCGGGGCGCGGCGCCGCCGGCGGCGATGGCGATGCCGGCGAACCCCGGCCCGCGCGAAGGCTCGCGGCGGAAGCCGGGCGCGATGGCGGCGATCCGGTCCGGTGTCAGCACCCGGATCTCCTGCCGCCCGCAGCTCACCGCATGGCCGCCGTCGACGGCCCGCGCCGTGCCGCCCGAGAATGCGGCGAGGAAGCCGACGTGGGCGTCCGGGTCGTCGGCTGCGATGTAGACCGTGGCGATGCCGCGCGCACCGTTGGCGTGGGCCTGGAACGCCGGCTTCCAGAAGTGCTGCGGAAACCGGTTCTGGCACACGAAGAAGGCGATCTCCGGCATCGCCGGGCTGGTGGCGAAGGCGAGCGAGAACGACACTTCGACCTGGGAGCCGTCGGGCAGCGTCGCCCGGCGGTGGAAGTCGAACGGCGCGTAGGTGCCGAGGCCGGCGGCGGCGAACCGTTCGGCGTCGCCGTGCGCGTCGTCGCTGGTCAGCACCAGCATCGACATGCCCTCCGCCCGCTCGAGGAACGCCCGGTTGTGGGCGCCGAAGGTGAACCGGGGCGGGCTCGCGGCGAAGTCGTGGTCGTCGAGGAGCTGCGGCCGGTCGACCTCGACCAGCTCGATGAAGTTGCGGTCGGCGAACTGGGCCAGCCGGTTCGAGGTGCCCATGTGGTCGGGGTGGCGGGCGCGCGGGGTGAGCGTGAAGCCGAGCGCCTCGTAGCGCCGCGCCGCGGCGTCGAGGTCCCTGGTCGCCACCACGATGTGATCGAGTGCCCGTTCGTCCGCCATCCGCCTGGTCCCCCTTTTCCGTCCGCCGTGCTCCGGGAGGCCGCCCGCGCGGCCGGTTGCCGCGACCGCCCCCCGCGGTCCCGTTTTCTCCACAGAAATCGCCGCCCGTCCAGCACCGATTCCGCCCGCCGGGGGTTGCCGGCCGCCGGCGCCCGCTCTATAGGGGTCGCTTTGATGACCTCCGACGCCGCGCGCCCCACACCGATCCTCCACGGCCAGCATCTTCTCGGCATCGAAGGCCTTTCCAAGCAGGAGATCACCGACCTCCTCGACCTCGCCGACAGCTACGTCGAGCTGAACCGGCAGATCGAGAAGAAGCAGTCGACCCTGCGCGGCCGCACCCAGATCAACCTGTTCTTCGAGGTCTCGACGCGGACCCAGAGCTCGTTCGAGCTGGCCGGCAAGCGGCTCGGCGCCGACGTCGTCAACATGTCGGTCGGCTCGTCGTCGATCAAGAAGGGCGAGACGGTGATCGACACCGCGATGACGCTGACCGCCATGCACCCCGACATCCTGGTGGTGCGCCATCATGCCGCCGGCGCCGTCGAGCTTTTGGCGCAGAAGGTCGCCTGCGCGGTGGTCAACGCCGGCGACGGCAGCCACGAGCACCCGACCCAGGCGCTGCTCGACGCGCTCACCATCCGCCGCCGCAAGAAGCGGATCGCCGGGCTTACCGTCGCCATCTGCGGCGACATCCTGCACAGCCGGGTGGCGCGCTCCAACATCATCCTGCTCAACATCATGGGCGCGCGGGTGCGCATCGTCGCCCCGTCGACGCTGCTGCCGCCCGACGCCGAGCAGCTCGGCGTCGAGGTCCACACCTCGATGACCGAGGGCCTGCGCGACTGCGACATCGTGATGATGCTGAGGCTCCAGCTCGAGCGCATGCAGGGCTCGTTCGTGCCGTCGACCCGCGAGTACTTCCGCTTCTTCGGCCTCGACGAGGACAAGCTCGCCGTCGCCCACCCCGATGCGCTGGTCATGCACCCGGGGCCGATGAACCGCGGCATCGAGATCGACAGCCTGGTCGCCGACGGGCTGCGCAGCCTGGTCCGCGAGCAGGTCGAGATGGGGGTGGCGGTGCGCATGGCGGTGCTCGACGCGCTGGCCCGCAACCTGCCCGGCGGGGGCAACGCATGACGGCGACGCCCGGCAACGGCGGCGGCAACGCATCCGGCGGCGCCGGTAACGGCGGCGGCAACGCATCCGGCGGCACCGGCAACGGCGGCAACGGCGGCAACGGCGGCGGCCCGGTCGCCTTCGTCCACGCCCGCCTGTTCGACCCGGCGACCGGGCTCGACGGCGACGGCGGCCTCGTCGTCCGCGACGGCCTGATCGCCGACCTCGGCGCCCACATAACCCTTGATTCCGTGCCGCCCGGCATGGCGGTCGTCGACTGCGGCGGCCACATCCTGGCGCCGGGGCTGATCGACATGCGGGTATTCTCCGGCGAGCCCGGCCACGAGCACCGCGAGACGCTGGCGACCGCCTCGCATGCCGCCGCCGCCGGCGGCGTGACCACCATCGTCACCATGCCCGACACGATACCGGTGATCGACGACGCGGCGCTGGTCGACTACATGCTGCGCCGCGCCCGCGACACCGCGCTCGTCAACGTGGCGCCGATGGCGGCGCTGACCAAGGGCCTGCAGGGCGAGGTGATGACCGAATTCGGCCTGCTCAAGGAGGCCGGCGCGGTCGGCGTCACCGATGGCGAACGGATGGTCGCCAACCCGCTGCTCCTGCGCCGGGCGCTCGCCTACGCGCGCGACTTCGACCTCCTCGTCGTCCAGCATACCGAGGATCCCGTGCTCGCCGCCTCGGGGGTGATGAACGAGGGCGAGGTATCCACCCGCCTCGGCCTGCCCGGCATTCCCGCCGCCGCCGAGACGATGGCGCTCGAGCGCGACATGCACCTGGTCGAGCTCACCGGCGCCCGCTACCACGCCGCCCAGGTCACCTGCCGCGCGTCGCTCGACGTCATCCGCGCCGCCAAGGACAAGGGACTGCCGGTGACCTGCGGCGTCTCCATCAATCACCTGACCCTGAACGAGACCGACATCGGCGCCTACCGCACCTTCTTCAAGCTGTCGCCGCCGCTGCGCCCGGAAACCGACCGCCGGGCAATGGTCGAGGGCGTCGCCGACGGCACCATCGACGTCGTCGTCTCCAGCCACGACCCGCAGGACCCCGACACCAAGCGCCGGCCGTTCGCCGAGGCCGAGTTCGGCGCCATCGGCCTGGAAACCCTGACCTCGGCGGCGCTGTCGCTGGTCCACGCCGGCGAGGTCTCGCTCGCCCGCATGATTCACGCGATGACGGCGGCGCCGGCGCAGATCCTGGGCTTTCCCGCCGGCCGGCTCGCCACCGGCGCGCCCGCCGACCTGGTGCTCATCGACCCGACGTTCACCTGGACGGTCGATCCCGAGCACCTGAAGTCGAAGGCCAAGAACACGCCGTTCGAGGGCCGCGAGTTCGTCGGCGACGCAATCCGCACCGTGGTGGCAGGTCAAACGGTGTATAATCGCCTCGAGTGACTCGTCACCGGGGGGAGCGATGCCGAACCCGATCAGCTGGAGCCACGCGCTCCCGTATTTCACGGCAGCGTTCGTCGTCGGCTACCTGCTGGGCTCCATCCCGTTCGGCCTGCTGTTCACGAAGGCGGCCGGCCTCGGCGACCTTCGCGGCATCGGCTCCGGCAACATCGGCGCCACCAACGTCCTGCGTACCGGCAACCGGGCGGTCGCCGCCGCCACCCTCCTCGCCGACATGCTCAAGGGGACCGTTGCGGTCCTCCTCGGCCTCCGGTTCGGCATCGATACGGCGGTGCTGGCCGGGGTCGGCTCCTTCTTCGGCCACGTGCTTCCCGTCTGGCTGAAGTTCCGCGGCGGCAAGGGGGTCGCGACCTTCATCGGCATCCAGCTCGGCCTGTTCTGGCCGGCGGCCCTCATCTTCTGCGCGGTATGGCTCACGGTGGCCGTCCTCACCCGCTACTCGTCGCTGTCGGCGCTGGTGGCGTCGGTGCTGTCGCCGCTGTGGGCGGCACTGTTCGACCAGTGGCAGCTGATGGAGGTGTTCGCCTTCCTCGCCGTCATCGTCGTCATCACCCACCGTGCCAACATCGGCAGGCTGATCCGCGGCGAGGAGGCGAAGATCCGCCTCGGACGGAAGGAACAGGGCGGGTGAGGCTGACCGACGATGAACGACGCGACTGGCTGCGCCTGTACTGGAGCGAGAACATCGGCCCGACGTCGTTCCGCATGCTGCTGGGCCGGTACGGGGACGCCACCACCGCCATAGAGGCGCTGCCGGAACTGTCCCGCCGCGGCGGCATGACGCGATCGATCCGCGTCTGCGCCATCGACGACGCCGAACGCTGGCTCGCCCGTGCCGACGCCCTGGGCGCCCGGTTCATCGCCGCCGGCGAAGACGGCTACCCGCCGCTGCTCCGACATGTCGAATCGGCGCCTCCCCTCCTCTGCGTCAAGGGATCAACGGAGCTGACGCAGGCCCCGGCGCTGGCCGTCGTCGGTGCCCGCAACGCCTCCGCCGCCGGCCGCCGGTTCACGCGGCAGATCGTCGGCGACATCGCCGCCGCAGGTTACGTGATCGTCTCCGGCCTCGCCCGTGGCATCGACACCGCCGCCCACGAGGCAAGCCTGGAGACAGGCACCATCGCGGTGATCGCCGGCGGCATCGACGTCGTCTATCCGCCGGAGAACGAGGAGCTGTTCCGGGCCATTGCCGCCCGCGGCCTGGTGGTGACCGAGATGCTCCCCGGCACGGTGCCGCAGGCGCGGCACTTTCCCCGCCGCAACCGCCTCATCGCCGGCCTGAGCCGCGGCGTCCTCGTGGTCGAGGCGGCGCAGCGGTCCGGCTCGCTGATCACCGCCCGGCTGGCGCTGGAGCAGAACCGGGAGGTGTTCGCCGTGCCGGGCTCGCCGCTCGACCCGCGCTCGGAAGGCACCAACGGGCTGATCCGCGACGGCGCCACGCTGGTGACGAGGGCCCGCGACGTGATCTCCGTGCTCGAACCGCTGCTCGGGCGCGAGCCGGCGCCGCCGGACGGGCTCCACGAAGGCGAAACCACCCCCGCCGCCGAGCCGGCCGACGTCCCCGACGACGCCCGGGCGCTGGTGCTGGAACTCCTCGGCCCGGTGCCGGTCGGCATCGACGACATCGTCCGCGAGAGCGGGCTGGACGTGGCGACGGTGCTGACGATCACCCTGGAGCTGGAGCTCGCCGGCCGGGTGACCCGCTACGGCCAGCACCGCATCTCGCTGGCGTGATCCGCCAGGGCGCGAACGAAGCGGTACCGCAATTCCGCCGGAGCCGGGAGAGCGGCCGGTTGGATGCCAGGCAGGTTGACGGAGCGTACGCCCCGATTGGGTGAATGCTGGACGGCCCTGCGATCCCGGGTCATCGCGCCGGGATCGCATCGGGCCGTGGGATCGCGCGGCCTGCAGGCCTGTCAGAGCGCGAACAGGGCGATCGCAATCAGACCGAAGGTGATGGAAGCCGGGATCAGGATGATCTGTATGGTGGCCTCCGACCACGCGACCTTGCCGGTCAGAGTCTGCAGGCTGGACCTGGTGATGGTCGAGGCACGCTTGCGGAACCGCCTCAGCATCGCCAGCGGCACTGCGAAGTAGATCACGGCGAACGCGGTCGAGACCACGAGCATGAACGCGCTGTGGCGCTGGGACCCGAACATCCACCACAGGACAGCGAAGAGCGACAGCCAGACCAGCACATACAGACGCCAGACGCCGGACGGCACGTCGGCGAACGGTACGCTGACTTCCGCCTGATTCTGCTTCTTCTCGAATTGAACCTCTGCCGGGCGCATGTTCATGGCTTGCCTCCAGTGGCTGACTACCCGGTTGCCCGGATATTCCTGTACTGGAGAGGTAGTTGCGCCGCGGCGCCTGGTCTTTGATCCAGAGCAAACTTGACCGTCCTCGCGCTGCGACATCCGGGCACAGACGATCATCCCGGGCAGCGGTCACCGGCGGCACCGTGCTTCGCACGGATCGCGCGGCAATCCACGGCAGAGGGGCCCTGACCGGCAGCGGGTTCGCCCATGCCGGCCAATTGGCCATTTGACAGGCCGCGGCGAAATCACCATGTTCTGCGCCGTTTCGTATGGGACGTCCGGCACACCGAACCCGCCGCACAGGCGACCGTGCCGGCGGGGCGACCTGATCGCAGCCTTTACCGGTCGCGGCGCGATCGAACGCCCTCCACCCGGTTCCTGTCAACACGGATTCCATGAACGTCGTCATCGTCGAATCGCCTGCCAAGGCCAAGACCATCAACAAGTACCTGGGTTCCGGGTACACGGTTCTTGCGTCCTATGGCCATGTCCGCGACCTGCCGTCGAAGGACGGCTCGGTGAAGCCGGACCAGGATTTCGAGATGACGTGGGAAACCGATCCCAAGGCCCGCAAGCGGCTCGACGAGATCGCCAGGGAGGTCAAGAAGGCCGACAAGCTGATCCTTGCGACCGACCCCGACCGCGAAGGCGAGGCGATCTCGTGGCACGTGCTCGACGTGCTGCGCAACAAGAAGGCGCTCGAGGGGGTCAAGGTGGAACGCGTGGTGTTCAACGCGGTCACCAAGCGGGCGGTCGAGGAGGCGATGGCCAACCCGCGCCAGCTCGACGACGACCTGATCGAAGCCTACCTCGCCCGCCGCGCGCTCGACTATCTCGTCGGCTTCACGCTGTCGCCGGTCCTGTGGCGCAAGCTGCCCGGCGCCCGCTCGGCCGGCCGCGTGCAGTCGGTGGCGCTCAGGCTCATCTGCGATCGCGAACTGGAGATCGAGAAGTTCCGGCCGCAGGAGTACTGGACGGTCGAGGCGGATCTCAAGGCACCGTCGGGCGAGCCGTTCAAGGCACGGCTGGCGTCCATCGACGGCAAGCGGCTCGACAAGTTTGACATCGCCAATGCCGAGGAGGCGGGCCGCATCCGGGCCGGGATCGGCGCCGGCCCGCTCACCGTCGACAACATCGAGAGCAAGCCGCAGAAGCGCCATCCGCAACCGCCGTTCACCACATCGACCCTGCAGCAGGAAGCCTCGCGCAAGCTCGGCTTCGGCTCGGCGAAGACGATGCGGATCGCGCAGCGTCTCTACGAGGGCGTCGACATCGGCGGCGAGACCGTCGGTCTCATCACCTATATGCGCACCGACGGCGTGCAGATCACGCCGGAGGCCGTTGCCGCCTGCCGCAACGTGATCGCCGAAAGGTTCGGTGCAGCCTACGTGCCCGGAGCCCCGCGCAACTACCGCACCCGGGCCAAGAACGCACAGGAGGCCCACGAGGCGATCCGCCCGACTGATCTAGCCCGCGCCCCCGAAGCCGTCCGCGCCTACCTGGACGACGACCAGTTCAGGCTCTACAGCCTCGTGTGGCAGCGCGCGATCGCCAGCCAGATGGAGAGTGCCGAGATCGAGCGGACCACCGCCGATCTCTCCACCGCCGGCACCGATGGAAGAAACTATTCATTCCGCGCAACCGGTTCGGTCGTGCGATTCGACGGCTTTCTGAAGCTCTACCAGGAAGGCCGCGACGACGAGGAGGACGAAGAGGCACGGCGCCTGCCGCCGCTGGCGCGGGCGGACCGTGTCGGCGTCGACCGCATAGAGACGGCGCAGCACTTCACCGAGCCGCCGCCGCGCTTCACCGAGGCGACGCTGATCAAGCGGATGGAGGAACTCGGCATCGGCCGCCCCTCGACGTATACGGCCATCCTGTCGGTGCTGCAGGAACGCGGCTACGTACGCATGGAGAAGAAGCGCCTCCACCCGGAGGACAAGGGCCGCCTAGTCACCGCGTTCCTGGAAGCCTTCTTCCGGCGCTACGTGGAATACGACTTCACCGCCAACCTCGAAGACCAGCTCGACCGCATCTCCAACGGCGAGATCAACTGGAAGGACGTGCTGCGCGACTTCTGGGAGGACTTCTCCGCGGCCGTTGCGGAGATTTCCGATCTCCGCATTTCCGAAGTTCTCGAAGCCTTGAACGAGCTGCTCGGTCCGCACATATTCCCAGACCCGGGCGACGGCTCCGATCCGCGCAAGTGCCCGGCCTGCGACGACGGCCGGCTCAGCCTGAAGATCAGCCGCTACGGCGCCTTCATCGGCTGCTCGAACTATCCCGATTGCCGCTACACGAGACCGATCGGCAACGGCAGCGAACAGGGACAGGCGGCGACGACGGGTGCCGACGGGGCGGTGGTGCTGGGAATCGACCCGGAGACGGGACTGGAGGTTTCCCTGCTCCAGGGCCGCTTCGGCCCGTACGTGCAACGCGCGGCGGAGAGCGAGGACGAGAAGCCGAAGCGGGCCAGCCTGCCGAAGGGAATGGACCCGCAGACCGTCGACCTCGAAAAGGCGCTGGACCTCCTGTCGCTGCCGCGCGAGGTCGGCATCCATCCCGAGACAGGCAAACCGATCACGGCCGCAATCGGCCGTTTCGGTCCCTATGTCCACCATGACGGCGTCTACGCGAACATCACCGCCGACGAGGTTTTCACGGTGGGTCTCAATCGCGCCGTCAGCCTGCTGGCGGAAAAGCAGCAGAGCCGCGGACGGTCGGGCCCGTCGGTGATCAAGGACCTGGGCGAACATCCGGAACTCGGCGGGCCGGTGCAGGTACTGTCCGGCCGGTACGGTCCGTACGTAAAGCATGGCAAGGTCAACGCGACCCTGCCGCGAGACAGCGAACCGGAAGCGGTTACCATTGAACAGGCGGTCGAACTGATTGCCGCAAAGGCGGCAAGTCCGACCAAAGGCAAGAAGCGCGGCGGAGCGAGGAAAGCTGCCGCGGCGCGATGAGGCTCCAAGACATTGGCTAAGAGGCGCACACACCAAACGACCACCGAGAGCGCCCGTCTGCCCTCCGAAAGCGAAATCCTCCGGTACATCCAGTCGGCGTCCGGCCGCATCGGCAAACGCGAGATCGCGCGTGCCTTCGACGTGACCGGCGGCGACCGCATCGAACTCAAGCGGATGCTCCGCGAGATGCGGGACAAGGGACTGATCGCAAAGGACGGCAGACGGCTGCGAGATGCGGCTTCGCTGCCGCCGGTGGCGGTGCTGGAGATCACCGGCACGGACGAGGACGGAGAACTGAAGGCAAGACCGGTCAACCGGGAGCCCGATTCGCAGGATGCGGCATTCGACATCGTCGTACTTGCGAAGACGCTGCGCGGTACGCGCGACCGCCAGCCGGCGGCCGGCGACCGCATCCTGGCCAAGCTGACCAGGGTCCGCGGCAATGGCGCCGATGCCGCCTACGAGGCGCGGATCATACGCGTCCTCAGCTCGCCGGGGCGGACGGTTCTCGGCGTGTTCCGGAAGTCGCGAGACGCCGGCATGCGGATCGAACCGATCAACCGGCGCGACCGTGGCGAGATGCACGTGCTGGAAGGCGACGACCTGGATGCCGTGCCGGGCGAGCTCGTCGAGGCGGAGCTGGTGCGCGACCGTGGTCGCGGACTGGCCCAGGCAAGGGTGCGCGAACGGCTCGGGCCGGTCGGCGACGAGACGTCCTACAGCCTCATCGCCATGCACGAGCACGGCCTCCCCTACCGGTTCTCCGACGAGGCGCTGGCGGAAGCGGATCGTCTCGGTGAAGCGGGCCTGCAGGACCGCACCGACCTGCGTGACGTGCCGCTGATCACCATCGACCCGGCGGACGCGCGCGATCACGACGACGCGGTATGGGCGGAGGCCGACGACGACCCCGACAATGCCGGCGGCTTCCGGGTGATGGTCGCGATCGCCGACGTCGCATGGTACGTGCGGCCGGGAACGGCACTCGACCACGAGGCACGCGAGCGCGGCAACTCGGTGTACTTCCCCGACCGCGTCATTCCGATGCTGCCGGAGCGCATCTCGACCAACCTGTGCTCGCTGCGCCCGGGCGAGGACCGCCCGACGCTCGCCGTGCTCATGACGTTCGACCGGCATGGCCGCAAGCGCAAGCACGAGTTCATGCGCGGCTGCATGCGATCGGCGGCGCGGCTGTCCTACCAGCAGATGCAGGCGGCCATCGACGGCCGGACGGACGATACGACCGGCCCGCTGCTGGAGCCCGTCCTGAAGCCGCTGTGGCAGGCCTACGAGGCCGTTGCCCGGGCGCGCGACCGCCGCGCCCCGCTCGACCTCGACCTGCCGGAACGGCGCATCGTGTTCGACGACAACGGCCACGTCGCCGGCGTCGTGACCCCGGAACGCCTCGGTTCGCACCGGCTGATCGAGGAGTTCATGATCCAGGCCAACGTGGCCGCCGCCGAAACCCTCGAGGAGAAGCGCTCTCCCCTCCTCTATCGTGTCCATGAACCGCCGTCGAAGGAGCGGGTGCGGGCGCTCGCCGAGTTCCTCGCCACCCTCGGCCTGAAACTCAACCTCGGCGAGGTCCTGAAGCCGGAACTCTTCAACCGGGTGCTTGCCCGCGCCAAGGGCAGCGAGAACGAACACCTCATCAACGAGGTCGTGCTACGGGCGCAGGCGCAGGCGTTCTACAGCCCCGAGAACCTCGGGCACTTCGGTCTCAACCTCCGGCGCTACGCCCACTTCACGTCGCCGATCCGCCGTTACGCGGACCTCATCGTGCATCGGGCACTGATCGGCGCGCTCGGGCTCGGCGAGGGCGAACTTTCGGACCGCGACATCAGCCTGCTGCACGAGACGGCGGAGCTCATCTCCGCTGCCGAACGGCGGGCCATGGCGGCAGAGCGCGACACGGTCGACCGTCTCGTCGCCGCCTACCTGCGGGACCGGGTCGGCGCGAGCTTCACCGGCCGCGTCGCGGGTGTCGCCGGTGCAGGACTGTTCGTCGAACTGGCCGATACCGGAGCCGATGGCTTCGTCCCCGTCGCGACGCTCGGCGACGACTACTTCGTGTACGATCCCTCCCATCACAGCCTGACCGGCGAGCGCACCGGCGAGAGCTTCCGCATCGGCGACCGGGTCGAGGTGAGGCTGCTGGAGGTCTCGCCGCTCGCCGGCGCCATCCTGCTCGAGGTCCTGAGCACCGGCGTGAAGCGCAAGGCCACGGCGACCCGCTCCGGTACGCGCGCGTCCGCCAACCGGCACAGGAACAGCCGCAGATCGCCGCGACCGGCGCCGAAGCGTCCGCGCGGGCGCAAGGGCGCCTGATCCTGGCGGGTGTTCCCGGCACGGCTTTTTTTGCGTCATTCTGCCACTGTGGCACCGCGGATAATGTGCGGACAGGGTGCGCGCATGACAGAAGTTCTCTTCATGCTGCACGACATTCACATTCCGCACAGACCGCTGTGGCCGGCGGTATGGCGAGGCCTCACGCACTGCTGTCCGCGCTGCGGCAGCGGCCGGCTGTTCAACGGGTATTGCACGGTACAGCCCAGGTGCAGCGTGTGCGGCGAGGAGCTTCACCACCATCGCGCCCGCGAAATGTCCGTCTACCTCACCATCTTCATCGTCGGCCACCTGCTGGTGCCGCTGATCCTGTTTGCCGAGGCGATCTGGCAGCTGGAAGTCGCCACCCACGCCGCAGTCTGGCTGCCGGCCGGAGCCATACTCACGCTTGCCCTCCTGCCGAGCGTCAAGGGCGCCATCCTCGGCCTTCAGTGGGCGCTCTACATGCACGGGTTCGCGACCGCGGCAACCTCTGCCGGCGACCACCTCATGGCCCGGACCGAGCGGCGCTAGCCGACTTCCGGCCCGCGGCGGTCCGGCCGGTTGCCCGATCGGTGGACAGACCGGTGCCGGGCTGGCATGTTGCCCGCAGTCCGACACCCAGTATCTTCCGAGTTCATCCCGAACGGTGACTTCCTCGCACAACGCCTCCGACACCCAGACGCGCACCCTGCGGCCGAAAGATGCGGCAACGCTGATCGTGCTGCGCCGGATGCGCGACGGCTACCGCGTCCTCATGGGCCGGCGGCACTCCGGTCAGGCCTTCATGCCGGGCAAGTTCGTGTTTCCCGGCGGACGCGTCGATGCCGCGGACTCGCGCATCACCCCGGCCAGCGACCTCCGCGAGTCGGAGATGCAGCGCCTGATGCTGGAGATGCGCGGCCGGCCGACGCCGAACCGGGTACGGGCGCTGGCGCTCGCCGCCGTGCGCGAGACGTTCGAGGAAACCGGGCTGGCGATCGGGACCGCCGACGGAACGCCGCGCACCAGCCGCTCGGCAGCATGGCAGGCATTCTACCGCACCGGGGTCCGCCCCGCCCTTTCCCCGCTTCACTACATCGCCCGCGCCATAACCCCGCCGGGACGCCCGCGGCGCTTCGACGCGCGGTTCTTCGTCGTCGAGGAGGAGCATGTGGCACACGGGCTCGATGACGAGATTTCACCCGGCACCGACGAGCTGCTCGACCTGCGCTGGTTCGCCTTCGACGAGGCGCGCGCGGCGGACCTGCCGCGGGTGACGCGTGAGGTCATCGGCCATCTCGAACGCATACTCGCCCAGCCGGGCGGCCTCGCCGGGCATTACCCGGTCCCGTTCTGGTTCACCCGCCGGGGGCGGTGGATCCGGCTCGAACTGTAGCGCCGGACGGCCCCGGCTCCTTGACAGTCGGGGCGGCGAAAGTATGTTGACTGGAAATGATCAGATGCGGTACCTGCCGCCGCTCAGGGCCGCCTTTCGGGATTCAGATCCATGGCAAAACCGACGACACTGAAGATCAGGCTGCAGAGCACCGCCGGCACCGGATACTTCTACGTGACCAAGAAGAACACGCGTACGATGACCGAGAAGTTCTCGATCAGGAAGTACGACCCGGTGGCGCGCAAGCACGTCGAGTTCAAGGAAGCGAAGATCAAGTAGCCGGACCGCACCGGTAACCGGGTGACGGCCCGCGAACGCGCTGTTCCGCCCCGGCCGCGCCCACACCCCCCGCGATCCCGCGGGGTGGCCGCCTCGGACCGCAGGCGGCAGTCGGCCGATGCGATCGTACTTTGAGGAATTGCCCGCGGTCGATGCCCGGCGTCGACCGCCAGCAGGCACAGCACGAAGGAGAGGTCGTCATGTCGGCAGCAGAAGACTATCGCAACCAGATCACCCAACTGAGCTATCGCGGCAAGGCATTCATCAACGGCCAGTACGTCGACGCAGCCTCAGGCAAGACCTATGAATGCATCAGCCCGATCGACGGCAAGAAGCTGACCGACGTCGCCTCCTGCGACAGCGAGGATGTCGACCGTGCCGTGAAGGCGGCGCGGGCCGCCTTCGAGGATGCCCGCTGGGCCGACCTGCCGCCGCGCAAGCGCAAGTCGGTCCTGCTCAGGTTCGCCGCCCTGATCGACGACCACAAGGACGAACTGGCGCTGCTCGAGACCCTCGACATGGGCAAGCCGATCAGCGAGTCGCTGCGCGCCGACATGCCGGGCGTGGTCAACACCGTCCAGTGGTATGCCGAGGCGGTGGACAAGATCTACGACGAGATCGCGCCGGCGCGGAAGGATTCGCTGTCGCTGATCACCCGCGAGCCGATCGGCGTCGTCGCTGCCGTCGTGCCGTGGAACTTCCCGCTGCTGATGGCGGCCTGGAAGTTCGCCCCGGCGCTGGCTGCCGGCAACTCGGTGATCGTCAAGCCGGCCGAGCAATCGCCGCTGACGGCTCTGCGCGTGGCCGAACTTGCGGCGGAGGCAGGCATTCCCGACGGCGTGTTCCAGGTGATCCCGGGCTTCGGCGAGACCGCCGGCCAGGCGCTTGGCCGCCACATGGACGTCGACATGGTGGCATTCACCGGTTCGACCGAGGTCGGCAAGTTCTTCCTGCGCTACTCGGGCGAATCCAACATGAAGCACGTCAGCCTGGAGTGTGGCGGCAAGTCGCCCAACATCGTGTTTGCCGACGCCGCGGACATCGATGCCGCGGCCAAGAGCGCGGCGATCGGCGTGTTCTACAACTCCGGCCAGGTGTGCACGGCGGCCACCCGGTTGCTGGTCGAGGAAAGCCTGCACGACGAATTCGTCCAGAAGATCAAGGAGTTCGGCGAGCGCATGCAGCCGGGCGACCCGCTCGACCCGAAGACGCGCATGGGCTCGCTGGTCGA
>Ga0079224_100008192_pt1 | contig 14128 bp, 7 predicted proteins | sample Stecom2015_FD_80414 | JGI IMG/M metagenome (GOLD analysis project Ga0079224, IMG submission 80414) | Agricultural soil microbial communities from Utah to study Nitrogen management - Steer compost 2015 | ecosystem: Environmental > Terrestrial > Soil > Agricultural land | place: USA: Utah...
CTGTGTGGCGATCGCCGGAAAGCTGCATCCCCGCCACGGGACCCCGCACGTGGCCCTGTGGCTGCAGTGCCTCATCGCGCTCGCGCTGATCGCCAGTCCGTTCAACCTGGATCAGCTGATCGACTACACGTCGAGCGCGATGCTGATCACCGGGACCCTGACGGTGCTCAGCGTGATGGTGCTGCGCCGCAAGCAGCCCGACGCGCCGCGGCCCTATCGAACCACCGGCTACCCGCTGCCGGCGATCGGCTACGCGCTGTCGAGCGCGCTGGTGCTGGTGCTGGTGGTGATCGACCGGGATCCCTCGGTGCTGGTCGCGGTCGCGTGGTTCGCCGGAGCGCTGGTGCTCTGGCACCTGGTCATCAAGCGGCTGAAGCTCAAACCAGCCGACTAGCGACGACCTTGCGCCGGGTCAGCGTGGCCTGGCCCTCGGTTGCGACCAGCATGCCCTCGCTGTTGGGCAGCAGGTCGGCGGCGTTGGCCTCGTCGGTGTCGATGTGCATCTCCAGCGCGTACTTGGGCGAGACCCGGACCATCACGTCGCCGAACACCAGATCGCGACCGGAGGTCGGCGAGCTGACGGCGACGTCGACCACGTCGCGATCGACGACGCCGTAGTGAGCCGCGTCGGTCGGCGTCATGTGGATGTGTCGCCAGGCACAGATCACGCCCTCGGCGATCTGCAGGGTCCCGGCCGGTCCCCGCAGGGTGATGCCGGGGCTGTTGGCGACGTCGCCCGAGGCCCGGACCGGGGCGTCGAGGCCGAGCTGAAACTCGTCGGTCCGGCTGATCTCGACCTGGCACTTCGATCGCACCGGGCCGAGCACCCGCACGCCCTCGATCGTGCGCTTGGGACCGATCAGATCGACGGTCTCCTCGCACGCGAACTGGCCCGGCTGCGACAGCGGCTTGCGAGGCGTGAGCGTGTGGCCGGGGCCGAACAGCTGCTCGACGGCCGCCGCCGTCAGGTGGACGTGGCGGGCCGAGATTGCGATCGGGATCGGCAGCAGCGGGCGCTCGTGCTCGGCGGCGCCGACCTGGTCGCGGCGCTCGAGCAGCGCCGCGGCCTCGCGGGCGAGCTCGAGCTGCTCGTCGGTCGCGACCACCAACAGCCGCACGCGGCTGTGCTCGGCGCTGATCTCCGCGACCTTCTCGGCGCCGTGCTCGGGCGCGCCGACCCGTGCGTCGCGGTTGCGATCCTCGTCGAAGCGCGCGCCGAGAAACTCCAGCCGCTGGCAGGCCCGGTGGCGGATCAGCGCGCTGTTTTGGCCGATCCCGCCGGTGAACACGATCGCATCGACGCCGCCCATCACCGCCGCGTAAGCGCCGATGTACTTGCGCAGCCGGTGGGCGAACACATGGATCGCCAGCCGAGAGTCCTCACGCCGCCGAGCCGGACTCGGATCGTGCTCGGCTACGCCTGCGCGCGCTCCGACACCCTCGCTTCGCTCGGGCCCTTCGGTCCGACTCGCCGGCTGAGCCTCACGCCGCCGAGCCGGACTCGGATCGTGCTCGGCTACGCCTGCGCGCGCTCCGACACCCTCGCTTCGCTCGGGCCCAAGGTCCGGCCCGTCGGAGCCCTCGCCGGCTAGCCGCTCGATGTCCCGCATGTCGTTGCCGACGCCCGACAGCCCGGCCAGGCCGCTCTCGTGGTTGAGCAGGCGATCGAGGCCGTCGACGTCGAGCGCACCGCTGCGCAGCAGGTGGAGGATCACGCCGGGATCGAGGTCGCCGCAGCGGGTGCCCATCACCAGGCCCTCGAGCGGCGTCATGCCCATGCTGGTCTCGACCGAGCGGCCGTACTCGACCGCGCAGACCGAGCAGCCGTTGCCGAGGTGGCAGGTGATGATTCGAAGATCGCGGAGATCCTCGCCGAGCTGCGCGGCCGCGGCCGCGGCGACGTGCGCGTGGCTGGGCCCGTGGAAGCCGTAGCGGCGGATCTGCTGGGCGCGGGCGAGCTCGGTCGGGATCGCGTAGGCCTGCGCGCGGCGGGGCAGGGTCTGGTGAAAGGCGGTGTCGAACACCGCGACGTGCTCGAGCATCGGCAGCAGCTGCTTGGCCGCGCGGACGCCCGAGAGGTTGGCCGGGTTGTGGAGCGGCGCGAGCGGGATCAGCTGCTCGATCGTCGCCTCGACCTCGGCGTCGATCCGGACCGGCTCGGCGAAGCGGTCGCCGCCGTGGACCACCCGGTGGGCGACCCCGGCGAGCTGGAGCTTGGCGGCCGCGAGCCGCTCGAGCAGCTCGGGCAGCACGATGGTCAGCGCGCTCGCGTGGTCGCGCCCGGCGATCGAGCGCGGCGCCTCGTCGGCCCACGGCCCGCCCCAGCGAAGCCGCGCGGCCGCGCCGTCTTGCTCGCCGATGCGCTCGATCACGAAGGACCCGTGGCGCCGGCCGGTCTCGGTGTCGATGATCTCGCTCTTGATCGAGGAGCTGCCGCAGTTGATCACGAGCACGTGCATGGGCCTGGCTTGTAGCACATCTGTCAGGCTCGGTTGCGTCATGCGCTCGACGTCGATTGTCACGTTCGTGCTGATCCTCGGCGCGTGTTCAGCTCGCTCCGTCACCAGCGACGACCAGAGCAGCTCGACCACCACGGACGACGAGGGCGACGGCGACGCGACGACCGAGACCGATTCCGCCGACCTGCCGTCAACGTCCGGCGACGGAGACGGCGATCCGCTCGCCGATCCGTGCGGCTGCGAAGACGGCCAGCTGTGCGTCGGCGACTGCATCTGGGGCGACTTCAACCCGACTCGGTCCAGAACGATCGCTGCGTCGACGCCACGGTCTGCGACGAAAACGGCTGGGACAGCACCTCGGAGGCCGCCGCTGCTTTCGCCGGAACCGACAGCTGCGACGCCACCAGCATGTGCTGAAACGGGAGCCTGAGCGCCGAGCCCTTCGAGGGCATTTGTCAGCCGTTTTGCTCGTCCAACCTGTCGTGCCCGGATCAGATGAGCTGCGAGCAGGTCGCGGAGAGCCTGGTGCTGTGCATGCCGAGCCCGTGAATGGGCCGCGCTCGGCAACAACTACTGCTCCATTCAGCGGCTTCACCTCGCGCCGCCCGCCGTTGTTTCGCAGGCCAGCGGTGACGCGTGGGGCTCGTCGGTCACGCGTGTGTCGACGTGCGGGCGGTCGTGTACGACACGAGCCTATGTCCACCAGATCAGCGAATCGAATTGATTGGGTTTCGCTGCCCTTCGGTGGACGGAGTCATGAAATCATGGTCATGTCGATTGCAAATATGACTGCCGGCACGGTTTAGGAGACAATCCATTGAACTCCGATCGTCCCAGAGTTATCCGTCGAATCTCGGTAAGTGGAGTCCACCATGAAAGACAAAGACAAAGACAAAGACAAAGACAAAGACAAGGGCAAGGGCAAGGGCAAGGGCAAGTCCGCAGGAAAAGCCAAGGGAGCCGCCAAAAATTTCGGCCGTGCATGGAATGTCGAGACCGTCGCCGGTTTCTTCGACACCGAGGTTCCCACGCTGATCAAAGAACACAATGACCTCGCGAGCAGGACCAAGGCCGTGCTCCACGTTGACGTCGCGGGAGAGGGCCAATGGACCCTCGACCTCTCCGGCGAACAGCCATCCGCCCGGCGCGGTCTCCACGGCGATCCGACCCGGACCATCCGCCTCTCCCCCGACCAGCTCTTGAAGGCTCTTCGTGGTCAGCTCGATCCCGGTCGGTTCGAGCGCTTCCGCGACTTCCCGATGTTCCCGCTGGACCGTGAAGAGGTGTTCGCGCCCATCGAAAAGGTTAGCCAACTCCTGATGCTCGGCTTGGGCGGCACCGTCGTCAAGATCGACCACATGCAGAACAATCCTGCGCTCGACGGCAAGTGGTGGTCGTACATCGAATTCAACCCGTTGCTCGGGCTCGAAAACCGAGGGCTCGACGTGCCGATTCCCGAGCGTGGTCTCGGTTGGTACGGGGATCTCGCGTCAGTCTTGACCGGCGGATGGTACGTGGTCGATCGGGTCCGCTTGCTCGTGAACAACCTGCGCACGACCATCGACCGCAACACCACTACGGTTACGCTCGAGCCCGGCACCCTCGTGATCGACGTTGCCTTCGAGAGCAACAAGCCCACCCTCAGGGGCGAGGGCCGGGCGTATCTGGTGTGGTTCTTCGGCATTCCGGTGGGCTGGCAGGACGCGGCGTTGCCCGATCTTCACATCAGTGACTTCCGCGTCCAGGTCCGCGTGACTCCGTACATCACCGACGACGGAAAGATCGCGGTCGAGGACATTGGCGTGAAGTTCTCCGGCCACCTGCACACGGATGCCATCACCTCGCATTTCGAGGCCGACGTGCGCCAGGCCATCGAGTCCGCGTTCGAGAAGAACCTCGATACCGACGAGATGCGTCGAGCGTTGGCCCAGGCCACCGACAAGATCCTGCGGAACTCTCGTGCGAGCCAGCAGCCCGAGATCGCCTCGTGGTCCTGGCTCGAAATCGACTCGTCGGGAATCGCCGCGACCGGCTTGTTCGACACCTGAGCTCGGACGATCACCGGGGCGTCCCGTCGACATTGAACGTGGTCCGCGGATCTACGCCACGGCAAAGCGCCGCGAGGCGAGGTTGGCTCCGCGGATCGGATACGGCCCGGAGCCCAGATACGAGGGGCCCCGCTCGGGCAGCGGCATGAATGGGGTCTGACCGGCGACCGGATCGAGCGGACCGTCGTAGTCCTGCCACTTTGCCCGGATCAGATAGCGGCCGGGCTTTGGCGCGGTCCAGGGTAGCTCGACGACCAGGCGCCGGTTGGCGGCGATGATCCGCGAGCGCGGGGCGTCGGCGGGCAGCGGTGGGACCGGGAGGGTGGTCCAGCGGCGGGGCTCGACACTCGTGATCAGCGAGCTGGACGAGCTCAGCTCGGCGATCCGCACCTCGAGCCGCGGCGCGTCCTCGCTAGCCACCCGCGGATCGGTGAGCACGATCGCACCCAGTCCGCGGTTGCGCATGGTCACCCGCACGGTGTGGCGACCAGGATCGTGCGGATCGGCCTCAACCGCCACGTGCAGCCGCAGCGTCGCCGCCTCGCTCTTGCCGACCGCGGCCACGCAGCCCTCGAGCACCCGCATCAACGGCTCGATCGCCTCCAGAAAATTGCCGCTGCGCGCGTTGAAGCGCCGCTGGATCAGCAGGCTGCCCCGCTCGTGGCGGAGCTCCAGATCGGGGGCGGTGACGTGGCCGCCGACCGGTTTCGGCAAGTCCGACCACGGCGTCAGCTCGACCGCGTCGCGCAGGCGCTCGAGCTGCTCGCGATCGAGGCGGCCGTGAAACAGGCCGATCGGCTCGCCCTCGAGATCCTGCTGCGGCCGGGTCACGACCATCACCGCGAGCCCGTCCTCCTCGAACACCGGCGGGACGAAGCCGGTGTAGTCGTCGTCGTCGGGATCGCCGGACGGCGGCACGAACCCGGTCACGTCGCTGCGGACCCGCAGCCAGGTGGTCCACTCGTGGATCGACGCCTCGCTCCGATCCTCGGCGATCCGGGCCAGGCGCGGCCCGTTGGTCGAGCGCAGGTCGAGGCGAAAGCCGGAGCTCACGTCGGACTCCGGGTCGGCACCACGGCCTGGTAGCTGAATTGCTTGCTGGTGTGCTGGGCGACCGATTGTGCCATGGCCTTGCAGACCGTGTCGAAGTGCCGGCGACGGACGAGCTCGCCCGAGCCCATCACCGAGTGCTCGTCGATGCCGGCCCTGGCCCCGTCGTCGTTGACGGTCGGATCGACGCTGGTCGCCCCCTCGTACTCGTCGGGGTTGCCGAGGTGGTGGCCGAATTCGTGGGCGAGCGTGATCTCGTCGGTCTCGTACGGCCACGCGCTGGCGTTGGCGCGGCCGTAGTTTTGGGTCAGGATGATGCCCTCGCGCTTGCGGTCGACCTCGGTGAAATTGACCGAGCAGCTCACGCGATGGCGGCAACATTCGTGCTCGTGACCGCGACACTCGTTGCGCTGGAGCTCGAGCTTGCCGGTCCAGAATGTGTCGATCTCGTACGCCCAGTCTGCGACCTGCAGCGCCACGTCGTCGTCGCCGTCGGGCTCGCTGGTCCAGCTCTCGGGCACCGGATCCGGCCAGGGCAATTTGCCGAATTGACGCTTGACCTCGTCGCCCTCGCGCCACACCGCCATGCCGTAAAGCCGGGTGCCGAGCTGGCTGGACCAGCCCTTCGGCACCACCGCCCAGGCCGCTCCGTTCCAGTACACCAGCCGCTCGTCGCCGTCATCCGTGACGCTGCGCTTGCAATAGCGCCAGTCGGTCGACCCGTAGTATTTGCCGCCGATCTGGCCGTCGGTATGCTCGGGCACCAGGTCGTCGAGGCGAATGATGTAGTGCATCCAGCCGCGGGTGTATTCGATGGTCCCGCCGATGATCACCTGGTGATTGACGACCGCCAGGTCGAAGCGCGCCCGGCCCTTGCGATAGCGAATTCGTGGCAGATCGGCGATGAAGCGCAGGCGAATGGGCCGCGGGGTCTTGACCTGCCCGAGCGAGGCCAGCAGCTCGCGCTCGGGCTCGATCGCGTCGCCGATTCGGCGGGGGATCAGATCGGTGATCTCGACCTCGAGCGTGTGCCTGGGCGACGACGGGCGGACGACGTCGACACACTGGGTCACGCCGTCGACCTGATTGTCGATGATCACCGTCTCGTCGAGCGATCCGTCATAGCCCCTCGATTCGACCCACAATCGGACCGGCTCGCTGCACCAGGCCAGATCCTCGACCCACTGGATTTGCACGATCTGGCGCTCGCCGGGCTCGCGGTCGGCGTCGGGGCGGGTGGGCTTGGTCGGCTTCATCGGCTCGAGCGGCGGGGCGTGCCGGGGCTCGAGCGTTCGTTCGCCGGGCAGCCGTCGTCCGCCGCCCCCACCACCACTGCCGCCCGGCTTGCCGTCGTCGGCGACCAGCGCGTCGACCGGATCGTAGATGGCCGCCGCGATCGCCGACTGACCGTCGGTCGCCCGGCCGATCGCCCCGCCGCCGCTGTTGAGCCGAATGGTCGGTCCGCCGATCTCGACGCCGGTCGGCGTGATCACAATGAAGCTCTGACCGACGACCAGCTCGACCCGGTTGTTGCTCTGCAGCACCACGGTGCCGCCGGCCTTGACGCTGACCATCGAGCTGCCGGCCAGCTCGATGGTGCCGGCCTTGTGGCTGATGCGCTCGCTGGCCTCGACGACCACGTTGCTGGCGTTGAGCTGGCTGAGCTGGGCGACGAACGAGTAGTGCGAGAGCTGCAGATCTTCGACGACTTCGAACCCGACCACGCGGTGGTCGCCGTGCTCGATCCGGGTCAAGCGATCACGAGCGACGCGGTGATTGACGACCCCGTGGACCAGGGTGTTGTGCGAGCCCGCCAGGTAATCGCTCGCGCCATCCTCGGCCCCGATCACCTGCTCGCGGCCGCCGAAGCTGCTCTCGTACAGGCGCCCGCGCACGCGCAGGTCCATGCGCCGCTGGGCGTGGACGAAGATCTGCTCGCGGCCGTCCTGATCCTCGATCCGCAGCTCGTTGAAGCCGTCGCCGCCGAGCGAGCGGGTCTTGATGGTCGACTTGCTCGGCTCGCTCGGCAGCGGGTAGGGCGGGGCCGCGTCGGCGTGGTAGACCGATCCGGTGACCAGCGGGCGGTCGGGGTCGCCGTCGACGAACGAGACCACGACCTCCATGCCGACCCGCGGGATGATCATCGTGCCGTAGCCGTTGCCGGCCCACATCTGCGCGACCGGGATCCAGCACGAGGCGTGCTCGCCGTGGTCGCTGTACCGGTCCCCGTCTTGGTCGCGATCGCGGTGGAACCTGACCCGCACGCGACCGAGCGAGTCGGTGTAGACCTCGTCGCCGACCCGACCGACGACGACCCCGGTCTGCACGCCGTGGACCCGCGGCCTGGGCGTGCGCCGGGCCGGGCGAAACGGCGTCGACTTGCGGATGCAGGTGAAGCGGTTGTGGTAGCGAAGCTCGGCGTCGCGCGCCCCGTGGTGCTCGACCGCGACCAGCAGCAGCGGCTCGCCGTCGGTCGCCCCGGAGGGATCGAGCAGCAGTGGATCGAGCAGCTCGAACAGCCCGCCGGCCGTGAACCCGATCGAGTTGGCTTGCCCGCGGATCTCGGCGCTCTCGACCGTGTGGCGCTGCAGCCTGCGCACGGCCATCGGCCCGCGCTGCTCGAGCTCGGCGTTGGCGAGCCGCCGGGCCTCGGGATCGTCGATCGGATCGTCGATGATCTGCCGCTGCTCGCCGTCGAGCTGCTGCTCGGCCGCGATCGGTCGGCCGCGATCGTGGCGCTCGGCCTGCCCGAGGTCGTGGCGGCGGGGGTTCTCGAGGCTGTAGCCGCGGGCGACCACCCGATTGGGCGTCCGTCGGCGTCGCCAGTCGAGCGCCTGGATCGACTCGCGGTCGAGCGCCTCGCTGCCGCCGAGATCGACAGTCGCGACGACCGGCAGCTTGCCCGGGACCAGCAGCTCGACCTCGCCGCAGCCGGCGTTGTCGTCGATCAGCACCATGGTCTCGCGCCCGCCCTCGTGGTCGGGCACGAACAGGTAGGCGATGCCTTCCTCCTCCATCAGCCGGCTGCAGAACGCGAAGGTCGACTCGCGAAACTGCACGCAGTAGTCGCGGCGGTGGTAGTGCCCGGTGATCCGCGACTCGACGTCGAGCTCGCGGCCCCAGGCGGCGAGCGCCGGGCCGAGCCGGTCGCGGAGAATCTCGATCACCGTCCGGCCCATGAAGAACCGGGTGTCGAGCTCGTGCTCGAGCAGCCGAAAGGCAGGCACCAGCCGGACCCGGACGCCGACGCCGTCGAGCTCGTGATCGCGAGCCGACGCGACCGTCAGCTCGACCTCGTCGGCGACCCCGAACACCGTCCGGGTCAGGCCGTTGCGATCGAGCAGCAGCTCGCAGTCGGCCCCGAGCAGCACCTCGGGATCGAGCAGCGGATCGTCGCAGACCAGCTCGAGCTCGAATTCATAGGGTGCCGAAATTTGCTCACGGCCGCGCAGCCCGAGCACCTGCCAGTTGACCTCGGGTCGCTGCGGCCACCAGAAGTCGAACTCGACCGGGCTCAGGCGTACCACGATCGCGCGACGCTAACAGCGGTCCGATCCAGGGTCAAACTCCCCAGTGGTTCGTGGCCGTCCCGGCCACGAACACACCCCCAAAAATCGCTCCGCGATTTTCAGGGACCCCGCCCTCCTGCGACCCTTCGGGTCGCCACTCGGTCAAACTCCCCAGTGGTTCGTGGCCGTCCCGGCCACGAACACACCCCCAAAAATCGCTCCGCGATTTTCAGGGACCCCGCCCTCCTGCGACCCTTCGGGTCGCCACTCGGGCACCCCAACCGCGGGACGGGCTTTAGCGCCGCGGCCGCGACCCGATGACGGCGACCGGATCGGGTGGTAAACGACGCGAGCCCGAGCCCTGCATGACCGACGATCTTCCGCGCCCCTTCGGCCGCTACGTGCTGACTCGCCTGATCGGCGAGGGCGGCATGGCCGAGGTCTACCAGGCCAGCGTGCGCGTGGCCGAGGGGCTGACCAAGTGGGTCGTCATCAAGAAGATTCGAGCGGACTTCGCCGACGATCGCGACTTCACGCGAATGTTCGTCGACGAGGCCAAGATCGCGCTGAGCCTCAATCACGCCAACATCGTGCAGGTGTTCGACTTCGGGCAGATCCGCGGGACCTTCTATCTGGCGATGGAGCTGATCGAGGGCGTCGATCTGATGCGGCTGTTCCACGCCGTGCGAGCCCACGAGGACGCGTTCCCGGCGGTGATCGGCGCCTACGTCGGCCACCAGGTCGCGTCGGGGCTCGCGTATGCCCATCGCAAGTGCGACGACTACGGCGCGCCGCTGGGCATCGTCCACCGCGACGTCAGCCCGCACAACCTGATGCTCAGCTGGGAGGGGCAGGTCAAGATCCTCGACTTCGGGATCGCCCGCACCCGCAAGGCCTGGGACAAGGAGCACTCGCCCCCGGAGATCGAGACGATCAAGGGCAAGGTCGCGTACATGTCCCCGGAGCAGGCGATGGGCCGGCCGGTCGATCAGCGATCGGACGTCTACTCGCTCGGCGTGGTGCTCTACGAGCTGCTGACCGGCGAGCTGCTGTTTCGGACCCGCGATCGGCTGCGGGCGCTCGAGCTGGTCCGGACCGAGGCGGTGCCGCCGATCCTCGAGCGCGCGCCCGATCTGCCCGACGAGCTCGCCCACATCGTCGACAAGGCGCTGGCCCGCTCGCCCGATCAGCGCTGGGAGTCGGCCCGCGAGATGCAGTCGGCGCTCGCCAACTTCCTGCACCGCGCCGATCCGGTGGTCGACGACGAGGTGCTGTCGGCGTTCCTCGGCCGCTTTCGTGGCGACGAGCAGCAGGGCGGGCTGCGACCGCCGCCCAGCCAGCTCGCCCACGGTGCCGGTTACGGCTCCGGTCAGCATCGGGCGCACTCGGGCTTCTCGGCGATCGAGACCCGCGAGGTCGGCGACAGCGGGGTCCCGCTCGGACCGCTGCGCAGCTCGGCCCGCTGCGTGCTGCTGCATGCCAGCTTCGAGCCGCGGCTCGCGTCGGCGAGCGACGCGGCGCCGGAGGTCGGGCCGCTGCTCGATCTGATCCGCGACGTCGCGTTCAAGCGCGAGGCTCACGTGCAGCGGCTCGACGATCGCGGCGCGCTGCTGGTGTTCGGGACCATGCCGTCGCTGGGCGACGACGCCGAGCGAGCGCTGCGGGTCGCCCGGGCGCTGCGCGAGAGCGTGGCCGAGTACGCGCCGGGCATCGATCTGGGGCTGGTGCTGCTGAGCACCCACCTGAGCCTGGTCCGCGGCGCCGACGGCAAGCTGGTGGTCGAGCTGCCCGTGGGTCTGGCCGCGCAGCTCGATCGGGTCGGTCGCCACGTGGTCGAGGAGCCGATCATGGTCGCGGGCGAGCTGGTCGAGCGGCTGCGTCGGGGCTGGCGGATCGGCGAGGCCGGCTGGCTCGATCCGCAGATCCCCGAGGAGGCGGCCGGCTCGCCGTGGGCGGCCGACTTTCAGCGGGTGGCCCCGGTGCTCGGGCCATTGTCCGAAGCCGAGCGCCGCAGCCAGCAGACCTGGATCGGTCGCAAGAGCCTCTACGGTCGCGAGATCGAGCTGAAGATCCTGCGCGACAGCTTCGCCGAGGCGATCCGCGGGCCCGAGAGCCGCAGCTTGCTGATCCGCGGCGCGGCGGGGATGGGCAAGCGGGCGCTGGTCGATCGCTTCGTCGCGTCGCTGCCGTCTGGCGCCTGCGCGGTGCTGCGCGGGGTCGGGCAGTGGTCGACCCGCAACCAGCCGCTCGGGGTGTTCTTGACCCTGCTGCGACGGTTCTTGCGGATCGAGTCGGACACCCGGCTCGAGACCATCGTCCGCAAGCTCAAGGACTACGGCGTGCGCGAGGCCGAGCAGCTGGCCGAGGCGCTGGTCTCGGCGCTGGGCCTGTACTTCGGCGGCAGCGACTCGCGGCTCGATCCGCAGCAGCGGCGCGATCGCATCCACCGGCTGATCCGTCGGCTGGTCCGGGCGCTGGCCCAGCGGCGGCCGGTGTTGATCGTGATCGAGAACCTCCACTTCATCGACGAGCCGAGCCTGCGCGTGCTCGAGGAGTGGGCCGACGCCCGCCATCCGATGCCGATCCTCGGCATCTCGACCTCGCGCTCGGGGCCCCGGGCCGAGGCGTTCGCGGCCCACGAGCAGGTGACGGTCGTCGATCTGCACGAGCTCGATCGCACGGCCGCACGCGAGATGATCGTCAGGCGCTTCGAGGATCCGCGCGAGGCCGAGGAGCTGGCCGACGCGATCCTGGCCCGGACGGGCGGCCACCCGCTGTCATCGAGGAGATCCTGGCCTCGCTGCTGCACCGCGGGACCATCGCCTGGAACGCCCAGGCCCGGCACCTGCAGGTCCGCGATCGCGGGGCCGAGATTGTCCTGCCGCCGAGCATCGAGGGCGCGCTGCAGGCCCGGGTCGACGAGCTCGCGCCCGAAGATCGCGACACGCTGCTGGGCGCGGCGATCCTCGGTCGCAGCTTCCGCGCGAGCGAGCTGGCCGAGCTGCTCGAGCTGAACAATCAAGCGGTCGCCCGCAGCCTGGCGGTGCTGGTCGACGCCGGGCTGGTCGAGCGCGATCAGTCGGGCGAGCGCCGCGAGGTCCTCCACTTCTCGACCGTCAGCCTCCACGAGGTCTGCAAGGCCCAGATCCCGCCGGGCTCGCTCGAGCACCTGCACGGGCGCGCGGCCGAGATCAAGCTCGGTCGCGCAGATTATGTGCCCGGTCGCGACGACGGCCCGATCGCCGATCATTTGATGCACGCAGGTCGCTACGCCGAGGCCTATGTGCCGGCCATGCGAGCGGCTCGCCACGCCGACGACGTGGCCGGCAACGTCGAGGCCTATTACTACCTGACCCAGGCCCTGCGCGCGCTCGAGCCCGAGGATCCGCGCCGCTTCGGGGTCATCCTCGAGCGCGAGCCGATCCTGCGGGCGTGGGGGCGTCGGCGGGCGCAGGGGGCCGACATTCGTCAGCTGCTCGCGGTCGCCGACGCGATGGACGGGCCCGAGCGCGAGGAGAGCCAGGTGATCGCGTCGCTGCGGTTGCTGCGGTTCTATCTCGAGTGCGGGCGCACCCATCGGGCGACCCGGCTGGTGCCGCGGCTGCAGGCCAAGGTCCACGCGTTGCGAGATTTTTCAGCCGTCAGCGCCGACGGAGCCGGGCGCAGCCGGGTGGAGTCGGGCCGCGCGGAGGACCGAAGGTCCGAGCACGGCCGCAGCGCTGGCGGCGTGAAGGAGCCGTACCTGGCGATCCTCGGCGAGCTCGAGAGCGAGCTGATGTTCGCGCGCGGCCACTTCGAGGAGGCCGAGACCATCGCCCGCGACGCGCTGGCGTTTTGCGTCCACGACTCGCGGGGCATCGAGCAGCGGGTCCGACTGCTGCGGGCGATCGGTCGGGTGCAGCTCGGCACCGGCCGGCTCGACGGCGCGGGCGAGACCTTCCGCGAGGCGCTGCACCTCGCCCGCAGCATCGGCCACCGTCGGCTCGAGGCCGAGGCGCTCAACAACATCGGCGAGGTCGCCGGGCGCAGCACCCACTATCAAGAGGCGATCGACTGCTTCAAGGCCGCGCTGGCGATCGACCGCGATCTCGGCGATCGCTTCGCGACCGGGGTCAAGCTCGCCAACCTCGGGCTCACCTACACGGCGATCGGCCTGTATCGCCGGGCCGAGCGCTACCTCCGAAAGGCGCTCGAGCTGCACGAGGCGATCGGCCACCCGGGCCTGCTCAACGACGTGATGGTCAGCCTCGGGATCGTGGTCGCGCGGCTCGGCGATCCCGACGCTGCCCACGTGCTGCTGACCGACGCGGCCAAGGTCGCGGCCCGCCGCGGCGACACTCGCACGCAGCTGCGCGCCGAGGTCCGGCTCGCGCGGGTGCTGGTGACCACGCCGGTCGACGAGCACGGCGTGGCGCAGCCGAGCGAGGAGGCGGTGGCCGAGGCCGACCTGATCGCCACCAACGTCTACGATCGCGGCCGCGCCGAGGGCCTGCGCTCGAGCACCGCCCGGGCCGCCCACGTGCTCTCGGTGATCGCCGAGCGGCGCGGGGACCTCGACAAGGCGATCGAGCTCGAGCGCGACGCCGAGCGGTTGATCCGGGCCGGCGCCGCGCCGCTCGACGGGGTGCGATCGCTGCACCACCTCGGCTTGCTGCTGCGTCAGCGCGGCCGCGAGTCCGAGGCGAGGGCGCTGCTGAGCGAGGCCGCGCGGGCGGTGCAGAGCCGGCTCGACGATCTGCGCGATCACGATCTGCGCGAGGGCTATCAATCGCTACCGGACGTGCGGCGGATCCTGGCCGACGGCGGCCGATACTGAGCTCATGCGGGTGAGTGACTTGGCATCGCAGAGTGGCCTCCCGCGAGCGCTCGTGCGCTGACTCGGCGGGAGGCCGAACATCAGTCGACCCAGACCGCGAGCACCTTGCGGCGCTGCCAGAATTGCTCGAGCGTCCGCGCCGGCTCGATCGCGCAGGCGATCGTCAGCGGGCTCAGGCGGACGCTCAGCGGGTGCGAGGCGACGCCCTCCCAGGTGCCGATGTCGACGACCGCGTCGCCGCGCAGC
>Ga0079224_100008193_pt1 | contig 14127 bp, 6 predicted proteins | sample Stecom2015_FD_80414 | JGI IMG/M metagenome (GOLD analysis project Ga0079224, IMG submission 80414) | Agricultural soil microbial communities from Utah to study Nitrogen management - Steer compost 2015 | ecosystem: Environmental > Terrestrial > Soil > Agricultural land | place: USA: Utah...
CCCAGAGGGTGAGTCGGTGCCAGTCGGTCCGTTCCTCCACCGTGCCGTTCTTCTGGACTCGCCGGCTCGTCGCCAGCGAGAGGTGCGCGACCTTGGTCCCGTTCCCGATCGTTGCCACGTCGGGGTCGCGCCCCACGTTCCCCACCAGGATCACCTTGTTGACCGAGCGACTCATCGTCCGCCTCCCGTGTTGGGTGCGTCGCCCGCGCCGGACCGCCCCCGCGGTCGGCACCCGACGACGCGTGTGCGCCGGGAGGATGAGCAGCAACTCGGGGCACGGGAATGGCCAGACGAGCCAAAGAAGGAAAGGGCGCTCCACCCGGAGCGCCCTTCCTCTATCCCCTGATTCTCTGACTCCTGACTCTTCCCCTGCCTCACTGCCTACACGGCTCGCCCGGCTCGGGGACCCGCCCGTCGATGACGACACGGTGGTCGAGCGACGCGACGCGGAGCGCGACGTCGTGGACGAGCCGCGCGACGCGCGCCATGTGCGGATAGTCGATGTAATCCGGCTCGTCGGTGACCTGGTGGTAGTCCTTGTGGAGCCCTGTCGTGAAGAAGACGACGGGGATCCCCCAACGGGCGTAGTTCCAGTGGTCGCTCCTGCAGTAGATCCGCTCGGGGTGCCCGTCGGCGTCGAGGGAGTAGTCGAAGTCGAAGGGCAGCTCCATCTCGGCGTTCACCTCCTCGACCAGGTCACCGAGTTCGGTGGAGAGGCGCCGCGACCCGACGAGCTGGAGGTACGTCGGCCCACCGCCGGGGATGTCGCCCTCGGCGCCCCTGCCGACCATGTCCATGTTGAAGTGGGCGACGATGGAGTCGCGTGGGACGGTCGGGTTGTCGGTGAACCAGCGGGAGCCCAGGAGCCCGAGCTCCTCCGCGGTGTGCCACACGAAGAGGATCGAGCGTCGCGGCTTGGTCTCGGCGGCGGCCATGGCCTGGGCGATCGCCAGGAGCGAGACGGAGCCGGAGCCGTCGTCATCCGCGCCGTTGAAGACCGAGTCCATCCGCGCCGGGCGGATGGCGCGCAGGCTGTCGACGTTCACGCGGATCGAGGCGCGCTCCTCGGCGGTCGGACGGCGGCCGAGTCGAGCCCGCAACGCCTCGAGCTCCGTGTTGTACGCCCGTAGCGAATCGTGATCGAGCGGGCGTCGCGTGCCGACGTGGTCGCTGTGTGCACCGAGCGCGACGTACTGGCCGCGCAGCTCGGGGTCGCTCCCGGGGAGGACGGCGATCACGTTGCGCGCCGAGACCCCCGTGTCACGGTAGACGACCCTGCCGCCGACCGTGCCTCCGACCTGCCCGACTTCCAGCGCGTCGAGGGAGGCACCGAAGATGCGCTCGGCGACGGCCCGTGTGACCAGGATCGTCGTGGGCTCCTCGGGGAGCTCGGCTGCCGGGAGGCGCGGCCGCGTGCCGCGCCGCAGCGCGTCGACCGCCACGGCGGGGATCTCGTCTCCACCGACCACGACGAGGACCGCAGCCTCCGCGAGCGCCCCCCGCGCGGCCAAGCGGATGGCGTTCGTGATCGGGCCGCCCGCCTGCTGCAAGCGCATGACGACGGCACGGCCCGCGACGTCCTCGACCTGGAGCCTGCGGGAGTCGACACCCGGCGCGCCGCCGAAGATGGCGGACACACCGTCGAAATCACGCACGGGCTCGAAGCCCAGCGCGGGGAGATAATCGGCGCCGAACTCCAACGCTTCGCCGCCGATCCGGAGCGTCGTCGCCTCCTCGTCGACGTAACGCCTCACCAGCGGGACGTCCTGGAAATAACTCCCGGCCTCGCCTGCGGGGACGAGCCCCAGCTTCGCGACCTCCGCGGCCAGGAACGCCGTTGCCTTGCGCTCACCCTCGGTCCCGGGCTGACGCCCGAGCATCGTGTCGTGCGCGAAGGCGCGGAGCAGGCGCTCGAGGTTCTCGGCGCCGAGCGGGTCGCTCCCGCCGCGCCCCGGCACCGCGGAGCCGGGCTCCACTCCGCCCGCGCACGCGGCCACCACGACCGCGAGGAGCGCAGCCGCGGCGCCGCCCCTCCAGGAATATCGCTTCACGGTTTCACGTCCTTCGATTACGGAATCGTTGCGTTGCTATCGCATTCCGGCTTGGCTACCGGGTTCTCTGCGGCTCTCCATGACCTCTGCGCGAGGCAACGAGTCTCCCCGCTCCCTGCCCCTACTTCCCCGAATCGAGCAGTTCGCCGATCCGGTGCCGGAGCTCCTGCAGGTGCGCCTGGGTCGCCCGGTCCGCCGCGCGGGGGAGCGCACGCCGGATCTCGGCATCCAGGTCGACCAGCTCGGCGCGGAGGAGCGCCTTCGCCTCGTCGGGCACCGCGACCCGCGGCCCGCCGGACGACGAGCTCCGCGACCCCGCCGACGGGTCGAGCTTGCCCTTGACCTCGGCGAGGTAGGCGTACTGTAGGTTGCGGCGGAACGCGTCGATGCGGACCCGTTCGGCGGACAGCTCCTGGAAGAGGCCGCGTCGCACGTCGCGCAGCATCTCCGAGAGCGGGTAGATGTCGCCGCCACGCGTCGCGAGCGCCTCGAACTCGATCAGACGGGCCATGCGCCCGTTGTCGAGGAGCGACGAGAGGACCTCGGTCTGCCGCTGGCGGATGCGAGTGAGTGCACCCTCAGGCTCGATGCGCCGCAGGATCGACGTGTCCAGCAGGAAGTGCGGCGTCTGGAAGGCGTGCCGGTTCAGGAACGCGACCGCCTCGCGCTGGCGCTTCCCCGACACCGGGACGAACCGCGGACCCGGCTGCGTTCCGTACTTCTCCTGCGACTCGACGCCGCCGACGACCTGGACGACGTGGCGCAGCTCCGTCGCCCACTGGCGAAGGATGCGCTGGTAGAGTCGCGAGAGGTCGCCGTTGTCGCCCGGCTTCCCCTCCGTCGCCTTCCTGGCGAGAGGGACCGCGCGTTCGATGTTGCGGAGCCCGAGCCGCGTCGAGTACACCGGGTCCGACGCGCCGACCGCCTCCGTCTGCTCGCCCACGTCGGCGCCCTTCGCGCCCGACGTCGCGAAGCGGAACCACGGAACCGTGTCCTGCGCCCGCGCCCACGCGTCGAGGACCGGCAGCTCCTCCTCGGGCGACTTCGCGCCCGGGATCGGCGCGTACCCCCACCGGATCGCGAAGTGATCGTACGGGCCGACGCGCGGGACGAGGAGCTCGGGATCGATCCCGTCCTCGGGCTGGACCGTGTAGTTGAAGCGAGTATACGACATGACCGAGGGCGTATGCCCCATCGTCCGGAGCCAGCTCTCGCTCCGCAGGCTGTCCGCCGGATAGGTGGACGCGGCCTTGAAGTTGTGCTGCAGCCCGAGCGTGTGCCCGACCTCGTGGGCGACGACGTAGCGCACGAGCCGGCCCATGAGCGAATCCGGGAACGGCAGCTGCTGCGCCCGCGGATCGAGGGGCGCGGCCTGCGCGAAGTACATGTCCCGCAGCAGCGTCAGGATGTTGTGGAACATCCGGACGGAGCCATTGAGGATCTCACCGGTCCGGGGGTCGACGACGCGCGGGCCCTGGGCGTTCTCCATGGTCGAGGCGAGCCAGCGCACGACGGTGTAGCGGACGTCGTCGGGCGACCAGTCCGGATCCTCCTCCGGGCTCGGCGCCTCCTTCGCGATGATCGCGTTCTTGAAGCCCGCCGCCTCGAACGCCGGCTGCCAGTCCTCGATCCCCTGCTTCACGTAGGGGACCCACTCCTTCGGCGTCGCCGGATCGATGTAGTAGACGATCGGCTGCACGGGCTCGGAGATTTCGGCGGTCGGATCCTTCTTCTCCAGCCGGTAGCGCGTGATGAACTGGCGCCGCGTCGCCCGGTGGTCGGGCGCGCTGAAGTCGTAGTGGAACACGCTGAAGTAGCCGACGCGATCGTCGAAGAGGCGCGCGGGCATCGGATCCTCCGGGAGGCGGATCATGCTCCAGTGCGCCACGACGCTACGCACCTGCGCCACGCCCAGACGGGCCGCCTGCTCGCCGACCTTGATCGGCGTCGTCTGCGTCGCCTCGACGATGACGTTGTCGGGGAACGCGCGTGCGCGCTCGATGTACGAGCGCTTCTCGTCGATGCTCCCGGAGAGCGCCTGGACGTGGGGGACCGACGTCGTGTAGAGGCGAGTCACGTCGATGACCGCCGCGCTGTCGGGGCCGTACGTCTCGACCGGGAACGACGCGATGATCCCGGGGTTGTTCGCCGCCTCGACCGACTGCGCGATCGGGTCGTCCGGGTTCGCCGTGATCTGGTAGGAGAGACGGCGCAGCAGGACGCGGTCGCCGACGCGCTCCCACATGACCGCCTGCTCGGTGAACTTGTCGCCGCCGTAGCCCTCGTAGGAGAACACCTGCGGCGCGCCCTTGACCAGCCGCCCGACGAGGAGCATCTCCTTGCCGAACTCCTCCGCGGGGATCTCGAAGTACAGCTTCTCGCCGATCCGGTGCGTCTTGAAGAGACCCGACGTCGTCTCGGCGTCGGCGGTGATGACGCGATTGTATGCCTTGAGGCCCCGCGCGCTCGACGCCGTCGCCTGCGCGCGCTCACCATCCGCCGCGGCAGTCGCGCGGGCCGCACCCGGCGTCGGCTGCGCCGACCGCTTCGGCGCGCACGCGCCGGCCAGGAGCGTCAGGGCGAGGATCAGGGCAGTATGGAACTTCTTCATTCTCTTATCGATTCGTTGACTGGGAGGCGGGGGCCGCGCCGGACCTCACCGAGCGCCCGGCGCGACCCGCCTCGTGCGTGATGCTCAGCGGGCGCTCCCCTCGCCGCCACCGCCGAAGGTGTAGTACGGGAGCTTGTAGACCTGCAGCTCGCGGCCGGGGATCGGCAGGTGCAGGAACGTGCCCGGCGCCAGCAAGCCGAACCCGCGGGCGTCGAAGAAGGCGATCTGGTCCGCGCCCGCCGTCTCGATCCGCTTCTCGTAGACGAGCGCGTCCCACAGGTCGCCGCAGCTCCCGTCGTCCTTGCGGGGCACGCAGTCGGCGGCCTCGGGCACGCCGGCGGCCGTGACCGGCGGGAGCCCGCCGTTGGCGACGCGAGTCCGGTTCACGAGATCGGCGGCACCGTCGAGATCGCCGAGGCGGTAGAGCGCCTCCGCCTTGAGTAGGTCCATCTCGGCGACGGTCACCGCCGGGATCGACGTCCCCGCCGTCCGCCCGTACTCGCCACCGTACCGGTAGAACTGGTAGCTAGAGAAGTGGTACGTGCCGCGGTCGGGACGCAGGTTGCTCGAGGCACGATAGCGGAAGTACGTCCCGTCCGTCGTCGGCCCGCCAGCGCCCGTGATCCGACGATCAGGCGTCGTGATGTCGAAGCGGTCACGCTCCGCGATCGGCTTGGCGAGCCACGCCTGGTAGGCGCCGGAGACGTCCGCCGGGCCGATCAGGCGATAGTCCGCGTAGTAGGTGATGCACGTCGCGCAGTTGTTGTTCTGCGCGTATTGCTTGTAGGCGCTGTTCATCCCCTGGCCGCCCGCCACGGAGAAGTCCGAGGTGATCGCGGCGTCCACCACGTCCCGCACGCGGGCCCAGTCGACCTGCTCGCGCTCCTCCGGCGTGCGCGCGCCATAGGCCATGTACCGCGCGATGTAGGCGTTGACGAGGCGCACGAAGTCATCGGTGCTGAGGTTGTTCCCCTTCACCCACGCGCCGGGGATCGTCACGCCGTGCGTCCTCGCGATCTCGGCCGCGGCCTCCAGGCTCGCGATCGCCGAGTCCAGGACCTCCGTGTACGGCAGCGGCTTCATCGCCTTGACGAGATCGGCGTCGGCGATGGGCGTGTTCTCCGTGACGACGAACGCCTTGTCGTAGAGCAGGCCGAGGTAACCCAGGAGCGTGCCCTGCGTGAACTTCGCGAACGCGACGGCCCGCGGCGTGAGATCGTTCCCCTTGCCGTCGTCGATGACGATCCCGCGCTTCAGGATCGCCTCGAGGCCGTCGTGCACGCTCGCCAGCGCGTCGTAGGCGTTGTAGTACGGGTTCTCCGCGACGGCGGCGTACGCGTACTCGGGGGTGTTGTCGAACGCGCCCCGCGGCTCAGACGAAAGCGCCCACGCGCCGTACTGCTCGAAGGTCGTCGTGAACTCGTCGGCCACGGCGGAGAGAGGCAGGCTCGGGTACGTCGAGCCCTGCCACACCCCCCAGACCGTCGTCCAGGTCCCCACGATCAGCGCCTCAACGTCGTCGGGCTCCTGGAGCACCCGCTCGCGCTCGGGGTTGTTCAGATTGGGCACCGTCAAATCCTGGCACCCCGCGGCCACGACCCCGCACACCGCGACGGCGATGAGATTCTTCCAGAACCTATGCATCTCGATTCCCCTGACGTTGCGGATCAGAACACGACCTCGATGTTGCCCGTGATCGTACGGAAGTTCGGGTAGCTGAAGTTGTCGGAACGGTAGAAGACCGAGCCGACCTCGGGATCGAAGCCGCTGTAGTCCGAGAGGGTGAAGAGGTTGCGCCCGATCAGCGCGACGCTCACCCGCTCCGTGCCCAGCCGCGACAGCCCCATCCGCCCCATGACCGACTTCGGCAGGGTGTAGCGGACCGAGAACTCGCGCAGCTTGACGAAGCCGCCCGGCTCGATGAAGTGCTCGACAGCCGTCGTCCCGGTGTAGCCGAGGCGCTGGTAGTAGTCGATCGGCTTCTTGCGCTCCTCCGGCTTGCCGCTCTGATCCACGTCGCCCGCGCGCAGCGACTGGTAGAGGCGCTGGCGCGTTGCGTTGTGCACGAGGCCGCCGACCTGCCAGTCGACGAGGCCGTAGATCGTCAGACCCTTCCACGTGAAGGTGTTGCCGATGCCGAACCGAACGTCGGGCGCCATGCTCCCCAGGTAGACGAGGGAGTCGGCGTCGAGCGCCTCGGTCCGCATCGAGATCGGCAGGCCCCACGCGTAGTCGATCCCGTCGATCGTGACGGTCGTGCCCCACAGGTTCTTGGCGAGACCGTCACGCCAGCTGTTCCCCGCACCGACCGGGACGAGGAAGCCGTCGTCGTTGACCTGGAACTGGTCCTTGGAACCGGCGTGGATCGACGGCAGCTCATCGACGCTCCGCACGAAGCGGTAGCCGTAGATGTCGCCGCGACGATACCCCTCGCAGTGCCGCGTCAGCCCCGAGATGAAGCACGGGCGATCCCACTCGGTGATCTCGTTGCGCGAGCGGTCGGCGACGACGTGCATCGACCACTGCAGGTCCTTGCCGCGATAGAGATCGGCGCGCAGCGCGGCCTCCAGCGTGTAGCCCTCGATCACGCCGGCGTTCTCCCACCGGTTCTTGTAGCCGGTCGCCGCCGGCTGCGGCATCTGGATGATCTGGTCGGAACTGACCTGACGGGCGTAGGTCAGCTCGAGCGCGACCCTGCCGAAGGCGAGCATGTCGGCGCCGATCTCGACCTCGCGCGTGAACGACGGCCGGAGCTTCCTGTTGCCGAGGGTGCTACGCGTCGCCGAGAGGTAGGAGACGAGGTACGTCTCGTACTGGTCGGCGAAGCCGGGCCTGCCACCCGCCGTCCCGACGGAGGCGCGGAGCTTGAACTCGTCGAAGAAGTCCAGCGGCCACCACGGCTCCTCCGTCAGACGATAGGCGACCGCCGCTCGGTAGTAGTCGTTCCACCGCGTGTCAGGCCCGAAGAGCGAGCTCCCGTCGCGGCGGAGGAGGAAGTCACCGATGTACTTCCCGTCGTAGTCGAAGCCGGCCTGCAGGAAGTAGCCGGTCGAACGGACCTCCGTCTGCTGCGAGCCCACAGTCGGCCGGTTCTGCCCGAGCCCGATCCTCGGGAGCCCGCCGACGTAGAGATCACGGCCGGTCATGTTCAACGACATCGACTGCTGCCGCTCCATGAGCCCGCGGAGCGTGACGCGCGTGGTCAGACGGTCGTAGAACCGGTACAGCGCGCTCGCGCTCACGGACGCGTTGAGCGCATCCGCGTAGAGCACGTCGTGACGGACCTCACCCGTCGACTCGCCCGTCAGGCTCGTCGGCGTGCCACGCGGCGTGTACGTCATCCCCGTGTGGTCGCCGCGGTCGTACCCGACGTCACCCTCGAAGCGGAGCCACGAGAGCGGCTGGTAGCTCAGGACGCCGCGCAGCAGCGTCTGCGACCGCTCGCTCTTGTTGTCCCGCGACGTCTGACGCCAGATCGGGTTGCTCGTGTTGATCGTCGAGTCCGGGTAAGGCAGGTAGTTGCCGTCCTCGTCCTTCGCACCCAGGTCCACGTCGGGCGGGAAGACGAGCAGGTCGTAGAACGGGCTCCCCACGATTTCGTCGCGGTGCGAGCGAATGTGCGTCGCACTCACCGACAGCGACAGCTGGTCGTTGAGACGGTGATCGAGGTTCAGCCGCAGCGTGTTCCGCTCGTAGCCGTCGTGAGAACGCAGCACACCGCTCTGACGGTGGTTCGCGAACGACGCCAGGAAGTTCGTCTTCCCCCCGTTCTGCGCGATCGAGACGGAGTTCATCCGGAAGTCGCCGGGGTGGAAGAACGTGCTGAAGTTGTCGTACGTCGGACCGGGATAGGGCTTGTCCGAGATACGATCATCCGCGATCGCGCGCTGGTTCGCGGCCCGGACCGGGTTGCCGGCGTTGTCGACGAACTCGCCCTGCTCGTTCGTCTTGTACCAGTGCGACTCGTTGAGCGGGATCAGCTTCGGGACGTCGTTGAACCCGAACTCGGAGCGGACCGTGATCCGCGTCGTCCCCTCGGGGAGCTCCTTGCCGCGCTTCGTCGTGATCGCGATGACGCCCGCCGCTGCACGGGAGCCGTAGAGCGAGGCGGCCGCCGCGCCCTTGACCACCTCGATGCTCTCGATGTCCAGCGCATCGAGGTCGATCGGCTTCGTCTCGTCCGAGAGGATCACCCCGTCGACGACGTACATCGGGTTACCCGCCTTCATGATCGTCGTCGGCGTACGGATCTGGATGTACTGCTCCCCGCCAGGCGTCCCCGCGTTCATGACCGAGACGCCCGCGACCTTCGCCGTGATCATCGACGTCGCGTCGCCGGTCGGGATCGGCAGGTTCGCGCTCGTGACCTTGCCGACGGAGAACGGGATCTTCGACGCGGAGATCGGGTCGACGACGCCCGTCACGATCAGGTCCTCCAGGTGGACCACGGACGGCTCAATCGTGAAGTCGACGATCACGTCACCCGCCTCGACGACGACGTTCTCCCGCTTCGTGGGCGCGTAACCGATGCTCCTCGCCTCGACCGTGTACGTGCCCGCCGGCACGTCGGCGATCACGTACCTGCCGTTCGTATCCGCCATCGCGCCCAGGCGAGTCCCGCTCACCGTGACCTGGACGCCCGGGACCGGGCCGCCCGTCACCGCGTCGGTCACCCTCCCCACGATGCGGCCCGACTGGCGACGGCTCCGCACGAGCATCACCGCCCCACTCTCCGAGACCACAGGCTCGATGTCCGTGCCCCGGAGCACCTCGGCGAACACGCTCTCCACGGTGAGGTCGTCGCCACGGATCGTCACCCGCTTGTTGACCGGGACGACCCGCGCGGAGTACTGCAGCCCGAGGCCGGCGTTGCGGTCGAGCGCCTCGAGGACCGTCTCGAGTGGAACGTTGCAGAAATCGAGGGAGACCGTCCGTTGCAGCGGCGGCCGTTCACGGACGGTGCCCGGGACGACCGCCTCGGCGGCCTCCTCCCGCAGCGCCGAACCGACCGGCGCGATGTTCGACTCCTGCGCCCGGAGATCGCCGCCGCCCCACAGGAGGAGGGACAAGGCGAGGACGCATCGCCAAAACCTCGGTGCTCTCATCGGTTGCTCCTTCGCTTCTTCACGAGGGATGATGGGCTAGAAACGCGGTCACGAGCGGAGGTCGAAGTGAATCGCCCGCCCGTCCCGCGTGTGGACGACGTCCAGGAGCTGGTCCAGGACATCGAGGACCCGGTCCAGCGGCTCATTGTCGAAGGTGGCCGTGACGGTCACGTGGGAGAGCGCGTCGGTGGGATACTCGATCGTGACGTCGTACCAGCGCTCGAGCTCCGCGACGACCCCGGCGAATGGACGCCGGTGGAAGACGAGCCGGCCGTCCATCCAGGCGATACTCGCCCGGACGTCGACGCGATCGACGATCTCGAGACGGCCGGTCGCGTCGACCCGCCCCGCCTCGCCGCGCCCCAGGGGGAGCGCCGGGCTCGCGTCCGCACCGGCCGGACGGAGCGCGACGCGCCCGTCGACCACGACGACCTCCGTGCCGCCTTCCTCCCGCCCCGTCCGCACGACGAACGACGTGCCCAGGACCTCGGTGGCCGCGCCCTCCGTCCGCACGACGAAGGGGCGCTCAGGATCCCGCGCGACTTCGAAGTACGCCTCGCCTCGCAGCCACACGACGCGGCCGCGCCTGCCGAAGTCGCCCGCCACATCCAGCCTGCTCTCCGGTGCCAGGACGATCCGAGTCCCGTCCGGGAGTCTGAGCGTGGCGCGCTGGGCACGCGTCGTCTCGAACGTTTCCGCAGGCGCCTCTGCCGTGGTCACGACCTCGTCGCCCCCACGCTCTCGATGGCTCAGCCAGTAGAAGGCGGGGACCACGGCGACGGCGAGGACAGCGGCGAGGCGGAGGATTCCGGAGAACCGCCCCACGGTCGCGCTCGCCCGCCGGGCACCCGAACGAGGAGCGGCGATCCCCGCCCGGGCCATCACGCGGCCGAGCGCGGCGTCCGCCCTCTCGGCATGTTCATGTGAGGCAGCCCTTTCCCACGCGAGTCGGATCGCCTCGAATTCGCGGCGCCGCGCCGGATGGCTCGCGAGCCACCGCTCGAATGCCTCCGTCTCGCCAGGGTCGCACTCACCCGCCAGGTATCGCGCCAGAAACGGCCAGTCGAACTCTTCGTTCTGCATGGTTCGAATCGTGGGGTCAGTTTCGGGATCGTGTATCTATGACACCCGACACCCCCCGTCCCCCCAATGGGCCGCCGCGCCGGCCTCCCGGATATCGCGTCTTCCTCGTTTCCGCGGAGCGCCGCAGGGGGCGCGGCGATGGGGGCGCGGAGGGTGAAGCCCCCCCCGCACGCATCTGGAATCCTTCCGAACCACCTCTCCGGATCGCGTCGGTGATCGCCGCTCCGGTTGGCGGCGGGACAGAGGTGGGTCGACGGAGGCAGCCGGTGACTTGGGGCGGAACGAGCGGGCGGGCTGTCAAACCGCCACGCCGGTGCGGCGCCCGTTCAGACGAACAAGGAATCACGGCACACGACGACGACGGTCACCGCGCCCGGTATCGGTCCAGACAGGCTGCGGGCAGGGGAGCGGCGATGGTTGGCGTGCCCTGCTCAGTCCTCGAGGTACGGCGCGAGTCGGTCGCGGAGGTCCCGGAGGGCGAGCCCCATGTGGTTCTCGACGGTCTTGGGCGAGAGGTCGAGCGCCGTGGCGATCTCGGCGTAGGTCAGGCCGTGCTGGCGGTGGAGGAGGAAGATCTCGCGGCGACGGGCGGGCAGGTTCGCGACCGCGTCGTCGATCGCCCGCTCGAGGTCGCGGGCGAGGACGTCGGCTGGAGCGCCCGCCGACGGTGCCGACATCCCCGGCAGCTCGCCCTCGAGGCTCGCCCGACCGATCGCCCTGTCCTCCGCATCCCGGCGGCGAAGGTGGTTGAGCGCGACGTTGCGCGTCGCCGCGTACAGATAGCCTTTCACGCTCACCAGGACGCCAAGGCGCTTGCGCCCCTGCCAGATTCGGACGAACACCTCGGAGACGACCTCCTCGGCGTCGTCCGCCGACGCGACGAACCCCTCGGCATAGGCGCACAAGGCATCGTAGTAGCGCCGGAACAACGCGACGAACGCCGACGAATCGCCCCGCGAGATCCGCGCGAACGCGGTGCGATCGTCCTCCGACGCCCGTGCCGCGTGCCCAGCGTCGCCCGGCGCCCCCGCCTGGTCACCAGACCGGCGCATCGACCTGCCTTCTTCTCCCGAGAACATCGCCCATCACGCGACGGCCGGCCCGATTCCGAGAGGGCTCGCCGGCTGGCGCGTCCGATATCACAACGCGCCCCGGCCCACCCCGCCCTGACGGATGGGTGGCCACGAGCGCCGTACCGAAAGGCCGGCGAGGCCCGCCCCGGTCCGGCAGGGGAAGGCCTTTCGAGCGCGGCACCGCGCGAAATCGAACTGATCGCATTGATTTATATAGAGATATGGACGTTCGCGCGTCGACCGTCAAGGAGCGCCCGCCGGGCATCCCGGTCCGTCACCCGCTCGCGTCACGGCCCGGGACGTCGCGATTCGCCCGACCAGGATCCCGCATGCGTAGACGTGAAGTGATTCCGAACCCGATTCGATCCGATCGTCGTCGGTCGCGGAGGACTGGAACGCGTCCGGGCACGGACGCGAGGTTCCTCTCTCGGATTCGGGAAAGGGGCGGACACGCGGCGGAGAGGAGAGGCGAGGATGCTCCCTCCCGGCAGGTGAATCGCGCCCACGCTTCGGCTGACCCCGTGCGAATGAGACACGCGAGAAGCGGCCGCTCCCCCAATGGGCGGGTCGGGAGGGGCCACGAACGCACGCGGCGCCGGGGCGAAGGCTCCCCCGGCGCCGCTGCACTTGCGCTCTGAGCGTCGACGACTGCGCCAGGACGACGCGGTCGATGGTCGGGAGAGCGGGCGCTCTCCCCTTGACACTCGATTCCTGAACGTCGTCGGCTATCTCATTTACATTCGTACCAGTTGTTGCCGACGCCGATGGCGATCTCGAGCGGGACATCGAGGGTGAACGCCCGCTCCATCCGCTCCCGAACGAGCTCGCGGATCTCGTCGACCTCGTCGTGGGGCACCTCGAAGACCAGTTCGTCGTGGACCTGGAGGAGCATGCGCGTGCGGTAGGCGCTTTCGTTGAGGGCGCGGTGGATGTCGATCATGGCGATCTTGATGATGTCCGCCGCCGTCCCCTGTACCGGCGCGTTCGTGGCGGCCCGCTCGCCGAACTGGCGGATATTGAAGTCGCGGCTCCTGATCTCGGGGATGTAGCGCCGTCGCCTGCTGAGCGTCTCCACGTAGCCGTGCTCGCGAGCGTACTCGATCTGCTCGTCGAGGTAGCGGCGCACGCCCGGGAACCGCTCGAAGTACGCGTCGATGAAGCGACGCGCCTCCGCGACCGACGTGTCGAGCTGCTTCGCCAGCGCGAAGGGGCCGATCCCGTAGATCGTCGCGAAGTTGATCGTCTTCGCCGCATTGCGCATCTGCGGCGTCACGTCTTCCGGACTCACGCCGAAGACCAGCGCCGCCGTCTGCCGGTGAATGTCGGCGCCCTGGCGGAACGCCTCGACGAACGCCGGATCGCCCGAGAGGTGCGCGAGGATCCGCAGTTCGATCTGGGAATAGTCCGCGGAGAGGAAGACGAATCCCTCCTCCGGAACGAAGCCCTTCCGGATCTCCGCGCCCAGCTCCGTGCGGATCGGGATGTTCTGGAGGTTCGGATCGCTCGAGGAGAGCCGCCCCGTCGCGGCGACCGTCTGGTTGAAGCTCGTGTGGATCCGACCCGTCTCCGGGTTGATCAGCGCCGGGAGCGCATCCACGTACGTCCCCTTCAGCTTGTCGAGCTGGCGATACTCGAGGAGCAGCCGCGGGAAGGCGTGACCCTGCGCAGCCAGCTCCTCGAGGACGCTCGCGTCCGTCGAAGGACCCGTCTTCGTGCGCTTGATCACCGGGAGCCCCAGCTTCTCGAACATGACCTCCCGGAGCTGCGGCGTCGAGCCAATGTTGAACTCCCCGCCGGCGAGCTTGTAGATCTCCTCCCGGATCAGCCCGAGCTCTCGCTCCAGTCGCGCGCCCAGTGACGCGAAGAATTCCGGCTCGATCCGAATCCCCGCCCACTCCATGTCGGCGAGCACGCGGACGAGCGGCATCTCGATCTCCGTGAAGAGGTCCGCGAGCCGCGTCCGCTCCAGCTCGTCCTCGAAGAGGTCCCGCAGGCGCAGCGGGATGTCGACGTCCTCGCACGCATACGTCGTCACCCGGTCCAGATCGCATTCCGCGATCGGGACCTGGTTCTTCCCCTTCCCGCACAGCTCCTCGTACGTGATCGTGCGGTGGTTCAGGAACTGTAGCGCGAGCGCGTCGAGCCCGTGCTCCCGCCTGCCCGGCTCGAGGACGTACGACGCGATCATGGTGTCGAAGGCGATC
>Ga0079224_100008195_pt1 | contig 14127 bp, 14 predicted proteins | sample Stecom2015_FD_80414 | JGI IMG/M metagenome (GOLD analysis project Ga0079224, IMG submission 80414) | Agricultural soil microbial communities from Utah to study Nitrogen management - Steer compost 2015 | ecosystem: Environmental > Terrestrial > Soil > Agricultural land | place: USA: Utah...
AGACGCTCATTCGTGATGACTGGATGATCCGGAGGGGTGCGAAATGTGTGGAAGCTAAGAATTAGACTTCGTACAACTGGAAAAAAGGCGTTTGATAGTTTCAAGCGCTTTTTTTTTTACCTTAAAGGCTCAACCCCTTCTATGGAAACAGAGACTATAAAAAAACGCCTCGGCAGATTGGCTGACGATACTCAGGCATTGTTTCGGATAATGACTCCTCAACACATGGTCGAACATCTCACCGTCACCGTCAAGATCTCCTACGACAGGATTAAGATCCCTGAATTTGAGCTGAGCGAAAAACAAAAAATCCAAAAGACTGCACTATTGGATACACCCTTGGAGTTTCCAAAGGGGATGCGGGCACCCGGTATGAACGCAGGCGAATTGATGCCCTTAAGAAATAACAACCTATCTGAAGCCAAAGAGCAGCTGCTAAATAGCATCCTAGCTTATCATGCCTATTTCGCCTCCAATCCCGCTGCAACGACAGTCCATCCGAGACTTGGCCGGTTGACTTATGCAGAGTGGGAAAGATTCCATCCTAAGCACTTCAAACATCATTTCGAACAGTTTGGTATCTGGGAATAGTAAGCAGGTATCTTAGCTACGCCGTCCGTCCTCAGCTTCGGGAATCAGTTAGTGAGCTTGCAACAGAGCTCAAGAGAAGACATAAAAAAATCTCCAAGGGGCGAAATACCTTGGAGACTCGTCTCCTTTCTGCAACATTGTGCGCTACAGGTATACCAGATCTCTACAACAGCGGAGGGGATCATCAAAATCGAGATGATTAGAGGCTCGCACAGTCTGCTTTTAGGAAAATAGATTAGCTATCGCCAAGAATTGCGACAGCCCCTTATCTTAAATCGACCTCAACCTTGCAATAGGCGTCCTCGCGCCTTTGGTGACCTGATCCATCGTGCAGAGAATTTCGGCATCCAGCGGCAAGTACAAATCGACGCGAGAGCCAAACTTGATAAAGCCAAATTCTTCTCCCTGGTCTAGTCTAGACCCTGACTTCACATACCATTTGATCCGTCTTGCCAAAGCTCCTGCTACCTGTCTGATCATGATCTTGCGTCCGAACTCATCGGTCAGTACCATCGAGGTCCGCTCGTTTTCGGTACTGGATTTTGGATGCCAGGCAACAAGATATTTTCCGGGATGATATTGGAAATACTCTACAATCCCTTTCACCGGCGACCGGTTGACATGGACGTTGATGGGTGACATGAAGATGGAGATCTGCTTGCGTCTTTCCTTCAGGTACTCCTCTTCGAAAGCCTCCTCTATCACGACCACCTTGCCATCTGCCGGCGCATAAATCAGCCCCTCCTCATCGGGTAGCGGGAATACGGGATTTCTGAAAAATTGCAAAACGGTCAGATACAATACCACACTGACCAAGATCGACAAGTTGATCAGCAATCCATGCTCCGGAAGGTAATAATACAACAGGTAATTGAGCGCGACTAGGATGATCAACATCCAAAACAACAACACTCTTCCCTCTTTATGAATTGTCATCATATAGTTTAAATTAAAAAGGCGTGGAGAATTTCTGCTCCACGCCTCAAAGGTAAAAACTTTTAGCTTAAACCAGCCTTAGAACCCACCGCGGAAGCTATAGGTCTTGGCCACTTTATCGATTGCAACAATGTAGGCGGCGATTCTCATCGGCACGTTGTGCTTGACGGCAGCCGCATATACGTTGTCAAATGCATCCTTCATGATTCGGTCAGAGCGACGGTTGACCCGGTCGGCGGTCCACTTGTAGCCCAATCGGTTTTGAACCCACTCGAAATACGAAACGGTGACACCACCTGCATTTGCCAGGATATCCGGCACAGCCATGATTCCTTTTTCATTGAGGATCGCATCTGCTTTTGCCGAAGTCGGTCCGTTAGCACCCTCCACGATCAACCTTGCACGGATCTTATCGGCGTTGGCCACAGTGATCACGTCTTCCATCGCCGCAGGTACCAATACATCCACCTCCATGGTCAGAAGATCTCCTGGATCGTCCATTCTATCTCCCCCCATGAACCCTTCCAGCGTACCATTATGGGCATCTCTATGTTTGATCGCTTCCTGAATATTGATCCCGGCAGCATTGTAGAATGCACCAGTATGATCGGAGATCGCGACGATCTTCAGACCTCTTTCTTCTAAAAGTCGGGCAGCCCAGCTCCCCACATTTCCAAATCCCTGAACCGCGCAGGTAGCAGAAAACGGATTGATCTTCAATTTTTGCATCGCAGCCAGCGTTGACACCATCACGCCGCGCCCGGTCGCTTCGGTCCGTCCCAGCGAGCCACCGAGTACGAGGGGCTTGCCCGTAACTACCGCAGGAATGGTCATGCCGTGCGCTTTCGAATATTCATCCATCAGCCATGCCATCTCTCTCGGGCCGGTTCCCATATCGGGAGCAGGAATATCTTTGTCGGGACCGAACACATCAATCATCGCCATCGTGTAGGCTCTGACGAGCCGCTCGATCTCTCCCTTGGACATCTCTCGTGGATTGCAGCGTACACCGCCTTTGCCACCGCCATAGGGAATATCCACCACCGCACACTTCCAAGTCATCCAAGCTGCCAGTGCCCGTACTTCGTCCAGATGCACGTCCGGAGCGAATCGGATCCCGCCCTTAGCTGGTCCCAGTATGTTAGAGTGAATAACCCGAATCCCCTCAAAGACCTGAATCTTGCCGTTGTCCATCGTGATGGGCAGGGAAACGATCACTTGTTTGGCGGGATTCTTCAACACGTTGTAGACTTCATCGGAGAGTCCGAGTTTCTCCGCAGCGATGTTGAATCTTTCCATCATTGACTCCAGAGGATTCTCTTTATCCTTGATAGGAGCCGGTTCAATGTAAGCCATATTTGGGTTCTTAAAATGTGTTTGCGAAATGCAATACAAACTTACTTAGATTTTCAAACCTCCCGGCGATTATTAGAATATTTTCAAAAATGCCGTGATAAAAGGGGCTGAAAGTAACAATCCGTCAAAACGATCCATAAACCCACCGTGTCCGGGCAGGTGAGTTCCGGAGTCTTTGATCTCAATCGAACGCTTGAAAAGCGACTCAATCAAGTCCCCATAAGTCCCCGCGATAATAATGATCCCCGCGATGACCAACCACTTCCAATCTTCAATCACATGAAAGTACTGTGACAAAATAAATGCCACCGCGATAGCAGCAAACGCACCGCCCAAAAATCCCTCCCAGGATTTCTTGGGAGACACGCGCTCAAACAGCTTTGTCTTGCCAAACTTCGTCCCTGCAAAGTAGGCCCCGGTGTCGCTCGCCCAGAGGATCAGCAGGCAGCCTATCAGAATTTCATAATGGTACACTTTTCCCACAGAGAATACAGCCAGATTGATCAGGGAGAAGGGAAGAGCGACATAAAAAATCCCCAGATAGGTGTAAGCCACGCCCGTGAAAGGTTTTTTGTCAGTCTTCTTATACAGTTTGATAAAAAAAGTGAGGGAGACTATCGGAAAAATGAGGTATAGGTATTCGTTTGGTAGTCGCTCCTTTTCGATCATGAACGTGAGGGTGAAGATCATGATCCCCAGAAACGTCCCAAAACTTCTCAGCGGCAGCATTCCGTCCAGGCCCGTGAGCTTGTAGAACTCCATCTGTGAAAAGCCCAAGATCGTCGCGAAGACAATGAAATAAGTCCAGTCGGAATAGATCGAAGCTGACACCACCAGCAATGCACCGATGAAAGCCGTGATTGCTCGCTGGCCCAGGTTGCTGTAATTATTAATATTAAAACGCGATCTCATTCTGAATCAATTGCATTGCGGCCAGTCCATCTGCTCGCCCGACCATCACCTCGTAGGCACCAAACACATTGTAAACTGTCTCTTTTTTATTCATCACTACTGCAGCAATGCCGTTTTCTTCCAGCACGGCCTTGACTATCTCCGCACGAATGTGGTTTTGGTCCTCAAACACCTTGATCCAATTGTCCATCTTTGGGTTGATTGATTTTTTTAAAGTAAAAGAATCCAACCATAAGAACCAACAGGCCTGTGATGGCCATCGGGTAAGATACCGCCTCTGTCGATTCCAAATCAAAGTCGAGAACTCCCTGCTGGTCGAGGTATATCACCAATACCGTCAGGGAATTATTGAAAATGTGAGCTAAAATGGGATACAGCAAACTGCCGGAATAATGATAGAGATATCCAAAAAGAGCCCCCAAAAATAACCTGGGAAGAAACCCGTAAAACTGAAAATGGATAGCTGAAAACAGGATCGCCGTCAGCCAGATGCCCCAATGCGCCGAATTGGTGTAAAGCTTCATCTTGGGTTGGATGACGCCCCGGAAGAACATTTCCTCGCCTACACCTGCCAAAACGCCGATTACGAGAAGTCCCGTCAGCAGCTCCGGAATACTTTGGAAATCTGTCAGAAACTTCGTCAGCTCCATGAGCTGGGTTTCCATCTCCTTCATCCAGCTTTCCAGTCCGGCCATGGATTCCGGCAGATGCAGTTGGGCATTCCAATAGACCAACAACCCGTTGACAAACATCGCTGCCAAAGTAATTACCAGTGTGAGCAAAAAGTTTTTCGAATTGAATCGTCTCCGTTGGATTTCCCAATGCAACTCTGCTTTATCAATAAATCTAGATATGATCCAAGCTGCGATCCAAAACCCCATTCCTGAACCGATTCCTTGGGCAAAAAGCAGCGCCATTCGTCCATTTGGCGCATCATAGTCCCCGGTCATCAGTCCCATAAAGTCCTCTATGGAGACATCATACAGTGTAGGAACGAGCGCCAGAGCCATTCCTTGTAAGAGAATCAGGACTCCAATAGTTACTAAAACAATGACTATCAGCGACAATAGCCAACTCTTTCGTTTGCCTATTTCGGTTTGGGTTTCGTATATCTCCATATTTTGGGGTAAATTTACGCCAAATTTAGAATTGAGAAGTGGTTAAGATTGGAAAGTTAGAGCTGGGGGAGTATCCCCTACTGCTCGCCCCGATGGAAGATGTGAGCGACCCACCCTTTCGCGCAGTCTGCAAACAAAATGGGGCAGACCTCATGTACACCGAGTTCATCAGCTCAGAAGGCCTCATTCGGGACGCTGCTAAAAGCGTCCAGAAGCTCGACGTCTATGACTACGAGCGCCCTGTGGGGATTCAGATCTTCGGCAACGAAATCGAATCGATGCGCGAAGCTGCTGCCATTGCTGAAGCGGCCGGCCCCGACATCCTCGACATCAACTACGGCTGCCCTGTCCACAAGGTCGCCTGTAAAGGAGCCGGTGCGGGGATTTTGCTGGACATTGACAAGATGGTGTCCATGACTGCAGAGATTGTGAAGCGCGTCAACATCCCTGTCACGGTAAAAACCCGTCTGGGCTGGAGCCAAGACACGATCCGAATCGTGGAAGTGGCAGAGCGCCTTCAGGATGTGGGGATTCAGGCGATCTCTATCCACGCGCGCACGCGTCAGCAGATGTACAAAGGCGAAGCGGACTGGAGCTATCTCAACTTGGTGAAGGACAATCCCCGACTGCATATCCCGGTCTTTGGAAACGGTGACATCGACACACCTGAAAAAGCCGCGGAATGCCGCGCCAAGTACAACGTCGACGGGATGATGATCGGTCGCGCGTCAATCGGTTATCCATGGATCTTCAATGAGATCAAGCATTACTTCGCGACCGGCGAAAAACTTGCTGGCCCAGATCTTCACGAGCGCATTGCCGTGACCAAAAAACACCTGGACTTCTCCGTAGAATGGAAAGGCGAAAAACAGGGGATTCTGGAGATGCGCCGCCACTACACGAATTACTTCCGGGGCATGCCCAACTTTAAGCCCTTCCGTACGGAGATGGTCACGGCCGACACCTACGAGCAGGTTGCTGAGATTCTCGGCGAAGTGGCGGAAGCCTACGCCGATTATGAGTTTCAATATTGACACCAATGAGACCTCAGAATTTTCACACTGAGGTCTTTTTTTTGACTTTTTTTGGAGCTGAATTAGTTCCTTTGCTGACGTCAATCCTTTTACTGTTTTAATGAGTACTACCCACTCAGAAGATAGCCTGAAAAACTGGGCTTTGCTGGTCATTTTAACCCTGATTTGGGGAACTTCATTTATCCTGATCAAACGCGGACTGGAAGTCTTCACTCCCGGCGAAGTCGGAGCTTATCGGATGGTCGCTGCGGCAACCTTGCTGCTCCCCCTTTCTCTTCCCAAGATCAAGAACCTGAGCAAAACTCAGGTAAAAAACCTGCTTATCGCGGGATTGTTGGGAAGCTTCTTTCCTGCCTTCCTTTTTCCCATGGCGCAGACGCAACTGAGCAGCTCGCTCACCGGCGTGCTCAATGCCCTGACCCCGCTGTTCGTGGTGCTAGTCGGCGCGCTGTTTTTTAACACTCAAATCACCCGGAGAAATGGACTCGGACTGCTCATCGCTTTCGTGGGAGTGATCATCTTGGTCACCTACAAAGACGGCGGTGGCTGGGACTCGCTGGCCGGCATAAACGCCTACGCGCTGTTTGTGATCGGGGCGTGTATCTGTTACAGTTTCAACCTCCACGTCATCAAGACCCGCTTGACCAAGCTCAAGTCCATAGAAATCTCGTCGATTTCGCTTCTGATGATCCTGCCGCTCGCCTTGATTTATCTCTTTGCAGGCACGCAGTTTTCTTACAAACTCGTCACCCATCCACACGCGTGGGAAGCACTGGGCTACCTGACCATCTTGGGCATGGTCGGCACCGCGATCGCCTTGGTACTGTTCAACATTATGGTCAAGAGCGCCAGCCCTTTCTTTGCCAGCTTGGTGACCTACACGATCCCGATTGTCGCGATCATGTGGGGTGTATTGGACGGCGAGGTATTGTTGATCGGGCATTACATTGGCATTGCCGGTGTGATTTTGGGAGTGTGGATTGGAAATAGAAAGAAAGCTTGATTTATAAGCGAAGGATATTTCCCTGAATTCAAACTCTGACAGTCCCGCTTTTCAATTACTTAAAAAATAGCCGGCAACCTCAGAAATCACGGAAAATGACGAACGAGACGATGTATTTAAAACCACCTCATCGTCGGCATGATTTAAACTCCTTCTTATCCCTATTATAGAACGTCGCAGTATGGAAATCAGCAAACTATCTAAAAGCACAGTAAACGTGCGCTCGGCGATACTTCGGTCTTCGGTCATCGGTCTTCCAGCCTATCTACCCTAAGATATTCATCCTCTGTCTCCAGGCATACGCCAACATCGGCAGCTGCTGATAGGAGTTGACACCGGCCTTGACCCCTTGACTTTTCAGGAAGATATCATTCGATTTCCGGCTCAATTCCATCGAAAACGGCTTGATCTCTTCATTTACTACCCGAAGAGAATTGAGATCGCTCCGAATTCCAACTGAGAGTCCCTTTAGCCATTCCTTATAATCAGCCGGCGCCATCCGATAGTAATCCCGCATCTGATACTGCAGGAGTCGGAGGTGCCCGGAATACTTCAGGAGCGGGTCATCAGAGTTAGTACAGATCACCCACGCGATGAAGTTGGCCTCACCCTCGTTGGTCACACCGTAGCTATGAGCCATCTCATGGGCGACCGTGAAGGGGCGCTCCAGCGGATGCAGTGTCGGGTCAATGTAGCTTTCGCCCGTAAAAGGAAAATAGATACCCAGGATGCCCATCTTCCGCATAAATCCCGGCGGCGAAAACTGCTTTGTCCGCGGCCTTCCCGTGAAGTTCAACCCCAAAATATCCAAATTGTCGTGCATGTTGCCCCGTACCACCCGCTCCAGGTCAGGATAGTCCATGATCGAATCGATCGCCGAGGTGTCGGCGGTAACTCTACTACGATACTGCACTGCCAGCCTGCGGGTAATGTCAATTTCAGATTTGAGTTGCTCGAGATTGAGTGCTTTGGGTGCGAGGGAAAGCTGCTGAAAGATCGGGGTTCGTTGATAGTTAAATCCCCACAGCACCAGGAAAAAAAACACCAAAGCGCCTATCCCGTTGGCGAGTGCCTTGAATGCATAAAAGGTACGGGCCTTCCATCCTGAGAGATTTTTGAATTTAAGGACAAATAACCCCAGGACAAAAACAATCGATGCAATAAACAGGTAAACACTGGGGAAGGGAAGATTCCCCAGCGTAAGATCAATGACGTTTCTGATTCCGGGAAAGAACTTCCTGGAGTAAATCTCGTCTGTCGCCTCTGGATTTTGCGCAGCAAAATAGCGGATTACCAGAGCCAATATCCCTAATAAAGCCCAGGACCAATCCCTTTTTGCCATGAATCAATTTAAGTTAGACACCTTCTGCCTCCACTTCCTTCACTTCGGGAAGCATGCGGGTCAGCAGGTTTTGAATGCCGGCTTTGAGAGTGACCGTGCTGCTCGGGCAGCCTGAGCACGACCCCTGCAAATGGACTTTGACGATGCCGTCGTGAAAAGAGTGAAAAACAATTGCTCCCCCATCCTGCTCTACCGCGGGGCGGATGTATTCGTCTAGAATCCCTTTGATTTTCTTGACAACTTCGGAGTCGTTTTCATCAAACAGGGGGTCCTTCTCAAAGGTCGTTGAGACCGCTTGTTGACCCGATTCCAGATACTGCTTGATGTGGTCGCGCACGATATGTTGAATCTCCGGCCACTCTACGTCTTCTGACTTGGTGACTGTCACAAAATTAGAAGCTATAAAAACCCGCTCCACTGCCTCAAAATTGAAAAGTTCTGTGGCCAACTGGCTGTTTTCGGCACTTTCTGCACTAGGATAGTCGAAACTCACACCCTCCTCGACCAACATGAAGTTGGCTACAAACTTCAATGAATTGGGATTGGGATTGGCCTCCATGTAGAGGTGAACGGGTCTGGCTTGTGCTTTCAGCATGACAATCTTGTTTTTGTTACAAAGAAAAACCAAAAAAGGCTCCGGAAGTTCCGAAGCCTAGAATATTTAACTGGGATTTTGCAACGACTTCAGTCAATAAAACCAATAGTCCCAGCGAATTGAAGATTATTTCGGCATCTTTCCCTTGGCAGCATACCAGATTCCTCCGTGCACATGCTGAAGAAAGGCGTCATTTTGCCAAGCTGCCTCCACGTGACCCAATGCTGTATAGAATACTCGGCCTCCATCATATTCATGGTACCAGGCCATAGGATGGTTTGGACCGTTGCCTTTGGACACTTCATAGGTAGATTCGTCGGCGTTGATTAGGACCTTGATATCTGGATTGATCTCGCGGAACTCGTACAATTCGTCGTACCAAAGCCAATTTTCTGGCAGGTGCCAAGTGGCCGGGTGATTTTTGTCTTTCACTTCCAACCTAAGAGTCTGCTGACGCGGATGGCTGAGGAAATAAGCCCCGATCATCTTGTTGTACCAAGGCCACTCGTATTCGGTATCTGTAGCTGAGTGGATGCCCACGACGCCTTTGCCACTTTGAACAAACTTTTGAAAAGCAGCTTTTTGAGCATCGTCGAAGATCGTCCCCGTAGTGCTGAGTAAGACGACCACATCGTACTTGGAAAGATTCTCATCTGTAAAATGTCCCGCATCTTCGGTGACATAGACTCCAAACCCTTGCTCTTGACCGAGCTTCTTCACGGCAGCGACACCCTCAGGGATTGATTGATGTCTGAAGCCGGCCGTCTTGGAGAACACCAAGACCCGATATTGTCCTTGTGAAAAAGATAGAAAAGAGACGCTGAAAATCAGCACCAAGGTGACTAGTGTAGATTTGAAATTCATTCTGGTTTATTTAGGGTTGAAAACAAAACTCCGATTTCAGGCAATTTAAAGCTATGGGTCAGTTTCCCAATTAATCCCCCGCAGTATTTATCCGAAATTTGACAAGAAACCCGAAATCGATTTGTGCGGTCTTCTTCTTGACAAATGTCTGCCGGAAAGAGCTCGGGACGGATGATCAGTCCGGCATGGTATCAAGCAACGAGTATAATCGTCAGAAGGCTGACCCTGCGACACAACGGATCACATGATCCCTGCGAGTGCTAGAAACAGCTCAGCAATTCTCTAGACGGACATCCCTATCTCATCTCACCAGCTCAAACTTCTCTCCTGCTTCCTTTCTGGAAAAGGCATTAAAATGCCACCATTCGCTACCGATCCCTCTAAACCCTGCCGCAGTCATTACCTTCCTTAGGATCTCGCGATTGGCCACTTGAGCTTTGGTGATCTTGCCTTCGGCCAGCATCTGCTTTTCCCTGTCCGGATAGGCCGGGTACCCAAAGTAATCGTAGCCGGTCCCCATATCTAGCGTCGAGTCCGCCTGCGTGTCAAAAATCGTCAGGTCCACCGCTACGCCAAAGTTATGGAGACCACCAATTTTGGGATCGGCCACATAAAGCGGCTTCACACTGTCGGGCTTGTTCAGGCTTTCCCACAGAATCTGCTGCACGCTGAGCGGACGGACACCATCGTAGATCAGCAAGGTCAGATGAGGAAATTCTTGTTGCAGGCTTTCCTGCGCTTTCTTTATCATTTGGGCCGCCTCCGGTCGCAGGTAGCAGCGGACATGATCACCATACACATCCTTTCCGAAGAAATTGTCCTCCGTGGAGTACTTCAGTTCCACCCTTACTGTCGGATCGACGGTTTGGATATCTACCATTCCCTGGTCAATTAGCTGTTGCTCCAGCTCAGGCAGCGGTGCCTCCACTTCCTGCTCCCTCACGGGATCTAGCACCTTACGCTGCTGCTCCGAAAATATCTCCTGATCACTCTTCACCGGCGAGGAACACGCTGCCAGCAAATACAAAAAAACTAGGACGGAACGATTCATTTCTCCGGATTTCTATTCACCAGGGCCGCCGATCCCTGCGCTGTTGGCAATACCACAATATCGGCCAACACGACATGCGGGGGTCTGCTTACAGCGAATTCCACGATATCAGCAATATCCTGAGCAACTAGCGGCTCAAGTCCCTTGTATACGGATTGGGCTCTGTTTTCATCACCTTTGAATCGAACAATAGAAAACTCCGTCTCGACCAGGCCAGGATGAATTCCCACCACACGAATCCCAAATGGATTCAGGTCAATGCGCATGCCTCTCGTGATCGCATCGACTGCGTGCTTAGAACCGCAATAAACGTTGCCATTCGGGTAGACTTCTTTGCCCGCGATGGAGCCGATATTGATGATCATACCTGACTTGCGCTCCGTCATACCGGGGATGATTGCCTTGGAGACATACAGCAAGCCTTTGACATTGATGTCTATCATGGCATCCCAGTCATCCAGGTTGCCGGTTTGGATGGGATCCATCCCGTGAGCGTTGCCCGCATTGTTGATCAACACATCGATTGCTGACCAGTCCGCGGGCAGGCTTCCGAGGATTTCGCCGACTCGCTCCCGATCTCTCACATCAAAGATTAAGGACAAAAACCTAACTCCTGCGTCCAGTTCCTGCCCCAATTCCTCCAAGCGATCTTCTCTCCGTCCGGTTGCAATGATGTCAAAACCCATCTTGGCGAGGGTCAAGGCGCAGGCTTTTCCGATTCCGGAGGTAGCTCCGGTGATGAGGGCGATTTTGTTTTTCATAGCTTAAAGATAGGAGGATTGGAAAAAAATAGCAGCCGTAGCGCCAAAACCATCCCCATCATATTCATTACACAAATCTAGTTCAAACTAATTTAAACCAATTATCACACAAAAAAGGGGAGACGATTTTCTGACGGAAATACAAAGCTGTTTGCGAAATTCTTCCGTGTTTTACGTTTTAACCTAACCTTACGAGAAACAAAAGAAAATCAATGGGTTGCAGACCAAATATTCTCAAACAATGGCAAATCCAATTTTGAGAAAAATCAATCTCTTACAGTGGCCGATGAAGATCCGTCCCTTGAAAACTCAAAAATCCTTTGCCTACACAATTCCCATCTGGTAAATGCTAGACTACCAATAAGCTTCGGAGGAGCATTCCCGAGCTACGAAGACGGAGGAGGTTTGGGTGTAAATTTCCAGTTGAACATTCAAAACGGAACTTTAGTAAATCATGAGGCATATACCTATGGAATAGTCCCATTCACTGGAGCAGTTGGAAACGACGTAATACTACAATTTACTTCTGGTGGCTCTTTAACATTGTCTAATCCTATTTATTGCTTGCATCATCTACTATTATGGCATAAAGGCGATAAAAGGAATATTCAAGTCGGGCAAACAAAACAAGCCAAGCTCATAAATTATTTATTATCAACCGTTAATTCACCTAGGTTTTCCTCCCAGTGTGTCTGTGTATCTAAAAATATCAGCCCATTGGGAGCATTATTTGCGTTCATAGCTGTCAAACCTCTATCTAGTACTTCGTCAATCGTGCCTCCAGATCAGCTTCTCCACAAATACGGAAACAAAATATATCCCGTCACGCCTACGATGGCATTGATTGCCACGAGCGACAAAAGCTTATCTGCACTGACGCTCCAGTCGAGTCCATCGAGCGCATTCTTGGAGATCCGGATAGCCATCAAGAGGATCGGGATGATCACCGGGAAACTCAAGATTGCCATCAGTGTAGCGTTATTTCCAGCTTTGGACGCAATCCCACTGACCATGGTCAAGCTAGCCGAGAAGCCGACAGCTCCCAGGATCAAATTGAGCAGAAACAAACTTTGATCTTGGACGGGATTTCCCAAGATCACGGAAAAAACCGAGTAACCCAGCAAGGCCAAAATCAGCGTAAGGCCCGTATTGTAGATAATCTTCGAAAGGATCACCGCCTCAGGCGAGGCAACCATGTAATAATAGAGTTGGCGGCCTTGATGCTCTTGGACAAAACTCTTGGCTACCGCGTTGACGGAAGAGAAAAGAATGATGATCCAATAGACCGCGTTCCAAGTGGGAACGGAAAGCACACCGGATTTAGCTCCCACGCTTAGATAGACGATGAAAACAGCCGAGACCACGTAAAGCAGAATTCCGTTAAGCGCATATTTTTGTCGCCACTCCAACGTGATTTCCTTTCGGATGAGGACGGAGATTTCTTTCCACATGGCTCAAAGGTAAAAATTAGGGTCGGAAGAATTGCCAATTAATCTGGCCTTCTAGTGAAATGTCTCCGGACAAATCCGGGTAATCGAAAGCGTCTAGGATTCTCGCAACTGGTATCTGGACTCCAATCAATGGAATCGAGAATCATCCACTTTGCTACAATGCAAAAATCAACGATCTTTTGTGCAAAAACCACCCCAAATGACCTTCAGAAAACTGCTCTACGCGATGACCTTTCTCTCGGCGTTGGCTTGTCGGGAAAAGTCTCTAGAAATTGATTATACAAATTGGTCGCACTACGGCGGTCCGGAGGATGGTTCCCGTTACTCTTCGTTAGTACAAATCACCAAAGAAAACGTCAACCAACTCCAAGTTGCTTGGACTTATCATACCGAAGACGCAGGCGAACGAAGCCAGATCCAGTGCCTGCCCATCGTTGCAAATGGACTGCTCTACGCCACTACTCCCACGTTGAATGTCTTTGCGCTCGATGCTGCCACCGGCTTGGAAGTTTGGAGGTTTGATCCGTTCGAAATTTTGGGGGGAGAAAACTCCTGGGCGGGAACGAATCGGGGAGTGAGCTATTGGGAGAGCGAGGAAGAAAAGCGAATCCTCTTCACAGCCGGCAACTGGCTGATGGCCTTGGATGCAATGACGGGCGCGTCGGATATGAATTTTGGAGATCAGGGGAAGGTCGATCTGCGAAAGGATCTGGACACAGACTTGACGGATTTTATGATCGTTTCCAATTCGCCGGGAGTGGTTTATGAGGACTTGCTCATCCTCGGCATGAGGTTGTCCGAAGGACTCGATGCTGCTCCTGGACATGTCCGAGCATACAACATCCGAACAGGGAAACGGGAATGGATCTTTCACACCATCCCTCAAGAGGGAGAGCCGGGCCATGAGACTTGGGATCCAAACCACATCCAGCAGATCGGCGGTGCAAACAATTGGGCGGGAATGACAGTTGATCAGGCTCGCGGTATCGTTTACGTACCAACTGGTTCGGCCACTTACGACTTCTGGGGCGGATATCGTACCGGAGACAACCTTTACGCCAATTCGCTTTTAGCATTGGATGCAAAAACGGGAAAACGAATTTGGCATTTTCA
>Ga0079224_100008196_pt1 | contig 14127 bp, 7 predicted proteins | sample Stecom2015_FD_80414 | JGI IMG/M metagenome (GOLD analysis project Ga0079224, IMG submission 80414) | Agricultural soil microbial communities from Utah to study Nitrogen management - Steer compost 2015 | ecosystem: Environmental > Terrestrial > Soil > Agricultural land | place: USA: Utah...
AGCGGCTCAGATCTGGAGTTTAGCTCTTTAGGGTTTAAGACTGTCACTGTCACTGTGACCAATCAAACTACCATAAACGTCACTATGGAAACCGATGTGGAAGCGTTGGGGGAGGTGGTTGTTGTAGGGTATGGTACTCAGCGTAAAGTTGATTTGACAGGTGCAATTGCAACAGTAAAATCAGAAGATATTGAAAAAACACCTAACAGTAATATCATGCAGTCCTTGCAAGGTAAGGTGCCTGGTGTGCAAATTGTCAGTAGCGGTTCACCTGGAGATTCACCGACAGTGCGGCTAAGAGGTGTTAATTCTTACCAAGCAGGAAGCAATCCATTATATGTTGTGGATGGTGTATGGTATAACAATATTGACTTTTTGGATCCAACTCAAATCGAAACGATATCTGCTCTTAAAGATGCTTCTTCTATTGGTATTTTTGGACAAAGTGGAGTAAATGGGGTTATCATAATAGAAACTAAAAGCGGCAGAACAGAACAGAAACCGGTATTTACTTATAATGGATACACGGGTATGCAATACGCGCAAAACGTTGTTAAGATGTCTAACAGTGAGCAGTTCGCTACAATGGTTTTTGAGTCTGGAAATACGGCACAAGCTCAATTTATACAAAATTCCATTACAAGATTTGGTAGAAGTCGAATTAATCCCAATCTACCGAATGTGAATACGGATTGGTACAAGGAAATCTTAAAACCTGCTCCAATATCAAGCCACAGTGTTAATGTGACTGGTGGAAGTGAATCCACAAATTACAGTGTTGGGGCAAATTATTTTTCACAAGATGGTACTTTGGATATGAAGAATGAATATGAGCGTTTTAATATCAATTCTAATATAGATATTAAGGTTTCTGATAGATTTAAGATAGGAACTAATGTCATTTTCAGTAACGCAACCAAATATAATCCTGAGAATGGTGCATGGTTCCAAGCATACTTTGCTGTGCCTATATTGCCGGTATTTGATTATGTGAATACAGAAGCTACTTCTACACCATATTCCGACGCTACCTTTTTAGGTTATAGAGGGACTCAGAATCCATTTCCCGTAATGAGATATAATGAAAATCAATTGAAAATAAGAAAAGTTTTGACTAGTATTTACGGGGAATTTTCTATAGTTCCAGATAAATTGACTTTTAAATCCTTCTACAGCCATGACTATTCGACAATTTCTGAACGTAACGTCAGATTGCCGTTTTATATTTCAAATAATTCTAATAGAATACAATCTGAAACCAGTATCAGAAGAGCAGAAGAAACTTATTCAACTCAGCAATGGGATAATACATTGACTTATATGGATACTTTCGGGAATCACAATTTAAAATTATTGGCGGGCTCTTCATATTTTGATATTCAAGAAAACAGATTCAATGCTACTGGTGAAGATGTACAAGGTATTGCTATTGAAAGCTCATGGTACTTGGATTTTGCAGATCCTGCATCCTTTGCCGATAGAGTAAGTGAAATTGGAGACCGCAATTATACTCTACGTTATTTTGGGCGATTGGAGTATAATTATAATGATAAATATTTATTGAATGCAACAATAAGTCATGAAGGTAACGGAAGATTCCCTAGAAAAATATGGGAAACTACCACTCAATTTGGTCTTGGATGGGTTATTTCGGAAGAAGGATTTATGCAAGATAATGGAGTTTTTGACTTTTTGAAATTAAGAGGAAGTTGGGGAGAGTTACTTAACGGAGCCTTGGGAGGCAGTGCAGGTACCAGAACAATCAGTCAAGTATCCTTAGATCTTGCTGATTTACTCACAAACGGTATAGTAAGCACGAATAATTTCACGGATTTAGTCAGGGAAAAACTTGTTGAAACCAACGTGGGTATTAGCGCAAGACTTTTTGACAACAGGTTATCTTTAGAAGCAGATTATTTTATCAGGGATACAAAAGATTTGGTAGTTCCGGTTCAACAAGCCATCGTTGGTAATACGTTGTTGATGAATGTGGGCGAAATGAGAAACAAAGGTTTTGAACTTGCTCTTGGGTGGAGTCAAAACATTTCAGATAACTGGAGTTTTAGTGTCAATGCCAATGTGGCAACCTTGGATAATGAAGTTACAAAGATAGATAGTGACCAAGGCTATTTTGATACAGGTACGGCTGAATTCCGCCAAAGACTTATGGTTGGTGAACCTGTAAACGCATTTTTTGGTTACGAAGTAGCTGGTGTATATCAAAATGATGCACAGGTAGCTGCCGATCCAATTGCTGTTACCAATGGGCTTGTGCCTGGAGACTTAATATATAGAGATCAAAATGGTGATGGAATCCTCGATGACAGTGACCGTGTTGTTTTAGGGTCTTATTTGCCAAGTTTTACTTATGGGGGAAATATAGCTGTGTCCTATAAGAATTTTGATTTTTCTGTGGCATTTTATGGCCAATCAGGAAATCAGATTCTAAACAGGAAAAGAGGAGAGGTATTGTTCACAAATGACACAAATGTTGATGCTGATTTTGCAACCAATCGTTGGCATGGAGAAGGAACAACCAATTCCTATCCATCAGCTGCGGGAAGATTAAAACCTTGGAACCATAAAATGAGCTCATTTTTTGTTGAAGATGGCGATTTTTTCAGAATACAGAATATTCAATTAGCATACACCATTCCTTCTGGAGGTTTAATAGGCAAAAGAATGCCTGAAACAAGAATTACACTTACTGCTGACAGACCATTTACATTCTTTAAATACAATGGATTTAATCCAGAAGTTCAAGACGGTATAGACAGAGAAGTATATCCGGTACCTGCTGTTTTTACAGTGGGAGTTAATATAAAAATCTAAAAATTGTAAACATGAAAAATAGAAAATCATTATTTAAACCTTTTGCTATCCTAGTATTGATAGGCGGTTTGCTCTTTACAGCCTGCAGTGAAAAACTGGAAGAGAACGATGGACAATTGTCGGCTGATGACTTGGATTACACCAATATGAATGACATGATTTTACCGTTGTTAGGTGCATATTCCAGAACATACAAAATAAATGACCAGACTGACGGAGGTTGGGAAAATCCTTTGCTTATGGGGGTTCGTGGCGATGACGTTAATTCGGGCGGTGAAGGAGATCAACCTTTGTTTGCAGCTACTGATATGTATCAATACGATAATGGATTTTGGATGTTTAATGGAGTTTGGAATAACTATTACGGCATATTGGCAGATATGGTCAATACAAAGGAAACATTGTTACGCTTCAAGGAATTTGCCACTGGCGATGATATTGCACGAGCAGATCAATATATTGCTGAAGCAAGTTTTTTGAGTGCCTACCAACATTTTAATATGTCTCGTATGTGGGGAGATATTTATATCATACAAAGTACAGATTTTGATTCTGAAATAGATAACGGTTTGGACACAAAAGAGCAAGTCATGCAATACATTTCGGATCTTATGGATGAGGCCATACCTAATTTGCCAAACATGAGGCCAAATGAACGCACGGATATTCCCGGAGGAATAACAAGATATACTGCATTGGCTTTAAGGGCAATGGCTCAATTGGAATTGGAAAACTATCAAGAAGTGGCAAACTCTACTGGAGAAATAATCAGCGAAGGCGGTTTTAGCTTATACCCTGATTTTTATGAGTTGTTCAAAAAGCCAGGAGAAAGAAGTAATGAAATTTTATTTGAACTACAATTTTCTGATTTTAATTCCCCATCAGGTGCCACATTCTATCATAATTTCAATCCTTTTGGGCCACCAGGATGGACTCCAGCAGTTGCAGGATCTGCAGGGGGATGGGGATTCTATGAGCCAAGTTTGAAATGGATGAAATTTATGCTGGATAGAGGTGAAGAAGATCGGTTGTTGACGAGTGTGTTATTCACACCAGACGGCATTGCAGAACTTCAATCGGATCCTGACTATGTTACACTTCCAAGTTTCATTTCAAATACCACCCCAGATGGAGATGTCATCAATAACTCAGTAAGAGCTAATTTCTTTAGTGGGAAGCACTACCTACCGACAAATCAATTGACCGAAGGAAGAAACGATTATGGGGCAGGTAAGAATTTCATAGTTTATAGATACTCCGAAATTTTATTGATGTATGCTGAAGCATTGACTAGAGGTGCTAGTGGAACTGCCATGACTGCCGATCAAGCGGTAAACATGGTTCGAGATCGTGTAGATTTGACACCATTATCCGGTGTGACAAGCCAACAAGTTATGGACGAAAAATTTGCAGAACTTGCGATGGAGTGGGGTGTTCGATATTTCGATATGATTCGACTCGATCAATATGACGAATTGAGCTATGACGGACGCACATTCAGTGCAGATAAAGAATTACTTCCATATCCACAGGCGCAATTGGATTTATTGCCGTTTGAGTATTAAAAATTAAAAATTAAAAAAAATGAAAAATATTAATAAACTATTATCTGGGCTTTTTGTGCTGATTCTTATCGCTGCTTGTAATGATGGCATAGATTCTATCTCTGAAGTCGATTCAGGACCAGATGCTGGAGCACCAGTTGTAAATATAACCTATCCTGTTGACGGCGCATCAATACCAAGTGTATCATTGATATCAACTGTGAATATTGAATTTGATGTTTCTGATGATATTGAAATTATGACAATCAATGTAGCCATGAATGGCAACCAAATTGCTTCATTTGATACAGCATCTTTTGTGGATTACAGAAATTATTCTGCAGAAATACCTTATGAAGGCCTTACAATAGGTTTCCATACACTAACTGTTACTGCTACAGACATAGCTGGAAACTCCACAGTGTCAACTTCTAACTTTGAAAAAGCGCCACCATACTCCCCTTTATTTGCAGGCGAGGTTTTTTACATGCCATTTGATAATGATTACATGGAATTTGTGAGTCTTACTTTTCCAGAGGTTGTAGGTAATCCTACCTTTGCAGGGGAGGCCAAATTGGGTACCAATTCATATAAAGGTGCTCCCGATTCTTACCTTGCTTTTCCGTTAGAACAAACAGAAACTTTAGGTACGGCATTCAGTGGAATGTTTTGGTATAAAGTCAACTCATCTCCCGATAGAGCTGGACTTTTAGTGATTGGAACAGAAGATATTGCTGAAAACCGTAATCAAGGCATTAGGCTCTTTAGGGAGGGGAATGCCAGTGAGCAAAGAATAAAATTGAATGTTGGTACTGGTTCTGGAGAAAGCTGGAATGACGGAGGAGTAATTAATGTGGCTGAAGGTGAATGGGTGAATGTAGCCTTTACCATTTCTGATACCCAAACGGTTATCTATTTCAATGGTTCACCTGTAAATACAGCAACCATGTCAAATCCTGTAGATTGGACAGGCACCAATAATATCACCATAGGAGCTGGAGGACCAACCTTTAGCTATTGGGATCATTTGCATGATTTAAGTGCTATCGATGAGTTAAGACTTTTCAATACCACTTTGTCTCAAGACGATATCCAGAATATTATTATGACAACCACGCCATACGAACCAATACTAACTGGAGAAACACTGTATATGCCTTTCAATGGTAATTATAATAACTTATTGAATGGCTCATCGGCAAGCGAAGTTGGCGCCCCAGGTTTTTCTGACGATAATTTTGCTGGTGGTCAATCATTTCAATCAGCCACAGACTCTTATTTAGAAATGCCAATAGGAGGACTTTTTGGTGCAGAAGAATTTACTGCAGCGTTTTGGTATAAAGTAAATTCTACTCCAGATAGAGCTGGAATTTTAGTTGTAGGAACTCCAGACATTGCCGAAAATCGTAACCAAGGGTTTAGGATTTTTAGAGAAGGTTCTCCAACTGAACAACGTATCAAATTAAACCTTGGTATTGGAGGAGGTGAAAGTTGGAATGATGGTGGTGTTATTGATGTTACAGCTGGTGAATGGGTTCATATTGCTGTTTCTGTATCGGCAACTCAAAGTAATATTTATTTTAATGGCGAACCTACATTAACATCAGCGTTCGGCTCAACTGTTGACTGGACAGGTTGTGATAATTTGACCATTGGATCTGGTGGCCCAACGTTCAGTTATTGGGGACATTTATCCGATTTGAGTTTAATTGACGAATTAAGAATATTCGACAGAGCCTTATCACAAGAAGAAATTCAATCGATGCAATAGTTGCATAATTTCAATTTTGAGATTTAAAAATTTTTAATAGCATTTTGAGTCAGTCTATTTATTTTTTTAGCTGCATTTCTCCCACGAAATGCAGCTAAAATTTATTAATCACTTTTTTATGAAGACGATAAAAACCAAAATAACCACGATTTTGATACCATGTGTATTGCTTGTCATCAGCTGTAAATCGGACAAAAAAAAATCAGATGTCTCCCAGCACGAAAATCTGCAGGAAATTCAATATACGGATGAACAATTATTGGACACCGTTCAAAAACAAACCTTCAACTATTTTTGGGAAGGCGCAGAGCCCAACTCCGGTCTCGCTAGAGAAAGGTTGCACATGGATGATATCTATCCCACGTCACCAAAAAATACCGTGACCACAGGAGGCTCAGGATTTGGTTTCATGGCAATTCTGGTGGGAGTCAAAAGAGGTTTCATCACGCGCGGAGAGGCCTTGAACCGATACATTAAAATGGTGGATTTTCTTGAAAATGCCGACCGTTTTCATGGCGTTTGGCCACATTGGCTTAATGGAGAAACCGGAAAGGTCGTACCCTTCAGTAAAAAAGATACTGGAGGAGATCTGGTCGAAACAGCTTTCTTGATTCAGGGAATGTTGACAGTAAAGGAATACTTTAAGGACGGTAACGAAAAGGAAAAACAGCTTGCTGAGAAAATTGACAAACTTTGGAGAGCAGTGGAATGGGATTGGTACACAAAAGGAGAGGATGTTTTATATTGGCATTGGTCTCCAACAGACAATTGGGATATGAATTTTCCTGTGGGAGGATATAATGAGTGCCTTATAATGTACATTTTGGCGGCGGCATCACCAACACACCCAATCAGCAAGGAAGTTTATGAAAAAGGCTGGGCATTAAATGGAAATATTGTATCCAAAGATTCAATGTACGGCAAACCGTTGGTCTTAAATTATTATGAAAATGATGAAACGCTAATAGGCCCGCTATTTTGGGCGCACTATTCCTATTTAGGACTCAATCCCAAAGGTTTGAAAGACCAATATGCAGATTATTGGCAATTGACACAAAACCATGCAAAGATTCATCATGATTATGCGGTGGACAATCCTGAAAATTATAAAGGTTATGGCGACAGTCTTTGGGGCTTGACTTCCAGCTATTCCATCAAGGGATATGCAGGGCACAGACCGGGCAATGATCACGGTGTCATTTCCCCAACAGCGGCATTGTCTTCTTTTCCTTATACACCGGATGAAAGTATGAAAATGCTCCGTTATTTATATACGGAACAAGATTCGTTGATTGGGAAATATGGACCGTATGACGCTTTTAGCTTAGATAAAAACTGGTATTTACCGCGCTATTTGGCGATTGACCAAGGCCCAATCCCGATCATGATTGAAAACCATCGTTCGGGCTTGCTATGGGATTTGTTTATGAAAAATGAAGACGTCATGAATGGATTGGACAAATTGGGATTCAAATATGAATAAGTTATTATGCGAGACAAAGTGTGTATTATGGATTGTTTTCACAATCAACCTATCTGCTTGCCTTGCACAAGAACGTCCGTACATAAAAGTTTTTTTTGAAGATGGCAAATACGGAACATCCTATTTTGAAAGCGAAACTTCTTATTCCGGATCTAGCTGGATAGAGAATATTCAATCCAAAATTCCGGTATCCAACGAAATTTACTTTACCCCAAAAAATGCACTTAAATTACGTTACAGATCAGCTAAAGACGGGGATTGGACGGCAACCATAAAGTACGCTGATGTAAGAGGAATGGATTTTTTTGAGCCTGCAGACCATTTGTCATTTTGGATATATTCCAGCACATTGGATCTTAATTCCATTCCCAAAATCACGTTGGTTCATTCTTCAAACACTCAGAATGAAACGATAAATTTATCTTCTTATATTACAAATACTACCAATCAATGGCAACACGTGTTGGTTCCTCTGTCAGAATTTTCAAATGATTTGGACATCAATAAAATCGTTGGGATTCAGTTTATGCAATCAAATGCATCAAATGAACCAAATGAAATTTTCATCGATCAAATAGAACTGATTACAAAGAACAATACACCAATTGTAACACAAGTGCCAGAGTTGATCTCGGTTAAGGGTTATGAACGCCATTTCGATCTTGCTTGGAAACCTGTTACGGACACAGCGGTGCGTTATGTACAGATCCAACGGAAATCAAATTCGGTGGCAAATTTTAAAGTTGTTGCTATTCAATCCCCTTGGATTTCCGGATTTTCAGATTTTGTTGAAAATCATGAAAGCCGTGAATATGAATACAGGATTTCTTTTCTGAATTCAGAGTATAAAGAATCCTCAAGTTCCAATTCCATTAAATCATCAACCAAGGAAATGGCAGATGAAGAATTTTTGAACATGATTCAATTATCCAATTTCCGATATTATTGGGAAGGCTGCGAGCCCAATTCTGGTTTGGCACTGGAAAACATTCCTGGAAGGAGCACCATGATTGCCACAGGAGCGTCAGGCTTTGGAATCATGGCCATCATTGCAGGCGTCAACAGGAAATTCATCACTCGGGAACAGGCGGTAGAAAGATTTCTCAAAATCACCAGATTTTTAAAAAAGGCTGATCGATTTCATGGTGTGTTCCCACATTTTCTCAATGGTGAAACCGGGGAGGTGGTTCCATTTTTCGGAAATAAGGATAATGGAGGCGATTTGGTCGAAACATCCTTTTTGATGCAAGGATTGCTGACGGCCAAAGAATTTTTTGATGCCGATTCTGATGATGAAAAAGAAATTCGTGACACTATTTCAAAAATCTGGAATGAGATTGAATGGGATTGGTACCGAAAAACAAAGGAGAATGATTTTCTTTTCTGGCACTGGTCTCCAGATCAGGAATGGGTCATCAACCACAGATTAATCGGTTGGAATGAAACATTGATAACTTATTTTCTAGCCATAGCATCACCCTCACATCCCGTTCCAGCATCGATGTATTATTCTGGTTGGGCGAGTCCATCAAAAATAGCACAGGACTATCGCTCCAATTGGGGGAAAACCAATGATGGCGCCAATTATACGAACGACAACACCTATTTTGGAATTGAGCTTCCCGTGGGGGTTTCAAATGGTGGCCCATTGTTTTTCGTGCACTATTCCTTTTTGGGATTAGACCCGAATAAATTCACCGATGCGTATGTGAATTATTTTGATAATAATCAGCGAATAACAAATATCAACCTAAGATATTGCATTGAAAACCCTGAAAATCATTTAGGCTATGGTGATGATTTTTGGGGATTGACGGCAAGTGACGGTCCAGAACGATATTCTGCAGACGAACCAAATCCTGAAAACGATAAAGGGAAAATGACGGCTACCGGAGCATTGGCCAGCTTTCCATATACGCCAGAAGCTTCGATGAAAGCCTTAAAAAACTATTATCGCAATTATGGCGACAAACTTTATGGTTATTATGGATTCCATGATGCCATTTCGGTGGATGAGCAATGGATTTCACCTTTGTACATGGGATTGAATCAAGCCCCGATTGTCGTGATGATTGAAAATTACCGCTCGGGTTTACTTTGGAATTTATTCATGAAAAATGAAGATGTAAAAAAAGGATTGGAAAAACTTCAAAAAGCCACAAATACGAAGCAAAATGAAAATTAATGTCATGAAAAAATTAGTCTATATAATTATAGCAGCCATAATATTTTCCTGTTCGAATAACTCATCTTCTGAACCTTTCGACCCCGATCCGGTTGATGATGGCCCAGACCCGGTGGAAACCCTTACAGATGAAGAATTAATGGATTTGACACAGCAGGAAACATTCAAATATTTCTGGAATTATGCACAAACCGAATCCGGAGCTGCAAGGGAACGTTATCATCCTGCAACGCCGAACCAAGACCAAAATACGGTAGCCACAGGGGGAAGCGGATTTGGTCTCATGGCAATTTTGGTAGGAATTGAAAGAGGTTATGTCTCCAGGGCAGAAGCGGTCACAAGATTACAGATCATTCTGGACTTTTTTGAAAGCGCTGACCGTTTTCACGGCGCATGGCCACATTGGATTAATGGCACGAACGGAAATGTAATTCCCTTCAGCGCACAGGATAATGGAGGAGACTTAGTAGAAACGGCTTTTCTGGCGCAAGGGTTGATTTGTATTAAAGAATACTTCAAAAATGGTTCGGCTGAAGAAATGGCATTGGCGGACCAAGCTGACGTGCTCTGGAAGGGAATTGAATGGGATTGGTACACTGACAATGAAAATAAATTGCTCTGGCATTGGAGTCCAACTTTTGATTTTGCTATTAATTTGGAACTTAAGGGCTACAACGAAACCATGATTGCATTTATCTTGGGAGCTGCTTCACCTGACCATCCCATTGCACCAGAAGTGTATCATGAAGGATGGGCAAGCAACGGAGCAATCATTTCTGGGGCAACACCCTACAACATTCCTTTGGTTTTGAAACATGCCGGAAACCCTCCTTATGGTGGCCCTTTGTTTTTCAGCCATTATTCATTTTTGGGCTTGAATCCTTCAAACCTATCTGACCAGTATGGCAATTATAACAATGCGGCAAAAAACCATGCAAGGATTAATTACCAATATTGTGTTGCAAATCCCCAAGATCATACGGATTATGGGCCTAATTGCTGGGGATTGACGGCGAGTTATTCTCGGAATGCGGATGGCACCCTGGGATACAATGCACACAGCCCTTCCAATGATATTGGTGTTATTTCACCTACCGCCGCTGTGAGTTCTATCCCATATACACCGGTGGAATCCTTGGCTGCCATGCATTTTTTTTATGAAAAGGATCTTATGGGCCCAGCTGGGTTTTACGATGCGTTTAGTCCAAAGTATGATTATTGGGTGGCAAATGCTTACTTGGCAATCGATCAAGGGCCACAAATCATCATGATTGAAAATTATCGTACGCAATTATTATGGAATTTGTTCATGCAAAACGAGGATGTCCAAAATGGATTGGACCTTTTAGGATTTACCTATTGATATGAAACTTTTAAACTACATACTCATTTCGATTGTCTTGGCAAGTTCCACTTGTAAGGCACAGGATAGTTTTGAATTTGTGGTGCTCCCGGATACCCAAACGTATGTTGAGGAATTTCCAGAGGTATTCATCAAACAAATGCAATGGATTTCTGGGCAGGGCAATCGTTTTTCATTCGTGCTTCATGTTGGTGACATTACCCAAAACAATTCGGAAGCAGAATGGAAAATTGCACAAGGAGGATTTGCATTGCTGGACGGAAAAATCCCTTATAGCCTGGCATTGGGAAATCATGATATGGGCAGTGGCCCAGGGAAATTTGCAGATACAAGAAATACCCAGTGGGCAAATAAATTTTTTCCCAATCAGGAATACATCAAAAACTCTAATTGTATAGCTACATTTCCCAAAGGCACTATTGACAATACCTGTAGTGAATTCAGTTTGAATGGTGAAAAATGGATGGTATTTTCTTTGGAGTTCGGGCCGAGAAACAAGACGATTGCTTGGGCCAATGACATCATACAAAAACACCCCGACCATAAAGTAATTATAAATACACATGCTTATTTATTTCATGACAATACACATTTGGATGGAAACGATTGGTCTTTACCACAAAACTACGGTGTGGGTAAACTGACAGGTAAGGATGCCGTGAATGATGGAGGGCAACTATGGAATAAATTGGTCCGGAAGCACAAAAATATACTAATGGTTTTCACGGGCCACATCACCGGGAACGGTGTTGGAACGTTGGTGAGTGAAGGGAATAATGGTAATTTGGTGTATCAAATGTTGGCAAATTATCAAAAACATGTCAAAGGTGTGGAAAAAGGCGATTCAGGCTATTTAAGGATGGTCAAAGTGGATCAAAAAGAAAAAACAATTTCAGTAAAAACCTATTCGCCATGGCTTGACAAGTTTAGGACTGAACCTGAACACGAATTCAAATTCCAGAACGTTAAAATTTAATATCAGAAATATGAAGATTAGTTTTAAATATACATTTTTCATTTTTTGCGCTTTGATGATGTTTGTTACGTTCAAAATCCCAGCACAGGAAAATCTTTTTTCGAAAGAATATTTTATCCAAAAGGAGGACACTTTAAAATATAGAATGCTGTTGCCAAAGGATTTTTCTGAATCCGAAAGTTATCCGCTCGTATTATTTCTTCATGGCGCTGGCGAAAGAGGCGATGACAACATAAAACAATTGACTCACGGAAGCGACATGTTCGTTAAATACCGTGATTCGTTCCCAGCAATTGTCATTTTTCCTCAATGTCCCCAAACAGATTATTGGGCAAATGCAATGGTGAATAGAGGCACCAAACCCCTAACTCTCACGTTTCCAAAAGACGTAGCTGCAACCAAGGCGTTAAATATGGTGATGCTTTTAGTAGACGAAATGTTATTGAAAACACATATCAATAAAGAACAAGTTTATGTCGGCGGACTTTCCATGGGTGGTATGGGAACTTTTGAAATTTTATATCGTAAACCTGATGTTTTCGCTGGAGCATTTGCAATCTGCGGGGCCGGACTTCCTGAAACAGCCGAAGCTTACGCCAAAAAAGTCCCAATGTGGATTTTTCACGGTGCCAATGATGATGTGGTCAACCCTCAATTTTCTGTTGATATGGTTGGCGGCATATTAAAATATGGTGGTAAACCAAATTTTTCGCTGTACGCAAAAGATAATCACAACAGTTGGGACTCTGCGTTTGACGAACCTGAATTGTTGCCATGGCTTTTTTCAAACATTAAAACAAAACAATGAACACAATCAAACTACTTAGAAAACTTTTTCTTATTTCCATTTTTGGGTTTTTTATCCATTCCTGTGACAACGATAAATATAAAAAAAATACAACTACAAGCGCTGATAGTCCTTTTGAAAAGCAGGTCGATTCAATTCTGGGCTTAATGACTTTGGATGAAAAACTGGGACAACTCAACCTTCCTTCTTCTGGAGATATAACCACGGGGCAAGCACAAAGTTCTAATATTGCCAAAAAAATAGAAGAAGGAAAAGTCGGCGGGTTGTTCAATATCAAATCGGTCGAAAAAATCCGTGAGGTCCAAAAAGTGACAATGGAAAAAAGCCGTTTAAAAATTCCATTGATTTTTGGTATGGACGTCATTCACGGGTATGAAACCACATTTCCAATTCCCTTGGGGCTTTCGGCATCCTGGGATATGGAAATGATTAAAAAAACGGCGCAGATTGCAGCGAAAGAGGCAAGCGCCGATGGCATTAATTGGACATTTTCTCCAATGGTTGACATTTCCCGCGACCCTCGCTGGGGGCGTGTGTCTGAAGGTTCGGGAGAAGACGTCTTTTTAGGAAGTGAAATAGCAAAAGCTATGGTGGAAGGCTATCAAGGCGACGACTTGACCAAAAATACGACCATCTTGGCATGTGTGAAACATTTCGCACTCTATGGTGCTCCTGAAGCTGGACGCGATTATAATACCGTAGATATGAGCCGTATTCGTATGTATAATGAATATTTACCACCTTACAAAGCAGCTGTGGATGCGGGCGTTGGTTCTGTAATGACATCGTTCAATGAAATTGACGGAATTCCAGCAACTGGAAATAAATGGCTCCTTACAGATTTGTTGCGGGAAGATTGGGGTTTTAACGGTTTTATCGTGACGGATTATACAGGTATCAATGAAATGGTTGACCATGGGATGGGCGATTTGCAAGCGGTATCAGCCCTGGCATTAAAAGCCGGTGTAGATATGGATATGGTTGGCGAAGGTTTATTGACCACATTGAAAAAATCTCTGGATGAAGAAAAAATCACAACGGATGACATTGATAATGCCGTTAGAAGAATTTTAACCGCAAAATATAAATTGGGATTGTTTGATGACCCGTATAAATATTGTGATGTCAGCCGTCCACAAACAGATATATTTACTGATGAGCACAG
>Ga0079224_100008198_pt1 | contig 14125 bp, 12 predicted proteins | sample Stecom2015_FD_80414 | JGI IMG/M metagenome (GOLD analysis project Ga0079224, IMG submission 80414) | Agricultural soil microbial communities from Utah to study Nitrogen management - Steer compost 2015 | ecosystem: Environmental > Terrestrial > Soil > Agricultural land | place: USA: Utah...
AAGGGATTAGCGGTTTCATCTATATAATCTAAAGCCATAGCCATCCTTCCATTCTCCATGCAAAGATAGCTATTTAGATTGGATTTAAATAATGCTGATGTCGAGTTTTTTTTCCTTTAGGTCTACGGATATCTTATTCGCCGCGTCATCAATGATCTTCGGGTCGTCAGCGTTGTTTAGAATGACCAGATCGCAGATCGGCTTGTAGGGAAGTAGATACGCGTTGTAGGATGGAACGACATGGTTAATCCACTTGTACATGACATCGTCATGGTCGTAGCCCCGTTCGATAAGGTCCCTACGCAGGCGTCTTTCCAGCGCGACAGGTTCGTCGGCATCCAGGAAAATGCGGAAGTCCAGCAGGTTGTTTACTTCTTCGTAGTGGAAAATGAAGAGCCCCTCGATGATTAAGATCGGGGCCGGCTTGATCTCCAACATCTTCGGCTTGATATCCGGATTATTGAATGTGTATTCCTCCCGGTAGATGGTGTTCCCTTCGAAGAGCTGCTTTATATCGTGGAAAAAAGCTTTCCGGTTGATTGCGGTGGGTAAATCGAAATTATATAGCCGGTTTTCTTCCCTGGTTTTCGTATTGGCCGGAATATAATAGTCGTCCTGAGAGATCAGTGTAACCTGCTCGGGCAGGAAATGATTTAGAAAGCTCTTTAAGAAAAATGTTTTCCCCGAACCGCTGCTGCCAGCGATACCGATAACATATGGTTTGTTCATCTAATCAAATATCTAAGCGTAATTTACTGCAAAGGTACACCATATGCTATTTCTATCAAAAATCTTCTGTCTAAAGCTCCGATGTAGGAGGCGGCAGACTTCGAAAGTACTACAATAGCGTCCCGCGTATCGGCGGTATCGGTAAACTTCCCGACCACTTTCGCGTAGGTCACATTTTTTGTCATCGGGTTAGTGATCTTTAAGATCGTTCCGACAGGGGCTGTCTTGTGCAGGGCGAGATTACTTTTGCCATCGGTCTCCAGATTATCAATCCAGACGCCGATACCTTTTTCCTGTTTCTCGCGGATACCATAGCGGTTTGCTTCGAATCCTAAATCCTGTGTATGTTGTTCTGCCAGCGACGGGGTGTCGATGATTGGCTGTTCGATAATCTCGGGAAGTGGCTCCTGATAGTCTGAGTTTGGAATTTTTAACATTTGCCCTTCTTTGACGGTATTCGAACTTAAGCTGTTCATTTTCTTAATTTCGTCGATAGTCGTATTGAAGCGTCTGGCAATGGCGTATAACGTTTCACTTTTGCCGACTTTATATTCCGTCAGGACTTTTTCTTGCTGTTCTTGCTGTGGGGCGCGTTGATTGGCAGCTGCCGGCACCTGCGGGGCAGGGCGTTTGCCCGTCGGAATTTTTACAGTATCTCCCGGCTTCAGGTTCTTTTTGTTGTTTGCCGACATGATAGCATTGACCTGCGCCTTATAGCGGCGTCCCAGCGCGTAATAGGTGTCTTTCGATTCCACACGGTGGATAATATACACTTCGCCGTTGACGATCTCGGTTCCGATAGAGTCCGGCGTAGCCAAGAGGCCGACCGACAGATCGGAGTGAAGGCCGCCGGCTTTTGCGGTCGTGAAAAACGGGGTGCACAAAATACCCGCAAGACCCAGCTTTATATAGGTTGAAATAACTTTTGATTTTCTCATACGGTTGCAATTATACTAAATACGAAACAATTTCCTGTTTATTATATGACATTAAGAATATTTGATTTCCGATCTGAAAATAGGGCTGGGGAATCATTTTGGGCATGTCATATAGCAGACGATGTTCGTATAGTACTTTGGATGTTTCTGCGACGCAAAGGTTTAAATGGTAATTGCCCTGCTCTTTGGTGTGGTAGGTCCAGAGCAGCTTATCCGCTGACCGGCTTACCCACGGGAGGTCCTGCATGTCGTCTTTGGGCAGGTAATCGGGGAGCGGGCCGCTGTACGGCATTGGCATTTTCAGTGCGGAACAATATTCTTCGCACACATCGGTCTTGGGGATAACCTTTTTTGCCTGCTGTATGTCTATATAGTCCTCAAATCCGCTTTGAAAGCTGCGATGTCTGACCTTGATATAATGCAGGCAGGTGTCGACCCATATATACTCCTGTGATAGGTATCGGACATTACCTTGCAGATCCAGTAGCAATATACCTTCTTTGACAGGACGGCTGTCGCCCACGCGTTTCAGGACGATTGTAAGATGCTGCAACGCTTCGAGCGTCCACTCTTTCTCAAGGACAGGCCAATGCTCTAACAGGAGATGACCCGCAAAATCGAAGACGTACAGGATGGCATTGGAAGCGTCGGGGGCGCGGAGTTCCACGCCGATCATACGACTGGACGCGTCGACTACGATTTTCCATATTTGAAATGGAAATGTTTTTTCGAATGCTTTATATATTGTATATTTAGTCATTATAGCGACATACAATTAACGAGTCTATATGAACAAATTTACGAAATCCTTTCCGGCTTTTCTTTTTACTTTTTTCCTCTTGTTTTCACAGGCGTGGGCACAAAAGGTTTATAAGGTCGATATTAAGGAAGATATAGGACCAAACGCCTGGCGTACGATGAAGCGTGCGCACGACCGTGCCGTAACGGAGAAAGCCGACGTGTTTCTGATGGAATTGAATACATTTGGAGGTGCCGTGAATTTTGCAGATTCGATCCGGTCGGCTTTGTTGGGTTCCTCCATGAGGACGATTGTATATGTCAACAACAACGCCGCATCTGCGGGAGCCTTGATTTCGCTGGCCGCAGATGACATCTATATGCACAAGGGGGCTAGCTTGGGAGCGGCAAGTGTTGTAAACCAAAGCGGCGAAATTATGCCGGAAAAATACCAGTCGTATATGCGCGGACTGATGCGGGCGACGGCAGAAGCGAAGGGGAGGGATCCTAAAATCGCAGAGGCCTTTGTCGACCCCGAAGTTTCTATTCCGGCACTTAAGCCAGATGGAAAGCTGCTTACGCTGACGGCATCAGAGGCTATTAAAGCAGGGATGGTGGACGCTGAAGTTGGCGGTCTCGACGGTTTATTTCAGCACGCAGGGCTCGCAGGGGCGGGTGTGGTGCAGCACGAGATAACCTTTGTCGATCAAATCATCGCCTTTCTGATTAACCCTATGGTTAGCGGGCTTCTTATATTGGGCATCATCGGTGGAATATATTTTGAACTACAGACACCAGGAATCGGATTTGCGTTGGTCGTGGCTGCGGTTTGTGCGACCTTGTTTTTTGCCCCGCTGTATCTTCAGGGTGTCGCAGACCACTGGGAAATAGCTGTTTTTTTGGTCGGCGTTGTCTTGCTGGTGCTGGAGGTGTTCGTTATACCTGGGTTCGGTGTTGCTGGCATATTGGGGATCATATGTGTACTTTGCGGATTAGCATTTTCGATGGTCGAAAACGACTTTTTAGACTTTAAATTAACTAGACCTGGATTATTAATGAATTCATTTTTGATTGTAACAGGAGCGATGGTGCTCGCCGTTGTATTGATGGTGCTTTTTGGAAGAAACCTGCTGAAGTCGCGGGCGTTCAGACGCTTGGTGCTGGCTGATGAACAGCAGTCGGCCGTAGGGTATACCTCTTCGCCTCAGAAAGCAAACCTTATACATAAAAGCGGTATTGCAAAAACTGTCCTGCGGCCGGGCGGAAAGATCGAGATCGACGGCGTATGGTACGACGCCGTGGCACTGGATGGCTTTATTGACGCGGGAGAAGAGGTGTATGTGGAAAAACATGAAAACTATAACCTCTTTGTACGCAAGCTGTCGGATAAACCCAAATTGCAGCCTTAGCAGACGGCGCATAAGAAAGTGTACGGCTATTCTTCGGCCCGCTGCAACAGAGGCCGCTGAGCAGCAAGGCGTAAACAGATGTTAACGGGTGATCTTCGCCTATTTTTTGATATGTGGAGGAGAGAGTGTATGAGGAGTTCCCTGATAACTGCCGATAGAGCCCCGTGAAAAGCCGGGTTGTCGCTAAGGCGATTGAGGAGCCTGTCAGAGCATTGATTGAATAGGGAGAGTCTGGCCTGCTGCTCGTTTAATCTATCCGTAGCGCTGATGTGGAACGCTACGGATAGAGGCGTCGCCCGACTCCGGTCAGGACAAGCCGGTCCGGACGTGCGTCGCGTGCCGGTATTAAAATTTGGCTCCAAAGGTGAGTACCGCGCTGGTCCGCTGGTGTCTGATATCGGCCGCCGGACTGCTTGTCTGCCAGAAGCCTTCGTCTATAACATACGGGCTTACTTTATAGTCGTTTATCAGGTGGACAACAGCTGCGTCCAGATACAGGACATTTGTTAGTTTGAAGCCGAGCCCTATGCTGCCGCTATATTGCTTGTTGTCCGCCCCCTTGTAAGGGTTTCCATAGTAATTAATTCCGGCCCGTCCGCTGATAATATTCGAGAATAAGTACTCGCCGCCAACACGTAAATTGACGACAGCCTGATAAGCGTCTTTTGTCTGCTGATCCCATTCGGTGTCGAGCGCCGAAGTGAAGCCCCCAACAGTTCTCATTTTAGTACTTCCATAGTCTATATATTCTGCATCGGCAGACAGAAAACCGCGGCTGAAAAACTTGGAAGCGCCTAGTCCGAACCGCCAAGGTGTAATGATACGGTACGAGAGATCCGAAGGAGCGTAAGAAGCTTCTCTTGAATCGAAAGATTCTGTTGCCGCTTCGTCTCTGTAATAGTCTACGCCGATGTAGCTTTCCGCGTAGCGGTCGACCGAATACCAAGTGGGCGACTGTATGGTTGCTCCAATATTCCAGTCGACCGAAGGCTTGAAAATCGCACCAACTTTAAAATCTACGCCTGCGCCCTCCAGCAGCTGATAGTTGTCGTCAAATAGTTCGTAATTCGCGTCGAGATACCTGTTGTCGGCGTGCCCCGGCTGGACGAACGTCGAGTTGGGATTGTCCGCAAGTACCGCGCTGCGGTCTTTGGTCCAGCCGAATTCCGAAAACTGCTCTGAGTTTTCGTAGCGAAAAGAGGAGAAACTGATATTACCTCCGATATAAAACTTGTTGTTGTAGTTTCCGCCGAAGGCGATAGCCGTCCGCGCACTATGGCCGGAGGTCAGGACATCGCTGATCTGCATTTTGTCGGCTACCTCTCCCGTGATCGGGAAATATCCCTTTGTTGCGTCGCTGAAGCGTTCAACGAGCTTTAAACCGGATAAGTCGTTGGCGAAGCTTTGGTCGTTAAAAAATGCGACGTCATCGCTATACGCACTCACGATGGTGTTGTCGGGGTTGGTGCCTTCATAGCGAACGTTGTTGTTAAGCAGATTGGTGTTTTCGTAGCTGAGCCCTACATTAAAATTCTGCCAACCTGAAAAGCCGGCATTTTTTGGGAAATGGAATACCGCACCTGCATGATCGATGCCGAACCGGCCTTTGTTCCTGCTCGTCTCTGATCCGAAATATGAGCCTCTATTTGCAGCATTGTTGTAGCCGGCTGTAATAGAGATGTCCGACTGTGCAAAAAAGCCTAATCCGGCCGGGTTGCCTGTAATGGAACCGATGTCTCCCCCCAAGGCCGTTTTCGCGTTACCTAAAGCCTTTAGCCGGGCCGTTCCTCCGTTGTTTTCCTGTGAGAAGATAAATGCCTCGTTTGCGGTCTGTGCATGTGCAGCCGTTGCGAGACCTGAGACGAATAACGATGTTAAAAGTATATTTTTCAGCTTCATCTATGTATTGTTGTGGTTAAAGTTCTCCGTTGTACGAACGGACACACTTTTGCTCTGTTTGTTTTTAGAGAATGAGTCCGGCGGCTAACGTAATCATGTTGATGCCTTCGTAATTGCTGTGACTGATCGGTCTATAGCTTGCTTGTGGTAAAAAAATAGCCAATATGAACGGTGTATATTGGCTATCTACGTATGGTTGTGTTTTATTGTCCCGATGCTAGCGTTTGTCTAGCCGTGTGATTAGCCGGTCTTAAACGCGGTTTGTTCGGTTGTAAAAGCTATTGACAGCTTTCACGATCCAGTTGGACCGTGAAAGTTCTGATCATTACCTTCTACCTCCACCGGAGCGGCTAACACCACCTCCACCGGAGCCTCGGGAGACCCCGCCACCTCCGCCGCCGCGCGACATCGAGCTGCCGGAAGAACTTCTGGACGGCGTATAAGACGATCCTGAAGAGCGTGTGGTACGGGTTGGCGTAGACACAGCTGGCCTTGTTGTTGTTCCGCGGGAGACGTTACCTCCGGAAGCAGGTCTTGTTGTTGATCTGGTTGTTCTGGTAGCCGGACGTGTTACAGAACCGCGGTTTGTGCTCACACCGGAGCCATCACGTACGGTTGTCCGCGTTCCGGTGCGGGATGAGTTGATCGTTCCGTCGGTTCTTGTTCTGGTTGTGGTACCGCGGGTTATGCGGCCATTCTCGGTACGTACACCCGACGAAGATCTCGTGGAAGCCGCTCGTGCTGAGCGTCCGGTCAAGATGCGTCCATTTCCGTCTCTGGCGACGGTCGAACTCCGTACGCGGGACGCATTGCCCACGCGGCTGTTATAGCCGTAACGTGATCCGGTGCGCACGTTGGCGTTCGCCGGTCTTACACTGTAGCGGTTGCCTCCATAAAAGTTATTCCCGTAATAGTTGTTGTATCCGTAAAATGGATGGCCCCAAGCGTTATATCCCCAGAAGTTGCCATATCCATAAAAAGGAGCGCCCCATCCCCAGCGGCCAAAGCCGTAGTAGGGGTAACCTCCCCATCCCCAGCCGAAGCCCATTGACCAGCTGGGGCCCCAACCCCAGTTTGACCAGCCAAAGCCGAGGCCGAAGCCCGGATACCCGAACCAAGGATCAAACCAAGGGTCATAGTACGCCATGCCAGGTGCCGCATAGTAAAAACGGTTGATACGGTTAGCGTACTCTAAATCCTCGTCATAGGCAGGGCCTTCCACGTATTCCTGATCCGAATAGTCGTCGGCATAGTATTCATCCTGTGTGTGCTGCTCCTCGCTCACTTGTCCATCTGTGTAATAATAATCCGGACTCTGATAATCTCGAGGAGCTTGGGATTGATTATTATACACATCGTCTTTGTAGGCGATCTGCCTACTTGTCGAACACGCGCTAAGCGAAAAAATCGCAGCGAGTGTCAGACTTCCGAATAATAATCTATTTGTTTTCATGATATCCACTACAGTTAAACTTCGTTAATACAGTCTTTATTATTATCTTAGACGCGTATTTTTTGCGGGGGTTTAATCCCGTATCAAAAATATAAATAAAACTTTAGCGCTCGCTACGGTTTTTGGGAATTAGACGAGAATATTACATAAATTGTTACAGAAAAATTGAAATAATACATGGGAAAAGGAATTACAAGCCGGGGTGAAGATTATTCACAGTGGTACAATGACTTAGTTATTAAGGCGGATCTGGCGGAGTATTCCGCTGTGCGGGGCTGTATGGTCATTAAGCCATATGGGTATGGTATCTGGGAGCGTATGCAGGCTATTCTGGATAAGCGGTTTAAGGAAACAGGACATTCGAATGCTTATTTTCCTTTGTTTATCCCCAAATCGTTCTTTTCGAAAGAAGCTTCCCATGTTGAGGGTTTTGCAACAGAATGTGCTGTTGTAACCCACTATAGGCTTAAGAATGATGGTAACGGCAACATTATTGTGGATGAAGACGCCAAGCTGGAAGAAGAACTTATTGTCCGTCCGACGTCTGAAACGATTATATGGAACACGTATCGGGGATGGATCGAATCGTACCGCGATCTTCCGATCCTGGTCAACCAGTGGGCGAATGTGGTACGGTGGGAGATGCGCACACGTCTGTTTTTACGTACGGCTGAGTTTCTTTGGCAGGAAGGCCATACGGCACATGCGACGAAAGAGGAGGCTGTTGAAGAGGCGGAGCGGATGCTGGAGGTGTATGCCGACTTTGTAGAGAATACGTTGGCAGTACCTGTTGTGCGTGGCCGGAAAACCGAAAATGAGCGCTTCGCCGGAGCGCTGGACACCTATTGTATTGAGGCCTTGATGCAGGACGGTAAGGCGCTGCAGGCGGGTACGTCACACTTTTTGGGACAGAATTTTGCAAAAGCCTTTGACGTGAAGTTCACATCAAAAGAAGGTAAGCTGGAACATGTGTGGGCCACGTCATGGGGGGTGTCCACGCGCCTGATGGGGGCGTTGATCATGGCGCATTCCGACGATCAGGGACTGGTGCTGCCGCCTAAGCTAGCGCCTATACAGGTTGTCATTATACCCATCTATAAAACAGACGAAGAAAAAGCCAATATCGACCGCTTCGTGGATGAACTGACTTTGCAGCTGAAAGGGATGGATATCTCTTTCAAGTACGACGACAGGGATACACAGCGTCCCGGATATAAGTTCGCCGAGTGGGAACTTAAAGGGGTGCCGCTGCGGGTGGCCGTCGGCGCCCGTGACCTACAGAATGGAACCGTCGAACTTGCCAGACGAGATACGCAGACCAAAGAGACTGTATCGCAAGAAGGACTGGCGGTAGCGATCGAAAACCTGTTGGGAATTATTCAGGAGAACATTTTCCAAAAAGCGCTCGATTATAGAAACAGCCATATCACCGAGGTGAATTCGTACGAAGAGTTCAAGGAGGTGCTGGAACAAAAGGGCGGCTTCATCTCGTGCCACTGGGACGGTACGGTCGAAACCGAAAAAAGAGTAAAAGAGGAGACGAAAGCGACGATACGGTGTATTCCGTTGGATGCAGAAGAGGAAGATGGCGTATGTATATTCACAGGAAAACCGTCAAAGCAACGGGTACTTTTCGCGAAAGCATATTAATAATCTACGGCCGGGAGGGCGGGAACATTGAAGCCCCTTCCTGGCCGCTATTTACCAAGGGTTGGGTAACAGCGGGTGAAACGTCACGGGGATGGTATTTTTAATTTTAGGTTGCGGCTGGGTTGGAACATTCTTCGGCCAGAAGATGTTGAACGAGGGCCATCAGGTTTACGCAACGACGACGCGGGAAAATAAATGGCATGACCTGACGTATGCGGGGATGCACGCGATACAAGCCGATTTCGACGGGGAGATCTGCAAGGCGGACTTTCCGCCGTCGGTAGATTACGTGTTGAACAGCATTCCGGCTACGCAGCGGTTGGAGGGGGCGGTTGTACGGGCGCGATTTCAGACTGTTCAGGACCTGTTGTCGTCCGTTTCGTACAAGAAACACATCTTTCTGAGCTCTGTCGGTATCTACCCCGATGAGGACGGCATATTCACGGAAGAGTTCCCGATTGATAGAAACCAAAATCTATATCTGGCAGAAACTTCCATGTTACAGCTTGGACAAACTCTTGTTTATCGTTTGGGCGGCCTGTTCGGGGGCGACCGCATTTTTGCGAAATACTTTGAGGGTCGGATCTGTACTACGGGGGAACAGCGGGCTAATTTTATCCATCGGAATGATGTGGCCGCGCTGATCCAACTGGGGTTCCTTCGTCCGTTGGCTTCGTCCGTTTACAATCTGGTGACGCCAGAACATCCGCTGAAGGCCGATGTTGTCCTGGCTTCGGCTGCCCGGCATGGGTTTTCTCTTCCTTCAGGTTTTAATAGTCAGTCGAACTTTCAGAAGGTCGTTTCGGGTGAGCGGATCGTGCGGGAGCTCGGCTACACCTTTTTGTATAAATCCCCGCTACACTTTTAGCTTTTGGTGCACTGCTGGAAGGGCGCAGCCTGTTCAGCGTGAAGCCGACCAGCTGGCTATACCCCTTGTGGCAACGATGCTCTTCTGTAGAACAGACATGCGAAATTGCTCTTTTCTTAGGGGCGGAATGGCTCGTCACATTCCCCCTTCAGCGTCCTGTAAAAAAAACGGGGACTCTCAGCAATTCGTGCTGATCGCGAACGCTTTTTACGGATTCTTTAAGTAACTTCGCTATCGTGGTTGGCTAATGGCGGCTGACTTATTATACTAAATATTTACTATGGAATATAAATTTGCAACAAAGGCGATTCATGCAGGGCAGGAGGCAGACCCTGCAACGGGCGCGGTAATGACGCCAATCTACCAAACGTCGACATATAAGCAAGCCTCTCCGGGTGAACATAAGGGTTTTGAGTATTCCAGGGGGACCAATCCTACAAGACAGGCTCTTGAGGGGTGTCTTGCAGCGCTGGAAAACGGTAAGTTCGGACTGGCGTTTGCCAGTGGGATGGCTGCAACGGATACCGTTCTTCGTCTGCTGAAGCCGGGAGATGAGGTGTTGACCGGCGATGATCTCTATGGAGGTTCGTACCGGATATTCACTAAAGTATATGCCCAGTACGGGATAAATTTTGTGTTTGTGGACACCTCAGACGCTCATGCGGTGGAAGAAGCGATCACCGAAAAGACAAAACTGATCTGGGTGGAAACGCCGACAAACCCTACGCTTAAGCTGGCCGATATAGCAGCTATCGGCGAGGTTGCAAAGAAATACGAGATACTATATGTGGTCGACAATACGTTTGCTTCTCCATATCTTCAGAATCCGCTCGACTTGGGGGCAGACATCGTGATGCACTCGGCCACCAAATATTTAAACGGGCACTCTGACGTCGTCATGGGCGCCTTGGTGTTGAACGATGAGGCGCTTTATAAACAGCTCTGGTTTTATTACAACGCTTGTGGCGGCACGCCCGGCCCTCAAGATGCTTTTTTAGTGTTGCGTGGACTGAAAACATTGCACGTCCGTATGCGGGCCCACTGCGAAAACGGTCGGAAAGTGGCGGAATTCCTAAAGGGCCATCCCAAGGTGGAGCGGGTCTACTGGCCTGGCTTTAGCGATCATCCCGGACACGAGATTGCGCAAAAGCAGATGCGCGACTTCGGAGGGATGGTATCTATCGTATTGAAGGATGCCGATCTACAGGAAACATTCCGCATTGCTTCACGGTTCAAGGTATTTACGCTGGCCGAGTCTTTGGGCGGCGTCGAATCGCTGGTGAACCACCCCGCGACCATGACCCATGGTTCGATCCCAAAGGAGGTGCGCGAAAGTGTAGGCGTGGTCGACAACCTGCTCCGGCTGTCGGTGGGAATCGAAGACGGGGATGATCTTATCGCCGACCTGGAACAGGTGCTGGGAGAGCGGTAACATGCCAGCTTTTGCAGGCAGATTAATCCTTAGGCACATTAAAAGTGTGCTGATTGTGTTATGCTAAATTGTTTTCTCACTGTAATAAAAATGGGAGGGGGGCTGTTTTCATGCAAAATGTTTTGTAAATAATTTTTACCTTTGCAGCATCAATTCAAGCTATGAGTGACGCTATAAAACATGAGTGCGGTATAGCACTCGTTCGATTACTGAAACCCCTATCTTATTATCAGGAAAAATACGGTACGGCCTACTATGGTATCAATAAATTGTATCTACTTATGGAGAAACAGCACAATAGAGGTCAGGACGGTGCCGGTATCGCAACTATTAAGTTCGATGTAAAGCCCGGAAACCGTTATATTTCCCGCTACCGTGCGATGGGGTCGTCTGCCGTTGCAGATATTTTTGAGTACGTGCAGAAGAAGTTTGCTGCGGTTAATAAGGCATACCCGGTTGAATCGAAAGATACACAATGGCTCAAGGAACACGTCAGTTTTACCGGCGAAGTGCTATTGGGCCACCTGCGTTATGGAACGCATGGCAAAAATAGCATTGAGAGCTGTCATCCCTTCCTGCGGCAGAATAACTGGATGACCCGTAATCTGGTTGTAGCAGGAAACTTCAATATGACAAACGTCGACGAGCTTCTGCAACAGCTGTATGAGCTAGGGCAGCACCCCAAAGAGCAGGCGGATACAGTAACCGTTTTGGAAAAAATAGGTCACTTTCTGGACGACGAAAATCAGGAGCTTTTTGATAAGTTCAAGAAAGATGGATACTCGAACGTGGAAATCAGCGCCCTGATTGCGAAAAATCTCGATGTTGCGAAGATTTTAACGCGGTCTGCAAAGACGTGGGATGGAGGCTATACGATAGCTGGAATTTTCGGTCATGGCGACGCTTTTGTCATGCGCGATCCTGCGGGAATCCGTCCAGCATTCTACTATCAGGATGAGGAGGTTTTGGTGGTAACGTCGGAGCGTCCGGTTATCCAGACAGCCTTTAATGTTCCTTTGCACGCTGTTAAAGAAATCAAGCCGGGACATGCCCTGATAGCAAAGAAGGACGGCACCATCACGGAAGAGATGTTCCGCCAGCCTGTGGAGCAAAAGTCCTGTTCTTTCGAGCGGATTTATTTCTCAAGAGGATCGGATGCCGATATTTATAAAGAGCGTAAAGAACTGGGACGCCTATTGTGCCCGCAAGTGTTAGAAGCTGTCGGCAACGATATTAAAAATACGGTCTTTTCGTTTATTCCCAATACGGCGGAGGTGTCGTATTACGGCATGATGGAAGGGATCAATACGTATGTGCGGAATTATCAGAAGGATGTACTTTTGAACCGTGCAGATAAAATATCGGATGACGAGCTGGAGGAGATGATCAATATCTCCCCTCGTTTTGAAAAGCTAAACGTGAAGGATGCGAAGCTGCGTACCTTCATCACGCAGGATGCAGACCGCACCGACATGGTGCAGCATGTTTACGATACGACCTATGGTATTGTTAAAGATCATCAGGATACAATTGTTGCCATCGACGATTCAATCGTTAGGGGAACGACGTTAAAGCAAAGTATTCTGACCATCCTTGACCGGCTGAACCCTAAAAAGATTGTCATTGTCTCGTCAGCTCCTCAGATAAGGTATCCCGACTGTTATGGTATTGATATGTCGCGGATGGGTGAGTTTGTGGCGTTTGAGGCAGCGATTTCGCTGTTAAAACAACGGGGATTGGCCCACATCGTAGATGAGGTATACCAGCGGTGTCTGGCGTCAATTACAAAGCCAAAAGATGAAGTGGAAAACTACGTGAAGGCGATCTATGAACCCTTTACCGACGAAGAGATATCGGCAGAGATCGCGCGGATTATCCGTCCGCACAACCTGAAGGCTGAATTTGAGGTGGTTTACCAAAAACTGGAGAACCTGCACAAAGCCTGTCCGAACCATCTTGGCGATTGGTATTTTTCCGGAGACTATCCGACGCCAGGCGGGAACAAGGTCGTAAATAAAGCCTTCATGAACTGGGTCGAAGGGAAGAACGTAAGGGCGTATTTTAGTAACTAGTATTGAGTAGTTAGTATGGAGTAGTTAGTATGGAGGAAAGCGTGTTGTATGTTCCTGCTTTTTTACTTTTTACTTTTTACTTCTTAATTTATTTCATATCTTTGCAGCTCATTAAATATTAACATATATATTATATAACAATGTACGCAATAGTAAATATAGCAGGACAGCAATTTAAGGTTGCAAAAGACCAGTATCTTTTTGTACACCGGTTACAGGGAGATGAAGGCGCTAGTATTGAATTTGACAATGTATTGTTAGCAGAAGACGGTGGTAAATTCACTGTGGGTACACCAAGTATTGAAGGTGCGAAAGTTTCAGCTACTATTTTGTCTCATTTAAAAGGTGATAAAGTTATCGTTTTCAAGAAAAAACGCCGTAAAGGTTATAAAAAGAAAAACGGTCACCGTCAACAGTTCACGAAGATCCAGATCACTGGTATCAGTTTATAATTGAATTTTTAATCTGACGTCTAAGTCATAAATTAAGATAAAGAAATGGCACACAAAAAAGGTGCGGGTAGTTCGAAGAACGGCCGTGAGTCACACAGTAAACGATTAGGTATCAAAATTTTCGGTGGTCAGAAAGCTATTGCTGGTAACATCATCGTACGTCAACGTGGTACACAGCATAATCCTGATGCTAACGTTGGTATTGGTAAAGACCACACATTGTACGCCTTAGTAGATGGTACTGTTGTTTTCCGTAAGAAAGCAAACAACAAATCTTACGTTTCGGTAGTTCCTGCTGAACAAAACTAAGCGTAGTACACAACAGATAAAAAGCGGGGCTGAAGATATTTTCTTCAGCCCCGCTTTATGTTGTTAGCCCCCTGTCATGGCGACGCACTTTGTTTACCCTTCGATAAGCTTGTCTATATCTTTACGGATCGCTGATTTTTTCATCTTGTCTTCGAGCTCGTCGAAGGCATCGTGCG
>Ga0079224_100008199_pt1 | contig 14125 bp, 10 predicted proteins | sample Stecom2015_FD_80414 | JGI IMG/M metagenome (GOLD analysis project Ga0079224, IMG submission 80414) | Agricultural soil microbial communities from Utah to study Nitrogen management - Steer compost 2015 | ecosystem: Environmental > Terrestrial > Soil > Agricultural land | place: USA: Utah...
CTTGTTGCTGACAGGAACTGGCGCGGCGGTACTTGTCTACCGCTCAGGACATCAGCTGTTGAGCTTCAGTAGCACCGCCTCGATGCCGTTGGCCTGCAGGCGCTCGCGTACGGTGGCGATTTCGTTACGATCGGTAAATGGACCTACGCGGACCCGATGCCAAGTCTGGCCGCCGCGGATTTCCACCGTCTGGATGCTCGCCTCCAGCCCCAGCAGCGCCAGCTGCGCCTTCAGCCGGTCGGCATCGGCGTGGCGCTGGAACGAGGCGACCTGCAGCAGATAGCGGTCCTGGCCGGTTCCCGGCTTGGAAGCCGGGGCGGACGTTGCCGGCTGCTGCGGCTGGCGGGCGGTCAGCGCCCGCTCCTCTTCTTCCGGCACCACCACTTCCATTTCCGGCAGGATGCGATAGAACTCGAAGCGCAGCCGATCGTCGGCGGGCGGCGTCTTGGTCTGCTTGGCCGGCGCTGGCGCCGAGGCAGCCACGGGTGCCGGCATCCGCGGCGCGAATTCCACGTGATAGAGATGAACAGCGACCGCTGCGCCCAGTCCGAGCGCCAAACCGGCCAGAAACCAGGCCGGCGCGGGTGTGCCAGGGGCCGGTTTGCGCTTGGCAGCGGCGCGGCCCCTGTTCTTGTAATCCTTTGCCATCGTCTCGATACCCTGGGCGCCAGGAGGGGGATCGGCGCCTAATCGCCTATTATCGGTCACGCAGGCAACGGCACAAGGACCGTTGCCTCATCCTGCGGTTCGGACATTCCCGAGCCTGCCCGCTGCCGGGAGCAGGGCAGCGGCTGCCGCCACCAACCCCGGGCCTTAAAGCATTTCCATCGGATCGACATCCAGCGACCAGCGTACCCGCCGGCCGCTCTTGAGGCTGCCGAGCTTGGGCACCCAGCGTTCCAGCAGCTGCTGCAGGCTGGGCCGGCGCGCCGCCTGCAGCAGCAGGTGAGCGCGGTAGCGGCCGGCGCGGCGTTCCATCGGCGCCGGAATCGGCCCCAGCAGTTCCACGCCGGGTAGAGCCAGCGCGGCGGCCTGCTGCCGCGCCTCTTCCAGGAAGGCGAGCGGTGCCTCCGCCGCGGTCGCCTCCGCCCGCAGCAGAGCCAGCGAGGCATAGGGCGGCAACGCGAGCTGGCGCCGCTCGTCCAGCAGTTCGCGTGCCAGCGCCGCGTAGCCGTCGCGCAGCAGCGTGTGCAGCAGCGGATGGTCCGGATGGTGGGTCTGGATGACGACCTCGCCGGGGCGCTCGGCGCGGCCGGCCCGGCCCGCGACCTGGACGATCTGCTGGGCCAGCCGCTCGGTGGCGCGGAAATCAGTGCCGAACAGGCCCTGGTCGGCGTCGACGATGGCTACCAGCGTCACGTCCGGCAGATGGTGGCCCTTGGCCAGCATCTGGGTGCCGATCAGGATCCGGCCCTCGCCGCTGTGCGCACTGGCCAGCAGCTTCTCCATGGCCCCCTTGCGGCGGGTGGAATCGCGGTCGATGCGGACCAGCCCATGATCGGGGAAGCGCGCCTGCAGCTCCTGCTCCAGCCGTTCGGTGCCCTGGCCGAGCGCGCGCAGCTCGCTGCTGCGGCAGCTCGGGCAGGCCGGCGGCGGGGGCCGCTCGTGGCCGCAATGGTGGCAGCGCAGGCGGCGCTCGCGCTGGTGCAGGGTGAGCCGGGCGTCGCAGCGGGAGCAGGTGCCGACCCAGGCGCAGGCATGGCAGAACAGGGCCGGCGCGAAGCCGCGGCGATTGAGAAAGGCCAGTACCTGCCCGCCCTGGTCCAGATGCTCGCGCATGCGGGCCAGCAGCGCTTCCGACAGCCCGCCGTAGAGCGGCTTGCCGCGGATGTCGAGGATCTGGGTGCGCGGCATCTGCGCGCCGCCGGCCCGCTGTGGCAGCCGGAGGTGGCTGTAGCCGCGCCGCTCGACGTTATAGAGCGTCTCCAGCGACGGCGTGGCGGAGCCGAGCACCACCGGGATGCCGAGCCGGCTGCCGCGGGCGACGGCCAGGTCGCGGGCGTTGTAGCGGAAGCCGTCCTGCTGCTTGAAGGACAGGTCGTGCTCCTCGTCCACCACGATCAGCCCGGGCCGCGCCAGCGGCGTGAAGATGGCGGAGCGGGTACCGATCACGATCGCGGCCTGGCCGTCGCGGGCGGCCAGCCAGGCATTGAGGCGCTCGCGGTCGGTGAGTCCGGAATGGAAGGCGACCATGGGCACCTGAAAGCGGCGGCTGAAGCGCTGCAGCAGCTGCGGTGTCAGGCCGATTTCCGGCACCAGCACCAGCGCCTGGCGGCCGGCGGCCACGGTGTCCGCCACCAGCTCCAGATAGACCTCGGTCTTGCCGCTGCCGGTGACGCCATCGAGCAGGTGGCAGCCGAAGCCGGTGGTGGCGCGAACGGCATCGCGGGCCGCCGCCTGGGCCGGATTGAGCTCGGGCGGCGGGGCGGGCTCGGCGGTCGGCACGAAGCCGTAGGCTGGGCGGCTCTCCAGGCGCAGCCAGCCTTTGTCGAGCAGGGTGCGGGCCGTGGCACGGCCGCCGTCGATGGCGCGCAGTGCATCGGCGGTGAGCAGGCCGCCGGCCTGCCGCAGCCGGTTCAGCAGCTCGGCCTGTCGCGGCGCCCGGCGGGCGAGGGCGGTCAGCTCGACGGCGCCGCCTGCGGCGGTCAGCGCAAAGGCTTCATCCTGGTCCGGCACCGCGTCCGCGCCCTGGCGCAGCAGCACCGGCAGCGCCGTTGCCAGCACTTCGCCCGGCGGATGGTGGTAATAGCGGCCGGCCCACAGGGCGAATTCCAGCGCTTCCCGCGGCAGTACCGGCTGGGCATCGAGGATGGCGTCGATCGGTTTTAAGCGGTGGTTTTCGACACTGGCGCTGTCGGCGCAATCGACGACGATGCCGATGCGAACGCTGGAACCGAAAGGCACCCGTACCCGCATGCCGGGGACGACGGCGCCGTCATCCGGCAGCCGGTAATCGAACAGTTGCGGCAACGGCGACGGCACGGCAACGCGGGCGACGCGAATTTGCGCCTGGGGGCGTGTCGGCATGTCGAGAGAAGTGGACATAGAGAGCGCCGTTAAGGTGGTTTCTCAGCTTCGGCGGGCTAAGGTGAAGACCCGTCGACGGATTCGCCGCTTATCCACAAAGTCTGTGGATAACTCTGTGGATGAAGTGCGTATACCGTTCCCAAACCCGCATCGCTCCAGGCTTCACGTTGGATTGTCTAGAAACTCGTCAATCCGATTAAATCTTTAATAAACAAAAACTTGCATTTCAGATTGAAGCGGCCAATGGCACTCGCAAGGCACGATTGGCGTCATTCATAGGCAGCTGGAAAACTGTGCATAAGCTGTTTCGAAAACACTGCCGAGCAGCGCAATCGGCCGGCTCACAGGCCACCGGAATGGTCACCGCACCTGCCAGGCCTGATTGATCGCCAGCCGCAACTCGTCGGCCGAAATCGCAGGGCTGGCAGCATGGATAATGCCCACCAGGGCGTCGATGGCTTCCTGTTCCGGCCGCGGGCAGTATTTGCGGACCATCAGCACCGCGTTAATGACGGCATCCCGCCAGCGCTCGCTGTCGTCAGCGACCGGCAGGTCGCGGGGCAGATCCTGCAGCAGCAGCCGCATCTCGATGCGCTCGGCCCCGAGCTCCGCCTCGACCAGCTGGTGGCGCAGTTCATGGGTCTGTGCCTCGACGCCGGCAGGCGGCTGCAGCCGCAGCTGACGGCGCAGCGCCCGGATCGGCTCGATCACGTCGCGATGCCATTCCATCGCCCGGCGGGCGGTCGTTTCCCATTCGGTCGCGCCCAGTCGGCCGTGGCCATTGACGCCGATCCAGATCGCGCCGAGCAGCAGGCTGATGCTGAGCCCGTAGCGGGCCTGGATCCGCAGGCAGGCGGCCTTGACGTCGTCGTCGCCGTAGAGCGCGACGGCGAATTTCCAGAGATCGGAGGCGTCGTCATGCATGGGATGATCTCGCGGATGAGCAAGGCCTCCCAGTCTAGCGCCGGGCCGATGAAAAAGCCGCCCGGAGGCGGCTTTTGGTAGTCGACGGCCGGTCGGTCAGGCCGACTTCAGTGCAGCGAACACCTCATCCAGCATCTGCCGCGCGTCGCCGAACAGCATCCGGTTGTTTTCCTTGTAGAACAGCGGATTGTCGACGCCGGCGTAGCCGGACGCCATGCTGCGCTTCATGACGATCGAGGTGCGGGCCTTCCAGACCTCCAGCACCGGCATGCCGGCAATGGGGCTGTCGGGCACTTCCTGCGCCGCCGGATTGACGATGTCGTTGGCGCCGATGACGATGGCGACATCGGTGTCCGGGAAGTCCTCGTTGATCTCGTCCATTTCCAGGACGATGTCGTACGGCACCTTGGCCTCGGCCAGCAGCACGTTCATGTGGCCGGGCATGCGGCCAGCGACCGGGTGGATGGCGAAACGCACATTGACGCCACGCTCGCGCAGGAGCGTGGTGATCTCGTTGACCGCATGCTGCGCCTGCGCCACGGCCATGCCGTAGCCCGGCACGATTACCACGTTCTTGGCATCCGCCAGCAGCTCGGCGGTCTCCTGGGCGCTGATCGGCACCACCTCGCCGGCCGGCTGCTCGCCGCCGGCCGCCGCCCCCGCTGCGTCGCCGCCGGTACCGAAGCCGCCGGCGATGACGCTGATGAAGTTGCGGTTCATCGCGTTGCACATGATGTAGGAGAGGATCGCGCCGCTGGAGCCGACCAGCGCGCCGGTGACGATCAGCAGGTCATTGGAGAGCATGAAGCCGGTGGCCGCCGCCGCCCAGCCCGAATAGCTGTTCAGCATGGACACCACGACCGGCATGTCGGCGCCGCCGATCGCCATCACCATGTGGATGCCGAACAGCAGCGCGATCACCGTCATGATCAGCAGCGGCGTCATGCCGGCGCTGACCGACTCGGCGCCGAGGAACATGCCGCCGAGGATGATCACCGCCACCAGCGCCGCCAGGTTCAGCCAGTGCCGGGCCGGCAGCAGCAGGGGCTTGCCGCCGATCTTGCCGGACAGCTTGCCGAAGGCGATCACCGAGCCGGAGAAGGTGACCGCGCCGATCAGGATGCCGAGGTAGATCTCGATCTCGTGGATGGTCTGCTCGGCGCCGCTGTACTGGGCCGAGGCGGCGGGATCGATGTAGCTGGCGAAGCCGACCAGCGCCGCGGCCAGGCCGACCAGGCTGTGCATCAGCGCCACCAGCTCGGGCATCTGGGTCATCTGCACCTTGCGGGCGGCATACAGGCCGATGCTGGCGCCGATCAGCAGGGCGATGATGATCCAGGGGATGCCGGCGCCGGTCACGCCAGGGCCGAGCACGGTGGCGAGCACGGCCAGCGCCATGCCGATGATGCCGTACAGGTTGCCCCGCTTGGCGGTCTCCGGGTGGGAGAGGCCGCCGAGGCTGAGGATGAAAAGGATGGCGGCTCCGATGTAGGAGACCGTAACCAGACCTGGTGTCATGTCGTCTCCTCCCTACTTGCGGAACATCGCCAGCATGCGCCGCGTCACCGCGAAGCCGCCGAACATGTTGATGGCCGTCAGCGCCACCGCCAGTGCCGCCAGCACGCCGATCAGGCCGCTGGGGCGGTCCAGGGTGTCGCTGACCGGCGGCGCGATCTGCACCAGCGCGCCGATCACGATGATGCTGCTGATGGCGTTGGTAACGCTCATCAGCGGCGTGTGCAGCGACGGCGTGACGTTCCAGACCACCATGTAGCCGACGAAGCAGGCCAGCACGAACACCGTGAAGTGGCCGAGGAAGCTGGCCGGCGCGCCGAGGCCGATCAGCAGGAACAGTAGCACGCCGATACCGGCGAGGATGGCGACGTGCCTGGCCGGCGTCGGGCCGCTGGGCTTGCCGTGGCCCTTGGGCGCGGGCGGCGGGACAGCGGCCTGGGCGGCCGGCTTGGCCGGCGCGGCCGAGAGCTTGGGCGGCGGTGGCGGCCAGGTGATCTCGCCGTCCTTGATCACGGTGGCGCCGCGGATCACCTCGTCGTCCATGTTGACGTCGATGGTGCCGTCCTTCTGCTTGCACAGCTCCTCGAGCAGCCGCAGCAGGTTGGTGGCGTACAGCGTGCTCGACTGCTTGGCGAGCCGGCTGGGCAGGTCGGTGTAGCCGATGATGGTCACGCCATGGCGCTCGACCACCTCGCCGGGCACGGTCAGCTCGCAGTTGCCGCCCTGTTCGGCGGCGAGGTCGACGATCACGCTGCCCGGCCTCATCGACTGCACCATCTCGGCGGTGATGAGCTTGGGCGCCGGCTTGCCGGGGATCAGCGCCGTGGTGATGATGATGTCGACTTCCTTGGCCTGCTTGGCGAACAGCTCGCGCTGGGCCTTCTGGAAGCCTTCGCTCATGACCTTGGCGTAGCCGCCGGTGCCCGTGCCCTCTTCCTCGTAGTCCACCGGCACGAACTCGGCGCCCATGGACTTGACCTGGTCGGCCACTTCCGGGCGGGTGTCGTTGGCGCGCACGATGGCGCCCAGGCCGGAGGCGGTGCCGATGGCGGCCAGGCCGGCGACGCCGGCGCCGATGACGAACACCTTGGCCGGCGGCACCTTGCCGGCAGCGGTAATCTGGCCGGTGAAGAAGCGGCCGAAGTGCTGGGCGGCCTCGATGACGGCGCGGTAGCCGGCGATGTTGGCCATCGAGGAAAGGGCGTCCATCTTCTGCGCGCGCGACATGCGCGGCACGCTGTCCATGGCCAGCACCGTCACCTTCCGGGCCGCCAGCTGCTGCATCAGCTCGGGGTTCTGGGCCGGCCAGATGAAGCTGACCAGGGTCGTGCCCTCGCGCATCAGCCCCACTTCCTCGGTGGTGGGAGCACGTACCTTGAAGATGATGTCCGCCGCCGCCCAGAGGCTGGCAGCGTCAGTCATGATCTCGGCTCCCGCGGCGCGGTAGGCATCGTCGCTGAAGTTGGCGGCGGCACCGGCGTCGGATTCGACGATGACCTTGAAGCCGAGCTTGATCAGTTTCGTAACGACGTCCGGAACAGAGGCGACGCGCTTCTCACCCGGAAACACCTCTTTCGGTATTCCTATAGTCAGAGCCATCGGTCTTCTCCCCTGGCAGGCGCGTGTAGCGCCATAGTTGTTGTTGTCCCCGCGCCTGGCGGGCTTGCGTAGGCCCCTCCAGGGAGGTCCGCTAGGCGGAACTGGCTTCCGTTAGGCGAGCCGTTGCCGCCGTAGGCGTGGGATACTACCGGAACTTTTATTCCTCACGAAAGCGATTTTCATCAATGAGTATGTGCTTTTTTTCCGGTCAAGGCGACTTCGCCCCGGCGCGGCGGTCGCATCGTTCGTGATTGCGCCGCATTGGCAAATGCGCATACAGTGTCGTACGCCCGCGGTCGGCAGTGCCGCCGGCCTTAGGACCCGGGCAGGGAGTCACCGTGCTGAATCTGGAGCAACAGATCTTGCGCACGGACGTCTCGGGAATGCCGCTGGAGTGGCTGACCTATCAGGACGCAGTGCGCCTGTACTACCTGGGCGAGATCGCCTATGCCTGCGGCCGCCTGCTCTATCGCATCCGCGGCGGCGTCAATGCCCGCACCGGCCGGCGCAGCGTGATCGAGCTCAACTCCATCGTCGCCACCATGGGCTCGCTGCAGGCGACGATCAAAGGCAATCCCGCCTATGTGCCGCCGCTCAACAACAAGGCGCTGTTCCGGCGCGACGACAACCTCTGCCTCTACTGCGGCCGCCGCTTCCCCGACAGCATGCTCTCGCGCGATCACGTCACCCCGATCAGCCGTGGCGGCCAGGACGCCTGGAGCAACGTGGTGGCCGCCTGCAAGCCCTGCAACAATTTCAAGGGCGCCCGGCTGCCGGAGGAATGCGGCATGCAGCTGCTGGCGGTGCCCTTCGTGCCGACCCATGCCGAGTACATCTACCTGCAGGGCCGCCGCATCCTTGCCGACCAGATGGAATTCCTGCGCGCGCACTTCCCTCGCCGCAGCCCGTTGCGGGAGCGGCTGCGGAATCTGGTCTCAGGCCAGATGACGCTGGTATGAGCGGCGGTTGAAAGCCCGGCAGCCGACTTGACGAAAGAGCGGTGCCCGCGCCGTCGCGAGCGCGGGCACGGCTACCGGATGGTGGGGAAGAGCCGGGAGGCCCGGCGGTCAGTTCGAGCCGTGCTGCGCCTGGAATTTCTTCAGGGCCTCGGGCGACGCCTCGGTCTGGTACTTGGCCTTCCACTCGTCATAGGGCATGCCGTAGACCAAGGTGCGGGCCTGGTCGTAATCGATGCTCTCGCCGCGCTCTTCCGCAGCGGCGACATACCACTTGGCCAGGCAGTTCCGGCAGAAGCCGGCCAGGTTCATCAGGTCGATATTCTGAACGTCCTTGCGCTCGTCCAGGTGGGCCAGCAGCCGCCGGAACACCGCGGCTTCGATTTCGGTGCGCTTGTCCATTGCCTTCACTCCTGATCAGACGTGGGCAGCTGCCGGAGCCGCGTCGCTCCGGCAGGTTATTGATCGGAGCAAGAGCATAGCGCCTAAATCCGGGTGTCGGGCTGCTGCCGGTCGCGTCTGGGGTGCACCGGCACGGCAGCACCCGGTTCCGGATCCTGCCCGGCCCTGTCCGGGCTGTGATACCGTCGCGGTAGTCGCGAGCATGAAAGGGATGCCTATGCGAAGCGAACCCAGCATCGACGAACTGCGGCGCATCTGCCGCGACCAGGAGCAGCGGCTTGCCGAGCAGGAGCGCGAGGTGCGGATGCTCTCCGAGGCCCTGGCCAGGGCCGAGTCGGAACTCGAGCGGTACGTCTACATCGTTTCCCATGACCTGAAGGAGCCGCTGCGCACCGTATCCGGCTTCTCCACCCTGCTGCAGCGCAGGCTGGGCGAGACCCTGGAAGGCGATGCGCGGCAGTACCTGGCCTTCATCGACGACGGTGTGCAGCGGATGCAGGTGCTGCTCGACGCGCTGCTCGACTACAGCCGTGCCGGCCGGCCGCAGCAGGCGATGCAGCCGGTGGCGCTGGAGCGGCCGCTGCAGGTGGCCCTGACCCAGCTGGCGCCGGCCATTACCGCAGCCGGGGCCGATGTCGACAGCGCCGCGCTGCCGGAGGTGCAGGGCGATCCGGTCCGGCTGGCCCAGCTGTTCCGGCAGTTGCTCGCCAACGCCCTGACCTACCGCGCCGAAGGCGCCCTGCCGCAGATCCGCATCCGCGCCGAGGAGGCCGGCGACCATTGGCGGATCGCGGTGGCCGACAACGGTATCGGCATCGACCCCAGGCACCAGGAGCGGATCTTCGAGGTGTTCCAGCGCCTGCACAGCCGCGAGGAGTATCCCGGCATCGGCATGGGGCTGGCGATCTGCAAGAAGATCGTCGAGAGCCATGGCGGCCGGCTCTGGGTCGAGTCGACGCCCGGCGAGGGCGCGACGTTCTTCTTCACGCTGCCGCAAGCCGAGCGGTCCGCCGCGGCGGACTAGCAGGACCGGTTTCCGGTCCTTTCAGGATGATTCTTGCCCGCCTCCTTCCTGGAGCAGCCTAGGGGGTGCCGCGCCGGCCGGCACTTGAACTCTGCGCGAGCGACCTCAGACGTGTCAGTGCGCCCTTTCCGCGGAACGGCGGCCACTGGGCAGCTGTCCCATCTGTAGAGAGCGACATGCGGCGGCCCGTTATTTCCGTGCCCGGCTGTCCCCATCTTCGGGAAAGGCGGGTTGAGCGCACGCTCCAGAACGACTTCGCCGGATGTTCGTCAACCCGAGAGCGACCGATTCTTTCCGTTCGAGGCGCCGCCCGGGGAGGCGGCCGGACGCACGAGGGGTGTCTTATGAGTCTCCAAGGTAATAGCGGAAGCGCACACCGAAAGTTCCTTGAGTCGTTGACGACTTTCACCAAGGAGCATCAGGCGCGGCATTGGGAGGGGACCTTCAGCGCCTTCCTGGAAGAGGTGGTCGCCAAGCGGCCCGGCGAGGTGAGCCGGACCAGCCATCAATACCTGTGGGACATGCTGCGCTGGCGCCGCCAGTGGGAAGCCCAGGAGGGCGAAGACGGCGAGTTCCGGCTGTTCTCGCATGAGCTGTTCGGCATGGAAGAACCGCTGCGGCGGGTGATGGAGTACTTCAAGGCCGCCAGCGCCGGTTCCGAAGTCGGCCGCCGACTGCTGCTGCTGCTCGGTCCTCCGTCCGGCGGCAAGTCCAGCCTGGTGATCCTGCTCAAGCGCGGGCTGGAGGAGTACAGCCACACCGAGGAGGGCGCGCTGTACGGCATCAAGGACTGCCCGCTGCACGAGTCGCCTCTGCACCTCATCCCCCATACCCTGCGGGCCGAGTTCCGCGACACCTATGGCGTGGAGGTGGTGGGCGAGCTCTGCCCGTATTGCCGCTCGCGGCTGGAGCATGAGTACGACCGGGACTTCATGCAGATGCCGGTGGAGCGGATCTTCATCTCCGAGGCCGATCGGGTTGGCGTGGGCACTTATGCGCCGCACGATCCGACCACCGCGGACCTGGCCGACCTGATCGGCTCTGTGGATCTGTCCAAGGTCTCGCAGTACGGCGACGAGGGCGATCCGCGCGCCTGGAGCTGGTCCGGCGCCGTGTACGCCGCCTCGCGCGGGCTGCTGGAGATGATCGAGATCCTCAAGGTCAAGCGCGAGTTCCTGTATCTGCTGCTGACCCTGACGCAGGAGAAGAACGTCAAGGTCTCGCGCTTCCCGCTCATCTATCTCGACGAGACCATCCTGGCGCACACCAACCTCGCCGAGTTCCGCAAGTTCCTGCAGGAGAGCGAGAACGAGGCGCTGCTCGACCGCATGGTGATCGTGCAGGTCCCGTACACCCTGAACTACCGCGACGAGGCCAAGATCTACCGCAAGCTGATCGCCGCGGCGCCGACCTTCCGCGAGGTGCACCTGGATCCGCACGCGCTGGAGGTGGCGGCGGTGTTCGCGGTGCTGTCGCGGCTGAAGCCGTCCGAGCGCGAGGACCTGGACCTGGCCAAGAAGGCCAAGCTGTACGCCAGCCAGGACGTCGAAGGCTTCACCAGCGCTGACGTCGAGCGGATCCGCGCCGAGGCCCCGGAAGAGGGGCTGTCCGGCATCTCGCCGCGGTTCGTGGTGAATGCGCTCTCCAACGCCATTTCCGCCAGCGAGGCCAAGAGCCTCACCAGCATGCAGGTGCTGCTGACCCTGAAGGACGCCATCGAGGCCGATGCCCGCATCGAGCCGAAGCAGAAGCGGTCCTGGGTCGATTTCCTGGTGATGGTACGCAAGGACTTCTACAACCACTGGGTCAAGGAGGACGTGCACAAGGCGCTGTTCGCTTCCTTCGAGGAGGAAGCGCAGGCGCTGCTCGACAAGTATCTCGACGAGGTGGAGGCCTCGCTCGACAAGCGCGAAGTGACCGATCCCATCACCGGCGAGAGCCGGGAGCCGGATGCCCGGTTCCTGCGCTCGGTGGAGGAGAAGATCGGGGTATCCGATGCCGGCAAGATGTCGTTCCGCCAGGAAGTGGTGCGCAAGGCGATGGTGGCGTTCAAGCGCGGCGAGAGCTTCACCCTGGACAGCCACAGCCGGCTCAAGGAGGCCGTCGAGAAATACCTGTTCGAGGAGCGCCGCGACGTGCTGCGACTGGTGACCTCGGTGGCGCGGCCCGACGAGGAGGCGCGCGAGAAGATCGCCGCCGTCGAGCAGCGCCTGATCGAGGAATACGGCTACGACGCCCACAGCGCCCGCGAGGCACTCAACTACGTGACCACGCTGCTGTCCCAGGAGTAAGCCTGGGAGGAAGGATGTTTCATGAGCCTGTCCGATACCCTCGCCGGCGAACATGGCAACCGCTGGTACGATCTGTTCTCGCGCGGCACCCGTGACTGGCTGCGACACAACGAGAAGATCCGCGAGGCCGTGCACAAGGCGCTGCCGGATCTGATCGCCCATTCCGACGTACTGTCCCGGCCGGACAACCGCACGGTGCAGGTGCCGGTGCGCTTCATGGAGCACTACCGCTTCCGGCTGCTCAATCCGCAGCAGCAGAAAGGCGCCGGCCAAGGCAAGGTGGGGCCCGGCGACCTGCTGCGGCCCGGCCAGGGCCGCGGCGAGGCCGGTACCGGCTCCGGCGGCAACGAGGAAGGCGGCATGAGCTTCGTCATGGAGCTCAAGGTCGACGACATCCTCGACTGGCTGTGGGAAGAGCTGCAGCTGCCCAACCTCAAGCCGCGCGACACCGCCTCCCTGGAAGACGAGGATTACGTCCGCGAAGGCTGGGACAGGAAGGGCGCCCGCTCCCGGCTCGACCGGCGGCGCACCATCAAGGAAGCGGTGAAGCGGCGGGCCGTGCAGGGCGGCCGGGCCGTGCCCATCGTCAACGACGATCTGCGCTTCCGCCAGCTGGTCAAGCGTCAGCAGCCGTCCACCAACGCCGTGGTGTACTTCCTGCTCGATGTTTCCTCATCGATGGACGATCAGTGCCGGCGGCTGGCGAAGACCTTCTTCTTCTGGGCGCTGCAGGGGATACGCCGGCAGTTCGTCAAGGTCGAGACGGTGTTCATCGCCCATACCATCGAAGCCTGGGAATTCGAGGAAGAGCAGTTCTTCCAGGTGCGCGGCGAGGGCGGCACGCAGTCGTCGACCGCCTTCCAGAAGGCGGTCGAGGTGATGAACGAGCGTTACGACCCGGCCCGCTACAACAGCTATCTGTTCTATGCCTCGGACGGCGACAACTTCATGGAGGATCGTCATCGGGCCCGGGTGCTGCTGGAGAGCCTGGCCGGGCAGATGAGCTTCCTCGGCTACGCGGAGGTCTCGGGCCGCCATCACCAGCGGCTCAATACCGAGGTCGGCGTGCTGTTCCGGCGGCTGGCCGAGCAGGGCGCACCGGCCGGCAGCTACGCCATCTCCTCGGAGAACGACATCTGGCCGGCGATCAAGGCGTTCTTCACGGAACAGGCAGCGGAGGCGACGGGCTGATGGCAGAACGTCTGCAGGACTATGTGGCGCGCATCGAGGACCTCGGCCGCCAGCTGGGGCTTAAGTACTATCCGATCGACTTCGAGCTGGTACCGCCGAGCTTCATGATGGAGGTGGCCGTGTACGGGCTGCCGGTGCGCATGCCGCACTGGTCGTTCGGCGTGCGCTGGATCTACCAGATGGTCCAGCACAAGATGGGCCACTCGAAGATCTTCGAGGTGGTGTTCCCGGGCAATCCCAACCGTGCCTACCTGGTCAACAGCAACAGCCTGGAGGAGAACTGCCTGGTGACCGCCCACGTGCTGGGCCATGCCGATTTCTCCCACAACAACGAGCTGTTCGTGCGCAGCCAGCGGGAAGCCGGCTACCACATCGTCGAGCAGGCGGCGGCGCATGCGCAGCGTATCGACGCGGCCGTCGAGATCGCCGGCCAGCGGCGGGTGGAGGCGGTGCTGGATGCGGCGCTCGCGCTGGAGCAGCACATCGACACCCAGTACCCCATCAACCGGCCCGACTACCCGCCGCCGGAGAAGAAGGGTGGACAGCCGGCGCAGTCGGACCCGTTCCACGAGCGTTTTCAGGGCCTGCCGGGACAGGAGCTGCCGCCGCCGCCGCCGGCCGAGCCGGTGGAGGTGCGGACGCCGCCGCACCCGGAAGCCGACCTGCTGTGGTTCATCGCCCGCTACGGGCCAGCGCTGGAAGACTGGGAGCGCGATATCTTCCTGGCCGTCCGCGAGGAGTCGTTCTACTTCCAGCCGGTCTTCAACTGCCAGATCATGAACGAGGGCTGGGCCTCGTACTGGCATGCGCGGCTGCTGCGCGAGGCCGACTTCCTGCCGAGCGAGCTCTACCTCAACGCCATGAAGACCCACTCGGACGTGGTGCGGCCGTACGCCGGCGACAAGCAGGTGGCGCTGTCCATCAATCCCTACCATCTCGGCTTCAACATGTGGGAGCGGATCGTGCGCGATCATGGTCCGGAAGCCGCCCGCCGGGCCATGACCGAGGAAGACGACTTCGGCTTCATCCGCAACTATCTGACCGCGGAGCTCGCCCAGGAGCTGGACCTGTTCGTGTACGAAGCCAAGCGCGACGGCGAGGTGCGGGTCACCGAGTCCAATCTGCACGAGCTGCACGAGGCGCTCCTGAGCCAGAAGTACAACTTCGGCGCGCCGCGGGTGCTGGTGGACGACCTC
>Ga0079224_100008200_pt1 | contig 14124 bp, 7 predicted proteins | sample Stecom2015_FD_80414 | JGI IMG/M metagenome (GOLD analysis project Ga0079224, IMG submission 80414) | Agricultural soil microbial communities from Utah to study Nitrogen management - Steer compost 2015 | ecosystem: Environmental > Terrestrial > Soil > Agricultural land | place: USA: Utah...
GACCCTGTTGTGCTGCCTCCCGCTCGGGCTGGTGGGCGTCATCTACGCCGCGCTCGCGCTCGGCGCGCAGGGCCGCGGCGACTGGGCCGACGCCGAGGACAAGGCCCGCAAAGCCAAGGGATGGACCATCGCCGCCGCAGTGGTGTCACTCGTGGCGCTCGTGATCTGGTTCTGCGGCGGCGGCTTCATCAGCTCCTGATTGTCCACCCCCACTCGCGCCCCGTTGCCTGTTTCGGTAGGCAACGGGGCAACTATCCCGGAGCCGCCCGCGACCGGCTCCGGTGGGGCGACGACGCGGCTACCCGTGGCTCAGGCGGCGCGGGCGCTGAACCGCCCCTCCACCCCGCTCACCCGCAGCCTGGTACCGAAGGTTTCGGACAGCAGCTCGTCGGTGATGGTGTCCGCCAACGGGCCCTGAGCCACCGCCGTACCGTCCCGCAGCAGCAGCGCGTGCGTGAACCCCGGCGGGATCTCCTCCACGTGGTGGGTCACCAGCACCAAGGTCGGCCCGTCCGGATCGGCCGCCAACGCCGCCAACCGGGACACCAGCTCCTCCCGCGCGCCCAGGTCCAGTCCGGCGGCCGGCTCGTCCAGCAACAACAGCTCCGGGTCCGGCATCAGAGCCCGGGCGATCTGCACCCGCTTCCGCTCCCCCTCCGACAAGGTGCCGTACGCCCGATCGGCCAATCCGGCCACGCCCAGCTGCGCCAACAACTCCTCGGCGCGCGCCAGATCCACCGGGTCGTACTGCTCCTGGAACCGTCCCACCACCGACCAGGCGGCGGTCACCACCAGATCCCGGACCCGCTCCGTGGCGGGAATCCGCTCCGCGAGCGCGGCGCTGGTCATACCGATCCGGGTCCGCAACTCCCGGAGATCGGTACGCCCCAACCGCTCCCCCAGCACATCCACGGTGCCGGTGGTGGGGTGCTGCTGCGCCGCGGCCAGTGTCATCAACGTGGTCTTGCCGGACCCGTTCGGGCCGAGCACCACCCACCGCTCATCCGGCGCCACCCGCCACGTCAGGTCCTTCAGTAGGGGGTTACCGGAGCGGATCAGCCCCACCCCGGTCACCGCGATGGCGTACTCCGACGACGGCTGCTCCACACGTTCCTGGGCTGACACGCTCCCATGTAACCACGTCGGGATACCGCGTACGATCGCGGCCGTGATAAGCAGTGATCCGGGGCTGCGGCGACTAGCATTGCAGACCCTGTTGGCAGCCTTCCCGGGCACGCAGGCCCCGGAGTGGGCGCTGCGCCTGGTAGCGGATGGACTAGCCGGGTACGCCCTGTTCGGCTACAACGTAGCCGACCCCACCCAGCTGGCCGCGCTGACGGCGCAGCTGCGCGCGGTCCGGCCCGACGTGCTGATCGCGATCGACGAAGAGGGCGGCGATGTCACCCGGTTGGCGCACGCTGTCGGCAGCCCGTACCCCGGCAACGCGGCCCTGGGGCGGGTGGATGACCCGGAAGCGACCCGGCACCTCTACCGGGCGATCGGGGCCGAACTGGCGGCCGTCGGGGTCAACCTGGACCTCGCCCCCACCGTGGACGTGAACAGCGCCGACGACAACCCGATCATCGGTACCCGGTCGTTCGGGGCCGACCCCGAACTGGTGGCGCGCCACGCCGTGGCCGCGGTGACCGGACTGCGCGAGGCCGGTGTGGGCGCCTGCGCCAAGCACTTCCCCGGTCACGGCTCCACGGTGCGGGACTCCCACCTGACCCTGCCCACAGTGGACGCTGACGCGGCGCTGCTGCGGCAGCGGGATCTGCCGCCGTTCGCGGCCGTGATCTCCGCGCGCGTCCCGGCGATCATGACCGCGCACATCCGGGTCCCGGAGTTGACCGGTGACGCCCCGGCGACGTTCAGCCACCCCGTCCTGGTGGAGCTGCTGCGCCACGAATACGGCTTCACCGGAGCGGTGCTGACCGACGCCCTGGAGATGGCGGGGGCGGCCGACGCCGCCGGTGGGATCCCCGAAGCCGCGGTCCGGGCGCTGGCGGCCGGCGCCGACCTGCTGTGCATCGGCGCCCAGGTGGATGCGGCGCTGGTGGAGCGGGTGGCGGCCACGATCACCGCCGCGATCACCGCCGGCGACCTGCCGGTGGCCCGGGTGGAGCAGGCGGCCGCGCGCACCGCCGCGCTGGCCGACGAGCTGACGGAGACCCCACCCGCACCGGCGGATCCCACGCCCCCACCGGAGCAACTGGCGGCCCGCATCGCCCGCGCGGCGGTGCAGATCGAAGGGGCGCTCCCGCCGCTGGCCGACGCCCTCGTGGTGCAGCTGGAGTCGCCGTCCACCATCGCCGCCGGCCGAGTGCCCTGGGGGCTCGTCAGCTCCCTACCCTGCGCGTCGGTGGACCCGGCGACCGCGTCGGTGGACGCGCTGCGGCAACAGGCGGGGGACCGTCCGGTGCTGGTGGTGGGGCGGCGCCTCCACCAGGACCCGGCCGCCCGGACGCTGGTGGAGCGGCTGGCCGCCGCCCACCCCACCGTGGTGGCGGAGATGGGGTGGCCGGCGGCGTGGCGCCCCGCCCGTGCCCGGGCGTTCGTCACCACGTACGGGGCCAGCCGGGCCAACGGTGAGGCGCTGGCGGCCGCGCTCGGCCTGCCCACCGAGTAAGGGGCCGGTCTGCCCGGTAAGGAAAAGCGGACTAAGGGGGGTGCCCTGCGGGTAGCGCTCCGCTACCCGCAGGGCGCCCCCCGTCAGTACCGCGACGAGAAGGGAAGTTCCCTAAGACGCGGCGGGGCTAGAGCCGGGGAGCGGCGGTCCGCACCAAGGTCCGGATCTGCCGCAGCAGCACCGACAGCGCCGCCAAGTCGGCCGACGACCGGTCGAAGGCCGCCATGGCCGCATCGGTACGGGCGATGGTCACGTCATTGAGCTGCTCCCACTCCGCGACCCGGGCCGCGGGATCCGCCATCGGCGACGTGGAGGCCAACACCTGCGAGGTCAGGGCGGCCAGCGCGGCGTACAGGTCGTAGCGCAGCGCCATCCGGGCCAGGGTCTGCCACCGGTCCTGCCTGGGCAGAGCGGAGATCTGGGAGAGGATCGCGTCCACCCGGAACCGCTCCGACTGGGTGAAGTAGATCGCGGCCACGTGGTCGATCGCGTCGCTGTCCGGGTTCAACCCGGCCGACCGGGCCACCTCGACCAGGTCGACCAGCCCGAAGCTGTACGACACCCGCGCCACCTGATCGGCCACCGCCTCCGGCAAGCCCTCGGCCGCCAGCGACTCCGTCCGCGCCCGCAGCGCCGCCTGCTCGTCGCCCCGGAACAGCTCTCCCAGCCGCGGCAGCAGTCGGGACACCCCGGGCTGCAGTGCGGCGATCTCGGCCGGTACGTCCAACGGGGAGCGCCGGTTCTGGAGCAGCCACCGGACGGTCCGGTCCAGCAGGCGCCGGGTGAGGAGGTACGCGGAGGTCTGGGCCGCGATCGGCACCTGGTTGTCCAGGTCCTCCACGGTCCGCCACAGCTCCGACAGCCCGAACACGTCCCGGGCGACCACGTACGCCCGGAGCACATCCGCGGCGGAGGCGCCGGTCTCCTCCCGTGCCCGGTAGACGAACGAGATCCCGCCCCGGTTGACCACCTCGTTGACCAGCCCCAGCGTGATGATCTCCCGCCGCAGCCGGTGCTGGGGCATCTGGTCGGCGTAGCGTTCCCGCAGCGGCGTCGGGAAGTAGTTGACCAGCAGGTCGTAGGTCCACGGGTCGTCCGGCAGGTCCGAGGCGTTGATCTCGTCCTGGAGCAGGTTCTTCACGTACGCCATCAGCACTGCCAGCTCGGGCGTGGTCAGCCCACCCTGGCCGGCCTCCGCCCGGGCCACCAGTTCCGCATCGGTCGGCAACCCGGCGAGGCGCCGGTCCAGCTCACCGGCGCGCTCCAGATCGGTCAGCATCCGCCGGTGCACCGGCAGCAGCGGCTCCGCCTGGACCCGCGCCCGCCCCAGCGCCCACGCCTGGTGGTAGTTGTCCCGCAGCACCAGGGTGGCGACCTCGTCGGTCATGTCGGCCAGCAACTTGTCCCGCTCCGCGCCGGTCAGCCCGACCGTCGCCAGCAGGATCTTGATGTTGACCTCCCGGTCGGAGCAGTCCACCCCGCCGGAGTTGTCGATGAAGTCGGCGTTGATCCAGCCGCCGGTCAGCGCGTACTCGATCCGGCCGGCCTGGGTGAACCCGAGGTTGCCCCCTTCCCCGACCACCTTGCACCGCAGCTGGTTCCCGTCCACCCGCACCGGGTCGTTGGCCTTGTCCCCGACCTCGGCGTGGGACTCGGTGCTGCCCTTGACGTAGGTGCCGATCCCGCCGTTCCACAGCAGATCGACCGGTGCGGTGAGGATGGCGCGGATCAGCTCCGGCGGAGTCATGGTCTCGGGCGGATCGGCGATCCCCAGCACCTCCGCCACCTGCGGCGTGATCGGGATCGACTTGGCGGTACGCGAGTAGACGCCGCCGCCTTCCGAGATCAGCTCCCGCCGGTAGTCGTCCCAGCTGGAGCGCGGCAGCCGGAACAGTCGTTCCCGCTCCTCGTACGAGGTGGCCGCGTCCGGATTCGGGTCCAGGAAGATGTGTCGGTGGTCGAAGGCGGCCACCAGCCGAATGTGGCGGGACCGCAGCATCCCGTTGCCGAACACGTCACCGGACATGTCTCCGATGCCGACCACGGTGAAGTCTTCCCGCTGTACATCCCGGCCCAGTTCCCGGAAGTGGCGCTTGACCGACTCCCACGCCCCCCGGGCGGTGATGCCCATCTTCTTGTGGTCGTACCCGGCCGAGCCACCGGACGCGAACGCGTCTCCCAGCCAGAACCCGTACTCGCGGGAGACCTCGTTGGCCAGGTCGGAGAAGGTCGCGGTGCCCTTGTCCGCGGCGACCACCAGGTAGGGGTCGGGGTCGTCGTGGCACACCACGTCCGGCGGGGGCACCGGTTCTCCGTCGACCAGGTTGTCGGTCACGTCCAACAACCCGGAGATGAACTTGCGGTAGCAGGTCTCCGCCTCCACCTGGCGCGCCTCGCGGTCGTCGATGTTCCGCTTGAGCACGAACCCGCCCTTGGCGCCGCCCGGCACGATCACCGCGTTCTTGACCGCCTGCGCCTTGACCAGCCCCAGGATCTCGGTCCGGAAGTCGTCCCGCCGGTCAGACCAGCGCAGCCCACCCCGCGCCACCGCGGCGAACCGCAGGTGTACCCCCTCGAAGCGAGGCGAGTAGACGAAGATTTCGTGCGTGGGCCGCGGCTCCGGCAGGAACGCCACCCGGGTCGGGTCCAGTTTGAGCGCCACGTACGACTTGGGCCGATGATCCGGCTCCCGCTGGTAGAAGGAGGTCCGGTTGGTGGCCAGGATGAGGTCCAGGTAGGAGCGAATGATCCGGTCCTGGTCGAGGCTCTGGACCTGCTCCAGCTGCTGGTGGATCCGCGCCACCACCTGATCGGTGAGCTGCTGGCGCTCCTGTTCGGTGCGGGCGCTCGCCGGGTTGAACCGGGCCTCGAACAGTTCCACCAGGCTGGTGGCGATGTCCGGGTAGGCGCTCATGGTCGCTTCCAGCGACGCCTGGGTGAACACCGTCCCGGTCTGGCGTAGGTACTTCGCGTACGCCCGCAGTACCACCACCTGCCGCCAGGTCAGGCCGGCCCGCAGCACCAGGGCGTTGAACCCGTCTACCTCCGCCTCACCCCGCCACGCGGTGGAGAACGCGTTCTCGACCTGGGCCCGAATCTCGGCCGGCGGCCGGGCGCCGCTGGGGAACCGCAGCCCGAAGTCGTACAGGTAGACGGTCCCGTCCCGGCGAGTGATCTCGTACGGGCGGGCGTCCGTGACCTGCACTCCCAGCGAATGCAGCACCGGCAGTACGTCCGACAGGGTCATCGGTTCGCCGTACCGGTACACCTTGAACCGTGCACTGGAGACGTCGTCCCGGGTCTGGAACAGGTGCATCTCCAGCTGCCCCGGCTCTTCCAGGAGCTCCAGCTTGGCCAGGTCCTTGACCGCCTGGTACGGGCTGTACTGCTCCTTGTACGCCTCCGGGAACGCCTCGCCGTACTCCTGGAGCAGCGACCGGGCCTGGGCGTCGCCCAGCTTGTGCCCCAGCACCAGCGCGAAGTCGTCGTCCCAGGCGCGGGTGGCGTCGGCCAGGCGCTCGGCCAGGGCGTCCGGGTCCACCGGGCCGGGTGGGTTGGCCGGATCGGTCCGGACGATGAAGTGCAGCTGGGCCAGCATCGACTCGGTGACCCGGGTGGTGTAGTCCACCCCGATCCCGTTCAGTTCCTCCAGCAGGATCTGCTGGATCCGCAGTCGGTTGGCGGTGTGGTACCGGTCCCGAGGCAGATAGACCAGGCAGGAGGTAAATCGTCCATAGTGGTCGCGACGGAGGAAGACCCGCAGCTGGCGACGGCCGGCCATGCGCAGGACCCCGATCGCGGCCTGATACAGGTCGTCGGTGGAGATCGAGAACAGCTCGTCGCGCGGGTAGCTTTCCAGGATCTCCAGCAGGTCCTTACCGGAGTGGCTCCGCGGCGACAGCCCGGACCGCTCGATCACCTCCCGGACCTTCCGGCTGACCACCGGCAGGTCCACCACGCTGGCCCGATAGGTGGCGGTGGAGAACAGCCCGAGGAACCTCCGCTCCCCCACCACGTTGCCGTCGGCGTCGAACGTCTTCAGTCCGATGTAGTCCAAGTAGGCGTTACGGTGGACAGTGGCGCGGGAGTTCGCCTTGGTGATGATGAGCAGGCGCTTCTCCAGCGCCCGGGCGTACGCCTCCGGGCTCATCGAGGACAACACCCGGGGCTGGGTCTGGTCATTGCGCAGGATCCCCAGGCCGGTGCCGGGCTTGGCGACCAGCAGTTTCTCCGGACGCCCGCTCTTCGGATCCGGCTCCCCGTCCACCAGGGTGTACTCCCGGTATCCCAGGAAGGTGAAGTGGTCGTCGGCCAACCACCGCAGCAGCTCCACCGAGTCGGTGATGTCCTTGTCCGGCACCGGTGGGCGTGGACCACCCAACTGGGCTTCGGCCAGCTCGTCGGCGATCGCCAACGCCGCCGCCCGCATCTTCGGCCAGTCCTCCACCGCTTCCCGCACGTCGGTGAGCACCCGCTGTAGCGCCAGCTCGAGCTCGCGCCGGGCCTCCGGGTCGCGGACCGGGTCGATCTCCAGGTGGATCCAGCTCTCCACCAGCTCACCGTCGGCGGCCGCGTCCGCCTCGGTCTCGGTGGCGACCTCGATCAGCTCCCCCAGGGGCGTCCGCCGCACCACCATCAGCGGGTGCACCAGCAGGTGCACGTCCAGCCCACGGGTGGTGAACATGCCGGTGACCGAGTCGACCAGGAACGCCATGTCGTCGACCACAATGTCGACGCTGGTGCGCCCGCCCTCGGTCGGCTCGGAAATCCGTAGCTTCAGCTGCCCCGGCAACCGTTCGCGGGCCAGCTCCCGGTGGGAGGTGGCCACGGCGACCAGGTCCGCGGGGGTCAGCCCGATCAGTTCCTCATCCGGCGCGAATCGCCAATACCGGGCCACCAACCCTGCGGTGGCGGGGTCCTCGGCTAGCGCCACCGCCTGCTCCACCAGGTGCTCCGCGTCGGGTAGCGGCGCTAACTCCGTCGCTATCAACTCACCGAGCTCGGCGGTGCCGGTGCCGCTGCCGAGCTCGGACGCTTCGTCATAGAGCGTGTCCACCGAACTGCCGGCCCGGAGCCGGGAAGGTTCTAGATCTGCCGTCTCACCGTCCGGCCCGACCACCGCATGGCGGCTCATCAGCCACACTCCCCTCACTACCCACAACGCTGTGGGCTGGCCTGCTTCTCAGCTTAGCCAGCTACCCTGGCAGCGGTCACCCGGACCGAGCAGTACCGGTCCCTTCCGTCGAGGAGCCCGAGATGAGTCGCCGCCCACTAGCCGCCGGACTGGCGGCGCTCCTGCTCATCGGTCTAGCCGCGTGCAGCCGTTCGGAAGGACCGCAATCAGCCGCAGCGGCGTTCCTGACGGGTTGGCAGTCCGGAGACCTGTCCGGACGGTACGTGACCGACGCCGGTGACCCACTGTCACCGACTGAGGTGGCGGAGGCGATCGCGGAACTGGCCGGAGACCTCGCCACCCAGTCGCCCACCCTAACGATGGGCGAGATCACCGAGCAGGGCGACTCCGCCACCGCGGAGTTCACTGTGGAGTGGCCGTTGCCGGGTGGCGTCACCTGGGACTACCCCAGCGCCGTCCAACTGACCAAAGACCAGGACGGCTGGCGGGTGGTCTGGGAACCCCGGGTGGTGCACCCCGAGCTGTCCGCCGGCGACCAGCTGCGGCTGCAACGGCGACCCGCTCACCGAGGGGAGATCCTGGCCGCAGACGGACAGCCGCTGCTGTCGGCCCGACCGGTCACGGTGGTCGGAATCTGGCCCAGTCGGGTGGAGGACCTGGACCGGCTGGTCACCGAACTGACCGGCGCGCTGTCCTCACTCGGCCATGAACTCGACTTGTCGGATCTACCGGACCGGGTAGCCGACGCGACGGAAGCCGACTTGTTCGTCGAGGTGGTGACGCTCCGGCAGGAGGAGTACGACCGGATCGCCGACCGGATCGGCGACCTGCCCGGCATCACCACCCGCCCCACCGAGCGGCAGTTGGCGCCGACCCGTACCTTCGCGCGCGCCCTGCTCGGCACGGTCGGCGACGTCACCGCCGAGGTGATGGAGCGCCACCCCGGGGTGTACGAGGTGGGTGACCAGGTCGGTTACGGCGGCTTGTCCGAGGCGTACGACCAGCACCTCCGGGGCACGCCCGGCTACACGGTGACCATCGCCCGCCCCACCTCGGACGGCCAGGTCGACGACATCGCGCTGGCCCAGATCGACCCGGTGGCCGGCACCGCCCTGCACATCACCGTGGACCGACAGATCCAGCAGACGGCCGAGACCGCCCTGGCGGTCGAGTCCCGGCCGGCCGCACTGGTGGCGATCCGGATCAGCGACGGGGCGATGGTCGCGGTCGCCAACACCCAGGGCGAGGAGGCGTACCCGGTGAACACCGCCCTCACCGGGGCGGTGCCCCCAGGATCCACGTTCAAGATGGTCAGCGCCTACCAACTGTTGGCCGAAGGGGTGGTCACGCTCGACACCCTGGTGGAGTGCCCGGCGCAGGTGACCGTGGACGGTTTCACCATCCGCAACGCCTTCCCCGGCGACCAGGGCAAGATCCCGTTCCGGGACGCGGTGGCGATCTCCTGCAACACCGCGTTCGCGCTGCTGTCGGCGGAGCTCGACGACGACGGTCTGGCGCAAGCCGGGGCAGCGCTCGGGTTGGGCGAGGACTGGGATCCGGGACTGGCCACGTTCACCGGGGCGGTCCCCACCGGCGGGTCGGCGCTGGAGCAAGCCGTGACCGCGTTCGGCCAAGGCGAGACCCAGGTCAGCCCGGCGGCGATGGCGGCGGCGGTAGCCGCGGTGGCCCGCGGCGCCTGGCTGCCCCCGGTCCTGGTGACCGAACCGGCCCCACCGGCGGTCGAACCGGTGCCGCTGCCGGAGCCCGTGGTGGCCGACCTCCACGACGCCCTACGGCGGGTGGTGACCCACGGCACCGCCTCCGCGCTGGCGCACGTGCCGGGGGAGCCGGTGTACGGCAAGACCGGCACCGCCGAGGCCGGGCCGGAGGTCACCCACGCCTGGTTCATCGGCTGGCAGGGTGACCTGGCGGTGGCGGTGTTCGTGGAGGATGGCCGCTCCGGCTCCCAGGCCGCGGTGCCGCTGGCCGAACGGTTCTTCCGCGCCCTCGCCGGCTGACCTAGGCGGTGGTGTCGGGGCTGGTGCGCGGCACCGGAATGCTCGGCCGCGCGGACAGCGCCGACACCAACATGTCCACCAGCTCGGCGGCGTAGCGACCGTCCGGATCGTGGTCCGGGTCGAACACGGTCAGTTCCATCCCCAGGCACGAGGTGTCGCTGACCAGCCCGGCGATCAGCAGCTCCAACTCCGGATGGGCGATCCCGCCGTCGTCGGGCGCGTCCACCGCCGGCATCACCGCCGGATCCAGGACGTCCACATCCACATGCACCCAGAACCCGACACAGTCGGTGAGCTGCTCCCGGGCCCACTGGGCGGTCCGCGCCGGCCCCTCCGCCCGCAGCTGCGGCACCGCCCGAACCGCGAACCCGGCCGCCTGCAGATCCATCCGGTACTCGTCGTGCTCCCGGATCCCGATCACCACCACGTCCGAGTCCCGCAGATAGGGGCGGCGGTGCTCAATCCCGGCCAGCTCCACCTGTCCCCGGCCGGTGACCAGGGCGAGGTCCTCGCCGGCGGCCGCGCCCACGTACCGGGCGTTACCCGGGTGTCGGAAGTCGGAGTGGCCGTCGACGAACACCAGTCCCGGACGCCCCTCCAGCTGCTCGGCCAACCGGTTGATCGCCAGCGCCGCCCCCAGCAGGATCGAGCAGTCCCCACCCAGGACCAGGGGAAACTCACCAGCATCCAGGATCGCGCCGATCCGGTCGGCCAGCCGGACCGTGTACTCGGCGATCTGCTCGGCCTGACACACCCCGTCGCCGGGCTGCCACCCGGTCGGGTCGTACCGGGGCGGGGTGACGCAGCCCGCGTCCCGGGCGCCCAGCCGGGCCACCAGCCCGTGATCCCGCAGGGCCCCGGGAGCCTTGGCGCACCCCGGCACCGTACCTAGGCTGGGCGGGCGTAACCCGAGGTTGGAGGGTGCATCCAGCACCGCGATCCGGCGGCTGACCGCGGGACCACCTCCGGCCACCGAAACCGGCCGGCTCGCCACCGCCTGGTCAGACAGCCGCCCGGGGTCACCGCTCATCGGACCTCCGGTCAGAACAACGCGTTCGCCAGCGCCCGGCGGGCCGCCGCCACGGCCGGGTCATCCGGACTTGCCAGCGTGAACAGCGAGACCAGGTGTTCCCGTGCCCGGTCCCGTTCCTCTCCGGCGGTCCGCCGGACCGTCTCCACCAGCCGCTGGTAGGCCCGCTCCGCCTCCCCGCTGAGCACTTCGACGTCGGCCGCCCGCAGCTGCGCCTCCACATCGTCCGGATTGGCGTCCGCCGCCGCCACCGCCGCGGCCGGGTCCACCCCCTGAGTCCGCCGCAACAGCGCCACCTGGGCCAGCCCGGCCTCCGCCGCGGACTCCGCCGGAGACTCCGACAGGATCTTCTGGAATGCCCGCTCCGCGGCGTCCAGATCCCCGTTGAGCATCGCCTGCTCCGCCTCCGCCAGCCGGGGATCGGTCTGCTTGGGCGGGGTGGTACCGGCCGCCTGCAGCACCGCATCCAACCATTGCCGCAGCTGCGCCTCGGGAACCACCCCGGTGAACGCGTCGATCGGCTGACCGCCCACCACCGCGTACACCATCGGGATCCCCTGTACCCGGAACAACTGGGCCAGTCGGGGATTGGCGTCGACGTCGACTTTGGCGAGCACCCACGCCCCGCCGTACTCCACCGCCAGCTTCTCCAGCACCGGCGACAGCTGCTTGCAGGGACCACACCACTCGGCCCAGAAGTCCACCACCACCGGGGTGGTCAGCGACCGCTCCAGCACCTCTGACTGGAACGTGGCCTCGGTGACGTCGATCTTGACTACGCCGCCCGCCGGGCCGCCTGCCTGCCCGCCGGCGGGCCCCGGCTGGCCGGCTGCCGCTGCTCCGCCCGGCGAGCTGGGGCCCGCCGGCGGGGGTGACGGTTGCCGCAGCGCGCTCAGATCGACCGCACCCCGCATGAAGACCGACTGACTGTCACGTGGGTCGCTCATGTGCCCTAGTCTCGCACGTCCAGCCGGTCACCCGCCCTCACACCGGCGGGCCCACGGCCCAGAGAAGGCGGTCAGAACCGCGCCGGCTCCCGGTACTCCCCCCACAGCTGCCGCAGCGCTCCGCAGATCTCCCCTAGCGTCGCCTCCGCCCGGACCGCCTCCAACATCGGCGGGATCAGGTTCTCGTCGGTACGGGCCACCTCCACCATGCGGGCCAGGGCGGTGTCCACCGCCGCCTGGTCCCGGCTCGCCCGGCGCTGCGCCAACAGCCGCTTCTGCTCCTGCTCCACCTCATGGGAGACCCGCAGGATCTCCAGCGGCCGGGTGACCGTGTTCTGGTAGCAGTTGACCCCGACGATCTTCTTCTCGCCCTTCTCCAGCGCCTGCTGGTAGGCGAACGCCGCCTCCGCGATCTCGGACATGAACCAGCCGTCCTCGATCCCCCGCAGGATGCCCGCGGTCATCGGGCCGATCGGGTGCTCCCCCGTCCCCGCCATCGACTTGATCCGGTCGAAGATGGCCTCCGCCTCCGCTTCGATCCGGTCGGTGAGCGCCTCCACGTACCACGACCCACCCAGCGGGTCGGCCACATTGGTTACTCCGGTCTCCTCCATCAGCACCTGCTGGGTCCGCAGGGCGATCTCGGCGGCCTCCTCGGTGGGCAGCGCCAAGGTCTCGTCCAGGGCGTTGGTGTGCAACGAGTTGGTGCCGCCCAGCACCGCCGCCAGCGCCTCGACCGCGGTCCGCACCACGTTGTTGTACGGCTGCTGGGCGGTCAGCGACACCCCGGCGGTCTGGGTGTGGAACCGCAGCCACATCGCCCGCTCCTCGGTGGCGCCGTACACGTCCCGCATCCACCGGGCCCAGATCCGGCGAGCCGCCCGGAACTTGGCGATCTCCTCGAAGAAGTCGATGTGGGCGTCGAAGAAGAAGCTCAGTCCGGGGGCGAACTGGTTGACGTCCAGTCCCCGGGACTTGCCCAGCTCCACGTACCCGAACCCGTCGGCCAGGGTGAAGGCGAGCTCCTGGGCGGCGGTCGCCCCCGCCTCCCGAATGTGATAGCCGGACACCGACAGCGGCTTGTAGCGGGGGATCTCGCGGGAGCAGAACTCCATCAGGTCGCCGATCAACCGCAGGTGCGGCTCCGGCGGGAACAGCCACTCCTTCTGGGCGATGTACTCCTTGAAGATGTCGGTCTGCAGGGTGCCGTCCAGGCGGGAGATGTCCGCTCCCTGCCGCTCGGCGGCCACCAGGTACATGCAGAAGATCGGCACGGCGGGGCCGGAGATGGTCATGCTGGTGGTGATGGACTCCAGGTCGATCCCGTCGAACAGGATGTCCATGTCCGCGGCCGAATCGATCGCCACTCCACAGTGGCCAGTCTCGCCCAGGGCCTGCGGATCGTCGGAGTCCCGCCCCATCAAGGTGGGCATGTCGAACGCGACCGACAGCCCGCCGCCCCCGGCGGCCAGCAGCATCTTGTACCGCTCGTTGGTCTGCCGGGCGTTACCGAACCCGGAGAACTGTCGGATCGTCCAGGTCCGCCCGCGATAGCCGGTCGGGTAGAGCCCCCGGGTGTAGGGGAACTCGCCGGGCCACCCGATCCGCTCGAACCCGGGGTAGTCCATCCCAGGAGGCGGCCCGTACACCGGTTCCACGGCCGCCCCGGACAGGGTGGTGAAGTCTGCGTCCCGCTTCCGGGCCGCGTCGTACCGCGCCTGCCACCGCGCCCGACCAGCCGCGATCTCCTGTGCGTCCATGCCATCCTCCCAGCGTCCTACCACCGGCGGGTCGCGCCGGGGCGGCCTTCTCGGGTACGTATGTGCCTGTACGCCCGATGATAGGCGCTGGGACTGAACGAACGCTAAAGCTGAATCGCCGGTTGCCCGCCGCTACCCACCCCGGTCATCGCCGACCGTACGCCCAGGCCGCCAGCGCGGTGGTCAACGGCACCGCCGCTACCAGCCCGATCGTGGCCACGATGCTGCGCACGATCTCCTGGGCGATCGCCTGGGAGGTGAGCACCGACCCCAGATCGCCGGTGCTGGTGGCGATCAGCAGCAGCAGCGGCAGCGAGGCCCCGGCATAGGCCAGCACCAGGGTGTTGACCACCGAGGCCACGTGGGCGCGCCCGACTCGGATGCCGGACCGGTACAGCTGCCACCGGGAGCGGGTGGGGTTGGTGCGGGCGAGCTCGCCGACCGTGGCCGCTTGGCTGATCGCGACGTCGTCGAGCACCCCGAGCGAACCGATGATGATGCCGGCCAGCAGGACTCCCCGCAGATCCAGCCCGGGCAGGCTGTAGAACAAGGTCAGCTCGTCGTCACCGACGAACCCGGTCAAGTGGGTGGCGGCGGTGGCCAGCA
>Ga0079224_100008201_pt1 | contig 14124 bp, 9 predicted proteins | sample Stecom2015_FD_80414 | JGI IMG/M metagenome (GOLD analysis project Ga0079224, IMG submission 80414) | Agricultural soil microbial communities from Utah to study Nitrogen management - Steer compost 2015 | ecosystem: Environmental > Terrestrial > Soil > Agricultural land | place: USA: Utah...
CTTCAAAATGTTCGGGCCGCGCTCGAGCCGGGAGGGGGCGCTGGATCGGCGGGCCCCGGGGCTTTTCGGGGAGCGACCGCAGATCGCCAGGACGATCGAGGACGGGCGGCGCGGCCGAGCTACGAGCGAGCCGGTCGACATCCCGGGGCCTCACCCATGCAGCCCGTAGCTTCGCCCGAGAAAGGACGAGAACAGGTTGCACGCGGCGTGGAAGGCGAGGGGGGCGCCGATGCCGCCGCTCTTGGCGCGCAGCCAGCCGAAGACGAGCGACGGGAAAAACACCGCCAGGCGGTTCGGGTGGATCTCGGTGACCACGTGCCCGAAAGCGAAGAGCGCGCTCGCCACGACCAAGCCGGGCCCGATGGTCGCGCCGAGCACCCGCCAGCGCGGTGGCCAGGCGTCGTCGAGGGCGGTCTGCAGATAGCCCCGATAGAAGGCCTCCTCGGGCAACGCGATCACGAGCACCTGCCCGAGCACGTCATCGGCGAGCGATGCCGGGGGTGACGGCAAGAACGGTTGAACGGGTCGCCACCACCACAGATAACCCAGCCAAAAGAAGGGGAAGATGAGCGCCGCCGCCAGGGTCGCCCAACCGAGGGCCCGGCCGGCATCCCGCATCAAGCGCGCGGGTGCGATCGGCTCCGGATCGAGCAAGCCGCCGAGGCTGAGCCCGTAGCGACGTGCCGCGTCAGCGTCGTCGCCGCGCAGCGCCAGCGCATAGGTGGCGACAAGGAACGCCATGCCGACGCCGGTGGCCGCGTAGTCGGCCGGAAGGGCGTAGGACAAAACGGCGACGCCTGCCGTCGTGAGCAGCGCTAGCCGTACCGGCTGCTGCCAGCTCGAAGCCCGGTCCGTCGAAGAATGCCGCATCACGCATTGGCTACTACACCCGAGCTTACCCCGGCCGTCCAAGCGAATGCAGTTCGGTGGGATTTTTCCAGCCGATCGCGGCAAGCCCAAGGGCGACAAGCGCCCTCGCGGGACAGAGCGGCATAGGATAAGGTTCCGCCTGCAGAATGTGAGCCCTCGTGCAGCATGGCCCGCAAAGATCCAGGGCCCGCACGTTGTCGGAGGTTTTATGCTCGAACCGATTCAGCCCAGCGCCGTTGTCCCCCCACGCCCGCCGCCCACACCGATCGAGCGCGTCGACCTCGCCAAGTGGCCGCCGGACGACGACGATATGCCGGCTGGGGCGCCGCCCGGTGGGGGCTTCCCAGGCGGGGGCGGCGGCTTCGATCCGGGGGGCGGCGACTTCAAGAAGGGGCGCTTCAACCCGGTCGTCATCCTGGTTGGCGTGGTGGCCGCGATCGGCCTCGTGCTGTTTTTGACGATCGGCTTCAAGCAAGACGCCGAGCGGCTGACGGTCGAGCAAGCGGAGGAGCAAAAGAAGGCGATTTTCATCCTGCCGAAGGACGAACAATTGCCCAAGTGGCGCGAGTGGTCGGTCACCGATCGCAGCGACGAGCTGCGCGCCGAAGCGCTGAAGCAGCTCGCGTGGGCCAAGGATCCGGCCGGCGTCGACGCGGCGATCGCCGCGCTCAAGGCGCAGTCGGAGCCCGTGCAGGCGATGGCGGCGGTCGCGCTGGCCGAGTACGGGTCGCCCGCCGCGGACAAGGCGCGCGGGCCGCTGCTCGAGGCGTTGAAGACGGCGGGTCCCGGCGCCAAGCCGCAGATGGCGTGGGCGCTGGTGGTTTTGGGGGAGTCGCAGGCGTTCGAGCAGGTCATGCAGCTGTACCGCCTCGGGCACCTGTCGCAGGTGCAGCGGCTCGGCGGCGGCATCGCCTTCGATCCGGAGCGGATCGTCAAGCTCGTGAGCCTCGACAAGCTCGCCACCATGGCGGGCGACGAGAGCCCGGCCGTGCGCCAGCTGGTCGCGACGGTGCTGTCCCGCAACGCCGAGCCGAAGTTCACCGACACCTTGATCAAGCTGGTTCAGGATCCGGACGCCGAGATCGCACAGCAGGCGGCGCCGGGCCTCGGCAAGATCGGCGACGAACGCGCGGTCGGGCCGCTGATCGAAGCGCTGAAGAAAGCCGACAAGGACAACCGAAAGAAGTTTCTGCACTCGCTCCGCGACGGCATCGGCACCGCCGGTCTGATGCTGGCGCTCGACACCGTCGACGAGGACGTGAAGCGCGGCTGGTATCAGACCAAGCAGATCTTCGACATGGTCCGCGAGCTCTCCGACCCGCGCGGCGGAGACGTGCTGCTGAAGTACATCAACCAAAACCCGCACATCCACTGGCAGACCGAGGCCGCCTTCGCGATGGCAGAGATCGGCGACGTGCGCGCCGTGCCCACGCTGGCCAAGCGGCTGCGCATGGACCCGCTCAAGATCTACAGCGATCAGTACGACCACGAGATGCTGCTCAAGCGCGACGACAACGAGCGCGTGATTTCGGCCCGGCACATCGCCGATCTCGCCGTCCTGCATCCCGACAAGGTCGAAGACATCGCGGTCCAGGCGGAGGACGCGGTGATGTTCTGGGTGCACGAGCTGCCGTCGCCGCACGCCAACGGCCTGCGCGCGCTGGCGGCGATGAACTCGACCAAGGACATCGAGGCGCTCCGCAAGTGGTCGAACCCCGACGTCCCGCTGCCGAAGGAAGGCCAGCAGCCGCCGATGCCGGAAGAGTGGGTGATCGCGCAGAGCGCGCTGCGTTACGTCGGCTGGTTGAAGGACGAGCCGTCGAAGAACGTGCTGCTCAAGGCGCTCACGCTGCGGCCGGCCGAGCTGGACGTGACGATGGAGGGCCTGATGCAGGGCGGCGTGGCGATCCTCGGCATGGCGTTGCGCGCCGTGGGCGTGGGCGCAGCCGACGGCCTGTCGCAATGGCGGGACCCGGCCGCGTTCAAGCCGCTGCTCAAGTACGTGGAAGAGAAGATGAACAACGAGCAGTCGCGCATGAGCGCGTGCGCGGCGCTCGCCTGGGTGGCCAAGGACGAGGACATGCTCGAGGTGGCCAAGAAGATCCAGGAGTACGACGGCCTCGAGAAGTCCGATCAGTTCATCCGGGCCTGCTTGCTGGAGACGTTGATCACCCGGCCGGTGCCGGGCACCTCGTCGGCCCTCATCACCCTGATGAAGCCGGAGACCGCCATCGAGACGCGCCACCAGCTGGCTCGCGCCATCGGCAAGGCGGGCTTCGAGCAAGAGATCGAGACCAAGCTGTTCGAGCTGATGAAGGACGACGCCATGATGAACGACGCCGCGCTGGCGCTCGTGCTCGGTGGCACCCCGGAGACGGCCGCTCGCGCGGTGGCGCTCTACGCCGAGAAAGACAAGGCGGCGCTCGAGGAGCTGCAGGACCTCTGGTACCGGAGCTTCGGCTACTGGTCGAACGAGGATCTGGAAAAGGGGCGCATCGCCAAATGGGTGGACAACGCGGTGGCCATCTCCCGCGTCGAGATCCGTCAGACGCCCCAGGAGTGGGCGACGGCGCTGTTGATGCGGCAGTTCGACAACCTCGACTTCGACAACGGCCCGCACTCTTTCACCCGCGTCGTGCTGCGCTACCGGCTGTGGAACGCCGCCAAGAGCGAGGACAAAGAGAAGCGTGAAGGCGCGATCCGCACGCTGCTGTTCATGAAGGAGCAGGGCGTGCTGCTGGCGCTGCGCGACGAGCAGGGCGCCACCGGAGAGCTGGCGAGCGCCGCCTATCACACGCTGATGAACCCGAAGGTCATCACCGGCGTGAAGATGCCCGAGGAAGAGCAAGCCAAGAACGAGTAGGAGGGCCGCCTCGGTCGGCCAAGGGGCCGCAGGAAAGGCTCACGCCTGAGCGTCGTTGTTGACACGGTGGGGGTCGCTCGCCAAATTCATACAGTCAGCCTGGGGAGGCCCCATGGGGCCGCTGGGGGTTCGCCCCCACCCCGGGCTTCCAGCTCTTCCCTGAGTTCCGTGTACCTGCTCTATGCGGACGCGTCCGGAACTCCGGACATGACGGATCACTCGACCGAGTACGTCTTGGTCGGGCTCGCCCTGCCCGAGAGCTCGTGGGATGAGTTCGCGGGCGCCATCAACGCGCTGAAGGAGCGTTATGGGCTTCTACACACCAACGGAGAGCTTCACGCAAAGGACTTCTGCGTAACGATTGCCGAACAACGCAAGATCGAGAACTTCGAGGCTTTGTCTTGGGAGGAACGTCGCCACGAGGTTCAGGCGATGCGTGGCGCGTTGCGGGGGCAGTTGACCGGGAAGAAGAAGGCTCAGAAGCTCACGTACCATCGCAATACGGAACCCTTCATCCACCTTTCGCGTCGGGAACGCAGCCAGCTCTTGATCGACGTGCTCGACCTCGTGGGAAACTTTCGAAAGCTTCGGCTCTTTGGGGAATGCATTCGCAAGTCGGACGGCAAGGCAGACATCGTGGCTCAAGCCTTCGAGCAACTCGTCTCGCGTTTCGATAGCTTTCTCGATCGGATAAACGCCCGAGCTGGCCGCGAGTACGGGCGGACTCAGGCGGGCCAATCGAGGACGTTTGGAAGGCCAAGCGTACGTTCATAAGGGCTTGCTGATCATGGACCAAGAGCCTAGCCGTGAAGACGGCTACCGACGAATGCTGAACTCTTTTCGAGACCACGGTCATCCGTGGGGCAACCTGAGGCACGTCATCGAAGCCCCGTTCTTTGTTGAGAGCTCGCTTGCACCAGCGATTCAAGCCGCCGACATTTGTGCCTATGCGGTGCGTCGGTATCTCGAACATTTGGACGGCGAGCACGAGGTCGCTAATTTCCGCCGAATCTTCTCAAAGTTCGACCGCTCTGGCAGACTCCACGGTCTGCGGCACTATTGCGCTCGGGGTACCTGCAGATGCGATATTTGCGTTGCACGCGGTCATGACGCCGCCGCAATGGAGTCGTCCGAGGCGAGATAGAGGCGATGAGATCCGTGGACGGTAGGGCGCGTAGGCGGCACTGGGTCAGCTTCTTGCGGCGGGTTGGGAGCCTGCCGGCGGTCCTGCTCCTGGCCTGCGCGCCGTCCCCGCCCGCCTCGCCTGAGGTCGGCGCGGGGCGCAGCGTGCGCACGGGAGCACCGGTCGTGCTCGAGCGCGCCTGCACCGTGGTCGGCCCGGAGCGCTGCTTCAACGCCGCCGACGACAACTGCAACGGCCTCATCGACGAGGGCTGCGGTGGGCGGACCGGCCTGCTGCAGTTCACCATCGCCTGGGGCGACGCTCAGGCGGACGTGGATCTCGAGGTCACCGATCCCAACGGCGAGCTCGCCGAAATAGGCCGCACGACCCAGTCCGGGCTCACCAAGGAGCGGGACTGCCCGGGCGCGAACGATCAGTGCCAGGGCCAGAACACCGAGAACGTCTACCTCGAAGAGGGGGATCCGCTCCGTGGCCAATATCGAGTGCGGGTGCGCCTCGAGCGCCTGGGCCGCTCCGAGCCACCGCTAGAGGTGACCCTCGGTGGGCGGCTCGGGCCGAAGACCTTCGCGGCACAGGTGGTGCTCACGACGCCCGGCCAGACCGAGGAGCTCGAGCTCACCTTGTAGGTTTTTTCGTTGGGCTTTTGGCTGAAAGGTGCGCCGATCGGCGCCGCCGCCGACATTTCTGGGCGCCGGCGCGCGCGGGATCACGCTAGTCTGTAAGATGGTGGCTAAGCTCGGTCGCATCACCGGCGCTTCGGACGTGCCCAGGGGGCCTGACGTCACACACCGGGTGCGCGTACCGCGGCTCTGGCTGGAACATGGTGCCGCCATCGAGCTCGATCTCCCCCGAAACCTGTGTTGCGCAAACTGCGGTGGCGGTGGTTGCGACGCGTGCGAGCGCTCTGGAGCGGTCAGCTTGCGTGGCCGCTCCGAGCCGGTCGAAATCGTGCAGGTGACCTTGCCAAAGCGAGCATCGGAGCTCGGGGGCGGGGCGATCACGCTGCGTATCCCGGAGTGTGGAGGGCTCTCCGCGCCGGGGTCGGACCTGCCCCGCGGGCTCTTGCTGCTCAGCGTTCTGCCCGCGGAGGGGGCCGACCCGGGCGTGCGGCTGTGCGCGGACCTCGAGCCCGACTCGTCCCTTCGACCTGCGGAAGCAGGCCCAGGGCGCGCGGCTCCGCCTCGCGCGAGTGCCCTGGTCACGCTCGCCATCGGGCTCGTAGTGGGAGCACTGGTGGCCTGGCTGGTCCATTTCTGGGCGCGTTGAGCTCGGTGTTGCGAGCGCCACGGGTCGGCTCTAAATCCGAGCGGGTCGCGCCCAGTGTGATACTCAAGGACGTCGTGCAAGGATACTCGGCGCGCAGCGCGCCAAGGGAGCCGGGATGAGTCCGATAGCAATGGCGATCGTGATGGCGAGCCTGATCGGGCTGTTCGCCTTTAGTGCTCGCAGGCGCTGGCGGCTGCTCCGGGTCGGGCAGCCGACATGGGAGCCGCGCTTCGACCGACTGGGCGAGCGCCTGCGCGCGGTGTGGACCTTCGCGTTCTACCAGAAGAAGATGCGCTACTACTTCTGGGCAGGCATCGGGCACCAGCTGATTTTCTTGGGGTTCTTGGTGCTCTTGCTGCGCTCGATCGTCCTCTGGGGACGGGGGTTCGACGAGGGCTTCAACCTGTTCGTGCTCGGGCCAGAGGGCGTCGGCGGCGTCCCGCTGGGCGACGTCTACAATTGGCTCAAGGAAGTGTTCGCGATCCTGGTGCTGCTCGGGGTCGCCATCTTCTTTTACTATCGGGTGATCCGCCCTCAGCACCGGATGGCGCTCGGGTGGGAGGGGCTCGTGATCCTCGGGATCATCGCGGTGATGATGCTGGCGGACCTGCTCTACGACGGCGCCGCTCGCGTGCTCAACGCGCGCTACGCCGCGGAGTGTGCCGCCGGCGCCGGCTGGTGCGCCCGAGCCGCCACCGTGATCGCGCCCCTCGGGGCGGCCAAACACCTGGCGTGGGAGGCGTATCCAGACCCTGGCAGCTCGCTGTTGGCGCTCCCGCTCGCCGGGCTCGACCTGCCCTGGCTGATCACCCTCGCGCACGCCGGCTTTTGGACCCACGCGACGCTCGTGCTGGTCTTTCTGAATATCCTGCCGTACTCGAAGCACTTTCACATCATCACCGCGATCCCGAACGTCTTCTTCGCCGATCTGCAGAAGCAGGGGCGTCTGCGGCCCCTGGCGAAGAACACCGAAGAGCTGATGGGCATGGTCGAAAAGGCCATGGACAACCCGGACATGCTCGCGGCCCGCATCGGCTACGCCCGCATCGACCATTTCAGCTGGAAGGACGTGCTCGACTTCTACACCTGCACGGAGTGCGGTCGCTGCTCGGACAACTGTCCTGCCTTCATCACGGGCAAGATCCTGAGCCCGAAGCACTTCACGTTGGATCTGCGCGACCACCTGTACGCGCTTCAGGACGAAGTGATGCGCGGCGGCGGGCCGCCGCGCGGCACGCTCGATCGCCCCGCCGAGACGACCGCGGCGGACGACGGGGCGGGGCCGAGCGGCGACCTCCAAGGCGATCCCGGCGAGGCGAACGGATCGGCTTCGAAGGCTCCAGGTCCCCTGTCGCCCGTCGATCTGGTCCCCAACGTCATCCATGAAGACGTGCTCTGGGCTTGCACCACCTGTCGCGCCTGTGAAGAGCAGTGCCCGGTGTTGATCACCTACGTCGACAAGATCGTCCAGATGCGGCGAAACCTGGTGATCATCCGCGGGGAGTTTCCCTCCGAGCTGAACAAACCGTTCGAAGGCATGGAGGTCAACGGCAACCCTTGGAACCTGTCGCGCATGGACCGGGCAAACTGGGCCGAGGGGCTCGAGGTGCCCCGACAGTCCGAGAGACCCGGCGCCGAGGTGTTGTTCTGGGTGGGCTGCGCGGCAAGCTACGACGATCGCGCGAAGAAGATCGCCCGCGCCACCGCGCAGCTCCTACGCCAGGCCGGCGTGGACTTCGCCATTCTGGGCGACGAGGAGACGTGCACGGGCGACCCGGCGCGGCGCGCCGGCAACGAGTACCTGTTCAGCATGCTCGCGGAGGCCAACGTTCAGACGCTCAACGGCTACCGGGAACAAGGTGGCGTTCGGCGCATCGTCACCACCTGTCCCCACTGCTTCAACACGTTGGCCAACGAGTACCCGGATTTCGGTGGTCGCTACGAGGTCGTGCACCACACGGATTTCCTGTTCGAGCTCGTGCAGCGCGGCCAGCTGAAGCCCACACGGCCGGTCCCATCGCGGGTCGTGTTCCACGACTCCTGCTATCTCGGGCGCTACAACGGCATCTACGAATCGCCGCGCGACATCCTGCGTTCCATCCCCGGGGTGGAGCTCGTGGAAGCGCCGCACTGGAACAGAAAGCGCGGCCTCTGCTGCGGCGCCGGCGGCGCGCAGATGTGGATGGAGGAGCAGAACAAGGATCGGGTCAACGTGAAGCGCACGCTGCAGCTGCTGCAGGCGGAGCCCGACGCCATCGCCAGCGCGTGCCCCTTCTGCATGACGATGCTGAGCGACGGCATCAAGGCGCAGGAGCGCGAGGCCAGCGTCCGTAACCTGGACGTGGTCGAGGTGCTGGCGTTGTCCTGCGGGGCAGGGGAGGGCTCCGCCGCGGAGCTGCCGGTGGCCGGGACCCCCGAGCCCAGCGCCGCGGTTCCCCCGCCCCCCGCGTCCTGACCGTTCGGCCGGCGTCCCCGGCCGAAGTCGCCACACCCTGACCGGAACGAGTGCCGGAGTGACACACCCGAGCTATACTTCTGGAGATGTCGGCCACTCGTTCGGCGCTCCAGCATGAGGTATCGCTCGAGACCCACCTCGAGGCGGGGTCTACTGCTGGTCGGGCACGCACCTATGAGTGCGATATGTGCGGCGATTCGTTCACGGGGCCGCCGGCGGGCGCCGGGCTCTTCATCTGGACCCGCGGGGACGAGGTCCGCTACGAGGAACCCCCGCTCTGCGAGACCTGCGGCTCGGAGATCGCCCTGTCGGCGGCCCTGATGTGGGCTCGCGAAGAAGAGGAAGAGGGCTGATCTTCTTCCGCCGTCACTGAAGCGGCTGCTCGTGAGGTGGGCCGAGCGGGGGGCGGCGCTCGAGGAGCTCGAGCGCCGTGCGACGCACGACCGGCCGGCCGTCAGCGGCGTGGACGAGCTCCTGAAGCTGCCGCCGCGTGCACAGCCCGAGCAAGGGGATGGCGACCTCGGCGGGGGCGCCCGGGTTGTTGAGGATGGCGAGCCGTACCCGTTCCCGACAGAGCCAGCGCGGGGAGCGCGCGACGCTGCGGATCAGCTCGGCGCGCGCGGGCCGCCGGGTGACCAGCCGCACCACGTCGGCTTCGGTGAGCTTCGGGTTCAGCAGCAGCTGCTCGATCACCAACGGGTGGGGGTCGGCGAGCAGGCGCTCGAACTGCTGCCGGCTCGGGCGGCGCGCCAGGCTGCGTCGCTCGCCGAGCGAGAGCTCCCGACCGGCGCCGTAGTCGGGGATCGGCGCGGCGTCGGGGCGCAGCGGCGGTTCGCTCGCTGGCGGGCCGCGTCGGATCAGGCGGTCCAGGCACAGCAGCCGCTCGGCGCCGGCGTGCGCCCGCAGCTCGTCCACCCAGGCTTGGTCGGCCATGGCCGCCAGCAACAGCGCGATCGTGACCAGCACCTCGCGCGCCTCGGAGGCGTGGGACTCAGCGTCTTCGCACAAGCTGTCGAGCGCCCGTGCCGCTTCGGCGCTGGGCAAGGAGCGCAACTTGTCCGCCAACCACCCGACCCGCAGCTCCGCGTCCGGCAGCGTGAGCAGCGTTCGCTTCAGCCGTTCGGCCAAAGGCTTCATCCCGGTCGAGTATGGCAGCAGGCCGCCGCGTTGACCACCGGCGGCGGCGCGTGATCGCCGCGCTGGCCTCGCGATAACGGCAGCCGATCCACGGGTGTGCCGCCGCGAGCGCGCGCTAACATACGCCGGTGAGCTCGACCCAAATGCTGGCCCGCTTGACGGCCGCCTGGCGGCGCAAGCTGGCCGGCGCGCCGCGGCAAGCGCTGCTGGCCGCGTTCGGCGCCTTGCTGCTCGGCGGCGCGCACCTGGCGCGGATCGGCACGTTGCCGCTGCGCGCGAGTGTCGCGGGGGTGCTCCTCGCGATCCTCTGCGTGGCGCTGTTCCGCTGGTGGCGTGAGCGGCGCGATCTGCGCAGCATCCGGCGCACCATCGCGCGGGTCTTGATCGCCAGCGATCCGGCCGCGGGCGCGCGCGCCCTGCGCGCGTTGACGCTGCTCGAGCGGGCTCCAGAGGAGGCGGCGCGGACATCCGAGGATCTGGCGCGCCTGCATTTCGAGCGCGTGCTGGGCGCCATTCCCCAGGAGGTGGTCGAGCGGGGGGCGAACCGCCAGCTCAAGTGGTGGCGATCGCTGCTGGTGGTGAGCGGGACCATCGCGCTGGGCGCGTTCGCGCTCGGGCCGCTGAAAGTGCTGGAAGGCCTGAACGTGCTCGTGGCTCGCGACGGCCGGGCGCCGCTGCCGATGGTTTGGCTCGGCAGCGTGCGCACGACGGTGCAGCCGCCCGCCTACCTGCGCAGCCCGGAGCGCTTCGTGTTTGGCGGCTTCGTGAGCGAGCACCCGGCGGGCAGCACCGTTACGGTGCGCGGCGTGCCCCTGCACGAGGGGCGGGCGCTGGTGCTGACGGACGGGAGCAAGGAGGTCCCGTTCGTGAGCGACGCGGCGGGTGGAGTGATCGCGCGCTGGACGCTCGATCGGGACACTCATTTGCAGATCGCTGCTCGCTTCGGCGAGGTGTTGATCGAAGAAGCCGAAGGGATGGAGCTCTCGGCCGTTCCGGACACGCCGCCGCGGGTGGAGGTGGAGGAGGCGCCCCGCACCGTCGAGCTGCAGGACCTGGAGCGGCTCGAGATCCGCTACATCGCCTCCGACGATCATGGGCTGAAGCAGATCGATCTCGTCCTTCGAGCGGGGGATCGCGAGGACCGGCGGGTGCTGTCGCGTCTGGACGGTGAGAGCCGCATCGAACGTGGCGGGCACGCGCTCACTCCGCGCGACAGCTTCCTGCGACGGATGTTCATGCCCGTCGAAATCACGGTCGAGGCGCGCGACAACGATCCGCTGAACGGACCCAAGTGGGGCAAGAGCGCCCCCATCACGATCGTGCCGCCCGCCGTAGGACACCCCGAGGCCAAGCGCTACGCAGCGTTGCTCGCGGCCCGTGACGCGCTGGTGGACCTGCTCGCGCACCGTTCCGAGCCCCGGGGCACCGATGCGGAGGCCCGCGCGGAGCAGCGCCGCATCGACCGCGACAAGCTCGCCAGCGCCCGGCGCGCCATCGACGCCGCGGTCAGCAAGAGCCACGGCGGTTTGTTCATCGGCGGCGGGCTGCGGGCATTTTTGGTCGGCCAAGCCCAGCTCTTGGAGCGGCCGCTGCGCCCTGGCGAGTCCGGAGCACGCCGGGTCGAGGACGTGCTGTTGGCGGTCGACGTCGTCGCGCGTCGTCTGGCCTCGTCGGACGCGCGCCGGGTGAGCAAGCGCCTGGGAGACGTGGCCGAGGAAGCGGCCAACGGGGCGCGCCAGGCGAGGGAGACGGAGCGGCGCGAACGCGGCGTGGCGCGGCTTCGGGCGGCGGTCGAGGTCGCCGAGCTCGGCGCACGGCAGCTCGTCACGCTGGGGGATCTGGGGCGAGATCTTGGCAGCTTGGCCCTGAGCGAGCTGCGGCGGATCCGTCGCGCCGACGCCGCTGGATCGCTGTCGCACGCCGAGCTGGCAGCCCGGCACCTGGCCGAGCGCCTGCGCCGACCGGAGCCGTCGTTCGCCGGGGGCGGGCGCGGCGGCGTGGAGTCTGGGGCTGGCCAGGGCGGGGCGCCGGGCTCGGGAGAGGCGTCCCAGGCCGCCGATCGCTTCGACCAGCTGGTGAGCGAGCTCGAGCAGCTCGCGCAGGAACACGCTGGCGAGATCGATCGCGTCGACCGAGCGCTGCGCGACGCCGAGCAGGCGGTGGACCTCGATCAGATGCGACAGGAAGCCGCCGAGCGCGCCGAGGCCGTGCGGGACGCGGTGCGGCCGCTGCCGCAAATCGGAGCCGACCCTGGGTCGGCGCGCGCGGCCGCCGCGCTCGCTCGTGAACATGGCGTGGCGATGGCGCAATCGCTCGACCGGCTCGACATGGCGGCCGCCGTGCAGAGCGGTCGAGAGGCCATCAGCTCGCTGAGCGACGCGGTGAAGAAGGCCAACGAGGGGCGCAGTCCCTCGGACTGGATCGACACCGAGTCGCTCGGACGAGCGCGCGCCAAGCTCGAGGAGCAGCTCCGCTGGGCCGAGCAGGCTCTGGCGCGGCAGAAGCGGCTCGCTCAGGAGAACGCGCGCTCGACGCTCGAGCGGTCCGGCGCGCGGGAGAACGAGTTCGCCCAGCGTGCCGGCAACCTCGCCGGTCGTGGCAAACAGGGCCAGACCGCGCTGCCGGAGGAGGCGCTGGAGAACCTGGAGCGCGCCGAGCTTTCGATGCAGGAGGCGGCTCGCGAGCTCTCCTACGGCAACGCCGAGCGGGGCCTCGAGCTGCAACGCGAGGCGCAGCGGCTGCTCGAGCGCGCGAGCAGCGGGCAGACCGATGATAGGGGCAACGGCGACGAAGCCGGCCAGCCCGACGGGTCGGGCACCGACGGCCGGCGTATTCGCACCGGTGGCGACGTGCCCGACAAGGACGATCGCAGCGCCGCCGAGGAGTTTCGGCGCCGCGTGCTGCGTGGTCTGGGTAAACAGGAGGGCGGCAAGCTGGGGCCGGCGGTGCGCCGCTACGCGGAGGGCCTGCTCCGATGACGGCGTCCTGGCGTCGCTTCGCAGAAGCGCTGCTCGCCTGCCTGCTCGTGCTCTGGGCCGTGGCGGCGGATGCCGCGGCCCCGAGCCGCGCCAAGCGCGTGGCCGACCTCATCACGGAGCTCGACGTCGAGGGGGCGAGGAAGCTGCTCTCGGAGCAGAAGACCGACACCCCGACGCTGGCGTTCGAGCGGGCGCGGCTCGCGATCTACATGGGGGACTGCGACAGCGCGGTCGCGACCCTGTCCGCGCCGATCCTGGCCGAGACCCCCGAAGGGGCATCGCTCGGGGAGCTGGCTCGCCGCTGCGCGCAGGGCACCGCGGCGGGCTTCGTGGTGGAAGACAAGGCGCGCGGCGTCTGGATCAGGCTCCAGGATGACGCCGATCGCGTGTTGATCCCGTACCTGGTGCGGGTCGCCGATGCCTCGCGCGCCGCCATGGCTCGCGACCTGGGCGTCGAGCTGCCGCGACCGCTCCGGATCGATTTGGTGCGCGACCTGTTCACGCTCTCGGCGCTGACGGGGCTGCCGCTGCGCGCGGCGGAGACCACGGGCACGGTAGCGGTCGCGCGCTGGGGGCGGGTCACGATGCTGTCGCCGCGGGCGACCCCGCTCGGGTATCCGTGGGAGGACACCTTGGCCCACGAGATCGCGCACCTGGCGCTGTCGCGAGCGACCCGCGATCGGGCGCCCTTGTGGCTGCAGGAAGGGATCGCCAAACGGCAGGAGGGGCGCTGGCGGAGCCCGCGCCCGTTCGACGGCGTGCCCGACCACGACCGGGTGGCGCGCACGGCGTTGCAGACCGGAACGTCCATCGGTGTCGATCAGCTCGGACCATCGATCGCGATGTTGCCCACCGCCGAAGCAGCCTCGACGGCATTTTCCGAAGTCACCAGCTTCATGAGCTACTGGATCGAGCAGAACGGCACGCCCGCGCTCCATCTCTTGCTCATGGACCTCAAGGGCCTCGGTGCGGACGACCCCGAGGGGGCGCTGCGCAGCGTGACCGGCTACGGCCTGAAAGCCTGGATACGCATGTGGCAGGAGCACCTACTCGCTCACGACGATGACAAAGCACCGCCGAAGGCGGCGTCGGCCGAAGCCGATCCGACGTTCGATGTTGGCCGAGCGGTGCGCCTCGGTGATCTCCTGTGGGCGCGCGGGCACGCCGGGGCCGCGCAGAAAGCCTACGAGCCGGCGCTGAAGGCGCTCCCCAGGGAGGCCGCGATCCGCTGGCGTGCCGCGCGCGCTGCGTTGGGGGCGGGAGAGCCAGAGGCTGCGAAAAGCGCGCTCGGCCAGCTGACGGACATCGATATCCTACATGGCGCCTGGTCTGCGCTCGACGGGCGCTTCGCGCGCGATCGCGGCGACGGGCAGGCCGCGGACAAGGCGTTTGCGCTGGGCGTCGCGGTCGA
>Ga0079224_100008202_pt1 | contig 14123 bp, 13 predicted proteins | sample Stecom2015_FD_80414 | JGI IMG/M metagenome (GOLD analysis project Ga0079224, IMG submission 80414) | Agricultural soil microbial communities from Utah to study Nitrogen management - Steer compost 2015 | ecosystem: Environmental > Terrestrial > Soil > Agricultural land | place: USA: Utah...
GGATCGCTGCTTCCGGCGAGACGCGTCGCGAGCTCGGAGGCCGACCCGCCGTCTCCTTTCCAGAAGCGGCGGACCGCGTCGCGGTAACGCCCGTTCCACTCCGTCCAGCCGACGGGGAAGTTGCCCACCTGGTAGCCCCCGGGACCGACGTCCCACGGCTCGGCGATCAGCTTGACCTGCGAGATGACCGGGTCCTGATGAATGATGTCGAAGAACGCGCCGAGCTTGTTCACCTCGTAGAGCTCTCGGGCGAGCGTGGAGGCGAGATCGAAGCGGAAGCCGTCCACGTGCATCTCGAGCACCCAGTAGCGCAAGCTATCCATGATGAGCTGGAGCACGCGCGGATGCTGCATGTTGAGCGTGTTCCCGCAGCCCGTGAAATCCATGTAATAGCGCGCGTCGTCCGGGACGAGGCGGTAGTAGCTCGCGTTGTCGATCCCGCGCATCGTGAGCGTCGGGCCGAGGTGGTTGCCCTCGGCCGTGTGGTTGTACACAACGTCGAGGATCACCTCGATGCCCGCGCGGTGCAGGTTGCGCACCATCGTCTGGAACTGCTGCGTCGCGGGGATGCCGTTCGGCGCCGCATAGCGGATGTCGGGCGCGAAAAAGCTCAGTGTGTTGTATCCCCAGTAGTTGGTGAGGCCGCGCTCGACGAGCACGCGGTCGTCCACGTGGTGGTGCACCGGCATGAGCTCGACGGCCGTGACCCCGAGCGACAGCAGGTGCTCGATCACGGAGTCCGAAGCGAGGCCGAGGTAGGTTCCGCGGAGGGGCTCGGGCACCTTCGGATCGAGCTTCGTCTGCCCTTTCACGTGCGTCTCGTAGATGAGCGTCTTGTGCCAGGGCGTCGCGGGCGGCCGATCGTCACCCCAGGAAAAGGCCGTTTCCACGACTTGAGAGAGCGGCGCATAGGCGGCGCTGTCTCGCGGGTCCATCGTGAGGTCCTCACCCTTGTCGCCGACGCGGTACCCGAAGAGCTCGTCCGCCCAACAGGTGAGGCGCCCCACGCTCCGCGCGTACGGATCGAACAGGACTTTGTTCGGGTTGAAGCGATGCCCCGCCCTCGGATCGTACGGGCCGTGCACCCGATAGCCGTAGAGCTGCCCGGGAAGGACGTCGGGCAAGTAGACGTGGAAGACTTGATCGGTACGCTCGCGCATCTCGATGCGCGCCGACTCCCGCTTGGACGTCGCAGAATCGAACAAGCAGAGCTCGACGCGCGTGGCGTTTTCCGAGAACAGGGCGAAGTTCACGCCCGCGCCGTCCCAGGTCGCGCCGAGCGGATAGGGATTACCAGGCCAGATGCGCACGACACCGACTATTGCCGTGTCCGTGCGCTCCGACAAGTGCCCGAACGCCACGCCCATCCGCTCATGTTTCGTCACATGTGGCAAACGTGTACTTGAATCCGTCGTCGAGCCGGCGCACGGGCGCGTCGCTTCCGTGACGCGCGCGCACCGAACGTCGAGCCGCCCCGCGCCCTCGAGCGTGGCGAGAAGGTCGAACGCGCGCAGCCGCGAAGTGAATTCGCACGCAGCACCGGCGCGCCATTTGCTGGGGCGAGTCGACCGTGAAGGTTCCGCGCGGACTCTCGCGGTCGGGCCGACGCGCGATCGAGTGCGCGTTGGTGCTCTCGCTGCTCGCCGCCGCGAGCCCGGCCGCTCCGCCCGCTCCTCCGCCACCGAGAGAGACCCGCGCGACCGAGCTCACCGTCCTTCCCTTCGTCGGTGGCAGCAGCGACATCGGATTCGGCGGCGGCTACGTCGCGGGCCTCGTCCGCCTCGTGCCCGGCTACCGCCCGTACCTGTATCGGGTCGAATCGGCGGGAACCGTCACCTTCGACCCGTCGCGCGGGGAGGGCGAGCCCGCCATTCCGTACATCGACAACTACGTCTCGTTGACGCTCCCCCACCTCGCTGGCGGGCGCATTCGCCTCGATCTCCGGCTCGCCTACACGCGTGAGGCCGCGCTGAAATACTACGGGATCGGCAACGCGAGCGTCGTCCCGAGCGGTCGAGATCCCTCCGAGAGCTATTTCGAGCACGCGCGAGATCACCCGACCCTCGCCGCCCAGGCAGAGCACCGGAGTGGCCCCGTGCTCCTGCGTTGGGGTGTCTCCTACACGCAGAACTGGATCGAGATCCGCGAGGGGACGAAGCTCGCCGAGGACATGCAGCGCGGCGATCCGAAGGTCCGCGCCCTGCTCGGGCCGGATGGGGCGCACGGTGTCCCCGAGTTTTGGTTCGGAGTCGGCTGGGACTCGCGGGACGACGAAACCGCGCCGCGACAGGGCGCCTATCACACACTGCGCGTCGATCTCTCGCCGGGCGCCCTCGGCGCCCCGGCGTACCGGTACGGTCGCATCGACTTCGCGGCGCGCGGCTATCACCCGCTCGTTCCGGGACGCTTCACGCTCGCCGCTCGGTTCGTCACGGACGCCCTGTTCGGCAACCCGCCGTTTTACGAGCTCGCCCGCTTCGACGACTCGGCGGCCTTGGGCGGTCCGAAAGGCGTCCGTGGCATCCCCGCCCAACGCTACTACGGGATGCTGAAGCTCTTCGGCAATCTCGAGCTGCGCTCGCAGCTCTTCGATTTCGCGGTGTTCTCCAAGCCCTACCGCTTCGGGCTCGTCCTCTTCGCCGACGCCGGTCGTGTCGTCGCCGACTACGGAAAGAATCCCGAGCTCGACGGCACCGGGCTCGGCCTGAAGTACGGCTTCGGCGTGGGACCTCGCCTCGCCTCCGGTCGCGCGTTCGTCGTGCGCTTGGACGTCGCCTGGTCTCCCGATGCGCACCCACTGAGCGCGTACCTGCTCGCGGGGCACGCGTTCTGAGGCGCCGCATCGCCGACGCCGCCCCACGGCCGAACGGCGCGCGCCGCCTTCCCGCCGGGAGCTCGGAGGGTTTCCCAACGAGGTGCGAAAGCAACGGACACCGAGCAGGATTCAACACACGCCGCGACGGACGGAGCTCGACCCGCGTGGCGGCACGAAGGGCCAATTGGGCCTCTCCTCACCTCGGAAAACGGTGTCCGCAAACGTATTGGAGTCACCGTCGCGCGGCGATGATGTCGAGCGCCCATCGCGGACTTTCCGACATCGTGCGCTGGGCGTGCGCGTTGCTGCTCTCGAACGCCACGAGTACGATCCGGCCTTCGCTCGAGGAGGCGAACATGCAGCGATCCATGGGACACCCGGTTCGGCACTCGTACTCCGATCTCCTGCTCGCCCGTCGTTCGGGGCGCGCGTGGCCGGGGTGGCTCGCGTTCGTGCTGGCCGTCGGCGCGAGCGGGGCGTTCGTCTGGTTTTACCACCGCCCCCTCTACACGCAGAATTCCGTGCTGATTCAGCAGCTCGACGACTCCCGAGCCCGCGCGAACCAGCTCGCTGCCAAGACGAAAGAGGTCGAGAAGGCGCGCGCGGAGCTCGAGCGCCAGCGCGACGAGCTCGCCGCCCAGAACGCGCAGGTGCAGAAGGAGAAGCAGGAGGCGGTCGAGGCGCTCAATCGCCTGAAGGAAGACCTCTCGGCCAACCTCAAGGTCGAAATCCAGAGCGGCGACATCGCCATTCTCCGGCGCGGCAACGATCTCGTCGTCGACGTCTCGGACAAGATCCTGTTCGACACCGGCAAGACGGAGATCAAAGAGCAAGGGCGGAAGGTCCTGCTCCAGGTCGCCGGCACGCTCGCGCGCTTCAAGGACCGCATCATCCAGATCGGCGGCCACACGGACAGCGCCCGCGTCGTCTCTCCCGAGCTTCGCGAGCGCTATCCCACCAACTGGGAGCTCTCCACGGCTCGCGCCACCAACGTCGTCCGCTTCCTCCAAGATCACACGAAGATCCCGGGGGATCGGCTGGCCGCCGCCGGCTTCGCCCAGTATCGACCCGCCGCCACCAACCGCAACGAAGAGGGCAGGCAGCGCAATCGACGCATCGAAATCGTGCTCATCCCCCGACCGCCGAAGATCTGATCCCGACGACGACGCGGGGGTGCTCGGAGCCCGCTTCGTCGGGCGGCCGAGGGTTGCTCCCGCTCTCGGGCGGCGTCGGAGGGGGCGCCGCGGAGGGTGTCATCGGGAACCGGCTGCCGCCGGCAAGCTCAACCTGACGATGGTGCCGCCTCGGTCGGGACAATCGATGCTGAGGCGGCCGCCGTGTCGCTCGACGATCGCATAGGTGATGGAAAGGCCGAGGCCCGTCCCCTTTCCAGGCGGCTTCGTGGTGAAGAACGGCTCGAACACGCGCTGGCGTACGGCGCTCGGGATGCCCGGACCCGAATCTTCGATGCTGATGTGGTAGGTGCCGTCGCGAGCTTCCGTGCGCACCACGATCGTTCCGCGTTCCTCGATGGCGTCGAGGGCGTTCGCCAGGACGTTGAGGAGCGCCTGGTTCAAAAGGCTCGGATAGCAGTCGAGCCGATCGGGAGCCTCGAGCTCCAACTCCAGGGCGACTCGATGCTTGATGCGGTGACCGAGGATCGTCACCACGGAGTCCAGATTTTCCCGAAAGCTCACCACCTTGCGCTCGCCCTCGTCCAGCCGCGAAAAGGCTCGTAGCTTCAAGACGAGGTCGCGAATGCGCTCGAGCCCTCCCTGCGTTTCGCGCAGGCGCTCCTGCGCGCGTTCGAACTCGGAGCGCACCTCGGGCGCACCAGCGCGGTCGAGCGCGGAGGTCGTGCGGAGCAGGATCTTTTTCACGGTTTCGAGATGCGCGAGCGCGAACGCGAGCGGGTTGTTGATCTCGTGCGCGACGCCCGCCACGAGCTCACCGAGGGAGGCCATCTTCGCCGAATGGACGAGCTGCGCTTGCGCCTCGCGGAGCTCGCGGTTGGCCGCATCCGCTCGATCGCGCTCGATGCGAATGGCTTCGGCGGCGCGCTTTCTCTCCGAAATGTCGGTCGCGACGCAGCACACTGCGTACGGCACGTCGGACTCGTCGAGCAGCGGGAACTTCAGCGACAGATACGTGCGAGGGCCGTCCGCGAACGGCAGCGTCTCCTCGAGCTCCTGAGGGCTCCGCGACTCGAGCGCGGCCCGATCCCCGGGACGCAGCGTCGCCTCGATGCTGGCCGGCAAGATCTCCGCGCCGGAGCGCGAGAGGACTTGCTCCCTCGAAACCCCGAAGACGATCTCGAACTGTCGATTGACGAAGAGAAACCGATCGTTCGCGTCGCGCAGGTAGATCACCGCGGTGGTCGCGTCCAGGATGGCTCGGAGCTGCTCCCGGGCGCGGTGCGTTTCTTCGTGGTTCCGGGCGAGCTCGCCAGCCAAGCCGAGCAAACGGCTGCTCTCTCGAAAGGCTCGGAGGCTCATCTCGTACGGAGACAGCGCTTCGGCGAGGAACTGTCCCGGGAGCGGCGAGCCCGGCTCGATCGAGCCGTTCCGAAGCAGCGCCGCCGCGGTGCTCTGATGGAACTGCACCAGGTCGAGCAAGCCGATCTGAGCGATCCCGGCGCGCCGCCCGATCTCGTACGCTTTGGAGAGGGCCAACTCGCCCGCTCCGCTCACGTACTCCAGCAGCGTCCGGGCGTACTCCTCTTCGAGGATCGAGCGCTCGTTCGGAGCGGAGGCATCCATCAGGGGACCCACTTCGTCATGGTGACGATGGTACCGCGACCGGGCTCGGTCACGATCTCGAGCCCGTCGACGAGCCGTTTCGCGCTCGGCAGTCCCAGGCCGAGCCCGCCGGCGGTCGAGTAGCCGTCTTGCATGGCGAGCGCGAGCTGCGCGATGCCGGGCCCCCGATCCCGCGCGACGACGACGACCCCGCGCTTGCCGTCCGCCGCGCGCACGGAGAGCTCGCCACCGCGGGCATGAACGATCATGTTGCGAGCGATCTCGGTCGTGGCGGTCGCGAGCGCCTCGATGGCGGGGAGCGCCATGCCCTGAGTCGCACCGGCGTCTCGCACGCGGCTCCGTGCGAGCACGAGGTCGAGATCGCTCTCGATGCTCATCCACTCGCTCGTTTCCGAACGTTCGGCCACGGTTCACCTCGTCGCTCGGGGACCTCTTGCCCTCGGCCGTCCTCCACGGTTCACGCGCTCAGGAAGCGCGCAAACAGGACCAGCGCATCGTCCGTTTCACGCCGATGCGCGTCGAGAATGGCTTTGGCCGCGGCCCGTGGCTCCTTTCTGATGTCCAAAGTCGCCTCGAAGCCGCTGCGAATGCCGTCCGTCGCGAAAACCAGGACGTCACCCGAGCGCACGTCGAGCGTCGACACGTGCGGCGTGGGAATCTGGAAGCCGAGGACCCCCCCGCGCGTTGCGAGGGACTCGCGCGCGCGCGGCGCGGCCGGATCGGCGCGAGCCAGGAGCGCCTCCACGTTTCCGATTCCGCTCCAGCTCAAGCTCCCGTCGGCGGTCGCGAAGCAGGCCACGCTCATGGCGACACCCCGCGTGTGGTGAAGCGCGTCGTGACAGCCGCGCAACAGGGAGTCGAGCGGGGCGCCCGCGTTCGCGGTCACGACCGTTGCAGCGCCGCGGGCCGCGTGCGCCGCCTCGGGGCCATGGCCCAGGCCGTCGATCACCGCGACGACGACCCCACCGTCGAACGGAGCGACGACGTGGAGATCCCCCGACTCTTCCTGCAGCGCTCGATCGGCAACGGCCCATTCGACGGACCACCCGCCGCCCAGCTCCAAGGAATTCATTGCACCCACTTTCGCATGGTGACCGTCGTACCGTGTCCCGGCCTCGACGTGACGTCCAGTTGGTCGACCAGGCGTCGCGCCCCGGGGAGCCCGAGTCCGAGGCTGCCGCGCGTGGAAAACCCGTCGCGCATGGCGGCCTCGAGATCGGTAATACCGGGCCCCTGATCGCGCGCGACGATCAAGATCCCCGAGCGCCCGCGGTCGTAGATCACGCCGAGCTCGACCTCGCCCGTGCCGGCGTGCTCGATGATATTCCGTGCGATCTCCGAGATCGCGGTCGCGATCAAGGTTTGCTCGGTTTGGGAGAATCCGATGCTGCCGGCCAGCTCTCGACCCTTCTGCCGGGCCGCGACGATATCGCCCTCTCTCCCGATGGGAATGATCGTCATCGATCGCTACGCCGGTTTGGATTTTCGGATGCGCGCGCGCAGCAGCCGAAGACCTTCTTCCAGATCGAGCGCCGTTTCGACGCCGTCGAGGTTGAGCCCCAGCTGCACCATGGCGAAGGCGACGTCGGGCTGGATGCCGACGACGACCGTGTGCGCTCCGCGCAGCCGCGTCGTATAGGCGAGGCCGCGCAGCGTGCGCGTCGCGAAGGAGTCCAGCACGTCGAGCGCCGTCACGTCGACGACGACCCCGCGCGTCCGGAAGCGGCCCACGCGCTCCGCGAGCTCGTCGCGGAGGTCCATCAGATCCTTGTCGGACAAGGCAGCCTGGATCGAGGCAATCAGAAAGTCGCCCTGTTTCAGGATCGGTACGCCCACGGCGCGCTCCTACTCGACTGCTTGCGTGTCTGCCGAGCCACTCGCTCGAACGAGCCGTAGCCCGAGCAGCCTCTCGGCCTCCTCGATCCCGCCCTGGAGGTCGCCCACGGTGTTGAGTCTCGAGAGATCGATGCCGAGGACGACGAGCGCTTGAGCCACGTCCGAAGAAATCCCCGAGACGATCACCGTGGCGCCCATCAGGCGCGCCGCCTCGACGGTCTGCAACAAGTGGTTGGCCACCTTCGAGTCGATAGTGGCGACCCCCGTCACATCCATGACCACCACTCGTGCCCGGCTCGAGCGAACGGCGCGCAACAGGTTCTCGGTGATGAGCCGTGCGCGCTGGGTGTCGATGACACCGATGATGGGCAAGAGCAGCAGGTGATCGCGGATCTGAAGCACCGGAGTGGAAAGCTCACGGATCGCTTCCTGCTGTTTGCGCATCGTGGCTTCGCGCGCGTGGATGTACGTGTCCATGGCCACGCTGATGTCGAGGAACACGAGCTTCATCAGCGAGAGGAAGCTCGTGAGCGCGGCGCGCGGCTCGTTCGGCATCGCCTCGAGCAAGCGGGCGGCGACGGTTCGCAGGTAGAAGTTGTAGGCGCCGAGATACCACTTCGGGGCGAGCCCGATCCGCTCGTGGACCGTGCCGATTTGCATCCGGTTCGCCAAGTACTCCTCGTCGTAGTTGCCCTGCGTGAGGCGGAGGAAGTACTGCTTCTGCAACGCCTTGACGCGCTCGAGCACCCGGGGATCGCGGAAGAACGCGCGCGTGTCCTCGAACGCCAGGAAGTGTCGATACAAGTCATCGATGACGGGGTCGGCGTAGCGCTGGGCGATTTCGTGCAGGCGTGCGAGCGCGTCCTCGTCCTCTTTCCGGAATTGGAGGAAATCCTTGCGTGCCGCGAGATCGCGCTCGTCGACTCCGACCCCGTTCCCGCTCATTGGCTTCGACTCGAACATTTCGCTTCTCCTCGACAAGTTCCCCTCCGTGGGCCCCGACGCGCCGGCAGCGATCCGAGGCGATATCGTACACAGTTCAGGACGCGAGAAAACCACCAAAGGGCGCTCAATCAAGCCGATCTCGGGCCGCCGTACGGCAGGCGCGTTCTCAACACCTCGGCCCAGTGATCGGCAGTCCCGGACACGCCTCGTCTCTTGCCCGCGGGAGTCTGGAGACGCGCACCAGCCCGCGGCCGCCGGCCGATGGTCGCTGCTCACACCGGTTTTCGTCTCGCTGCGCGCGCGCGGCGGCGCTTCGGGGCGCGTGCGGGCCTTTCGCCGCTCGGTGAGCGCGCGGGGGACGTCCCCAGCTCGACGGTTTGACGCGGCAGAAACTCCGGCGCCCACTCGACCAGGAAGTCGATGAAGGCACGGACTTGCGGGGGCGTGAGCTCGCGCTCGGCGTAGACGACCGAGAGGCGCGCTTCACCGCCGACGACTGTGGGCAGCACGTGCACGAGCCTCCCTTGCTCCAGCGCTCCGGCCACCAGAGGCAACGGCACGAGCGTGATGCCGAGACCTACGAGCGCCGCGCGCACGAGCATCGGCAGCGAGTTGGAGACGAACGAGCCCTCGACGTGGAGCTTGCCGCCACGGAGGAGCGGCCAGTGCGACTCGGGGACGACCCCGCGCGTGAAGCCGAGCAGGCAGCGATGGTGGCGGAGGTCGCGCGCGCTCTTCGGCGTGCCGTGCGCGCGCAGGTATTCGGGAGCGGCCACGGCGAGGATGGGCACGCGCACGAGCGTGCGCGCGACGAGGCCCGGCTCGAGCGCACCGCCGGCGCGGAGGGCGAGGTGGAACCCGCCGCCGCGCAGGTCGACGAACTCGGTCGAGAAATGGAGCTGTAGGTCCACCGCCGGGTAGCGCTTCGCGAACTCGCAGAGGACGCCCAACAGCGCCTCGTCCGTCATGGGTGGCAGGGAGACGCGCAGCGGGCCACGCACGACACCCTCCTCGCGGCGCACGCTATCGGCGGCTTGCTCGACGGCGTCGAGCGCGAGCCGCGCGCTGCCATGGAAGATCTTGCCCGCGTCCGTCAGGCTCAGGGTCCGCGTCGAGCGTTGCAGCAAACGCACACCGAGGCGTTCCTCGAGCCGCGCGAGGCGGCGGCCGATCGTCGCGCGCGGCAAGCCGAGCTCGAGCGCGGCGCGCGAGACCGAGCGCGCCTCGACCGTCTTCACGAACGCGAGCAGCTCAGCGGTTTCGACGGGGTCGGGCATTGGATCGAATTTGTATCATCAGATGCTCATTGTTGCGCAATTGTCGCTCGTCGTCGTTGCCCACAGATTCGGGCCCACAGCTCGCACGAGGAGGTTTTCCGATGAAGCGACGAAATATTCCGTATCTGGTCAGCACGGCGCTGGTCGTGCTCGCGTTCGTGTTCGGCGGCGTCATGGACCTGATGGGCGGCCCCGACATGGTGGCGGCCATGGAGCACCTCGGGTACCCGGAGTACCTGCTGGTCGTGCTCGGAGTCTGGAAGGTGCTCGGTGCAGCGGCGATCGCTGCACCGGGGCTGCCGCGACTCAAGGAGTGGGCCTACGCCGGCATGATGTTCGATCTCACGGGCGCAGCGGTGTCGCACGCCGCCGTCGGGGACCCCGTGAGCAACGTGCTCGTGCCCCTCTTGCTCCTCGCGCTCGTCCTCACGTCCTGGGCCCGCCGCCCCGAGAGCCGCCGGCTCGCTGCCGCGACGACGCCCAACGAGCCCGTGCGTGAACGACGCGAAGCGCTCGCGACGTGATCCGGAGCGAGGGCTTCGCGGTGCGACGGAGCGTCGCCCCGGCACCACGACCGGGCCTTTCCACCACCACGACGCCGGACCGTGTGTCGGAAAGCGAGCTCGCGACGCGCGGTGCCTCGTCGGCACAGCCCTGAATTGGGAAAGCACGGAGTCGGCCCAGGAGCGCGGCCCCCCTCCGAGCTCCCTGTCGACGGTCTCGAACGGACGCACCCTCTCTGCTTCCACGTGTGAGGCGCGCTTCGGTCGCCCGTGCCGACTCGGCGAAACGAGCAGAGCGAAGGGCAGTCGTTGCTTGTCGCCGTGAAGAGCCCGACCTATAAGCGGAATTTGCACGATGGCGATTGCAGAGAATTACTCGAAGGAAGTCCTCTCTCATCTGTCCGCGATTCCCGTGTGGGAGCCGGGAACTCGGGTGATACCGGGCGCGATGGGCCGAGTTCGAAGCGGGGTGTTCTACGAAGAGGGCTCACTCGTCGATCTCTGGCCGGACGCGCCGATGGAGACCCAGGACAAGGCGGGGCGTGACGAGCGATACTTTGCGTCTTCCGAAGTGCGGCTGGCGAAGGCTGCTGCGGAAGCGAAGGCCGGTGGCGTGCCCGCGAAGGCCCAGGCAAGCATCAAGTTCGAGCGCAAGGGAGCGAGCGTTCTGCACGCGACGAGCCTCAAGGTATCGGCGCTGAGTCGGCTCCGGGACGTGCTTTTGTACATGGACGAGAACAAGGCGGCCTTCGAGGAGCTCGCCGTCGTCTCGCATGTAGAGGTCGCCGACCGATTTCGCGTTTTCTGCGCCGAGTCGGACGACTGGAGCTTGGACATCGCGGGCAACGTCTCGGCCGTCGAGTCGCTCCGGATCGCGGACGCGTCGGTGTCCATCGCGTCGTCGAGCGGCGCCGGATACCAGGCGTCGGGGTCGGGGGCCATCTTGCTGCGCCTCTACGTCGTCCGTCGTCGGTGGCTGGGGAAGGACACGATCCAGCCGCTGGGGCTCGAGCGCGGTCTGCCGAGCGCCGACGCGGGCGCGCCCATCGTGCGGGAGATGGATCCCCGGGAGCTGCTCGAGTGAGCTTCGTCGAGCTCGAGGGGGGCCTGTCCGCCGCGGCGGAAGTGCTGCGCGCCTACGATCGCGCTTCCGGCACGTGGTCGCTGCCGAAGGAGGGAGAGTTCTGGGAGGCCGTGGCGCTCGCCCATCGGCTCGGGAGAACGGGGCGCGGGCGTCGCATTGCCGTCATCGACGGAGCGTTCGATACACAGGTGCCCGCCCTCGCGAAACAGCACGTCGCGTGCCGCGCGCCATCATCCGAGCCGTCGGATCACGGAACGGCGGTGGCGCTCTTAGTGCACGAGGTGGCGCCAGAGGCCGAGCTTCATCTGTATTCCGTCTCGCTGGGTGGCGCGATCGACGCAAACCTCGTCGAAGCGGCGCTCGAGGAAATCGCGCTCGCCGATTTCGACGTCGTGAACATCAGCTTCGGCCAGGCGCACGACTGGAGCGAGGTCGGCAAGGCGCCGGAGCGAAGCCCCGCCACGGAGCAGACGTTCTACGAGCACCTGGCGTCCTGGTGCCGGGAAGCGAAGGGACGCATCGCGGTCGACGCCCAGCCCCTCTTCCTCTGTCGGCTGGCACGCCGCGTCGCGGAGCGAGGTGCCACCGTGGTGGCCGCGATCGGCAATCGGTTCGACAAGGTGTATAGCCCGGCGATTGATGACAGCGTGATCGCCTGTGGGTTCCACACGGTGGGACGGAGGGTGAACAGCGGGGGAGAAGAAGTCGCCTGGAGCGTCCCACGGTTCGACCAAAGCCCGATGAATGCGGACGTTCTTCTGATTCAGCCAGCGGGGGTGCTGGGGTCCAGCTTTTCTGCGCCGCTCGTCGCGGGCTTTGCGGCGCTCATGACGGATCGTCGGGAATTGCCCGCCTTCTGCGAGTCAGCGCGATTGGCCGGCCTCGCGAGCGCGGCGGAGCCGACGCTCGGAAGCCGCTGGAACGCGCAGGAACACGGTGCCGTCGACGCCATCTACCGAGATGCGCTCCTTGCCGCTCCTCACCGGCACCTTCCCGAGTCCAACGCCGGTCCTTGTCCGGAGTGTGCTCTTCTCGCCAGACCCGCGTACGTCGACTGGGGCCTCTTCAAGGCGAAGGCTGGTGATTTGGCCGGCGCCGAGGTGGTTCTGAGGATCGCGCGGGCCTTTGCGCCGTTCGACGTCCATGCGGCGGCGAACCTCGGGGTCGTCCTGCTCGAGCTCGCCAAACGCGGAGAAGCACAGGACGTCGGCAGGGTCCTGAGCGATGCAAAGGACCACTTGGAGCTCGCGGTCAGCAAGAGACCGGAGCACCAACCGTATGCCGACCGCTTGCGAGAGGCGACCGCCTTGCAATCGCTCCACGATGCACGCAGCCGGGATGGGCTACGGCTCGAGGCCCGCACCCCAACGAAGGGTTGAACCGTCTGTCGGCTCCTTCCAACCAGTCGCGAGCGGCCGGTGGGGCCCGTCACCGGCAGCCGCGAGGACGAGAGGGCGCAACCCCGCCGAATCGTCCATCTCGCCTCGCTGTCGCTATCGCTCCGCGATTGCTCGCTTCACTATCGCCCGCCGGACAAATCGATGAAGGTTCCGGTGGCGTACGAGGCCTCGTCGGAGAGCAGCCAGAGGATCGCGCGCGCCACTTCCTCGGGCTGGCCCCCGCGGCGCATCGGCACCGAGTCCTTGATGCGATCGACGCGGTCGGGCTCGCCGCCGGCCGCATGGATGTCCGTGTAGATGAATCCCGGGCGGACGGCGTTGACGCGGATGCCCTCCGCCGCGACCTCGCGCGCGAGGCCGATCGTCAGCGTGTCGATCGCGCCCTTCGAGGCGGCATAGTCGGTGTACTCGCCGGGCGATCCGAGGCGTGAAGCCACGGAGGAGACGTTGACGATCGCGCCGCCCGCGCCACCGTGTCGCGTCGACATCCGGCGCACCGCCTCCCGGGCGCAGAGAAAGCTGCCGGTGACGTTCACCGCGAAGACGCGCGCGAGCCGAGCGGCGTCCACGTCCTCGACGCGCATCTGGCGCTCGAGGATGCCGGCGTTGTTCACGAGCGCGGTCACCCTTCCGAGCTCTCGGTCCACGGTCTCGAACAGGCGGACGACCGCCGCCTCATCGGAGACGTCCGCACCGACGGCGATGGCGCTGCCGCCGCCCGCGACGATCGCGCGCACGAGCGCCTCCGCCGCATCCCGGCTGCGGTGATAGTTGATGCACACGGCATGACCGCGCTCGGCAGCGAGCCGCGCCGTCGCCGCACCGATGCCGCGGCTCGCGCCGGTCACGATCGTCACGGGCTTCATGGCGCGAAGGTAAAGTTGGGGCTCCGGCCCGCGCAAGGCACAGAATGCCGCGCTGTACGGGTGCGCTCACCGGTACAGCGCCCGTGTCCGATGGCGTGCCTCGAACGCCGATCCGTCGAACGGCTCGTCGCTCGGCCAAACACGCCGCGAGCACGGGAGCGCCGCGCTGGGCCTGCGGCCCTCCGTCGTTCTGCGACGGGTTCCTCTCGCGACGGGTCACTTCGGCAACTTCGGTCAAGCACTGGCTGCGGCACGGCGCTAGCGTGTGCCGGGTCGAGAGGACGCCGTGACCGAAAGCGAACGCGAACGGAGCTACCGCGAGAGACTCGGCCGCGTGCTCCTGCACATCGACGCCCACCTGGACGAGCCGTTGAGCGTCGAGCGCCTCAGCGCCGTCGCTGCCTCCTCGAAGTTCCACTTCCACCGCCAGTTCTCGGCCTACTACGGGCTCGGCGTCGGCCGCTACGTGCAGCTCCTCAGGCTGCGGCGCGCCGCGTACCGCCTCGCCTTCCGCGGTCACGGCATCCTCGAGATCGCGCTGGCGAGCGGCTACGAGAGCCACGAGGCGTTCTCGCGCGCCTTCAAGCGTGTCTTCGGGCAAACCCCGTCGGAGTTTCGCGCCGAGCCCGGCTGGGAAC
>Ga0079224_100008203_pt1 | contig 14122 bp, 11 predicted proteins | sample Stecom2015_FD_80414 | JGI IMG/M metagenome (GOLD analysis project Ga0079224, IMG submission 80414) | Agricultural soil microbial communities from Utah to study Nitrogen management - Steer compost 2015 | ecosystem: Environmental > Terrestrial > Soil > Agricultural land | place: USA: Utah...
GCAGACCGGCGACGTCGATGTCGGCGCAGCCGGGCACGTGGATCGCCCGCGTCCAGCCCGGCCGCAGCCCCGGAATTCGGCGCTGGATCGTCTCGCGCCCGATCGGCTCGATTCGCGCACCGCTGTCGGCGAAGCGGGCCATGAAGGTCTCGACCTCGGACTCGTCCTCCGATCGCACCAGGTAGACCGCGCCGCGCGGCGCGAGGAATCCGTGCTCGCGCAGATAAGTCCCGGACGCGAGCGTCAGCGGCACGACCTCCGGCCCGCCGTAGCATTCGTCCCAGAACGCGGCCGAGCGGCCCGTGGCGTGGTAGCCGGGCGCCGTCTCGGCCTCGGCCACGAGCACGCTGGCATGGCGCGCCAACTCGGCGGCAAGGCTGGCGCCGGCCATGCCGGCACCGATCACGACGATATCGAAGGTCTGGGTCACTGGGCGGCAACGGTCTCGAGGAAGCGGTCGACCCGCTCAAGCGCGCGGTCGCGCACTTCGTCAACCTCGCGAAGGATCTCATGGGCCGCCTCGCGCCCGAACCACACCGAGTCACATTGACGCAGGCGGGTCTCGGCGCGCCGGATCGCGCGGACGCTGACGAGTCGGTCGGCGCTCGTCGCGACGATCTGCACCGGAATATCGATGGCCTCGATCGCGCCGCGGCCGGCGAGTTTCCTGATCGAAGCCTGGGCGGCCGCCACCCAGCCCCAGCTGCCTGGCCCCATCGCCAGTTCGGGCCGGGCACGGCGCCAGTACAGCTCGTCGGCGTACCGGTTGTCGTCGTGCGTCAGCAGGGCCTGGCGAAACGCGGGCACCTCGCCGGGCTTCTCGCTCCACTTCCAGGCCGGGCGGCGCGGATCGCCGATCAAGCACATGAACCGGGCGAGGAGGTGCTTGGCTGACGCGGGCAACCGTTCGGGGAGAACGTCGAGCATCGGTGCCGACAGCACGAGCGCGGCAGGCACCGGCTCGAGGGCCCGTTCGGCAAGGGCCCGCAGCGCGAGATGCCCGCCCATCGAATGGCCGACGAGGACCCGTGGTCCTTCCCGCTCCGCGGCCCACGCGTGCCACAGCGCGGCGAAGTCGCGGGTCCACAGCGCGAAGTCGTCAACATGGCCGGTCACCGCATCGACGCCGAGCCGGCCCGACCCTGCCTGGCCGCGCCAGTCCGCCGCCGTCACCCGCCAGCCGCGCATGCGCCAGTGCTCGAAGGTCTCGAGATACTTCTCGTAGGCGTCGCCCCTCCCGGGCATGAACAGCAGAGAACCCCGTGCGAAGCTTTGGGGCTCCTCCCAGTCGAGCCGGCGGATCCTGTGGCCGTCGGGCGTCGTCCAGTGATGCTCGATCGCACCGGGCGGGATCGAGCGGCGGTCGAAAGCCCCGCCCGCAGCCTTGGTTACTTGGCTAATTCCGGCCTCCCGCCAGTGGTTACTTTTTAGTAAGTCATACGCGCTAGCACGGTACGCCGGGGGTTACGGGGTTCCGATGCTGGACGATCCTTTCAAGTATGGCCTGCTCGCCGCGTTGGCAATCGCGCTGGTCGTCGCCGCGGTGACCGACTTGCGCAGTCGGCGGATCGGCAACTGGCTGACCGGCGCGGTCGCCCTGGCCGCACCGCTGTTCTGGATCGCCACCGGCCTCGAGCTTTGGCCCGGCGTCGTCCTCCAGGTCGGCGTCGCGATCGCCACCTTCACGGTTCTTGCGGGGCTGTTCGCGGCGGGGGCGATGGGCGGTGGCGACGTCAAGCTGCTGACCGCGCTGGCGCTGTGGATCGAGCCCTCGCTGTTTCTCAGCTTTCTTTTCGTGATGGCGCTCGCCGGGGGTGTGGTGACCATCCTGTTCGGCGCCTGGCACGTCGTGCGCCGCCGGCGCGAGCGCCTGGCGGTCCCCTACGGAGTGGCGATCGCGCTCGCCGGGCAATGGACGCTTTTCACCATAGTTAGCACCGACCTCACGACGAGAGGGGTCGGGTGACCCGATTTTAACCATTTAGGCCTTAAGCGGAAGAAGTCGTTCCGCTCGGGACAATTAGGGGGCTTGACGCACCATGGACAGGAAGAAGCTGGTTCTGCTGCTTGGGGCGCTGATCGTAGCGATCGGCACTGCCATGGCTGCTAGGAGCATGTTCGCCGGAGCCTCCGCTCCGCAGGCGACCGCCGCAGTGGCGACTCCCGAACCCGAGGGCCCCAAGGTCTTGGTCGCGAAGCGCGCCCTGCCTATCGGCACAATCCTCACGGCAGACGCCGTCGGCTACCAGCTGTGGCCGAAGGAGATGGTCCAGGACGCCTACTTCATCGAGGGCGAAGCGGACATGGCCGCGCTCCTCGGTACGGTGGTGCGTCATCCGATTACTGCCGGTGAACCGATCACCCGCGGCGGGCTCGTCTCGCCCGGCGATCGCGGCTTCCTCGCCGCGGCGCTCGGGCCGGGCATGCGCGCCGTGACGGTGCCGGTCTCGGCGACCACGGGTGTCGGCGGTTTCGTGTTCCCGGGCGACCGGGTCGACATGATGCTGACCCAGAGCGTCGACAGCAACGACGAGGGTCCGGCGCTCAACGCCGCGGAGACCATCATTCGCAACCTTCGCGTCCTGGCGACCGACCAGTCGACCGAAACGAGCACGGGCCCCGACGGCAAGACCGAGGTGCGCGTGGTTCGCACGGTGACGCTCGAGGTGACCCCGCGGATCGCCGAAAAGATCCAGGTGGCGTCGACCATCGGTACGCTGAGCCTCGCGCTCCGCTCGATCGCCGACAATCAGACCGAGCTCGAGCGCGCGATCGCTTCGGGTGCGGTCGATCTTCCCGACAACGCCTCGCCCGAAGCCGAGGAGAAGCTGCTGCGGCAGGCCGTTGCCCGTCCGCAGGACGGCGCCACGACCTTCGTCACCGGCGGCGATGTCTCGCGCTTCCAGCGCAGCGCCCTGCCCCGGCCCGCGACGGCCGCCGTGTCCGCCGACGGCAGCGCGGTTGCCGTGCCGACCGGACCGGTGGTCCGCGTCACGCGGGGCAAGGACACGTCGGTCGAATCCGTCGGCCGCGGTGCGGGGGCGATTCTCGATCGCCAGGGCCAGGGCATGACCACGGTCGGGCGCGTCGCGCCGGCCGCGATGAGCACGCTGAGGTAGGCGCCGTGGGCAAGGCACAGATCGCCACGGCAGCCGGACTCGAGATGAGGGGCAAGACAATGAAGAGCCGCGTTATGAAAACCGTGCTGTGCGTCACCTGCGCGCTCGCACCGCTCGCCGCGGTCCCGGCCGGACCGGCCGTGGCGCAAGGTTCGGTGATCAGCCCGGCCCAGGACATCGCTCTGTCGATCGGACGCGGCCAGTTGGTCACCGTCCCCGGCAACATGGCCGACGTGTTCGTGTCGAACGAAGCCGTTGCCGACGTCCAGGTCAAGTCGCAGCGCCAGCTCTACGTGTTCGCCAAGGCCGGCGGCGAGACGACGGTCTACGCCAGCAACGCTGCGGGGGACATCATCTGGTCGGCCAACGTGCGCGTCGGCTCGAACCTCGACAGCATCGACCAGATGCTGGCGCTGGCGATGCCCGAAGCCAAGATCAATGTCGCGACGATGGGCACCAATACCGTGCTGCTGACCGGCACCGTGGCGGCTCCCGAAGACGCCGCCGAGGCCGAGCGCCTCGTGGCCGCCTTCATGGGCGACGAGGCCAATGTGGTCTCGCGGCTGCGCATGGCCACACCGCTGCAGGTGAACCTGCGCGTGCGCTTCGCCGAGGTGAGCCGCTCGCTGGTCCGTACGCTCGGCGCGAACCTCACGACCATTGACGGATCCGGCGGGTTCCGGTTCGGCCTCGGCCGGGGCCGCGCGCTGGCCCCGGACCAGACCTGGAGCCCGCAGGGACCGATCGCCGTGGGCCAGGGCGCCGCTCAGGTGACGGCCACCTATCCCGACGGCACCACGATCACCGGCCCGGCCATCAGCCCGCCGCAGGGTCTCAGCTCGATCGCCGGCATGGGCCGGTTCCTCGGGCTCGACATTCTCGGGGCGCTCGACCTCGGCGAGACCATGGGCCTGGTCACCACGCTCTCCGAGCCGAACCTGACCGCGCTCTCGGGTGAAACGGCAGAGTTCCTTGCCGGGGGCGAGTTCCCGATCCCGCTGAGCCAGGGCCTCGGCACGACGACGATCGAGTACAAGAATTTCGGCGTCGGCCTGTCGTATACCCCGACTGTGCTGGCGAACGGCCGGATCTCGATCCGCGTCCGCCCAGAAGTCTCGGAGCTTTCGAGCCAGGGTGCGGTCACGCTCGACAACTTCACGATCCCGGCGCTGACGGTCCGTCGTGCCGAGACGACCGTGGAACTCGGCTCGGGCCAGAGCTTCATGATCGCCGGCCTGCTGAGCAACAACGCGCAGAACACGATCGAGAAGACGCCGGGCGCCGGCGACCTGCCGATCCTCGGCGCGCTGTTCCGCTCGACGACCTTCCAGAAGGGCCAGACCGAGCTTGTGATCGTGGTCACGCCGTATCTCGTGAAGCCGGTCGACGACAACGACATCGTCCTGCCGACCGACGGCTTTCATGCTCCGAACGTGGCCGATCAGTTCTTCGGCAACTTCGAACAGAACGCCCCCGACGGCGCGCGCCGGCCGATGCCGACCGCGGCGGACGAGGCCCCGAATCCGCAGATCGGCCTGGCCAACCAGCCCGGTCCGGAGCTCGCGGCCGACAACCGCCGTCGTCCCGGCGATGGCGCCCAGCGCGCCGAAGCCGTCGAACCCGGCTTCAGCTTCAAGTGAGAAAGGTGATCACGATGCCTCTTACCAGCAAAGCCGCGGTGAGCGCCGCGATCGCCGTCTCGCTCGGACTCGCCCTTGCGGCCTGCGGCGACACGCCGAACAACCGCTCGCTGTACAGCGTCAAGCAGCCGGTGGTCGAGCGCAAGACCTACACGCTCGACCTCACCGCGACCGCCGCGGGCCTGCCGGTCCCGGAGCAACAGCGCCTCGCCGACTGGTTCGAGACGCTCGATCTTCGCTACGGTGACCGGATCGCGCTGGACAGCCCGATTGCCAACGAGGCGGTCAACGAGGACGTCGCAGCCCTCGCCGGACGCCACGGTCTGCTTCTTACCGAGGGCGCCCCGCTCACCCCGGGCCAACTCCAGCCGGGCACCGTCCGGGTGGTCGTCACGCGCAGTCTCGCCCATGTGCCGGGATGCCCCGACTGGTCGGACAAGTTCGCGAGCAATCTCGACAACGCCACCAGCGACGGTTTCGGGTGCGCGGTCAACAGCAACCTCGCGGCGATGGTCGCCGATCCGGAGCACCTGCTGCGCGGCGCCGAGGGCACCGGCGAAACGGTCGTGATGAGCTCGACCAAGGCGATCCAGACCTATCGCGACCGGGAGCCGACCGGAACCGGTGAGCTCCAGTCCGTCAACACGCAAACTGGGGGTAACTGATCCATGAACGCGCCCTGGAAACCCGGCCCGCTGGGCAACCGCGACCCCTTCGCCGCCTTCATCTGCGATGAAGCCGCGCTGGACGTGCTGCGTCCGGTCGTCATCGAAATGGGCTGGCAGCCCGAGAAGTGCAACAAGGGCGGGCTGCGCAACGCGGTCCAGTCCCTGTCGATCTCGGCCAGCCCGGCGATCCTGATGGTCGACCTGTCCGAAAGCGGCGATCCGCTCAGCGACATCAACGCCCTCGCCGAAGTCTGCGAGCCCGGCACCGTGGTGATCGCCATCGGCCAGGTCAACGACGTCCGCCTCTATCGCGATCTCCTCGCGAGCGGCATTCACGACTACCTGCTCAAGCCGCTCGCGGCGAGCCAGCTTCGCGACTCGCTGACCCAGGCCCAGGCGGTGTTCATGAACCCGCGCAACGTCGACGGCGAGACGGTCAAGCGGCATGTCGCGACCGCCGTGGTCGGCACGCGCGGCGGCGTCGGCGCCTCGACCGTGGCGACCTCGCTCGCCTGGCTGTTCAGCGCCGATCACAAGCGCCCGACCGCGCTGCTCGACCTCGACGTGCACTTCGGCACCGGCGCGCTGGCGCTCGATCTCGAGCCTGGCCGCGGCCTGACCGACGCGATCGAGAATCCGAGCCGCATCGACGGCCTGTTCATCGAGCGCGCGATGATCCGCGCCAACGAGCACCTGGCGATCCTCTCGGCCGAAGCGCCGATCAATTCGCCGCTGATGACCGACGGTTCGGCCTTCGTGCAGCTCGAGGAAGAGTTCCGCCAGGCGTTCGAGATGACCGTTATCGACCTGCCGCGGAACATGCTGATCAACTTCCCGCACCTGCTGACCGAGGTGAACGTGGTCACGCTGGTTGCGGAAATGACGCTCGCCTCGGCGCGCGACACGATCCGGTTGCTGTCGTGGCTCAAGACCAACTCGCCCGGCGCCCAGCCGCTGATCGTGGCGAACAAGGTCCATCCCGGCGCGACCGAGATCAGCAAGGCCGATTTCGAGGCGTCGATCGAACGCAAGATCAACTACATGATCCCGTTCGATCAGCGCGCGGCCGCCAATGCCGCCAAGCTCGGCCAGACCTTCGCCGACGCCAACCGCTCATCGAAGGCCGGCAGCGCCATTCGCGACATCGCCAACGCGATCGTCGGCGTAAGCGACGAAGAAGGTGCCGACTTGGCGCAGAGCGGCACCGGCGGTTCGCTGCTCGGCAAGTTCGACCTCAAGTCGCTCCTCGCCAAGAAGGAAAAGGGCGGCGCGAAGCAGTCGGAACCGGCCGAATAGGAATCCGCACGGCGCAGGCCGGGGGCCTGCGCCGGGCATAGGGACGATCAGGATAGACCCTCGGGGGTCGGGACAGGGGCGACATGAACATCATCCAGCTACTGCTAGTGGGCGGCGGCCTGATGACAGCCCTGTTCCTCGGCTACCTGGCGTTCATGGGCAGGTCGCCCGGCAAGGAAAGCCAGCGCCGGCTCGAGGCCGTCCGCTACCGGCATTCCGAGAACACCAAGGACCGCGTAGAGTCGCAGCTCAAGAAAGCGATCGCGGCGCGCAAGCCGAAGATGCGCAAGATCGCCGGTGCCAGCTCCCGGGCCGAGGCGCTCGCCCTCCGGCTTCAGCGTACCGGCAAGGGCTGGACGCTCAACCAGTATGTCTACGCCTCGATCGGGCTGGGACTGGCCATCGCGGCAATCCTGTTCCTGCGCACGGGCGCGGTGCTTTTCTCGCTCGGCGTGGGCGTGCTCGCCGGCGCCGGCATTCCGCACATGGTGGTCAGTTTCCTGATCAAGAAGCGCACCAACCAGTTCAACGCCAAGTTCCCCGACGGGATCGAGTTGCTGGTCCGCGGCCTCCGCTCGGGCCTGCCCGTGGCCGAGACGCTCGGCGTCGTCGCCCAGGAAATTCCCGGGCCGGTCGGCGAGGAGTTCAAGGCCGTGGTCGAGCGGATGAAGATCGGCCGCACGATGGAGGAATCGCTCCAGGTCACGGCCGACAAGCTCGGCACCGCGGAGTTCCAGTTCTTCGTCATCACGCTGGCGATCCAGCGTGAGACCGGCGGCAACCTCGCCGAGACTCTCGGCAACCTCGCCGACGTGCTGCGCAAGCGCGGCCAGATGAAGCTCAAGATCCGCGCGATGAGCTCGGAATCGAAGGCCTCGGCCTACATCGTCGGCGCGCTGCCGTTCATCGTCTTCTCGATGATCTGGTGGATCAACCCGAACTACATCGGCAAGTTCTTCATCGACGAGCGGCTCATCGTCACCGGCCTCGGCGGCCTCGTGTGGATGGGCATCGGCGTCTTCATCATGGCCAAGATGGTCAGCTTCGAGATCTGAGCGGGAAACGGAACGCACCATGATCACGCCCCCGTCCGGACCGACCCTCCTCGGCGTCGACGTCGTCCTCGTCGGCTCGATGCTCGCCGGCCTCGCCGCGGCCGCGATGCTGTTCGCCATCTACACCGCCATTACCGTGCGCGACCCGATGGCCAAGCGCGTCAAGGCGCTCAACGCCCGCCGCGAGGAACTCAAGGCCGGCATCATCAAGTCCGCCGGCAAGAAGCGGCAGAGCCTCGTGCGCCGCTCCGAGGCGACCGACAAGATGAAGGATGCCCTGGGGAACATGAAGGTTCTCCAGGAAAGCCAGGTCAAGATCATCCAGCAGAAGCTGGCCCAGGCCGGCTACCGCAACAAGGAACTGGCGGTCTTCGTCATCTTCGCCCGGATGGCGCTGCCGATCGTGCTCGGCTTCACCGGGATCGTCGCGATCTACTGGCTGGAGATGTTCCCCGAGTGGGGCAGCTTCAAGCGATTCGCCGCCTTCGCCGCCCTGGTCATCGCCGGGTACAAGGGCCCCGACGTGTTCCTCAAGAACAAGTCGACCAAGCGCACCGACGCGATCCGCAAGGGCTTGCCCGACGCGCTCGACCTGCTGGTGATCTGCGCCGAGGCCGGCCTGACCGTCGACGCCGCGTTCAACCGCGTCGCCAAGGAACTTGGCCGCGCCTATCCCGAGCTCGGCGACGAGTTCGCGCTGACCGCGATCGAACTTTCGTTCCTCACCGAGCGGCGTCAGGCGTTCGAGAACTTCGCCTATCGTGTCGACCTCGACGCGGTGCGCGGCGTGGTCACCACGATGATCCAGACCGAGCGCTATGGCACCCCGCTCGCCAGCGCTCTGCGCGTGCTCTCGGCCGAGTTCCGCAACGAGCGCATGATGCGCGCCGAGGAAAAGGCCGCGCGCCTGCCGGCGATCATGACCGTGCCGCTGATCCTGTTCATCCTGCCGGTGCTGTTCATCGTCATCCTCGGCCCGGCGGCCTGCGACATCAGCGACGCGTTCTCGGACGGCGGTCCGGCGAACAAGTAGCCCGAGGATACCTCCTGGGAGGTCGGGGAGCGCAGCGGCTCCGCGGGGGAACCGCGGGGCCGCTGTTCTATTCGACGCCGAAATTCCCGCTGTCGATGTCGTCGGCGTCGAGGTCCTTGACCTCGCCCTTCACGCGCAGCAGCAGCGAGCGGAAGGTGTCGATCTCCTCGCGGGTGAAGTTCGAGAACAGCCGCCGCTCCATCTCGAGCGCAAGCGGCATGATCTCGTCGTGCATCCGCACGCCCTCGGGGGTCAGCTCGAGCAGGTGCGAACGGCCGTCCTGGGCATTGGGACGGCGCGAGACGAGCTTGCGCTCCTCAAGCACTTTGCAGGCGCGATTGACTGCGACTTTGTCCATAACCGTGAGGCTGGTCAGGTCGCGCTGCGTCAGAGCGCCCGAATCGCCGAGCACGGCCATCACGCGCCACTCGGGCACGCTCAGGCCGAACCTTGTCCGATATTCGAGCGCAATACGGGCGCTTACCGCGTTCGAGGTGATCGACAACTGGTAGGGCAGGAACTCTTTGAGGCGAGGGTTGTCTGTCATGACGTCGGAATGTGTTCCAGCCCGCACCGCTTTGCAAGCGGTCGCCCCGCGAAGCCGGGCTACGGTCCCTTGACGGGACGAACGAGGCGGCCGGCAATCGCGTCAAGCCGGGCCACGGCCTGCGGGCTCCAGTGCTCTCGCGGGGTGACGATCGCGCCGTCGAGCGCGCGGTCGATCGGGCTGGGCTCACGCGTGGCCGGGAGCTTCTTGGCGAAGTGGCGCAGCGCCGCTCGCGCAGCCTCGGCATTGGCGCGCATGACCTCGAGAATGGCCGAGGCCTCGACCGCCTCGCCCTCGCGCCAGCAGTCGTAGTCGGTAATCATGCCGAGCAGCGCATAGGGCAGCTCGGCCTCGCGCGCGAGCCGCGCCTCGGGCATCGCGGTCATGCCGATCACGTCGGCACCCCACTGGCGGTAAAGCGCACTCTCGGCCCGCGTCGAGAACTGCGGGCCCTCGATCGCGAGGTAGCAGCCGCTACGATGCGCGCGCACGCCGGCCGCGCGCGCGGCCCGCGCGGCCCGGTCGGCGAGCCGCGGGCAGACCGGGTCGGCCAGCCCGACGTGGGCGACGATACCGGGTCCGAAGAAGCTGCGCTCGCGGCTTGCGGTCCGGTCGATGAACTGGTCGACCGCGACGAAATCGCCGGGGGCGAAATCCTCCCGCAACGAACCGACCGCGGAGATCGCCAGCACATCGGTCACGCCGCACCGTTTGAGCACGTCGATGTTGGCCCGGTAATTGACCTGCGAGGGAGACAGTCGGTGGCCCTCCCCATGGCGCGCGAGAAAGGTGAAACGCACACCTTCCAGCGTGCCGGTCGTCACCGGCCCCGACGGCTCGCCGAACGCGCTGGCGACCGGGATCTCTTGCGCCTCGTCGAGCGCGGCGCCTTCATAAAGGCCCGATCCGCCGATCACTCCGATGTGCCAGCCGGCCATGCGCGGGTCCCGTTACTTCGGCGGCATGCGGATGGCGCCGTCGAGGCGCACGGTCTCGCCGTTGAAATAGCCATTCTCGAGCATCAGCATGACGAGGTCGGCGTACTCCGAGGGACGGCCGAGCCGCTTGGGGAACGGCACTGCGGCGGCAAGCGATTCCTGGGCCTTTTCGGGCAGCCCGGCGAGCAGCGGGGTGTTGAAGATGCCCGGCAGGATCGTGTTGATGCGGATGCCCTCCGACATGAAATCGCGCGCTATCGGCAGGGTCATCCCGGCCACACCCGCTTTCGACGCCGAATAGGCGACCTGGCCGATCTGGCCGTCGACGGCGGCGACCGAAGCCGTGCAGACCATCGCCCCGCGCTCGCCATCCTCGAGCCCGTCGAGCGTCATCATCCCAGCCGCGGACTTGGCGACGCACTGGAACGTGCCGACGAGGTTGACCTTCAGCGTCCTGAGAAACAGCTCGACCGGCAGGTGACTGATCGCCCCGGTTTCGCGGTCACGTTTGATCGTCTTGCCGATCGTGCCGATGCCCGCGCAGCACACCAGCACACGCTCCTGCCCGTGGGCCTCGCGCGCCCTGGCGAAGCCGGCATCGACCGAGGCCTCGTCCGACACGTCGACCTTGCAGGCGATACCACCGATTTCCTCGGCGACGGCACGGCCGCGCTCCTCGTTGAGGTCGAACAGCGCGACTTTCGCGCCCTTGGCCGCGAGCGCCCGGGCACTCGCTTCGCCGAGGCCCGAAGCCCCGCCGGTCACCACGGCAGCGAGCGTGGAATCGATCTTCATCCAAAGGCCTCTTCTGTTCTGCGTTCGCCCGGCGCGGGCGGCCCGGCACCCCGTCCACGCGGGCATTAGCCGTGCCCTTCGACCGGTCAAGCCGCGACGGCCTGACCTGGCCATAATGGCCGTGGGGAATGCCCGAGCATCCGCTCGGCCGGTCCAGCGGCGGCATCGGTCGTCGGCCGAACTACAGGGCTTCGTCGACCGGCTGTGGTGCAATTGCAACATATCCGCGACGAACGCCGAACCGAATATAATTTGAATTGAAACCAACCCCGCGTTCGGCGAACTTCAAACCGTTGCGCTGCTTCCGCCCGGTCTTGGGACTGCGACCGGGCGGAACTGCGGCAGCGCGGCCAGGTAGCCGGCCCGCCGGCGCAAGTAGGGACAGTCCTGTGAACATCCAAACCCGTTTGAAAGGCGCTACGGCGCCTGTTGCGCTATGCGCAATCCTTGCCGCCCAGCCCGTCTTTGCCCAGCAAGACGTGAACGACGTCCTCGCCGAAGCGGCCGACGAGGCTGCCGAAAGCTCCTCTGGCGAGGGCGAAGCGATCTACGTCACGGGGTCGCGTATCCGCCGCACCGAATTCAACAGCCCGGATCCGATCACGATCATCAGCCCGGAGATCGCCTCGGCACAGGGCCAGACGTCCACCGCGCAGATGCTGCAGAGTTCGCCGATCGCGGCCGGCTCCGCCCAGGTGACCTCGGCCATTTCGGCAGTGTTCAACACCGACGGCGGCCTTGGTGCGGAGACGATCTCGCTCCGCGGCCTCGGTGCCAACCGCACGCTGGTATTGCTCAACGGCCGACGCGCCGGGCCCTCGGGCACCCGTGGCTCGGTCGCCGCGTTCGATCTCAACGCTCTCCCGCTCTCGGTGATCGAGAACGTCGAGATCCTTAAGACGGGCGCCTCGTCGATCTACGGTTCGGACGCCGTCGCCGGCGTGGTCAACATCATCACCTCGAAGGACACCGACGGCTTCCAGCTCGACGGCATGGCCTCGGTCCCGCTGGCCGGCACCGGCCAGGAGTACCGGGTCAGCGCGACGTGGGGGAAGGACTTCGGCAACGGCCACATCCTCGCCACCGCCGACTACTTCAAGGAGACGATGCTTCGCCGGCGCGACCGCGACTACCTGGACTGCCCCGAGGAGTACATCTTCGAGGGTGTCGATACCGGACGGATCCTGCCTAACGGCGATCCCGATTACGATTCGAACGGGCGCCGGGCCGACCTCATCGATGCCCGGACCGGTCAGCCGCGCTGCAACGACTTCCTGTGGGGCCACGTCTGGACCTACGACTACGATTTCAATCCGTCCGGCCTGTACCAGTTCGACTACGACGGGTCGCTGGGGCGCTTCATCCAGCCGAACCTGGTCACGCATCCGGGGACCGGCAGCACGCTCGTCGCTCCCCCGGGCTTCTTCCGTATCAGCGATGAAATCGCCTATCCGCTGCCGCCGGGCCAGGAGCGCCTGACAGAAGGGCTCACCAACGCCTACCACCCGTTCCAGGCCAAGCAGTCTGTAATCCCCGAAACCGAGCTGTTCACGGCCTACGTCGACGCAGCCTACGACGTATCGAGCAATCTCGAGATCGGCATCGAGCTGCTCTACAACAAGCGCAAGACCTATTACGATTCGTACAACCAGTTCTACTACCTGACCGGCTTCACCAACGACTTCAGCCCGGTCGCTCCGGGCTTCGGCGATCCGTTCTCGCCGGGTTGGGAAGGCGCCTTCTTCCTCAGCCCGACCGCGATCAGCGACCTCAACGACTCGTGGGCGGAGGTCGACTACTACCGCGGCGTGGCGTGGTTCGACGGCACCTTCGGGAGCTTCCTGCCGAGCTGGGGCTACAACGGCTACTTCCAGTACAGCCGGTCTGAAGGTTCATATACCGACGACATCCTCTACGACGATGCCGTGCGGTGGCACGACCTGCGGACCGGTTCGTGCGCCGGCATCGAGTTCCTCAGCGGGGTCGACTGTGTCGACATCAACTGGACCACTCCCGAGTTCCTCGCCGGCCAGTTGACGCCCGAGGAAACGGAGTTCCTGTTCGGCCGGGACACCGGCGAGACGCTCTACGAGCAGTACATCGCCGAGGTGTCGGTCACCGGTCCGATCTTCGACCTGCCCGCGGGTTCGCTACAGGCCGCGTTCGGCCTGTCGGCGCGGTGGGACAGCATCGACGACATGCCGGGGATGTGGACGCTGATCGGCAACGTCTGGCCGGGCACCTCGAGCGGCCGCACCTTCGGCGAGAGCCAGACGCTCGAAGCCTTCGGCGAAGTCCAGGTCCCGCTGATCCACGATACGCCGTTCATCCAGGACTTCACGCTATCCGGCTCCGCGCGCGTGACCAACGTGAAGGCGACACGCGGCAGCGACGGCCAGAGCGACAACGACAACGGAAACTGGACCTACAGCGTCGGTGCCAGCTGGGTCGTCAACGACTGGCTGCAGTTCCGCGCGCGTTACGGCACGTCGTTCCGGGCTCCCGCGCTGTTCGAGCTCTATCTGGCGGACGAAGTCGGCTCGCTCTCGCAACGCGAGATCGATCCGTGCATCCAGCTCGACGCGAACCCGACCGTGAACGACCGGGTGCGCGCCAACTGCCTCGCCGGCATTCCCGAGATCGGGCTCCCGGGCGTACCCTCCAACCAGCCGGGCGGCGGCGTCGAGGCGACGGTCATCCGGCGTGGCGGGTTCTCGCAGGGAACCGAGAGCACTCTCGCGCCGGAGACCTCGACCGCCAAGACGGCCAGCGTGGTCTTCACCCCTCGCATCGGCGGCGGGACGCGCCTCAACATCGCGGTCGACTATTTCGACATCGAGATCGAAGGCGAGATCGCAGCGCTCAGCGCGGGTGTTCTCTACAACTGCTACAACTCCGAGTTCTTCGGCCCCGACGAGGGGCTCTGCCGCCTGTTCACGCGCAGGCCGGCGGGAAGCGCCGGCCAGTTCGGCGTGGACGAAGTGAACACTCCGTTCATCAACATCAGCCGGCAGCGCAACGAAGGTATCGA
>Ga0079224_100008205_pt1 | contig 14120 bp, 12 predicted proteins | sample Stecom2015_FD_80414 | JGI IMG/M metagenome (GOLD analysis project Ga0079224, IMG submission 80414) | Agricultural soil microbial communities from Utah to study Nitrogen management - Steer compost 2015 | ecosystem: Environmental > Terrestrial > Soil > Agricultural land | place: USA: Utah...
CCGACGTTGTCGGCGATCACCGCCGGGTTGCGGGGGTCGTCCTCGGGGATGCCGGCCTCCACCTTGCCGACGAGGTCCGCCCCGACGTCGGCCGCCTTCGTGTAGATGCCACCGCCGACACGGGCGAACAAGGCGATGGAAGAACCGCCGAGACCGATGGCGGTGATGATCTCCGCCGCCCGCGAGGTCCCGAAGTCGGGGTTCATCTGGACGAAGATCAGGTAGCCGATCGCCACGCCGAGGAGACCGAGACCGGCCACGGTGAAGCCCATCACCGCCCCGCCGCGGAAGGCCACGGGGAGGGCACCGGGGATGCCTCCGAGGCGGGCGGCTTCGGTGGTGCGGGCGTTGGCGGCGGTGGCGATGCGCATCCCCACGAAACCGGCGGTAGCCGACAGGACGGCGCCGAAAACGTAGGCGAGGGCGCGCAGCCCGCCGTCTTCGAGCAGTAGGGCGATGAGGAGCGCCATCACCACGACGAAGACGGCGACCCAGGTGTACTCCCGCCGGAGGAATGCCATCGCCCCTTCGCGGATGGCGGACGCCAGCTCGACCATGCGTTCGTTGCCCTGGGGGGTGGCGAGCACCGCCCGGGCGTAGAACACGGCGAGAGCGACCGCCGCCAATCCAGCGACGAGCGCGACGTACAGAAGAGTGTCGGTCATTGGTCCAGAACCTCCGGCAGGTGGGAGAAAACCGCCCGGCAGTATAGGAGGCGCACCACTTCCCCCTCACATCGGTGAGCCCCGCTTCACCTTCTCGGCACGACAGCCCTACTCTGCCGCAGTCGCAATCGCTTCGAACCGAGAGTGGGGGTTCCCAGCCATGAAGCGAGTCCTTTCGATCGTGCTCCTGTTGGCGTTGCCGTTGGCCGCTTGCTCCGGCCAGGCGGCGCCGACGACCACGACCAGCTCCAGCACCACCACGACGACGTCGTCGACCACGACCACCATCCCGACGACCACCACCACCCTCTACTCGCTGGATCTCGAGGGAGCCGAGGCGGACCTCGCCGAGTTCATGACCACTCTCTACTCGGGCTCAGCCGACCCGGAGACGTTCCCGGCGCCGCCGGAAGTCGTCGAGGCGTTCGTCGCCGCCGAAGGAGAAGCCCCGCTCGAGGGATCGGCTGCCGTCGCCGCCTGGGACGAGCAGGTCCGGCTCGGGGTGGTCGAAGTCGGCGAGGACGTGACGCTCCTCGTGGCCGACCCGGAGTGGCGAGTGGTAGGCGGCTGGTGGCCCTCGGTGGAAGCGGGCACCCACCTCGGAGAGTTCCCCAAGATCGTGGCAGTGGTCGGCTCCGACGCCCGACCCAAGGAGCAACGCGACGAGACGCGGTCCGATTCGATCCACTTCGTGGGGATCGATGCCGAGGGCAACGCCGGCATCGTCGGCGTGCCCCGAGACTCCTGGGTGCCCATTCCGGGACGGGGACGTTCGAAGATCAATGCCGCCCTCGCCTTGGGTGGGCCGCAGCTGATGATGGACACGTTCGCCGACCTCACGGGCCTCGACTTCGACGGGTACCTGCTGACCGGTTTCGCCGGGTTCGAGGGCTTGATCGAGGTGCTCGGGGGGTTGGCGATCGAGGTGCCACAGCGTTTCAACGACTCGGCGGCCAAGGCCGACATCGAGCCGGGTGAACAGGTGCTGGACCCGAAGCAGGCCCTGGCCATGGCCCGGACGCGCAAGACGCTGCCCCGAGGAGACTTCCAGCGCCAGTACCACGGAGGGCTGATCCTCCAGGCGGCGCAGGCGATGGTGAAGGCGAGAGGGCCGCTCGCCCTCCCCGACCTCCTGGCCGGGGCCCAGCCCCACGTCTCCACGAACTTCGGGCCGGACGGGCTGCTGGTCCTAGCGGCGGCGGTCATCAGGGTCGACCCGGCCAAGGCCGTGAACGTCGTCGCCCCGGGAGGGACCGGCTCGGCGGGTGGCGCCAGCGTCGTGTTCCTCAGCGACTCCGCTTCGGCCCTGTGGGAGGACTTGGCCGACGGGTCGCTCGAACCGCCCGACGACTAGCTCACTCGACGATGTCCGAGGAGGCGGGGCCGAAGACCACCAGGAGGCCCACATAGGCCTCGGGGTCGTCGGTGCCGGTGAATCGGCGCCCGATCTGGGCACGGCTCCGTCGTCCATAGACACAACGCATGAGCTCGAAGCGGGAGGCCCGCATCTCGACCGGCGCGTCCTCGGGACCGGCGAGCGCCTGTCCGGAGTCGTCGACCACCCGGACGGCCGGAAGCCCCGAGCTGTCGACTCTTCCGACGAAGAGGTCGAGGGGACGGCGGAGCGTGAGGTCGATCAGCTCGCCGGTGCGGTTGCCGGGTAGATCGACCGCTCCCCGAATGTCCTGTTCGTGGACCGTGGCGTCGATCACGGGGATCTCGGCGAAGCGACCCTCCTTGGCGAGGAGCACTTCGAGCTGCGAGCCGGTTCGCTCCCACTCCCGCAGCACGATCGACGTGGGCGTGTCCACCCTGGCCGCCACCTGAGCGGCGGTCTCCTCCGGCGTCGGCACTCCCGTCAGCCGACCGGCGATCACGTCGTTGGCGATGCCCGCCAGATGGGAGACGACACCGTGTACGGTCCAACCCGGGCACGAGGGCACCGGCGCCTCCAGCTGCTGGGGCCCCAACGACCGGACGAGGGAAGAGACCTGCTCGCGCGCCCGACGATAGAGGGCTCCCAAATCGCTCACGGCGGGCATGGTACGTGACCGCCCCCGACAGTGCAGGGACGCGGTCGACTCACCGACGTCGCCGAGTCCACTCCTCGAACTCTTCCAACGGCTTGGTGTTGGCGACCGAGCCACGGGACGCCCAGCCGCGCCGGGCCCACTCCACTCCATAGGCCATTCTCTTCAGATCGGTCACGTGGTGACTGTCGGTGGAGATGGTGAGCGTCACCCCGGCCCGGCCAGCGGCTCGGATGACGTCAGCGGTGGCGTCGAGGCGGTCGAGCGCCCCATTCACCTCCAGGGCAACTTCGGTGACTGCGAGTCCCTCCAGGACGGCGTCGACGTCCAACTCCACGCCGGGACGACGCCCGACGTATCGCCCGGTGAGATGACCGATCGCCTGCACCGAGGGGTCGGCCATCGCCCGTAGGAGCCTCGCCGTCTGTGCCTCCCGGTCGAGGTCGAAGTGGGAATGGATCGAGGCGACGCAGAACTCGAACTGGGAACGGAACTCGGAGTCGTAGTCGAGTGACCCGTCGGGTCCGATGTTGAGCTCGCAACCGAAGAAGAGACGGATCCCATGGCGCTGTTCCATCTCGCGGATCTGATCTCGGTGGGCCAGCATCTCCTCGCGGGTCGAGCCGTTGATCGCCAGATCTTCCCCGTGGTCGGTTATGGCCACGTACTCGTAGCCGCGGGCCACCGCGGCTCGCACCATCTCCTCCAGGGTGGAGCGGCCGTCGCCGGAGCGGGTGGTGTGGTAGTGGAGGTCGCCGCGGATGTCCTCCAACTCGACGAGGTCGGGCAGCTCTCCGGCGGCCGCCGCCTCGATCTCGCCCGTGTTCTCCCGGAGCGGCGGCGGGATCCAGGGAAGGTCCAGGGCGGCGTAGATCGCTTCCTCGGTCTCGGAGGCGATGGTGGTGCCGTCTTCGAGCAGCCCGTACTCGTTCAGGAGCCACCCTCGGTCGATGGCGCGCTGGCGCAGGGCGATGTTGTGGGCTTTCGAGCCGGTGAAGTAGAGGATGGCAGCGCCGAAGTGCTCGGGGGCGACGGCGCGGACGTCCACCTGGAGCCCCGTGCGGGTGATGATCGACGTCTTGGTGTCGCCGTGGCCGACCACCTCGGTGGCGAGGCGATGATGGGCGACGTGGTCCATCACGGGGACCGGGTCGGTGGTGGCGACCACGATGTCGACGTCGCCGATCGTGTCCGCGAACCGCCGGAAGCTCCCGCACGGCAAGGCAGCCGTCACACCTGGGAAGGACGCCAGTTCCTCGGATAGCGCGTCGGCGAGGGGCAGGACCTCGACGATCGGTGTCCGGCGATCTTTTCCATGGAGCCCGAGCCGCTCGATCGCTCGGGCGATCTTCTCCTCGGAGGTCTTCCCGAGGCCGGGCAGAGTCCGGAGCCGCTGGTCGGCGATCGCCTGCTTCAGCCCATCGAGGTCCTCGACGCCCAGCTCTGAGCGGATCAACGCCAGCGTCTTCGGCCCGAGACCGGGGATGCGAGTCAGCTCCACGAACGCGGGCGGATAGGCGGCTCGCAGCCGCTCCAGCTTGTCCACCTTCCCGGTGGCTACGAACTCGAGGATCTTGTCCGCCGTCGCCCCGCCGACGCCCTTGATGGACATCAGCTCCGCCTTGGACATCTGCGTGACGTCGCGGCCGGAGGCCTCGATCGCCGCCCGGGCGTTCTCGTAGGCCCGGACTTTGAACGACTGGGGACTGCCCTCCTCGAGAGTGGTGAGTCGGGCGAGCTCCGAGAGCATCTCGAGCACGTCGCGGGTGGTGGCCACGCCGGGAGGGTACCCCTTCCCCTACCCCGCTACGTGTGGGAACATCGGGTCGTGACCTCCCGTGAGTCTCGTTCCCGACCCGAGAAGAACCGCACACCCGACCCGCCTGGCTGGCGGGTGGAGGGCATGCCCGAGGACGACGAAGACCGCTCCCCCCTCGGCCGGTTGCCGGGAGGACGCAACTTCTGGATCATCGCCCTTCTGCTCCTGGCGCTGAACTTCTTCATCACCAATCTGCTCTTGGGGCCGCCGGCGAGGGTCCTCGTGCCGTACACGTTCTTCGTCGAGCAGGTCGACGCCGGCAACGTCGAATCCATCACGTCGACGGGCGACACCATCCAGGGCACCTTTCGGGAGCCGGTGCCCGAGCCCGATTCGGAGCTCCCCGACCCTCCCCTGTTCACCGAGTTCGAGACCGAACGCCCGACTTTCGCCGACGACGACCTCTTCCAGCGGTTGACCGAGAACGGCGTGGTGGTGAATGCCGAGCCGGCCGATGCCCCTCCGCCGCTGTGGCAGCAGCTGCTCTTCGGCTTCGGCCCGACGCTCCTCCTGCTCTACATCTTCTATCGGATCTTCCGGCGGGCGGGCTCCGCCATGAGCAGCCTCGGTGGGCTGGGCACCAGCCGGGCACGGCGCTACGAGGCGACGAGTCACGGCCGGACCACCTTCGACGACGTCGCCGGCATCGACGACGCCGAGGAGGAGCTCGCCGAGATCGTCGACTTCCTGAAGGACCCGGAGAAGTACACCCGGCTCGGCGGGACCATTCCCAAGGGCGTTCTGCTCACTGGACCACCCGGCACTGGAAAGACGCTGCTCGCCCGGGCGGTGGCGGGAGAAGCGGACGTGCCGTTCTTTTCGATCTCCGCCTCGGAGTTCATCGAGATGGTGGTGGGCGTGGGCGCCAGCCGGGTGAGGGACTTGTTCAACCAGGCGAAGAAGGTGGCCCCGTCGATCATCTTCATCGACGAGCTGGACGCCATCGGCCGTTCCCGGGCCGGGGCCGCCACCGTCGGCGGTCACGACGAGCGGGAGCAGACCCTCAACCAGATCCTCACCGAGATGGACGGGTTCACCGGCTCGGAGGGCGTGATCGTCATCGCCGCCACCAACCGGCCGGAGATCCTGGACAAGGCGCTGCTGCGCCCGGGTCGTTTCGACCGCCAGGTGGTGGTCTCGCCCCCGGACCAGCGGGGCCGGAAGGCCATCCTCGAGGTCCACACCCGCAACGTGCCGCTGGCCGACGACGTGGATCTCGACGTGATCGCGTCGACCACGCCGGGGATGGTCGGCGCCGACCTGCGCAACCTGGTCAACGAGGCGGCCCTGATGGCCGCTCGCCGTGGAAACGAGCGGGTCACCGCCACCGACTTCTCCGACGCCTTGGAGAAGGTCGTGTTGGGAACCGAGCGCCAGATCATGATGTCGGATGAGGAGCGACGCCGCACGGCCTACCACGAGGGCGGTCACGCCCTCATCGGGATGCTGCGGTCGGGCGCCGACCCGGTGAGGAAGGTGTCGATCATTCCCCGAGGCCGAGCTCTCGGTGTGACGCTGCAGAGCCCCGTGGCGGACCGCTACGCCTACGACTCCGACTACCTGAAGGGCCGACTGATGGGTTTGCTCGGGGGAAGAGCGGCCGAGGAGCTCGTGTTCGGGGTGATCTCGACCGGCGCCGAGAACGACATGGTGCAGGCCACCCAGATCGCCCGGGCCATGGTCGGCCGCTGGGGGATGTCCCCGAAGGTGGGACCGGTGGCGGTCTTCGACGAGCAGCAGGTCGACGCCTTCGGTCGGCCGCAGGTCTCGGAGGACACCATGCGTCTGGTTGACTCAGAGGTCCGGCGTGTCCTCGACGAGGCCTACGAAGAGGCGGTCGAACTGCTCGCCAAGAACCGGGACAAGCTCGATGCGCTGGCGGCGGCTCTCCTCGCAAAGGAGACCCTGGAGGAAGAGGAGGCCTATGCAATCGCCGGTGTCGAGCGGCCGGGGGACCTGGCTCCAGTGGAGTCCTGAACTCACCGATACAACACCGAAAGCGTGAGGGGAAACGTTGAACTGCCCGAACTGCAATGCCGAGATCCCGAACGAAGCGACGGTATGTCCGTCGTGCTCGCATGAACTGGCGCCGGTCGTCGGCGCATCGACCAGCGAGGAGCCCAAGGCTTCCTCACGGCCCGGCTGGCTCGTGTTCGCTGGAGTCGGCGCGGTCGTCCTGGCGATAGGGGCGGCGGCTTTCGCGTTCAGCGGCCGCGGCGCCGGAGCGGATCTCAGCGACCGGATCCCAGCCGACGCCTTCGTGTACGTCGAGGTCGACATCGAAGCGCTCATGTCGGACGAGGTGAAAGAGGTCGTGGCGGCCTTCGGTCCGCTAGTCGAAGCCGAAACGGGTGAAGAGTTCGACGTCGACGCCTGGTTCGACGAGATCATCGATTCGTTCGATGCCGAGCTGGCTGGAAACGACATGTCCTACGAAGAGGACATCGCATCGTGGGCGAGCGGGCCCGTCGCCATCGGCGTCCTGGGCGAAGCCGACGAGCCCGACGTCGTGGCCGTCGTAGGAGGAAGGGATTCGGCCGCGCTGGATGCGTTCCTCGGCAAGGTGGAAGCCGAAGCCGACGGTACCGAGGAGATCGCCGGCGTCCGCTTCCTCACCACCAACGAGGACGGCCAGCAGATGTACATCGGTCGGGTGGGCGACGACTTGGTCGCCACGAGCGACGCCGCCCTGGCCGAGACGATGGTCTCGGGACCGGCTGAGACCTTGGCCGATGACAGCGGCTTCACGTCTCAGCTCGCAGCCGTGCAGGACAGCGGCATCGTCGTGGTCGCCGTGGATTCCGAGAAGGCGACCGAGCTCTCGCAGGCTGGGGCGCCCATGGCCCCGATGATGCTCGCCGGCCCGGACGTCGGCGATTTCACCACCGGATGGGTCGTGAGCTCATTCGGCGTGGTCGACGGCAATATCCGCGCGGACTACGCCGCAACGGTCACCGACGAATTCCCGCGTCGTCAGGCGGACCCGGCGGTAGAGGAGGCACTGCCCGCCGACACGATCGCGTTCTCCAGGATCGGCTATCTCATCGACCAGCTGGCGCTCTTCGGCGAGTCCGGCGTGTTGGACGGAATGGAGGACGCCTACGGGATCACCCTGGCCGAGCTCGTCGGCCTGTTCTCGGTCGACGGAGCCATCGGAGTCTGGCCGTCGACCCAGCCCGAGATCCCGATCAACGCCGCGGTCGTCGCCCTGTCCGACTCGAATCAGTCGGCAACCGTCGCCGAGATCGCCGACCTCGCTGAGACGCTCGGCTGGAACGTCGCCGATCAGAGTTGGGGATACACGATCGAGAGACTGGTCGGCCTGGGCACCCGCGACGCGCTGACCTTCCTGACCACCGACGATTCCCTGATCCAGTCGGCGCCGGAGTCTTCCTTCGCCTCGAGCGACCTCCACCGCCGGGCTTCGGCCCTCGTCGATGGCGACCTGGCCCTGGCGATCGACACGCCGGCGGTCATCGACCTGATCGACGGCTTCGTGGGCATGGAAGATCCCGAAGCGGCCGAGACCCTCGCCTGCCTGCCCATAGGCGTGATCGCCGTCGGCATCGAGGTCTCGGGCGACGACATCCGGGGCTCGTCGGTCGTCGAGATCACGGATCCCTGCTGACGATCGTCTCGATATGGCCGCCCGGGGACTTAGCGTTCCTGGGCGTGGACCCGAATGCGATCACAGCCTCCTGGTCGGAGTCGCCGGAGTTCGACGGTGAGCTGGTCGACGTGCGCCACATCGCCGCTCGGCCGGCGATCCACACCGACCCGCAGACCCCGCTCCGTCCCGAGGTAGCCGAACGCCTCGGTGAGCTCGGCATCCGACGGCTCTTTCGCCACCAGGCGCGAGCCATCGACTCGATCCGGGCGGGCCGGCACACGGTGATCGTTGCCGGCACCGCCGCCGGCAAGACACTCTGCTACCAGGTGCCGATCATGGAAGCGGTCCTCGAGGATTCTCGATCGACCGCGCTCTGCATCTACCCCACGAAGGCCCTGGCCCAGGACCAGGCCCGGTCTTTCTCGGCCATCGCCGGAGACTTGGTGGCGGCCGCCACCTACGACGGCGACACCCCCACCGAAGACCGGGCCGCCATCCGCCGTTCGGCGGGCGTGATCCTCACGAACCCCGACATGCTGCACGTGGGCATACTCCCCCACCACGGGCGGTGGGCCGACTTCTTGCACCGGCTCCGCTACGTAGTGGTCGACGAGCTCCACACGCTCCGGGGCGTCTTCGGGACCCACGTGTCGATGGTGTTGCGTCGACTCCGGCGCCTCTGCCACCACTACGGGTCCGACCCCGTCTTCGTATTCGGCTCCGCCACGATCGGCAACCCCGGAGCGCTGGCCTCGCGACTGTGCGGGGTGGACGTCGCCGTGATCGACGACGACACCTCGCCGCGGGGAGAGCAGTGGGTGGCGTTGTGGAACCCCGAGATGGAAGATCCCGAGGAGGGGAGACGGCGGTCGGCGCTGGCGGAGGCGACGGACCTGTTCGTCGACCTGGTCCGTCGGGACGTTTCCACGATCGTCTTCGCCCGCAGCCGAAAAGCCACCGAATTGGTCTACCGGTGGGCGACCGAGCGGCTCGCCGCCGCGGAGCGCCAGAAGGTCGCTTCCTATCGGGGCGGGTACCTGCCTCGCCAACGCCGTCTCATCGAACAGGAGCTGTTCGGCGGCGAGCTCACGGGGATCGTGACCACCAACGCCCTGGAGTTGGGGATAGACGTGGGTTCGCTCGAGGCGGCGATCCTCACGACGTTCCCGGGGACGATCTCCTCGTTCCGCCAACAGGCGGGGCGGGCGGGTCGCAGCCAGGAGACTTCCCTGGTCGTACTGGTGGCCGGCGAGGACGCCCTGGACCAGTACTTCATGACCCACCCCGACGAGCTGTTCACGCGTCCGTCCGAGGCGGTGGTCATCAACCCGTCGAATCCCGCGGTGGCCGAGGCACACGCCGGGTGCGCCGCATACGAATTGCCGCTCCGTCTCGAAGACCGGGAGGTGCTGGGAGAAGCGATCGAAGAGGCCGCCAACCGGCTGGTGCAATCCGATCTGCTCCGTCTCCGCGACGACGCCCTGTATTGGGCCGATCGTCGTGCCCCTGCCCCCCAGATCGACCTGCGATCGTCCACGGGGCGACGCTTCGACGTCATCGATCGCACCGGGTCTCCCGAGCTGATCGGGGTCCTCGACGAAGCGCGGGCCTACCGCGACGGTCACGAAGGGGCGGTCTACCTGCACCAGGGCGACACCTATGTCGTTTCGCACCTCGATGTGCAGCACGGGGAGGTCTGGGTGACCCGACAAAACGTCTCCTACTACACCCAGCCCAAGGTCGACACCGACCTCGAAGTGCTCGAGCGGCGCGCCGTCGACGACCTCGGCCCCTGTCGGCTCCACCTCGGCTCCGTGCGGGTCCACACCCACGTCGTCGCCTACCAGAAACGAGCCCTCGGGTCGCGGGAGCTACTCGACACGATCTACCTCGACCTGCCCTCGGTCACCTACGAAACCGACGCCATCTGGCTGAGCATCCCCGATGGTCCCATCCGCAGGGCGGACGTGGGCCCCCAGGAGCTCCCCGGCACGTTGCATGCCGCCGAGCACACCGCGATCGCGGTTCTGCCGCTCCGCGCCGTGTGCGACCGGTGGGACATCGGCGGGTTGTCCACTCCCTGGCATCCGGTGTCGGGCGGGCCGACGATCTTCATATACGAGGCCTATGCGGGAGGAGCGGGGATCTCCGAGGTGGCGTTCGCCACCGGAGCCGACCACTGGCAGGCGACGCTGGAAGCGGTCCGGGCCTGCCCCTGCGCCCACGGATGCCCGTCGTGTGTGCAGTCCCCCAAGTGCGGCAACTTCAACGAGCCCCTCGACAAGGCGGGCGCGATCCGTCTCCTCGAGACGATCCTCGAGTGAGGGGAGCCACCGTCGCCCGGGTGAGACGGATGAGGTCGGCAGGCGCCACCTCGACCTGCAGCCCGCGCTTTCCCCCGCTGACGAACACCGTGGTGAACTGCTCCACGGTGGCGTCGACGAACGTCGGGAGGGAACGGCGTTGCCCGAAAGGGCTGATCCCGCCCGGCAGGTATCCCGTCAACCGGGCGGCGTGTGCCGGATCGGCCATCGTGGCTCTCTTACCGCCGGTGACCCGGGCCAGAGCCTTGGTGGAGAGGCGCTCCGACACAGGGATCACCGCGACTGCGTGCGAGCCGTCGGTCCGCGCGAGGAGGGTCTTGAACACCTGTTCCGGCTGCACCCCGAGGGCGGCGGCCACGGCCTCCCCGTAGCCCTCGCCCACCGCCTCGTCGACCTCGTACTCGTGAGTCGTGAATTCGACCCGGGCCCCCTGGAGGAACCGGATCGCCGCCGTCGACATCGGTCGGCACGTTAGCCCGCAACCCCCAGCAGTTCGCGAGGAGAGAACTCGGCGGCCGCCCGACCGCGCACGGTCACATCTCCGAAGAGTGGCGTCTCCACCGCCTTCTCCACCTCCACCGCCACCACTCGGGTCTGCAACCCCGTGTTCTCGATGCAGTCGCATCGAACGAGTGCAGCTCCGTTGGCTTCGGCGTAAGCGGCGGCTTCGGCGACGGGGTCGCCGGGGAGGAACGTCAGGGGAGCCGCTGCCAGTGCAGCGGCGTCGGCCGCGGCGGTGACCTGAACGTGAGCGGCTGCCACCCGACCGATCGCCGCCAGCCCGGCGGCTACCAGAACCAGGCCCGAGACGAGGGCCACGGCCACGATCGTGGCTCCGCCGCGCTCGGTCACCGTTCGACGCGCATCGTCGCCCTCCCGCCGAGCGGCACCGACAGGTGTTCGAGGAGCGGCGTCCGGAGCGCTTGGCGCACCTCGACCTGCACGGTGGCCGGGCGCCCGACGACGTGTGGCCGAGTCACGGTTATCCGGGCCGAGTCACCCAGCTCGCCGAGAGCTCCGCGGACTGCCCGCGCTGCCGCCGCTGGGTCGGGTTGGGTGGCGGCGACCCGGGCGCCTTCCCGAGCCGCCGCCACGACGACGAGGCGCGTCCGTGCCAGCACCGCCACCTCGAGGCAGGCGACCACCACGAGGAGGATGAGAGGGACGACGAGCACGAACTCCACCGTCGCCGATCCGCGGGAGCTCAGAACTTGCCCGCCACCCACGAGATCACCTTGCCGAACAAGTCGCTCAGCAAGCCGCCGCCGCTCCCCTGGAACCACTTGACGGCGAGGATGGCGAGGGCGGTGGCCGCCAGGATGACGAGGAAGTACTCGACGGTCGCTTGACCGCGCTCACCTCCCGATCGGGTGGTCAACCAATGCCATATCGCCCACATGGCGATGCTCCTTCCTTTCGCTGCCGGCGACCGGCCGGCCCGGGGGGAAGTGCGAACAGTCAGCTCCACAACGGGCCCAGTAACGATTCGACGACCTCGATGAAGACGGGGCCGTAGACCATCAGCACGAATCCGGGCAGAACGAGGAGCGTCATCGGAACCATCAGACGGACCGGGAGGCGGCGGGCGCGAGCGACCGCCTCCGTGTGGCGCCGGCGTCTCTCCGCCTCGATGAATCCGCGGATGGCGGGTTCTGGAGGAGAGCCCGACACGACGGCATCAGCCAGCCTCCGCAAGAGTGGCGCCAACGGCCCGCGCGCCGCGCCCAACGCGGGAGCGGATCCCAGCCGCCGAGCCCGTCGCACGACCTCTTCGACCCCCGGAACCCGTGAGGCCGTTGCCTCCAGCGCCGTGACCAGCGGCAACCCGGCCCCCACCAGAACGAGGAGCGTCGCCGCCACCTCGATGACGTCGGATGTCTCGGACCGGCGCCGGCGCGTCAGCCGTCCCAGCATCTCGAGTGCGATCAAGGCAGCCACTCCCCCGAAGGGGCCGGCGATCACCACACCGCAGCAGGCCGCCCCCAGCCGCCTCATCTCCGCCTCCTCGCCATGAAGAACATGGCGGCGGTGCCTACGAGGTACAACGCGGCTCCGATTCCGGCGAGGATCGCTCCTCCGGGCAGATGCAGGAGGCGGGTGAGCCTGCCCGTGATGGCTGCCCAGGCGAGGTAGGCACCGGGACCGCCGACGAGAACCGCCATCGACGCCCGCACCGGCGCCAATGCGGTACGCAACTCCGAATCGGCGGCGGCCGCCGCGGATACGTGGACGAGTAGCTCCTCGAAGACCGGCAGCATCCGCCCGGCTCCTCCGCTGGCTCCGACCGCGACCTGGATCAGCTTCCCCGCCCTCGGCAAAGCCCGCTCCAGTCCCGCAACCGCCACCGGAATCGGCTCGCCGACCTGGAGCCGCCGCACGACGCGGTCGGCGCCTTCCCGGTCCGACAACGCCACCAGCAACGAGGATCGCAACGAGGAGCCGGCGCGGAGCTCGCCGATCACCGCCTCCACGACCTCCACTTCGGAATCCAGGGAACCGGGCCGGGTCCCCCGGCGGGTCACCAGCACGACACCCAACGCCGCTGCTGCCGGGAAGGGAAACCAGACGGCAGCGCCCGCCAGTGCGAGCAGCCGCCAGTCGGCTCCGACGACGAACCCGACAGCCACCAGCAACGCCTCTGTCATCGTCCCGCCTCCCACAGCTCCGTGATCCGCCGCCCGCTCGAAGTGCGCTCCACCTGCACGACGAGGTGGATCCCCGCATGGATCTGGCGGCGTACCGCCTCGGCGGCCACGCCCCCATCGGAGAGGGCCAGAGTCTCGAGGCGCCAGAGAGCCTCCGACGGGGAGTTGGCGTGGACGGTGGAGAGGCTTCCCAGATGGCCGGTGTTGAGGGCCCACAACATGTCCAGGGCCTCCGGCCCGCGCACCTCGCCAACGACGATCCGGTCCGGGCGGAGCCTGAGCGCCGACCGCAGGAGCTGACGCAGGCCGACTCCGCCGTGACCGTCGGCGTTCGGCGGATGAGCCTCGAGCCGGACCACGTGCCCCGGGAGGGAGAGTTCGGCAGCGTCTTCGATCGTCACCACTCTCTCGTCTGGGGGAATCTCCGCCGCCAGCAGGTTGAGGAGAGTGGTCTTCCCCGCCCCGGTCCCCCCGGACACGACGATGTTGCGCCGCCTCCCCACGGCGCTGCGCAACTCCCGGACCTGTTCGGGACCAGCAGACCCTCGGGCCACGAGATCGTCGAGGGAGGAGACGGCCTGGGTGAAACGGCGGATCGCCACCACTGGCCCGTCCACGGAGGCGGGGGGGATGACGGCATGGAGGCGGGAACCGTCCGGCAGACGGGCATCAACCGCCGGTGACGCCCGGTCGAGGCGCAGGCCCAGCGGAGCGATGACTCGCTCGACGGCAGCGACAACTGCGGCGTCGTCGGCGAACGTCACGGACGCCCGTTCGAGCCGCCCGGCTCTCTCCACCCACACCTCGTCGGGGCCGTTGACGAGCACATCGGTGACGTCGGGGCGGCGGAGGAGCGGCTCAAGCGGCCCCAGCCCGACGATCGAATCGACGACGGACTCGATCAGCTCTACCCCTGCCAGCGGCGCTTCCGTGCGGGCCAGGCGCCGGGCCGCCTCGGTGAGCCGACCCCGCTCGAGAGGGACATCGGAGGCGACCAGTTGGCGGACCATGCGCTCGATCACCGCCA
>Ga0079224_100008206_pt1 | contig 14120 bp, 13 predicted proteins | sample Stecom2015_FD_80414 | JGI IMG/M metagenome (GOLD analysis project Ga0079224, IMG submission 80414) | Agricultural soil microbial communities from Utah to study Nitrogen management - Steer compost 2015 | ecosystem: Environmental > Terrestrial > Soil > Agricultural land | place: USA: Utah...
GAGGAAACGACGATCACTTTCGATCCGTCGATATTGGTGCCCGGCGGCGACTACACGTTCTTCTGCAGCTTTCCCGCGCACTTCGTGCTGATGCGGGGCAAGCTGATCGTCCGCTGAGCAGCTGCCGAGCGCTGCTCAGAACTCGAAGCTCACGCTTGCCTGCACGTTGCGGCCGCGCGCATAGATGATCTCCGCGTAGCCGAGCGTCGCGAGCGACGCGTTGCCCTGCACCGGATAGAGCTCGTCGGTCAGGTTCTCGACGAAAAGCATCGCCCTCCAGCGGCTGCCGCTGTCGAGCACCAGCGAAAGGTTCGTCACCGTGACGGACTCCTGCTGCGCCGTGATTTCGGTGTTGCCGGCGTCGAAGTACTGCTTGTCGGTGAAGGAAGCATCGAGGCGCGGCGTCAGGCTCCAGCCGTTACTCAGCGGGAAGCGGTAAGCCAGGCCGAGGTTGGCCTGCAGTCGCGGCGTGAACGGAAGCGAGTTGTCCGGCGTGATCGTCGCCGTCGCCCCGGGAACCTCGGTGACGTCCTTGATCTCGTCGTCGAGGTAGCTCAGTCCGCCTTCGATGATCAGACGGTCGCTCGGCACGAACTGGAACTCGATCTCGGCGCCGTCGATCGACGCCTCGCCGGCATTGAAGAGCAAGGGCACGACGCCCTGCCGGTAGATCAGCTGGATGTCGTCGTAGTCCGACGAGAACAGCGCGCCGTTCAGCCTGAACGTGTCGGTGATGTCCGCCTTGAAGCCGAGCTCCAGCGTGTCGACCGTCTCCTCGGCGAACGGCAGCGGGGTGAATCCCTCGGGCGGCGCGTTGTAGCGCTGATTGAAGCCGCCCGACTTGAAGCTGCTCGCATAGCTGCCGTAGATCATCCAGCCGTTATCGAACGTGTACTTCAGGTTTGCGGAGCCCGTGACCTTGTCGAAAGACTCACTGAAGCGGTCCGGATAGATGAATAGCGGTCCGCCGTCCGGAATGGCGAGCGTGGGCAGCGGGCTCGGATCGGGATCCGTCTCGGGGAAGATGTTCCATATCGTGGCCCGCATCGACTTGTCGTCTTCGGTATAGCGAACGCCTCCGGTCACGCTCAGCTTGTCGGTGATGTCGTACGTCCACTCGGTGAAGAAGGCGATCGATTCGGTGATCAGATTGACGAACTGCAGATCCCGCGAACCCGGTCCGCCGGCGAGCAGCGAAGCGATCACCGGCGGTGAGGGCGGGAACGCCAGAGGCACCGTTACCCGGTCGTCGGTGTCCTCGTCGAAGTAGTAGACGCCGACGACGCCGTTCACGCGATCGCCGTCGTAGTTCAGTCGAACTTCCTGGCTGACCTGCGTGGACTCGCTCGTGTAGTCGGTCGTGATCAGCGTCAACGGCGTGTTGTCCGCGTCCCGGATGCCGGTCCACTCCGTGTTCCGGTACGCCGAGATCGAATGCAGCGTCAAACGATCGTTGATGGTCCAGTTCACGGTCGCCGACGTGCCCGTGACGTCGAACGTGCTCTCGACCGGCGCGTTGCCGCCGTTCGTGTACGGCCCGAGGTCCCATGCGTTGTTCGCGCATCTCGGATCCGGCGTCTCCGGAACGAACGGGGGACCGAAACGGGGATCGCCGGGTGCGAGCGGAGCAAACGGAATCGTCGCGCCCGGGCAGCCGGCCCCGACGCTCGCAATGGCCGGCACGGGCGCCGTCGTGTTGATGCCCTTGAAGACGAACGGCGATCCGTTCTCGTCCTCTTCAGAGTGGTCGGCCCGCAGGATCACCTCCAGCGAGTCCGACACATCCCAGCGCAGCGCCGCGTTGAGCGCAACGACGTCGTCGTCGCCGAGGTCCTGGCCGTCGAAGACGCGAATCACGTAGCCGTCACGCTGACGCGTCCCGCCCGAGAATCTCGCGGAGACGCGCTCGCCAAGCGGGACGGTCACGGCACCGAACACTTCGCGCAGGTCGTCCTCACCGATTCGGGCGCGAAGCGTCGCTTCGAACTCGTCGCCGGGCAGGACCGAGTTGATCAGCACGGCGCCGCCGATCGTGTTGCGACCGAACAGCGTGCCCTGCGGTCCGCGGAGCACCTGGATATTGTCGACGTCGAAAAAGTCCATCGCCCCGCCGACCGCGCGGCCCATGTAGATGTCGTCGATATAGATGCCGACGCCCGGGTCGACGGCCGGGGTGGGATCGAGCTGACCGACGCCGCGTATGAAGACGACCGCCGCGGAGTTGTTGCCCGAGAGCTGGCCGTAGCTCGTGAACTGCAAGCTCGGCGTGACGCGGTCGAGATCCGTCGTCGTTCGAATTTGTCGACGCTCGAGCGCTTCCGCGGACAGCGCGGTGACGGCAACCGGCACGTCCTGCAAAGCTTCGGCTCGCCGACGCGCCGTGACGACGACCTCCTCCAACGCGGTCGAACGTGCCGCCGGCGCCGCTTGCGCGAGCGCGTCGGACTGCGCAGCGAACAGCGTTGCGAGCGACACCCCAAAGCCCAGTCGTTGTGCCGTTTTCACTTCCCTTCTCCCGCCTGAATGGAGCCGTCCTACGGCAGCGCATCGGTGAGGGTGCGCGACCGTTCCCTGGTACCCACAGCGCCGGTGAGCAGCAGGTCGATCGCAGCGTCCGCGCTGTGCGTCCTGCCTTGTCGTCCGTGCCCTAAGTATATGCAGACGAGCCGCCCGTATCCGCTATTGTGATCGTCGCGCACGTGAGTCGGATTCGACCGACACCATTCGACGAGCGAATAGGACATATAAGCCGACCTTATGTGAGCTGCGAATCACGTCGCCACAGTGTGGCGAATACCGCTCTCGAATCGGCGAGCGTTGCGAGGTCCGATGGGGCTTTGCGCAGCGGCCGTGCTCGGCCGACGAGCCTTGCAGGGGAAGCCCCGGCGACGTGGCCGGGGCTTCGGTCGCGCAGGAGCGCGCGATGAGCGTCAGGGTCGGGTGGCCGGGTCCCAGTGCTCGACGATCTTTCCGTACTTGATGCGGAACATGTCGAACCACGTCGTGGTGTACTCCCGGCCGCAGGAGTCGGTGAAGGTGCGCGGGAACGTGATCACGACGAGATCCCTTTCGGCGATGACGTCGACGACGCCTTCCCGGATGGCATCGGGGACCTCGGCAGGCGGGATGCCCAACGAGCGGAAGAAGTTCTGCATCCCGGCAAGCCCCGTGTCGGCGAGCGGGTTGTGCTGGATGTAATCCTCGTCGATGAACTCGCCCGCGCGGTCGATCTGATACGCGTTCAGCAGGGTCCGCCACATGTCCCACACGAGACGCTTGTTGGCCGCGAGTTGCGGGTCATCGTGCTCCAGCATCGCGAGCTGACCTTCCCGCGTCGTGTCGCCGGTGACGGGCACCGCGGACGGCGGCGGCGCGTCGCAGTTCAGTCCACGGGCAGCCGCTCGCTGGCTGGCACCGCCCTGAGCCGGAGCGTCATCCTGGGCGAAGGCCGTCGAGGCGAGCAGCATGGCAGCGGCGAGACAGTTGAGCTTCTTCATCACTACCTCTCTTTCGGAACGAGGCAGGAAGGATACCATCGGGTGCCCGCGAAGCGCCGAATTAAACGAGCTCTCGTGTCGGGGCCGACAACGAGGGCGCGGGGTTACCGAGAGAAGAGGCGTTATGCCCCGGAAGGCGTGCCCTTCTTCGAGGAAAAGGCAGGCGATCCGATCCGTGCGGGCGCGGCTTCTTCCGCTTCCTCCGTCGGACGGTCCCGCCACCACGTGGCGAGGGTCGCGCCGGTCACGTTCATCAGCGAGCCGAATACGGTCGGCGCGAGCCCGACCGTCGCCATCTTGCCCATCGTCTGCGCAAGCCCGGTGGCGAGGCCGGCGTTCTGCAATCCCACCTCGAACGCAATCGTGCGACACGATTTCTCGTCGAGCTTCAAGGCTCGGCAGCACCAGTAGCCGAGGAAATAGCCCGAGACGTTGTGGATCAGCGCGATGACGATCAGAACCAGGCCGATCTCGAGCAGATTGTCGCGCCCGCCGGCGGTCATGATCATCAGAATCAGAACGATGCCGGCCATCGACACTTTCGGCATCAGTTGATCGAGCCAGCCCGTCCTGCCGTGCAGGAAACGATTGAAGATCAGCCCGGCGGCGATCGGCAGAATCGTGATCTGGATGATGCTCCACATCATCCCCCACGCGTCGATCGGGATGTACTGACCGGCGAGCCATCGCATGTAGAACGGCGTGATGAAAGGCGCGAGCAGCGTCGCAACGCTCGTCAAAGTGACCGACAGGGCGAGGTTGGCCTTTGCGATGTAGGACATCACATTCGACGCGAGGCCGCTCGGAGCAGCGCCGACCAGGATGATGCCGGCGGCAATCTCGGGCTCGGATCGGAATCCCAGCGCAAGCGCGGCGGCGACGAACGGCATGATCGTGAACTGACAGCCGAGCCCGATGAATACCGCCCTGGGCGCCTTCACGACGCCGACGAAGTCCCGGGCGCTCATCGCGGTGCCCATGCCGAACATGATGATCTGAAGCAGCGGCACGATCAGCGCGTTCAGCTCGAACTCGCCCCAGCGGACGAGCGGAGCCGGCCAGCACATCGCGAACGTGACGGCCGCGAAAATTAGCAGGCTGAACGAAATGCCGCGAAGCTTCTCGTGGCCGCGCACGCCGAAAGCGGCCAGCGCAAAGAAGGCGACGAGTGCCGCGCCTCCGGCCAGCGGCCGACTGGCGGCGAAGAGGGCTGCCGCCGCGACGAGCAAAGCGAGCGAGGTCCACAGAGCGTTACGATGCAGCGGCGTCATCGGCGGATCCCGGCGTGCTGGCGTGTTATTAGTATGCGTTGGTGCGATGATTATGCCGCCTGCGACAGGTGATCGTCACTTCGTGATCGCAGGCGGCGTCAATCCGATAGCCGGAGAGAGCCGGGCGCGATAACGGTGGTATCCAGGAATGATCAGAGTCTTTGCGACGAACCAGGGCCTTGTCGTCGAAGCCGACGGCCGCTACCGGCAGGCGCCGAGGTCCTTCGGCTTCGATGCGATATTCACGGCGTACGAGCCCTCGCGATTGGTTCTCGGCGCGATCGCATCCGCGCCGGAAGTGCCGGCCCCCGACGAGTCGAGCCTCCGCGCACCGATCGAGTCCCAGGAGGTATGGGCGGCAGGTGTCACCTATTTCCGCAGCCGCACGGCGAGGATGGAAGAAGCGAAGAGCGCCGGCGGCGGAGATTTCTACGACCGCGTCTACGAGGCGGAAAGGCCCGAGATCTTCTTCAAGGCAACGCCCCATCGGGTCGTCGGTCCGGGCGGGCGGGTGCGTATCCGCAGCGATTCGAAATGGAACGTGCCGGAGCCGGAGCTCACGCTGGCCATCAATGCCGCCGGCCGGATCTTCGGGTTCTCGATCGGCAACGACATGAGCTCGCGCGACATCGAGGGCGAGAACCCGCTCTACCTGCCGCAGGCCAAGACGTATGCGGGGAGCGCCGCGCTCGGACCCTGCCTCGTGCTGACCGAGCAGTTGCCGGCCGGCGAGACGGAGATCGCGATGGAGATCGCTCGCCGGGGCGAGATCGTCTTCTCGGGCAGCACCGAGATCGGTCAGATGAAACGGCCGCTGCCGCTGCTCGCGGAATACTTGTATCGGGAGAATGCGTTTCCGCACGGTGCGTGGCTCATGACCGGCACCGGCATCGTGCCGCCTGACGACTTCACGCTCGCGCACGGCGACGAGATTCGAATCACGATCGAGCCCGTTGGGACTTTGACGAATACGGTCGAGTGAACCGCACTCGTAAACGTTTTCTTCGAACAACAAACCAGGAACGGCATGACCCTGCATGGCAAGAGCGTGATTGCGGGACAACCCGGCGAGGCCGGCCGCGTAACGTTCCGCGCCCACAACGCTGCAACCGGCACACCGCTGGAGCCGGTTTTCCATGAGGCGCACCCGGCCGAAGTGATCCGCGCGGTCGATGCCGCCGCGGAGGCCTTCGCCGAGTATCGTCGGCTCCCGCCCGAGGCACGCGCCCGATTTCTCGAGACGATCGCCGCCGAGATCGAAGCGCTCGGCGACACGCTGATCGAGCGCACGACCCTCGAGACCGGTCTTCCGGACGCACGCATCGTCGGCGAGCGCGGTCGGACCTGCGCGCAGCTGCGGCTCTTCGCTGCGACGGTTCGCGAAGGCTCGTGGGTCGATGCGCGAATAGACACGGCGTTGCCGGAGCGAACGCCTGCGCCGCGGCCCGATATCCGCCGTATGCTGAAACCGATCGGCCCCGTCGTCGTGTTCGGCGCGAGCAATTTCCCGCTCGCGTTTTCGACGGCCGGCGGCGACACGGCATCGGCGTTCGCGGCCGGATGCCCGGTCGTCGTGAAGGCGCACCCGGCACATCCCGGCACCGGTGAGCTCGTCGCGGGGGCGATCACGCGTGCGGCGGCCGAGTGCGGGCTTCCGCCCGGCGTCTTCTCGTTCGTGCATGGCGGTCCCGAGACCGGAGCGGCGCTGGTTCGGCATCCGGCCACGGCTGCCGTCGGCTTCACCGGCTCGCACGCCGCCGGCCGGGCCCTGTTCGACATCGCCAACTCGCGGCCGGATCCGATCCCGGTGTTCGCCGAGATGAGCAGCGTCAATCCGGTGTTCATACTGCCCGGCGCACTGAAGGAGCGGGGCGGCGCGATCGCGCAGGGGCTCTTCGGCTCGTTCACTCTCGGGGTTGGTCAGTTCTGCACGAAGCCCGGGCTCGTCTTCGTCCCGCGCGGTGCAGACGCCGATGCGTTCGTCGAGGAGCTCGCGCGCGTGGTACAAGACGCCGCGGGCGGCATGATGCTGACCGCCGGTATTCTCGAGGCGTTCGAGCGCGCTCGCGAGCAGGCGATCGGCATCGAGGGCGTGAAAGAGATCGCCGCGGCGCGGGCGCCGGCCGAGCGCGGCTCGGCCGTGCCGAGCATCGCGTGGACGGACGCGGCGAACTTCCTCGCGAGGCCGTCACTCGCGAACGAGGTCTTCGGTCCGTTCACGCTCGTGGTGGGCTGCGAAGACACTGCAGAGATGCTCCGCTGCCTTGGCTCGCTCGCCGGTCAGTTGACCGCAACGCTGCACGCGAACGACGCGGATCTCGCGACCGCAGGCGCATTGATCGAGGCCGCAGAACGCCGCGCGGGGCGCGTCATCATCAACGGCTTTCCGACCGGCGTGGAGGTATGTCCCGCAATGCATCATGGAGGCCCCTATCCCGCGACGACGGACGTTCGCTTCACGTCGGTCGGCACGGCGGCCATCCTGAGATTCGCACGGCCGGTCTGCTACCAGAACTTTCCGGACGACCTGTTGCCTGCAGAGCTGAAAGACGCGAATCCGTATCGTATTCCCCGGACCGTCAACGGCGAGCTCACGCGAGACGCTGTAAGAAGGTGACGGGGCGCCCGACGAGCCGCGTTCGACGACAGGGATATCAGCCAAGAGCGCAAAGACTCTCATGGCCGAGGTCGCTTCGCTGATTCGCGAGCTCGAGGCCAAGGTGACGTCTGCGAGCGTTCTGCGACGAACACACATCCTCGAGTGCGACCCCGGCAGTTCGCGCTTTTGGCATGTTTATGTTGCTAAAGCGGGACCGGCGCACTAAAGTTTTTCGACCCCTCCGAGCGCCGCGCGCGACCCTTCATGAGCAATGCCATCGAGCAACTCGGGCAGACGCAGCAACAGCTGCTCCGCGTGCTGCAGTCCGAGCGCGACGGGTGCTCGATCGATGCTCTTCGAACCGCTCTGAACATCAGTCGCAACGCCGTCCGTCAGCATCTGGCATCGCTGCTTGCACAAGGCCTCGTGGCGCACGGCGCGATCGTTCCGACCGGCGGCCGGCCCCAGCGCCGCTACGTCTTGACGGACGCCGGCCGCGAGCTCTTCCCGCGCCGATACGTGGAGCTCGCATCGGGCTTGATCCGTGAGATCAGCCGGTCGATGGGCGAGGCGCAATTGCTGAAGCTGTTGACGCGGCTCGGCGACGACCTCGGCAAGGAGCTTGGAGCGAAGCTCAAGCCTGCATCGAGCTCGGAGCGGTGCCGGGCGATCGCCGCGGCGATGATGGACTTGGGCTACGACGCGACCGCGCACGTGAAGGGTCCATCGCGCGAGATCCACGCGAGGAACTGCGTTTTCCATCATCTCGCGCAGAGTCACCCCGCCGTTTGTCGTTTCGACCTCGCCTTTCTGGCGCGCGCGAGCGGTGAGCACGTCGAGCACGCGGAGTGCATCGTCCGGGGCGGAAGCCTCTGCCGGTTCCGCTTTTCGCGCGGCAACGGCTTCGACGCGAAGCCGTGATCCACGCCGGCGGGTAACGGACAGCCGCGCGTCGGTAACGGCAGGCGCACCCGCGCTCAGGCGACTCGCTGGAACTTTCAGGGAGCCTTCTGCGCGAAGCGGAAGCGACACACGCGCCCGCCTCGCGACATGCACTCGTGGAGCTCCACACGTCGGCCGGCATACCCCGAGAGCAACGCGAGGTCGAACTGGCACACGGCGGGACGGTTCGACGCGAGCTCATGGAAGATGCAGTGGCTCGCTTCGATTGCCGGTGCGCCATCCGCGTCCGTAGCGACCTGCGCGTCATAGCCGAGCCGATCCATCAGCGCCGCGAGGCGCTCGATGCTCTTCGACTCTCGAGCAGCGGACGGTTGCTCCGCGCGAACCCGTGTGAGAACCGCGGCGGCGATGCGGTTGATCCGCGCTCGTAGCCCGGCGGCGTCGCGTTCGTGCGCCAGCGCATCCGCGAGCAGCTCTCCGAACCACGTGTAATGACGCCGCACGGCGTCTCGGCCGGCCGCCGTGAGCGCGAAAAGCGTTCGTGGGCGTCCTCCCGAAGGCACGAGGCCGGCCGGTGCGACCCACCCCTCACGCGTCAAGGCCGCGATGTGCTGGCGCACGGCGGTGCGCGTCACGCCGAGGGCCTGCATCAGCTCCCTGACCGTTGCTCCCGTCCTGTTCCGCAGCAAGTGTCTCAGAAGCTGCTTGCGGCGCTCGCCGAACACCTCGGACATGACCGTGTCCTCTCGATTCGCACGCCGCAGCGGGGATGCGCAGATGCGCGTGAGCACCTCATCGTTCGAACGCTGCGGCACTTTTGATGCCTTTTGGCATATTAAACTTACATTACTGCAACGTCGACCCGAGAATGAGATTCCCCCAAACAGAGGAGAGCTCGGTATGAAATCGCATCTCAGTCTATTGGTCGCCGCGGCCCTTTGTGTCACCGCGCCGGGTTTCGCGGTCGCCGATGACGCCGAAGCAGCGGCCGTTCCGGCGAAAGTGGCGGCCACGCAGGATGCGTTGCGCGATCTTTGGATCGGCCACGTCTTCTGGGTACGAGACGTCGTGAAGGCGCGCCTTGCCGGCGACGGCGAGCAAGCGAAGGCGGCGGAGCAGCAGGTCGTCGCGAATGCGCAGGCGATCGCCGGTGCGATCGAGCCCTTTTATGGCGCGGCGGCGTCCGATCGGCTCTTCGAGCTTCTCGCCGGCCATTGGGGCGCGATCAGCGACTACCTCGACGCGACGATAGCGGATAGGAGCAGGAGGCAGGACAGCGCCGCCGAAAGTCTGTCGACGAACGCCGGGGAGATCGCGGCTTTTCTGAGCAGCGCGAATCCGAACTGGCCGGAAGATACGCTGCGCGGATTACTGGCCGCTCACGGTGCGCACCACATCCAGCAGATCAGGCAGCTCCGGGCCGGGCAGCACGAGGAGGAAGCGGCCACGTGGGCGGCAATGAAGGACCACATGTACGTGATCGCCGACGCGCTGACCGCGGGTCTCGCGAAGCAGTTCCCGGAGAAGTTCGAGTAGCGTCGACGCCGCTCGCGCGAACGACCGTGCCGGGAGGACGACCGCGGGCGATGTGCCCGCCGGTCGTCGTGCACGCTATTCGATTCCGGAAGTGTTGCCGAACTTCTTGCCGTTGTCGCTTACCGCGCCAACGAGGAGCCCGGCCGGCCGGCCGTCGTGGAGCGGATTCGTCTTCACCGTGACCACGTCGCCCGGCTGCCAGAAGGTCGGCGGGATACCGAGGCGTCGGAGACGCGGCGGCGCGTCGAGCTCGAATCCCCACTCCGTCGTCGTGCCGTCATCGTTCTCGACGTTCACGTAAAGCCACGAGTGCGGGTTCAGGTAATCGAACCGCGTCACGGTTCCGCGCAGCGTCAACACGACCTGGTTGTTGAACATCGCCGCCGAATGATGCGATTGCGCGGGCGGCGCTACAGCGGCTGCGCAGAGCGCGAGCGTCGCCCCGAGCAAGGTCTGCTTGAGCATTGCAGAGCTTCTCCTATCGATGCACGTAGCTCTCGTCGAACCAGAAATCGGGATTGGTGATGTCGGGCTTCTCGCCCGGCGCGTACTGGCTCACGACCCCGTCCTCGGTGATGTACCACTGCGAGCCTTCGACGCAATCCCAATGGTGCGGCCAGATTCGTTCCTTTGCCTCGGGTGTGCGGTCGTCCTCTTTGTAGAACGCGACGACCGTGTGCCACGGCTCGACGAACGTCGGGTCGTACATCGTCACCTCGATCTCGAGCCGCTCGTTCGGGACGTACGCCGACCCGAGCGTGTTCGGCGTGATCTCGACGCCGGCGGCAACGGGGTCGACTTTGCGCCAGCGCTCGATCACCTCGATCTCGCTCGTATGCCGGGGCATGTTCCGTTGCAGGATGCCTTCCTTGATGCCTTTGGTCCATACGACGAGGATGTCGCCGTCCCAGAAGCCGATCGAATAACCGAGCCACTCGGTCGAGAGCCAATCCGGCGACGGGTGCGAGCGCCCATCGGTATAGATTCGCCGGAACTGATTCATCATCTCGCTGCCGACGAGCACCTTGTCCGGCGTCAGGAAGTGCTCCCGGAAGCCGTATTCCGAGAACCAGCGCGGGAAGTTCGGCGGCAGGCAGAACGAGATCGGATCGATCGCGTGGTTCTCCTCCCACATGCGTCGGTCGCGCAGGAACACCTCACGTGCTTCGGGCGTGAGCCGCGCGGCCATGCCTTCGCGAGTCGAGTTGATACCGACGATCGCGATCTCGCCGGTGCTGTTGTCGGTTCCCCAGTGGCCGCTCCAATCCGGGAGCGTCTCGAAGGTATGCCGCGTCGGGCCCCCGCGCCGCCTCGCGTCCTCGAGCAGCGCGTTGTAGTGCTCCTCGGCGGACGCGTATCCGCACGGGCCGCCGGGCAGCTCGAATGAGCCCCACACGGTCTTGAACTCGCGGCGCGCGGAGATGCTCTGGCTGGTCCCGAGGTCGGGGTATTGCTCCGCGAGCGGCACGCAGTCCGCCGTTGCCGTCGAAGTTTCCTGACCGGCCGCGTGATCGCTCGCGAGCGCTGCAAGCGCGCAGGCGGCCGCTCCGGCTGTGTAGCCCGCGAGCCGCGCGGGCCTTCGGCGCCTCTCGGGAATGCTCGTCATGGACTGAACACCTCCACCGCTCGGCAGTGTGCCGCACACGGATAACGTACGTTCGTTCCTAAGATTTTAGTAGGCGGTGATTCTCGGTCCGGTCGGATTTCCGAAGGGCTCGTCCACCGGACCGGCAAGTCCCCCGTGCGAGACGATAACACGGAGCCCGCGTGCTGCGTGATCCGCGTCGACGACCGGGCCGTTGGCACGCACGACCCGCTCGACGGGCGAGCGCCGTGGGCAGCCCGGTGCGCCGCATGCGCAACGAGGTTCACGGGCCTGCCGCCCCGTCCGAGCCAGGGCCAGGGCGGCCCAGGACGCGCATGGGCCTCTCTCGTGTGAGCCGTCACGAGTCGACCCGCGCTATCATCGGCATCACGCGTCTTCGCCAGGATGACTGCTTTCGCGAGATTTGTTCCATGCGCTTGAATCTTCCTGCTCTGGTTTCTCGGGCTGCCATGCTCGCCATGGCCGGGGCGAGCGTCGGCGTCGGTACCGCGGCAGCGCAAACCGGCGGTCCCGCCGAGCGGCCCGACTTCACCGGTGTCTGGACCTGGAACCTGAAGGAGGGCGAGAACCCGGTCCGGACGCTGCAGGCGCAGGCCGAGAACCTGCCGTACACCGAAGAGGCGCGACCGCGTATCGAGGAGTACCAGGCGATGGCACGCCTGTCCCGCGAGAATCCGGGCAGCATGTGCGTACCGTTCGGCATGCCGCAGGCGATGTTGTTCTCGGGCGGCTACCCGATGGAGATCATCCAGCGCCCGGAGCAGATCACGGTGATCTTCGAAGCGTATTCCGAGGTGAGGCGCATTTTCATGGAGCCGCATCCGTACGACGCGGAGAACGAATGGCCATCGCTGATCGGCTTCTCCACCGGGCGCTGGGAGGGCAATACGCTCGTCGTGCATACGTCCCGCCTCAAGGAGCAGCTTTCCGGCAACTTTCCGCACAGCGATCAGGCCGAGATCATCGAGCGCTACGAGCTCGTCGTGCAGGAGGACGATACACCGATCCTCGTGAACAACTGGACGCTGATCGACCCCGTCTTCTACACGGAACCGGTATCGCGGCGGAGGGAATGGAAGCCGCTCGGCAACAATCGTCACCTGCACGAATTCGCCTGCATGGAAGATCAATGGGCGGAACGTGAGGCCTATCTGCTCGAGCGCTATCGCTCGGGCAACCCGGTCATCGCCAACGAGACGGATTAGTCAAAGGTAGCGTATGAGATTCGCCAGGCATCTTCCGGCCGCGCTGCTGCTCGCAGCGGCAGGCCATGTGCACGCGCACCATTCGAACACGCCGTTCGACATGTCTCGTCGAGTCGAGGTATCAGGCGTCGTTCAGAAGGCGGACTTCAGAAACCCGCACTCGCGGCTGACTCTCGTCATCGACGGGGAAGGGGCCTCGGACACCGTCACGTTCGAGGGGCATTCCCTTACCACGCTGCGTCATTACGGCCTGCTCCCTTCGATGGTGAAGGACGGCAGCGTCGTGACGATCAGCTACGCTCCCCGCATCGACGGCAAACCGGGCGGAATCTTTCTGACGATCGTCACCGAATCCGGAGAGACGCTCGACTTTTCGAATCTCGGATACGATTGATCGCCATGCGTTTCGCGCTAGTTCTGCTGGCTCTGCTCGGATACGCGGAAGCCCATTCGCAGGAGTGCCAACCGCGCGCGGAGTACGACGAGATCGTCTCCGTGGTCACCGAGAACTTCTTCGATCGAACCTTCAACGGCCTGAGCTGGGCGGATCGCGTGAACCACTATAGGGCCGAGGTCGGCTGCACGGATGACGCGGCCCGCGTCGCTTCGATCGTCAACGCGTTACTCGCCGAGCTGGGCGCGAGTCACACTGCCCTGTATACGCGGCAGGACATGCATTATTGGGGGCTGAACGCCCTCTTTGCCGCCGACGACGCATACGAAATCGACTTCTCCGGCATCTGGCCTGAGCAGGAGGGCGGCCGGTGGTTCGCGAAACACGTGCTCGAAGGCTCGCCCGCCGCCGAGGCCGGCGTGCTCGTAGGGGACGAGCTGCTCGAGATCGACGACCGAAGCTTCACGGTGCCCGGGTTCGGGCCCGCCGTATCGACTCTCCGTCTCACGTCGGATGGACGCACCGTCCGCACCGTCTCCGTGGCGCCGCGAAGACAGAGCGTGATGCGCGGGTTCGTGGACGCAGCGAGAGCCTCCGAAAGAGTCTTTTCCGTAGGCGACAAGCTCGTCGGCTACTTCCATTTGTGGACGGCGAGGGACGCGATACTGGAAAGCATGGAGGCCGCGCTCGGCAGGTTCGAGAACGCCCGCGTCGATGCTCTCGTGATCGACTATCGCGGCGGCTACGGCGGTACGAGCGAGGACTACCTGACCACGCTGCGTGAGAATCGCTTCTGGCAGGACGTGCCGAAATACTTCCTGATCGACGACACCGTCCGCAGCGGCAAGGAGATGTTGGCCGGGATCGTCAAGCGGGACGGGATCGGGACGTTGGTGGGGGCGAGGACGGCAGGATTCTTCCTCGGCGCGTCGCCGTTTCGTTTCTTCGACGACAAGTATTTCTTGCTGCTCGCGATCGCGGGCGACGGAGCTTTTCCCGGAATCGGGCGAATCGAAGGCGTCGGCATCGAGCCCGACGTCGCAGTCGAACCGTGCCGTAAGCACTGCCAGGGCCGAGACCCTATTCTCGAGAAGGCAATCGAGCTCATA
>Ga0079224_100008207_pt1 | contig 14119 bp, 10 predicted proteins | sample Stecom2015_FD_80414 | JGI IMG/M metagenome (GOLD analysis project Ga0079224, IMG submission 80414) | Agricultural soil microbial communities from Utah to study Nitrogen management - Steer compost 2015 | ecosystem: Environmental > Terrestrial > Soil > Agricultural land | place: USA: Utah...
GAAGCGTATATCCCACCGCGCTGAAGCTAGCGTATCATAAGTACCTGAGTTGTGGTAATCCCTGTAGCGCGCCACGCTCGCGCGATGAACGTTCCTAGCATACGCGGACATGTCCAGGATGGCACGTTTCGGGGGACGCGAGAAGCCACGTTGGACGTAATACGCATACTTTCGCTGCATTCGTTTGGAACACGCGGGAGCCAGGTCCAACCCTTCACGGATCGAGTCCAGCGCCAATCAATGCGCGCACAGTCGCCTCACACGATGGAACCTGTACCGGTCCTGGAAGGTGATGCGTGAGGGGTTGATGCTGGTAGTTACCGCCCTGTTTGTGAAATCCACGCCTCGGACGCTAGTCGGTTACTCTACAGCCCCCGTATCCCTCGACCGGTTCGGGGTACAGGGGGTTACTTCTAGCTTTCCCGCAGCAGACGAGGCTCGATCACCGGGTCAGGGTCGAAACCTGGCTCGTCATGCCCCTGTGATGGCGGCCATGGGACGGTACGGTCATGGCGCGGGGCAGGCTCCCGGCAGGTGGGCCGGGATTCAAGAGGACAATCGAAGACGACCGTCAGGCCACCAGGGAAGCGTCTGACGGGGTGAGGGCGTCGGTGGTGTCGGCGTCGAGGTAGATCACACCGCCGGCTTGCAGGCGCTGGAGCGAGGCCAGCACCCGCTCGCGGTCGCGGCCGGAGATCTCGACGAGCTGGTCGAGCGTCTTCGGGCCGCGGATGAGCGCCACGAGGTAGATGCGCTCCTCCGGGTCGATCAGCGCGGCCATCTCGGACGAGATCGCCGGGTTGAGCCGGAAGGGCGTGTCGATCATGCGCTGGGACGACCACTCGTCGGCGCGCCGGATGGCCTCGAAGACCTCGGCCTCGATCGAGACGTTGACCTCTTCACCGCGCAGGTCCGGGATGCCGGGATCGAAGCGGAACTGCCCGGCCGGGTGGATCAGCAAGCGAAAAACCAGCTCACCGAATTGCCGGGCGATGGCGCGCTCGAGCTGCGCTTTGGTGATGCAGCCGAGCTCGACGAGGATCGAGCCGAGCGCCGGCGGCGGTGAGAGCGCTTTCTGATACTCCAGCGCCGCTTCCAGCTGGCGCTCGGTGATCAGGCCGCTGTCGAGCAGGCGTGCGCCCAGGCGCTGTGTGCTGTCGGTCGAGCGCGCGCCGACCAGCTTGCCATGGCGGAAGGTGAAGACCATGTGGGTGGAGTTGCTGACCAACGTCAACCAGCCGGACTTGTTGCGGCTCCCGAGAAGCCACAGGATGTCCGGCAGGGGAAGGTCGAACAGATCTCCCTGGAAAGCCACGGCTACATCTCCATCGGCTTCGTGAACTCCTCGCTCCCGCAGCAGCGCGTTAGCACGCGCAACCCGCATCACATACAGGATAATGCTTTGCGCGGTACAACAGGAACAGTATCGAGTACCGATCGGCCAGGGTACACTCGGCCCCTTTGGCGCGGGGCGCTACCGAGAGGGAGGAGCATGCACGTCGGCTTGATTGTGCCCGTCTACAGCGGCGTCGAAGGCCGGCGCATCCCGGCGCTGGAGACGCTGGTGCGGGCGCTAGTCCCGCACGTCGAGCTCACCGTGTTTCCGCTGCGCAATCCCTGTGGCCCGCCGCGCATGAAGCTTGACGGCGCGACGGTCATCGATGGAGGCAAGCCGGGGCTGCGCCTGCGCCACCTGGGGGCCAACCTGCTGCGGGCGCTATACGCCGAGCACCGCCGCCGGCCGTTCGACCTGCTGCACGGCTACTGGGTCTTCGAGCCTGGGCTGCTGGCGGTCGCGGCGGGGCGCGCGCTGGGCGTACCAGTGGTGGTCAGCATCGGCGGCGCCGAGCCGGTGGCGCTCTCCGGGATCGGCTACGGCGGGCAGCTTGAGCGGCGCGGCCGGCTGACCTTCCGGTCCGTGACGCGCCGGGCGGCGCTGGTCACCGGTGGCTCGACCTACGTGCTCGAGCTGGCGCGCCAGGCCGGAGCGCCGCCCGACCGGCTTCGGCTGGCGCCCCTACCGGTCGAGCCGGCCATCTGTGGGGCGAAAGGACGACACGCGTCGGGCGACACGCTGCTGTTGCAGGTCGGCGCGTACTTGCCAGTGAAGGGGCAGGACGTGGCGATCCGGGCGCTGCCTCGGATCCTGGATGCCCACCCCGGCGCGCGTTTGGTGATGCTCGGCGAGAACCCGCGCGGCTACCGCGAGCGCATGGCGGAGCTGGCGTGCGGGCTGGGGGTCGGCGGGGCCGTCGAGCTGCGCGAGCGCATCCCGCATGCCGAGCTGGCCGGCTGGTATCGGGCCGCCAGCCTGCTGCTGATGCCAAGCCGCCACGAGAGCCAGGGCATGGTCGTGCTCGAAGCGGCTGCCCACGGCTTGCCGGCCCTGGGCAGCGACCTGGGGGTGATCGGCGATCTCGCCCCGGAGGCCGCCGTCGCCGTCCCACCCGGAGATGTCGAGTCCATGGCGGACGAGGCCATCACGCTGCTAGGCGAGCCGGGACGGCGGCTGGCGCTCGGTGAGGCGGCGCGGGAGCGGGTCGCGGCCCGTTACGCGCCCATCCCCGCCGGGCGCGCCTGGCTGGAGGCCTACCGCGAGGCGCTGGAGGCCAGAGGCCACTAGATGCGCGTGCTCTTCGTCGTGCCGTTCTACGATCCTGGCCTGGACGATCCGCGCGACGGGCTGCGGCGCTACCCGATCTTGCGCGAGCTGCCGACCGAGGTGCGTGCGCTAGGCCATGCCGTTCGCGTAGCGGCGCTGGCAAGTCGCCCGGCCTCGGCCGTCCACGCCGGCGTGCGCTATGACTGGATCGCGCCGTCCCCGCCGCTGCGGCTGGCCGGCGAACTGGCCAACCGCCTGCGGCCACACTACGGCCCGGCGTACTACCAGCCCTCGCTGGGGCTGGCCCGCTTCGTGCGGCGCCTGCGCCCGGACATCCTGCATGTCTTCGGCCTGACGCTGGATCTCCAGCTCGCCCTGCTGACTCGCGCCGCGCCGCGGGATACTCGCATCTTTGTCCACTACCACGGTGGGCTGCCGCCCGCCAGCCGCGCCAGACGAGCGCTTCAGGCAGGCTCGCTGCGGCGGGTCGAAAAGGCGCTCTTCACGTCGCAAGTTCAGGCCAGCGGCTGGGTCCAAGCCGGGCTGCTGCGGCCCAAGCAAACCGCGCTGGTGATGGAGACGAGCAGCCCCTTCGCCGGGATGCCGCGCGATGAGGCGCGCCGGATTACCGGGATGCGCGGCGATCCAGTGTATCTATCGGCCGGGCGGCTGCATCCGATCAAGGATCCGCTGACGATGCTGCGCGGCTTCCAGCTGATCGCACGGAGCCAGCCGGGCGCACGGCTGTACCTCTACTACCTGACCGGGGAGATGCTCGACGAGTTGCGCGCCGTCGTTGAGGCAGCGCCGGAGCTGGCCGGCAGGGTCGAGTTCCGCGGGCGGGCGCGGCCGGAGGAGATGGAGGCGATCTACTCCAGCGCCGACGTGCTGATCCAGGCTAGCCTGCGCGAATGGAGCGGCCTGGCCGTGCTTGAGGCCATGTCGTGCGGCTGCATCCCGCTGGTCAGCCGCATTCCGTCGTTCACGGCGATGACCGCGGGCGGCCGCTACGGGCTGCACTTCGAGCCCGGCGATGCCGAGGGGTTGGCCCGCGCCGCGCTGAGCGCCGCCGACCTCCGGGCGCTCGGGGAGCGAGCGCGGGCTCACTTCCGGGCAGCGCTCTCCTTCCCGGCCATCGCCCGGGATCTCGACGCGCTCTACCGCGCCCCGGCGGAGTCGCCGTAGACCTCGGCGAAGGCGGCCTCGCGGAGCCTGCACGAGTCGCAGACGCCGCAGGGCTCGTCGCCGCCCTGATAGCAGGACCAGGTGAGGTCGTAATTGACGCCCAGGGCGAGGCCCAGGCGGATCACCCCGGCCTTGGGCAGGTGCATCAGCGGCGTCAGCACGGGGATCGACACGCCCTCTTCGACGTAGCGCTTGCTGGCCAGGTCCGCGGCGCGCTGGTAGGCGTCGACGAACTCCTGACGACAATCCGGATAGCCGGAGTAATCGACCTGCCCGACGCCGATGTAGATGACATCCGCGCCGACGACCTCGGCGTAGCCGCTGGCGATGCCCAGGAAGATCAGGTTGCGCATCGGCACCCAGGTCGAGGGGATGCCTGGCTCGACGCCAGCCGTTGGGACCTCACCGGAGCCGGTCAGCGACGAGCCCCAGTCGCCGAAGTCGAGCGTCACGACGCGATGCTCGGCAACGCCTAACTCCCGACAGACGGCCCGGGCGGCTTCCAGCTCGCGCTCGTGGCGCTGGCCATAGCGCACGGTCAGCGCATAGATCTCGTACCCCGCGCGGGCTGCCAGATAAGCCACCGTCGTGGAATCCAGACCACCGGAGAGCAACACCACAGCCTTCACGAAAAATCCTCCCCAAAGTGTGCCCCTGTGTCCCGGCGTCCCGGGCGCTCGATGGTACCATCGAAGCGGATTTTGGCTGCTTCGTCGGCAAAACGAGAGTGATAACCAGATGGCAACTGATCCGGTCGAACAGATCAACATCGAAGAAATCGACAGCGGGTTCTCGACCAATCTCGGCGCATCGCTGCGGCGCATGGCGCGCTTCGAGCCGTCGGTCGAGGTGCCCTACATGACGGTCTACCTCGACTGGCGCCCGGAGGGCGGTCGGCCGCGCCACCGCCCCTCGATGACGATCTTCGAGAATCAGGGCCGCGACCTGGTCGAAGCACATCCCGAAGAATCACCCGCGCGTCAGAGCCTGGAGCGCGACTACCAGCGCATTATGGCGTTCATCGATGCGGGGATCGACCCAGCAGTGCAGGGCGTCATCATCGTCGCCAACGACAGCCTGAACATCTATGAGACCTTCGTGCTGGCCATGCCGATCGAGACCCAGGTGACGACCGGCCCGACGCCAGCGCTGCTGCGGATGGCCCAACTCGTCGAGGACTATCCGCCGTATGCCGTGCTGCTGGCCGATCAGCAGGACGCCGTGCTGACTGTCATCAACCGCGCGTCGCCGGTCGTCAGCGTCGAGATCCGGGGCGACGACGCCGCCAAGCGCCACTCCCAGGGCGGCTGGTCTCAGCGCCGCTTCCAGACCCGTCACGTGGAGCGGCGCGCTTCCTTCGCGCGCGCCGTCGCCGAGGAGACGCGCCGGGCGGTGATCGAGGGTGATATCGGTATGCTGATCGTTGCCGGGGGCGACGTGATGCTCAACGCGCTGATGAACGAGTTCCACGAAGAGGTACACAAGACGATCATCGGCACGCTCAACATGGACATCCAGGCCTCGTATAACGAGATCTTGGAAGCGAGCCTGCCGCTGGTGCGCGCCAGGGAGCACGAGCAGGAGTTGGAGACGGTCAAGACCCTGCTCGACGAGGTCGGGGCCGGCAATCGCGGCGTCGTCGGCATCGACGACACGCTCAAGGCGCTGCAGCTCGGGCAGGTGATGACGCTGGTGATGCAAAACGACTTCTCGGAGAAGGGCTGGGCAGACTACGGGCTGAATGTCTACGGCGTCGGCCCGATCCCCAGCGAGCACCCGGCCGGCGGGAACGTCGACGACCTTTTCGAGGTCGAGCTGGCCGAGGAGCTGGTGCGGCTGACAGTGGTGACCGACGCCGAGGGTGAGATCATTCACCCCAACACGGCCGCCGCCGCGGCGTTTGGTGAGCATCAGGTGGGGGCGATACTGCGCTTCAAGTAGGACGACGCTATGGTGAGTTCACGCTTGAGATCACATTCGCGGCAACTACCCGGCATCGCGGCCGCCCTCGCCATGGGCGGCCTGGCACTGGGGGCCGATTATCTCTGGCGGCGCTTCAAGCAGAACGGCGCGCGCCACCCGGAGGCACTGAGTGACGGCGCGGCGCACTTCGCCACCGGCCTGGCGGTGGCGCTGCCGGCCGCGCCATTCGTGCGCGAGCCGGGCCGCTTCCTGATGGTCGCCGGGCTCAGCTCGATCTTGATCGACCTCGATCATGTGGCCGCGGCCCGCTCGCTGCGGCTCGTGCCCTGCATGACGATGCCGCAGCGGCCGCCGACCCACTCCGTGCTGGTCGTCGGCGCGTTGACCTACATCATCGAGCGCCTGCAGCCCGGGCGCCAGACCGAGCTGGCGGTGACGCTGGGGCTGGGCTCTCACCTGCTGCGCGACCTGATCACCGGCGGCGCGCCACTCTTCATGCCGGGGCGGATCGTCGAGGTCGCCCGGCACCACGGGCTGATGATGACAGTCGGGCTGGCCGCGCTGGGCCGCTGGTATGCCCGCAAGATCCTCGACCCGGCGCGCCCGCGGCGCTCGAACCCGACGGTGCTGGCGCCCGAGGCGCTGATCGTCGGCGCGCGGGCCATGCGCGCGGCGCGCCAGGCCCGCCGGGCGGCCTGAGGAGGGCGGGATGCCGGAGGACGCGGAGCCGGCGGTCTACGCGATCGTCGTCAACTACCGCACGCCCGACCTGACCATCCAGGCCGTCGAATCGCTCCAGGCCAGCCGGCTGAGCCGCCACCGGCTGGAGATCGCGATCGTCGACAACGGCTCCGGCGACGGCAGCGCCGAGCGGCTGCGAGCCCGCTTCCCCGATCTGTGCCATTTCGTATCGCCGCGGAACCTGGGCTTCGCTGGCGGCAATAATCTCGCCCTGCGCCAGATCCTGAGCGAGCTGCCACACACGGTCGACCCGAACGACACCTATATCCTGCTCTGCAATAGCGACGTCGTCGTCGAGCCGGACGCGCTGGAGACCTGCCTTCACTACGCAACCGACCATCCCGAGGTCGGCATCGTCGGCCCGAAGGTGTTGCTGCCGGACGGGCGGCTCGACCTGGCCTGCCGGCGCTCCTTTCCGACGCCCTCCAGCGGCTTCTGGAAGCTCACCGGCCTGGCGCGCCGCTTCCCCAACAGCCGTCGCCTGGCACGCTACAACCTGACCTACCTGGACGAGAACGAGACGGCCGAAGTGGACTCGGTGATGGGCGCCTTCATGCTGCTGCGGCTACAGCCGGTGCTTCAGGCCGGGCTGCTCGACGAGCGCTTCTTCTTCTACGGCGAGGACCTGGACTGGGCCTACCGGATCAAGGCGCTGGGCTGGAAGGTCGTCTATCACCCGGCGGCGGTCGTGCACCATCTCAAGGGGGGCACCTCACGGCGCCACTCGAGCAAGATGATCGTCGAGTTTTACCGCGCGATGTGGCTCTTCTACCGCAAGCACTACGCGGAGCGTCACAGCTTCCTGATAGACTGGACCATCCTGGCCGGCATCGTGGCGCGCGGTCTGCTAGCCCTGGGGCTCAACGCGCTGCGGCCCGCGCACCAGAAGCGCGTATCCTGAGCGGCCAGCACGCGAGGGGCGTGTAGGGACGATGGGTTCCGTCGACACCAGACCGGCACCACCGCGCGATGCCCTGTCCACCGCCACCCCGCAGCGCCAGAGCATCACCCGCGACCGCCATCGCCACCGCCGCTTCGCCGTGGCCGTGGCCGTCAGCCTCTTTCTACTGGATCTGGCTCTACTCTGCGGCGCATTTTGGCTGGCGAACGAACTGGCCACGCGCGGCGGCTGGTCGTGGCTCTCGCGTCCACGGCCGGCCGACGACTACCTGCTGATCGCCGGGCTGACGATCGCGATCACCATGGCCAGCTTCATCTTCGGCGGCATCTACACCGGCCGGCGCGGCATCTCGCGGCTCGACGACGCCACCCGCGTCACCGTCCGGATCACGCTGGCGGCGCTGGCCGGGCTAGCGCTCAGCTCAATCATCGCCGGACCGGACCTCAGCTACTCGCGGCGCATGTTCCTGCTGGCCTGGCTGCTGGCCATCGCCGGAGTCGTCACCGGCCACTTCATCCACACCGGCATCGTGGCCGGCCTGCGCGCCCACGGCATCGGCGCCGACCGCCTGCTGGTCGTCGGCGCGGGCGCGACCGGCGAGCTGGTGCTCGACAAGCTGGCGCGCTCGCCCCAGCTCGGGTACGACGTCGTCGGGGTGGTGCGCCACCGTCCCTGGCCGCCGGGCGAGGAGAGGAGCGCGATCGGCGGCGCGCCGGTGCTGGGCATGTCAGTCGACCTGCGGGAGATCGTCGCCGACCACGACATCGACGAGATCATCGTCGCGATGTCCGGCACGGCGCACGAGGAAATCCTGGATGTCCTGCTGCAGATCGGCGACCTGCCGGTGGCCGTGCGCATCTACCCCGACTCCTTCCGCCTGCTGACCAGCGACGTGCTGAGCATCAGCGACCTCAACGGCCTGCCGACCGTGCACATGCGCACGATCGGGCTGCGCCCGGTTGAGCGCGTCATCAAGCGGGCCATGGACCTCGTCGTGAGCGTGGTGATGCTGGTGGCGTTCGCGCCGCTGATGCTGCTGGTGGCGGCGCTGATCAAGCTGACCTCGCCTGGGCCGGTGTTCTTCCTGCAGGAGCGCGTCGGGCAGGATGGACGCGCGTTCCATCTGATCAAATTCCGCACCATGCCAGTCGATGCCGAAGCTGAGACCGGTCCGGTCTTCGCGCGCCCGGATGACACCCGCCCCACGCGCCTGGGCCGCATCCTGCGGCGCTACTCGATCGACGAGCTGCCGCAGTTCATCAACGTGCTCTACGGCGAGATGAGCGTCGTCGGGCCGCGCCCGGAGCGGCCCTACTTCGTCGAGCAGTTCCGCCGCCAGATCCCGGCCTACATGGCGCGCCACCAGGAGAAGGCGGGGATCACCGGCTGGGCGCAGGTCAACGGCCTGCGCGGCGACACCTCGATCGAGGAGCGCACGCGCTACGACCTGTATTATGTCGAGAATTGGTCGCTGCTGTTCGACATCCGCATCATGATCAAGACGCTCTTCCACATCTTCCAGCGCGACAGCAACGCCTACTAGCTCCAGACATTGATCTTCATCATCCGGAGGTGCGCCTGCGTGGTTCCGGATCGCGCGCGTGTTCACACCCGCAGCTGCTGCCGCCGGTCAAGCGAATTACGTGAATATACGGATTGTGAAGGGAGCCGCGCAGGCGCACAATCGGAGCACTCGAACACGCACAAGATCGTCCGGTCGAGCGGCGCGCACACAAGCCTGCCCTACCATCTACCCCAAAACCTCTCGGCTTCGTGCAATGGCTTCTCGATCCCAGACACGGTGCGGCGGGAGAGGACTGGACGGCGATGAGTCTTCGCCGTCCAGTCGTTCACCTGACGCAATCGGTATCGACCACTTCGCCCCCACTCACTTCGGACCCGAACGGATCGCCCTTATGGCCGGTTTTCCAGCAACACAGCATGATCGACCGGGGGGACAGCCGGGGGGTGGCGCCCAGCGGCGCCATGGGCGAAACCGTGGGGAGCGCCAGCGGGCGACGCGTCGCCTGCTCTAATCGCCGTCCATGAAGGTGTCGACAGGGCGGATGGTACGGGCCATGGTGCGGAGCTGGGCGGCGATCAGAGCAGAGTAGAGGCCGTCGAGAGCCAGCAACTCCTGGTGGGTGCCGGACTCGACGACGCGGCCGTGGTCGAGGACGAGGATGCGGTCGGCGTCGCGGATAGTCGAGAGCCGGTGAGCGATGACCAGCGTGGTGCGGCCACGCTTGAGCGTGTCGAGCGCCTGACGCACCTCCAGCTCGTTGACGGCGTCGAGGTGCGAGGTGGCCTCGTCGAGGATCAGGATCGGCGCATCCTTCAGCAGCGCGCGGGCGATCGCGACGCGCTGGCGCTGGCCGCCGGAGAGCTGCAGGCCACGCTCGCCAACCAGCGTCTCATAGCCCTCGGGCATGCGCTGAACGAAGACATCGACGTTGGCCAACCGGGCCGCTTCGAGCACCGCGGCGTCGCTGGCGTCCGGGTTGCCAACCTTGAGGTTGTTCCAGAGCGTGTCGTGGAACAGGTAGGTGTCCTGGGCGACCAGCGCGATCTCGTTGCGCAAATCGTCGAGCTTGAATTCGCGGATGTCGCGGCCGTCGATGCGGATGCGGCCCCACTCGGGGTCCCAGAAGCGCAGCAGCAGGTGGGCGATCGTCGTCTTGCCGGCGCCTGAGCCGCCGACCAGGGCGACCGTCTGGCCGGGCTCGATTTGGAAGCTGACATCGCGCAGCGCCGGGCTCTCATGCTTGCCATAGCGGAACGAAACCGACTCGAAGCTGACGTGGCGGCCGCGGTTCGTCGGCGGGAGCGGCTCGCCGTCGCCGTCGGTCACGGCCGGCGGCTCGTCCTCGATGCGGAAGAAGCGCCGCGCGGCGGCGTCGGTCTCTGCCAGCTCCTTGATGACTGTCGCCAGGCTGGCGACCGGCGCGAAGCTGGAGAGGGCCAGCAGGGTCGCCAGCGGCAGCGTGGTCCGGGCGATTTCGCCCTGGCTGACGTACCAGGCGCCCAACGTCAGCACCGCCAGGCTCCCCAGACCGGTGAGCGACTCGATGAGCGCGAACTGGAGCGACTGCTGGCTCAACATCGCGTGCTTGAGGCTCGCCAGGCGGGTGCCGCGCGCGCGAATCTCCTGGGCGCGCTGCGGGCCGTAACCGAAGGCCTCGATCGCCCGCAGGCCCTGGATGCTGTCGACCATGTGGGCGTTGACCTCGGCGCTATGGTCGCGCAGCTCAGTGCCGAGCATCTCCAGGTAGCGCCCCTGGAAGGCGGGCGTTATGGCGACGGCCGCCAGGAAGGGCACCAGCACCAGCGCCAGCGACCAGTGGATGTAGGCCAGGCCAATCAGGACGCCGGAGGGCACGACGACGGCCAGCAGCCCTGGCACCAGAGTGTGGGCGTAGTAGAGCTCGATCAGCTCGATATCGCCGACCGCCGCGCCGAGCAGGTCGCCCGAGCGCCGGCGATACATGTAGGCCGGGGCCAGGCGATCCAGCAGGTTGTAGAGCTTGATTCGCAACTCGGCCAGCAGCCGGTAAGCGAGGTCATGGGCCAGCCAGATGTCGAGGTAGGTAAAGAGCGCCGTCAGCGGGATGAGCGCCAGCATCATCCAGAGCAGCGGCGTCAGCTCCTCGCCGCGGAAGACGCGGCCGACCAGCAGCGCGCCGACGACGCCGAGCGAGAGCAGCGTGAGGGCGTGCAGGAGGCCGGAGGCGATGACCGCCACGAGCTCGCCCGGCCAGGGTTTGACCAGCGCGAAGAGTCGCCGCCAGATGGTAAGCAGGCTGTACTCGCGGGGCGACTCGGGATCGGCAGCGCGCGCCGCCACCGCCTCGCGCCCGGCATCCTGAAGCTGGGCCACGCCCCGGCTGGTCCCATCGGTCATCGGCACGTCGGTCCAGGCTTCGGCCTCCGCATCGGCGTCCCGCTGCGCTTCGATTAACGCGGCGTAGACGCCTCCCTTGGCCAGCAACTCGGCGTGCGTGCCGCGCTCGACGATGCGCCCCTCGTCCAGCACCAGGATCTGATCGGCACTGATGACGCTGGAGAGCCGGTGGGCGATGACCAGCGTGGTGCGGCCCTCCTGGAGGCGCTCGATCGCCTCCTGGATGAGCGCCTCGTTCTCCGCGTCGACGCTGGAGAGCGCCTCATCGAGGATCAGGATCGGTGCGTCTTTGAGCAGCGCGCGGGCGATCGCCAGCCGCTGGCGCTGGCCGCCAGAGAGTCGCGTGCCGCGCTCCCCGATATGGGTGCTCAACCCATCCGGGAGGCTGTTGACGAAGCCGATCGCGTTGGCCGCGGCCAGCGCTTCGGCGATCTCCTGGTTGGTCGCGTCGGGGCGAGCAATCAGCAGGTTGTCGCGCACCGTTCCATCGAACAGGTAAGTTTCCTGGGTCACGACAGCGATGTGCTCGCGCAGCCAGTCGAGCGGCAGCTCGCGCAAGTCGTGACCGGACAACGTCACCCGGCCGGAGTCGGGATCGACGAAGCGCATCAGGAGATTGACCACAGTCGACTTGCCGGCGCCGCTGGGTCCAACGATGGCCAGCGTCTTGCCAGGCTCCAGGGTGAAGCTGACGTCGTTGAGCGCCTTGCCGCGGCGCGCGTCGTAGGCGAAGCTGACGCGCTCGAAGCGCATCTCCGGCACGAAGTCCTCGGGTACGCGGGCATCGGGCGCGTCGACGATCTCGGGCTCGGTGTCCAGCAGGTCGTAGATGGTGCGGGCGGCTGCCGAGCCGAGCATGCCCTGGTGGTAAACGCGCGTGAGTTGCTGGAGCGGGCGGAAGACCTCGACGCCGAGCATCAGCGTGACCAGCAGCGGCCGCAGCTCCAGGTCGCCCTGCTCGACGCGCACGGCGCCCCAGGTCAGGGCGACGGCCGAGCCGGCGGTGATGCCGAGCATCGTCACGCCGGTCGTGCCGATGTTGACGGCCAGCACGTGCATGATCGTTCGGAAGACTTGCCGCGAGCGCTGCGCCAGCCGCTCGCCCCAGCGCCCGCTCTGGCCGAAGACCTTCAGCGTGGGCAGGCCCTGCATGGCGTCGAGGAACTCGGCGCTCAGCTCGTTCTGGGCGGTGCGCATCTGCAGGCTGCGGCGCTCGTTGACACGGTGGAATGCGAAGGGCGCGACGAGCGTGAAGATGGCGAAGACGAAGAAGATGATCGCCGTCAGGAGGTCGAGCGGCGCCATGAAGGCGAACAGGACGAAGGGCGTGATCACGCCGGTCACGAAAAGCGGCAGGTAGCGCCCGAAGAAGACGTCCAGGCGCTCGACGCTCTCAACCAGCGCGTTCACCGCGTCGCCGGTGCGGCGCTGGTCGAAATGACCCGCGCCCAGCTTGAGGACGTGGTTGTAGACCCGCTCGCGCAGCTCGACTTTCATGCGCGCCGCGGTGCGGTCCGCGATCTCATCGCGCAGGTACTCGAGCGCGTTGCGAACGATGATCAGCGTGCCGATCAAGAAGATCAGCGGCAGGATCTCGCCAAACGGCTCGCCCTGAAAGACATCGAACAGCGCGTTGGCGGTGACCTTGAGGCGCCAGACGGCGACCGGCACGCCAACCATGCCGATCAGCGCCGCCAGGGCGATCCGCCAGCGCACGCCTTTGGTCATCGCGAGAAGTCGCCGGTCGAAGTGCACCGGTCGCGTCCTGCTTCCCAGGGCGGGTGGTGATCCGCCACCGCTAAGGGTAGCAGTTCCGATCCACGCCGGGCGTCCGCCTCCGCCGCGCTGGCGACCGCCAGGCGGGCACGGACCTCGCGCCAAATCCGGGTATGGATTTCTGGCTGTAGCGCTTCAGCTTCGTCGAGCGCCGCGACTCGATCGGGCCCCGGGGGCTCAGGAGAACGCCGCTACTCGACCAGAGTGACGACCGGAGTCTCCATCGAGACATGCTCGACGAACTCGATCGTCGTGTGGTTGGAGCCGGACAAGTTCAGCCGGTCGACGATCATCTGCCCGGCGATGACTTTACCGTGACTGGCGCCGGTCATCGTGAGCGGCGATTGGGGCAGGTAGATCACGCCCTTGCTGAGCGTCGAGGTCGAGCCGTTCCACTGGAAAGCCGCCGTGTTGCCTCGGTCGGAGTACATGAACACGCCGGGGTAATAGCCAGGGTAGATCTCGTGCTCCGGCGCGGTGAAGGCGAAGGCCGCGCTGCCGCTGGAGTACAGGTACGAGCCGTTCTTGAAGTATAGGAAGACGTCGTGGCCGACGATCGTCGTGCTACCGCTGTTGATCATTGCGGCGCGGTCGAAGTAGTACTCACCCGGTGGCACGTTGAAGCTGGTCGAGCCGGACATGCAAAGCTGGGTGCGGTTGACGCTGCAATACGACGGGATGTTGGAGTCGTTGCCATAGAAGTACATCTTCGCCCAGACGCTGCCGTTGTACTCGATGCGCGACGAGCCGCTGAAGCGGAAGCCGGCGCCGTTGGTGAACCAGAACTCGTAGTGGCCGGGGCTAAAGATCAGCCGCGAGCTGCCGCTAAAGTCAATACCTGGACCACCGTTGAAGATGTAGCGGCCGGGATACAGGGTCACCTGGTTGCTGCCGCCCGGGTCGATTCCGCCACCGCCGGAGAAGTAGAACAGGTTTGAGCCCACGCCAGTACTGCCGTAGCCAAGCTGGTTGTTCGGCGCGCTGCCACCAATTGTGATCCCGGCGCCGTTGAGGAACATGTAGGTACCGGCGTTCATACGGAAGTGTGGCGTGCTGCCACCGACCCGGATGCCACTGGAGTTGCCGTTGA